>Ga0207689_10000430_pt1 | contig 39429 bp, 33 predicted proteins | sample KBSMisM52_FD_184312 | JGI IMG/M metagenome (GOLD analysis project Ga0207689, IMG submission 184312) | Miscanthus rhizosphere microbial communities from Kellogg Biological Station, Michigan, USA - KBS Miscanthus M5-2 (SPAdes) (version 2) | ecosystem: Host-associated > Plants > Roots >...
ATGTTCGCAGACATGCTGGGGAGCGTCCGCGCGGTGACAGGTGAGAAGCCGCAGTCTGGTAGCGCATCCATCACCGAATGCTATGACTACCTTCCATTCGGCCGCATGCTCGGCTCCAGCGATAACGGACGAAATACAGGATGTTTTCCGGCAAGCCCAGATTCCTCACAGAAAACCGTACTCGGAATGACAATTTGCCTGGGTTCTGCCAAATTGCGAACCTGCCACCCCGTGTTATCCTAGTAATGTAGCTGCGCGTCCCGCCTTTCGGCAATTCCGCAGTTCTAAAACCCATGCTTTCAGTCAGTAATGTGTCCATGCGCTTTGGCGCGAAAGTTCTATTTGACGAAGTCTCTACCAGCTTTGTGCCCGGCCGCCGCTACGGCCTCACCGGTCCCAACGGCGCCGGCAAGTCCACATTTATGAAGCTGTTAACCGGCGAGCAAGACCCGCAAAAGGGAACCGTAGTCCGCCCCAAAAAGCTGGGTGTTTTGAGCCAGGACCAGTTTGCCTTTGACGCCTATCGCGTGATAGACACCGTGATCATGGGCAACAAACGCCTGTGGGCTGCCCTCGAAGAGCGCGACAAAATTTACTCGAAGCCCGAGATGTCCGACGAAGACGGCATGCGTTTGGGTGAGCTAGAAGGAGTGGTTGGAGAAGAGGACGGCTACACCGCCGAAAGCGACGCGGCCATCCTTCTACAAGGCTTAGATATCCCTGACCAATTACACGAACGCAAGATGGGAGAAATCCGCGGCGGCGAAAAAGTTCGCGTGCTGCTGGCGCAGGCGCTATTCGGACACCCGCAGGCTCTGCTGCTCGACGAACCCACCAACCACCTGGATTTGGACTCGATCCACTGGCTGGAAAAATTTCTCAATGAGTATGACGGCATCCTGATCGTTATCTCGCACGACCGCCATTTCCTGAACAACGTCTGTACGCACACCGCCGATATCGACTACGAAACCATCATCACTTACACCGGCGCGTACGATGAAATGGTGGTCGCAAAAACGCAAATCCGTTCGCAGATCGAATCGCAGAACGCCCAGCGGGAAAAGAAAATTGCCCAGTTGAACGAATTTATCGCTCGATTCTCCGCCGGTACTCGATCCAGTCAGGTACAGTCACGCCGCAAAGAAGTCGAGCGCCTGCAAGTAACCGAGCTTGCCCGCTCCAATATCCAACGCCCGTTCATCAAGTTCGAAATGAAGCGCCCTTCCGGAAAACACATTCTTGAACTGGAAGGCGTAGCCAAGTCTTACGACGATCACTCGGTGATCGGCGATTTCACTGCCAGCATTGTTCGTGGAGAAAAGATCGCTCTGCTCGGGCGCAACGGCATGGGCAAGACCACCATGGTGAATGCGCTGCTGGCCAACTCGCCCACAGTATCTGACTCCGAGCTGCGTAAAACCAGCGGCTACGACGGCCCGTTCCTCAGCGGAGGAAAAGTCATCTGGGGACACGAAGCGGCCGTAGGCTATTTTGCACAGGACCACAAAGCTTTGATCGAACATGGCACCACAGCATTCGAATGGCTGCATCAGTGGGACCCGGCGGCCTCGCACGAAGAAATTCGCGGTCTGCTGGGACAAATGCTGTTCCAGAAAGATGACGGCAACAAGAAAACCGACGTCCTCTCTGGAGGCGAGGCAGCGCGCCTACTGTTCTGTAAACTCATGCTACAAAAACCGAACGTCCTGGTGCTCGATGAACCCACCAACCACTTGGATTTGGAATCAATTAACGCATTGAACATCGCCTTGCAGCGCTATCAGGGAACGGTCTTGCTGGTAACCCACGACGAAGACCTGATCGACGAAGTAGCCACCCGTGTCTGGCACTTCGAGGGCGACACTCGTATTACCGACTTCAAAGGCAAATACGAGGAGTACCAGGCAGCCGTTGTATAGGTTTTCTCAGCGATGTTCGCGTGACTTTGTGATCCGAGCGTTTTAGAATTCTGGGTTTTCTCCGGCAAACAAATCTTAAGCCGCGGAGAAACGCAGAGAAATGCCGCAGAGGACGCTGGGAAATGACTCCCTTCCAGATGTGTTTTCTCATCCAAATTTGCCCTTTGTCAGGTTATACTCATGCGCTGAATCTTTGCCCCACCCACGGTGCATGTGGGGACCTCAACCGGCCTAGGAGCGCCAACATGAACTGGAAGGCAAAATTAGTCCTCGGCATTCTCACCGCATTGGCGATGTCGGCCTTAACCCTGACCCTGCCACGCGGAACTCCTCTGCAAGCCGCCATAATGACTCAGTTCCCCATGACGGTAGGGATCTGGGCCATCTTTGTGCTGCTTTTCGTGAAACTAAAATAAAAAATTAGCGAGGCGGAACTCCCGTGCCTCCGCACATGTGTCCCTGTGTGTAGCAGGTGTACTCTGGCCGCTTTTCTTTCGGGCGTATAATCAGTCTCACCAGCAAGCCCAGGGGGTTCCTTCATGAGTCTTCCGCGGACACTCGGCGAACTGCGCGAGAGTGCCTTCTCTGAACAACGCCTACGCACACGCTCTGTAAAGGATGAAATGCGTGAAAATCTAGCCGCAAGGCTAGGTTGCCCAGATTCAATTTTCCCCGGCATCATTGGATACGACGACACCGTAGTCCCACAGATCATCAACGCCATTCTTTCCCGTCATAACTTCATTCTTCTGGGGCTGCGCGGACAGGCGAAGAGCAGAATCCTGCGTGCGCTCACGACCTTACTAGACCCACAGACGCCATACCTTGCCGGCTGCGAGATACATGACAACCCTTATTCGCCCTTGTGCCGCCGTTGCCATGAGTTGATTGCCAGCCAGGGTGACGAGACGCCGATTGCCTATTTGACTCCCGAACAGCGCTACGTAGAAAAACTGGCTACGCCGGATGTGACGATCGCTGACCTGATCGGCGACATTGATCCCATCAAAGCAGCTCGAGGCGGACACGAACTGAGCAGCGAAATGACAGTCCACTACGGCCTGCTGCCGAGAGCGAATCGGGGCATCTTCGCCATCAACGAACTACCCGATCTGGCAGGAAAAATTCAAGTGGGATTGTTCAACATCATGCAGGAAGGCGATGTACAGATTAAGGGATACCCCATCCGCCTGCCGCTTGATGTAGCAATCGTATTTAGCGCAAACCCCGAAGACTATACCGCGCGCGGCAAAATCATTACTCCGCTCAAAGACCGTATTGGCTCAGAAATCCGCACGCACTATCCGCAGACCGTCGAAGAGGGAATTGCCATCACCGCTCAGGAAGCCTGGACCAAACGCGACAGTCTCAAGCTGCATATACCGAAATATGTGCAGGAAGTCATCGAGCGTATAGCCTTCTCCGCGCGCGAGGACAAAAAGATCGACAAGCGCTCCGGGGTAAGCCAGCGCCTGCCAATCTCCACCATGGAAAATGTAATCTCCAACGCCGAGCGTCGCGCCCTTCGACATAAAGAGAACGTGGTCGTCCCGCGCATCGGCGATGTCTACGCCGCGTTGCCTGCCATCACCGGAAAGCTAGAACTCGAATACGAAGGTGAAATGAAAGGCGCCGACCACGTAGGCCGCGAACTGATCCGCCTCGCCATCGCCAAAACCTACGACAATTACTTCAAAGGTGTGGACATGCAGCAGATCGTCCAATGGTTCGATCTCGGCGGAGAAATCCAAATGGCTGATCTCGCTAGCGCAAGTGAATCGTTGCAAGCACTGCGAAACATCCAGGGCCTGATGGACAAGACCGTAAAAACAGGAGTAGGCCCCAAAGACAGCCCAGAGGGACAAGTCTCGGCTGCCGAATTTTTGTTGGAGGGCTTACACGCACACAAACGCATCGGCAGAAACGAAGAGCGAGTCTTCTCCGCAGGAGAAAAGCAACCGAAGAAGCCAGAGAAATCCTTTGATCCGGAAGAGCATCCGTTCAGAAGCCGAAGACCGTTTAACTAGTGACCAGTGACTAGTGCTCAGTAAGAGCCAACGAGCCACCAGTCACGAACACCAGCCATTGATTTATGAAGCGCATCCGCTACAGCAAATATGTTCCCGACCCCGCCGGAGAGATGAGCATGGAAGACCTGCTCGGCGCGCTTTCCGACTATCTGCTGCAAAGTGGATTCCAGAATTACATGTACTACGATATGCCCGGCGAGCAGACACTCGAGGACCTTCGCCGCGCCATCGAGCAAACTTTGATGGACAGCGATCTGCTCGACGAGCAAATGCGTGAGCAACTCCAGCAAATGCAAATGGACGGCTCACTGGAAGATCTAATCGAGCAGTTGATCGAGCGCATGCAGCAGGAAGACTACATTAGCATCGACCAGCCCCACGATCCATCGAAGCGCTCCAGCGTAGGCGGCCAGTTCGGAGAAGCCCAGCAGCAAGCCAAATTTGAAATCACTGATAAGAGCCTGGACTTCCTCGGCTTCAAAACCCTGCGCGACCTGCTCGGCTCGTTAGGCAAGTCCAGCTTCGGACGCCACGACACCCGCGACATGGCCACGGGCATCGAAGCCAGCGGTGCATCTCGTCCCTACGAATTCGGCGACACACTCAACCTCGACATCACCGCCACGCTCTCGAGCGCCATCGAGCGCGAAGGCCTCACCATGCCGCTGAACATCGAGTACTCGGATTTGCAGGTGCATCAGTGCGAGTACCAATCTTCCTGCGCAACGGTCCTGATGCTTGACTGTTCGCACTCGATGATCCTCTATGGCGAAGACCGCTTCACGCCCGCAAAAAAAGTTGCCATGGCATTGTCGCACCTGATCCGCACGCAATATCCCGGCGATTCGTTGTCGCTGATTTTGTTCCACGACTCCGCCGAAGAAGTTCCGCTCTCGCAACTCGCGCGGGTAAAAGTCGGTCCCTACTACACCAACACCCGCGAAGGCCTGCGCCTGGCTCAGCGTCTCCTGCAACGCCAGCGCAAAGACATGAAGCAGATCGTCATGATCACTGACGGCAAACCGTCAGCCCTGACGCTTGAAGACGGGCGGATCTACAAAAACGCTTTCGGCCTCGACCCGCTGGTCGTCAGCCAGACGCTCGAAGAAGTCTCCAAATGCAAACGGGCAGGAGTTTTGATCAATACCTTCATGTTGGCCTCCGATTACGGCCTAGTGCAGTTTGTGCAGAAGGTTACAGAGATCTGCCGGGGCAAGGCGTACTTCACCACGCCCTACACGCTAGGCCAGTATTTGCTCATGGATTACATGTCGCGCAAGACCAAAACAATTCACTGAGCTTACAACGCCCGAACCAAGGCTGATGTGCGGCTCTATACCATTCGAATCTTTGGAACATTTCTTAAATCGGCAAACACAAACTTGAAGGTCCGTCCTCGCCTCACATTGGTCACCAACACTGGCCGAAAACACCCAACGCACGTTCCTCCAACCCGCCTCGCACTCGGATAGACAATCCCGGACGAACCCATCTCCAGTAGTCTGGCCGCCAAGGCTTGAGACGCCACATAACTATCCGGCGACAAGCAATCCGCAAACTCCTTCACTCCGCGAATGTTGTGAAATGTAGCCCGAAAGTCCGCCAGATAATCCACGTACTCCGAAACGTCTTCTTCCTGCCAGTTAATTTCCTTTAACCAAAGCCGCCGGTGATAAGCCGCCTCTGCCTGCGACGTCTCCAACTCAAACGATGCGTACCATGCGCCCCGGTCCGCAGAATTGAATCGTGATCCGGTCGGAGATGGATGACAAAATGCGGCATTGATAATGCGATAAGAAGGAATACCGAAGACTAGTTCCCGCGCATCAACGCCGGCCACTCTCCCCGTTTCAGCCAACAAGCGATCATTGGTAGCGTTATCCAACTCGAAGATTCCATCTAGAACATCATCATCGTCCGACAGGCGGGTCAGCACCGAGGCACCGCCATCGGCGTACTTTGCCGGAATGAAGCGATGAGTGTCCCGCTGATCAATCTGAACGATAGGTGGAAATTTCTTCATCACTAGAATGTGGAAACGATTTTGGGTGGCGCAGAGCTTTGAGCCCAACATTCAAGCACTAGGGATGAGGGCTTTAGCCCCTGAGGTAAGTCGTCATCGCCCACCCCGCCGGCTATCCAACAACCGCCGTACTTGCAGCATCGCAGGCACTCCACCTTCGATGAGTAGCACCAGCGGTGAAGTGTCGTGGAAGATCGGGTTACTGTTAGCGAGCGACATCCATTGATCTGCGAGTCTTTGTGCAAAAAGAATGTTGAGAGATTTGAAGATCCCGATCAGAAAAGAAATTCGCGTCAATTCGTCCTGCGTCAAAATTCCTTTGCGTGTTTTCTTTAGGCTGTAATACCTGCCATGTGAAACTCCGCCCAGCAACCGCATGGCATCGTCGTTATTGAGGTCCCAGGTTTCCACGATCTTGAAAAATGCTTCAATGGCGGCAGGACTCAATCTCTTGCGTGTCGCCGAGTCACTGAGGTTGGCAGTCTTTTGCAGATCCAACCCTAAGTTCCGAGCTGCTAAAGCGGCATTCATAAGACTCCAAATATGAATAATTATTACTACAAATATGGACTAAGTCAAATGAAAAATAAATACCGCTAAGTCAATGATTTACAGCAACTTTTGGGGATTATGAGCCCTTGGTGATCTCCCCCACTGCGCGATAGGCCTGGTCAATGGCGCAGTCGGTGTAAGCGTAGGCCCCTGCATCGGCGTTGGCGATGGCCAGTCGACCAAACGGTTTCCGTGCAACTTCGCAGGGCAACTCGCCACCTTCCAGCCAAAACTTGTCCCAAAGCGAGTTGTACTCGTAAGCGTAGCCGTGTGGCCAGCGGTTCACGGTGATCGCAGCAATGTCCCGCGCGGGATCGAATCCACCTGCGCCTAAGGTTCTCGCCAGCTGGTCACGAATCTTCAGCTCAATGGTTTCAAACTGCGTCATAAACAATTCCTGCCGGCCAATGCGATGCTGGTCGCGCGCCGGACGGCCCGGCTGGCAAGGAGATTTCATCATGTGTATGACGATTGGCTCGTCCGGTTTGCGCGCGCATTCATAGCCTCCGATGCTCACCGGAATATCCAGAGTGAAATTGGAGTGGTAACTTCCCGGTGCGTACACGGAACTCACTCCCAGCTTCTGAAACGACGTCCAATTGCGAATGGCAACGTTAGTGTAGAGAAGCGGAACTTTCGCCGCAGACGCCAGGGCGTCTTTCTGCGGATCGGGCAATTCGTCGCAAATGTAGGGAATCACGACATGCCAGCATGCCAGGATGCAGTGAGCGGCCTTGACCTTGTAGACTTTTCCGCCGTTGGCATAAGCGATTTCTACTTCCTTTGCACTTGCAGGATCTCCAGCGTGCCTCACTCGAACCACGGTGCTGTTCAAACGAATGCGCACCGGAAACGAAGCGCTGTCGAGCTTGCCGTAATCCGCCCCTGCCATCACGATGTCGCTGGCTGAATTTCCCGGAATCACATTCGGCAAAAGTTTCCGCACCAGCAGGCGGGCAATGGACGCATTCCCATCAGGGAAGTGGAAAAAGTACTTTTCCGCCTCTTCGTTAGGGATGGCATCACGGTTCATGCCCTTGCCGGGTGTTGGGTTGAGATTCATGGCAGCAAATCCCGGTAGGTTGAGCCCCCATGCATCCTGAGCTGAGATTGCATCAATCCCGATGCCGAACAGGGGATGCGGGAATGCCTGAAAGACCCGCACGACTTGGTCATTCACTCCGACCATTTCCATCAGGAATTTCGCGTAGCTCATTCGCGCCAGACGGGCTTTTTTCTCCTCCGAGGATAGGCCCGGGAGATAATCCTTGTTTTCAAACAGCAGCCGCTGGAGATCTCTTTTGGTTTGATCAGAAAGCGGTGCTTCGGTCTTGAATGTTTTCCAAGTCTCAGCGTTCCCATCCGGCTTGTCGCTGGTCTCAGTGGCTCCTCCTCGCAACGGATTGACGACTAATTTGTCTGACGAAAATGTTTCTCGGTCAAAAAAAATCTTGGGGGCAAGCCCAAACGAGCGGTACAAACCTTTCGCAACATATTTGGAGTAGGAAGGCACATCGATGCCAAGCTCTTCGATCAGGCTTTTGGCCACCGCGCTATAAGGCGCCGGACTTTCAATTGAGAACGTTCCCCCAAATCCAAGCCGGAAGTCATTTCCCTGGCGAAATTCATTACGCTTGGCATGTCCGCCGAAATCGTCATGATTGTCGAGGATGAGAATACGTGCCCCAGGCCCGGCGATTTTCCGGTAGAAGTGCGCCGCGGAAAGCCCGCTGATTCCACCACCGACGACAACGAGATCATAAGTCTCTCCCGTTTCTACCGGTTTGCCAGCCGTGTCCCAGAAAGTACCGTCGCGCAGAGCATGGGCCGCGTCAAACGAACCAGGATGGCTTCCACGCAGTCCGGTAAGCGCCGGAGGATAGTAATCAGCCGAATTCTGTTTTAGCCCTGATTCAAAAGCGAATAGTTGTGAGGGCAGCATCGCCGCCCCGGCCGTGATTGCAACTCCAATTAAAAAATCCCGCCGCGTGATGCGGCGGTGCATGCCTAAGTCTCGATCGCGGGAATTTTGCAAGAAGGATCCTCGGCAAACTCGAGCCAGAAGCCCGAGCCGATTGGTGAACAGATTATATGCCGAGAAATTGTGACTGGGTGTTCGACCAAGGCCAGCAATTACGTGGGATTGTCGGCCTTCTTCACCGCAGACTCCGCGCCCTGGAATCCAATCTTGCTATGTGTGCCATCGCAAAAAGGCTTGTTCACCGATCCGCCGCAGCGGCATAAAGAAATTCCCGGCTTGCCGGTCAAATCAAATTTGCTGCCGTCGGCGCCGTAAAGTTCAATTCCATCCGCCGGTTCCACGCGATAAGGGCCATTCGGTTTAATCATGATTTTGACTGCCACAAGAATCCTCCAGACACTGCAAGATGATTCAAGATAACACGCCGTCGTTCAGCGATCAGGAACTGCGTCCAGGTCTGTCACCAATGAATCAGCGCATGTATTTGCTTTCGGCAGCTCATTTTTTAGCTGACCTCCCGCCCATTAGAAGCTTTTCGAGCCTAGTTCTTCAGGCGGCTTCACATGTACGAACGACCGATACAAAAGAAAGTCATACAAAACTTTCATACTCCCACCCAAAACCAGCGGAGCAGAAAAAGCCAGATGCTGCATCAGCACACCCGAAAGAGAAGCGGTAACAGCCCACCCACCAGTGCGCGTGAGATTGGTAACGCCGCTGGCATACACTCGCTCGTGCGGTTGAACAACCGCAGCCACATAAGACTGCCTTGTCGGCACGTCCATCTCTACCAGCGCCTCGCGCAAAAGCAACATGACAGCCGCAGTCGCGAAGCTCGGGGCCAGCGGTACAGCGAGCAAAAACAAACTGGATGGCAGATGCGTGAATACCATGGTCCGAACCAATCCAATCTTCCCCGCCAACCAAGCCGCGCCCAGATGCGAAACTCCATTCAGAATTCGCACAATAAAGAACAAAACGCCCAGCTTCGCCTCAGTCACGCCGAAGCGTTCGTAAAACCAGTAGGCGAGTAAAGCGTCAGCCAGAAACCCACCGCCCCCGGCGTCCAAAGCAAACAGGGCTGCGATCTTTCGCACCGTTCGCTTCGAATTTACAGAAACAACAGCAGCCGCCGCTTTCACCGGCAAAACTTCAATCTGCGAATCAAGAAACAAATAAATAGCCGCACTCAACAAATTCAGCCCGGTATACAAAAAGAACACCGACCGGTAAGCATGCAGCAGATCAAAATTCATCCACCGCTGAATTACTACCGGCAAAGCGCCTCCCAGAGCCCCGAGCGCTCCTGACATATCCAGCACGACGTTGTACCAGGAGAGTGCCCAAGTCCGGCTGCGATCACTGACTAGCCCCGGAATCACTGCCTGCTCGACAGCAAAAGCCGCACTACGATCAGTCCCCATCCCATTCAGCATCATGAGGAACGCCAGCGGAACCAGCGCCTCCGGCGTATGAACAAACGCCAGTCCCACCCCGCCGAATGACGACAGAACGGCCGAAGCGATCAACAACCGTTTGCGCCTAATCCGCTCACCATACCGTCCAGCCAGTCCGGTAGCCACCGCGCTTCCCACCAACCCCGCAGCCAGCACAAACCCAATCGCCGTGGCACTAAACCCCGTCCGCGACAGATAAACCGCCAGTACTACCCCCAGCAGCCCAATGCTAGCCGAGCGCAGGAATGCCGCCCCGTACAGCAATCCGAGATTCCGCGAAAGCCGCATATAAACCAAACCCGCTGTGGAAAATTTATGACAAATTGCTTAAATTCCCATGAAAAATGTCCTAATAACCCTTTGACATCCCCCCAATGGGGTCGCTAGACTGGCACCCGAAAACTGAGGGATAATAGCAAAGGACGATATGACAATCCCAAAGACCCTAACTCCGAAGCAGCACGAACTTCTACTGCAGCAGAAGCGTTTAGAGCGAGCCATGGAAGACCAGCGCCTCGACAAGCTGAAAGTCGGCTTAATGCAGAAAATCGAAGCCAGCCAGCTTAAAACCGTCAACAGCCGCGTAGCCTAATCATTCATCAGCCCATCTCGCCATTCGGTGCCGTAAGGCACCGATGGCTACTTCATTTTCAAAATGACCTCTATATTTTTCAATAACTTAGAGCGGTTTAATCCCCAGTCCAACCATTAAACCCCTGATTTTCCCCATTCGTTGGGTTCCGCTGTGACCGACGTAAGCTTTTCAATAAGATAGGTTACAAGTAACCATGCTGTAGGTGTCTTTCGGGCCATCCGCGGCATGGTAGGTCACGTGGCAGGAAAAATCTCAGGTTCGTACCCAGGGAGCTGATCACCTCTCGAAGTCGAACTATTTTCAGTGGAGAGCGAGAAAAAATGCACAAGCCAATTAAATATGTGGAGAAAGCAATCACATACGGAGCCAAGGGCGTGTGGGCGGCATTCGAACGTTTTAACCGTATCAGCCCCAACCCGTCGCCGACCCCGAAATGGTCGGACAAGCCTCTTCTGAAGTCCTACGAAAAGTCGAAGCCGCCGCTCGGCTGGCCACGCTCGACTGATTCGCTGTGCCCCAAGTGCGTCCCCGAAATCCGCCAGCAGATCCTCGACGGCAAGCTGCCTTACGAAGTCCTGCTCAATGAGAAAGTCGGCGAAATCAAAGCCACCATCATCGAGCGTGATGGCAAGGTCATGATGGTGAAGGATTGCCCCATCCATGGCCACTTCGAGGACGTAATGTCGATCGACACCGAATTCTCCAAGCACCTCGAAGAAGTTTTTCCCGGCCGCGATATCAAGGCACACAACGACGAAAAGCTGCACAACCACGGCAGCTCCACAGTGAAGTACGGCCGCGGATCGGTATTGACCATCGATCTCACCAACCGCTGCAACATGATGTGCGATCCATGCTTCATGGACGCCAACCAGGTCGGCTTTGTTCACGAACTCACCTGGGCAGAAATTAAGCAGATGCTCGACAACGCCATCACCATCAAGCCGCGTCGTCAGATGAGCGTTCAGTTCTCCGGTGGTGAACCGACACTCTCGCCCTATTTCCTGGATGCCGTCCGCTATGCCCGCAAGGTTGGATACAACGCGGTGCAGGCTGCCACCAACGGAATTGAATTCGCGAAAGATTTCGAATTTGCCAAGCAAGCGGCGGAAGCCGGCTTGCGCTACGCCTATCTCCAGTTCGACGGAATCGGCAACGCTGCCAACTCGCACCGCGCCGTAGGCAACCTGTTCGACGTGAAGCTGAAGGCCATCGAAAACCTGCACAAAGCCGGTGTGGAAATCGTTCCCGTCGTTACGATCGTGAACGGGATCAACAACGAGCAGGTCGGACGCATCATCCAGTTCGCGCTCGACAATCCAAAGACCATCAGCTTCCTCAGTTTCCAGCCCGTCAGCTTCACCGGACGCGACGAAGCCGTCACCGACGAACGCCGCATGGCGCAGCGATACACGCTGTCGCACCTGGCGCATGACGTGAAAAATCAAACTGGGCTCGGTGAACCCACCCGCGACTGGTTCCCGATCAGCTTCATGGGCACCTTCAGTGACTGGGGCGACCTCATGCACGTCAATGACCTAAAGAACGACTGGGGACAACTCTCCTGCGGCTGCCACCCGAACTGCGGCACCGGCATGGCAATCATGATCGATAAGGAAACCAAGGAAGCCGTCCCGGTCACCGCCTTCCTAAAAGGCGACCAACTGGCAAAAGACATTGCCAAGGTCAACGACGCAGCCCGTGGAAAGTTCCTTACAGGATTCGGCATGGCCCTGTGCCTGATGAAGAACTACGATTCATTTCAGTCACCGAAGCACTTTAAGCTGTTCGACCTGCTGAAGAAGTTCGACAAGAACTACAACATCAGCGGCAAGAACTACGGCAAAGTCGGTCCGGACCGTACTATTGACGATGTCATGAAGCGCCGCACGACCGACCGCTGGAACTTCCTGTTCATCGCGGGAATGTGGTTCCAGGACCTGTTCAACTACGATTTCCGCCGCACCGAGCAGTGCATCATCCCTTACGCCACGCAGGAAGGCGAAATCTCGTTCTGCGCCTACAACACCGGCGTGGGCTGGAGAAACATTATCGAAAAGATGCACATGACGGCCACGCTCACCAAGTGGTACGAAGAGCACGGACGCCATGAAATCTTCGCCGGCGGCAAGAACGTGAAGATGGACTCAACCGCGCACAACCTGGTCCTGAAAGACGAAATCGTGACCATGGATGTGCAACACGACCTCGACAAGCTGGGCATCGCCAAAACCGCACGCGAAGAAAAAACGCGTGCCCGCGACGCCAAGCTGGCCGAAGCCCGCGGCCCCAAGAAAGACGACGCAGCCTACAACGCCCGCATGGCCGCCATGTATCGCGAAGTAGTGCTGAAAGAGAAGCCGGTCCAGTCCGAAGGCGGGTTCATCCCGCTAGGCGCTCTGGCGAAACCAAACGGCAACCCAGCACCGGCAGCAAAGCCGGAAGCCGCCGAGCCGGTACTGGGCGACTAGTTTCATCGTCAATCATTTATTAAGGCCGCCCAATGGGCGGCCTTTTTGTTAGGTCAAAGTCATGGAAAAAGAGCGCACATCCATTGATAAAACAGTATGTCAGTTCATCGAAGCCCAATCGGTGTTCTTCATCGGGACAGCGCCACTCGTGCGCGACGGACATGTAAATATCTCGCCTAAGGGACTCGATACATTCCGAATTCTGGCTCCCACCACTGTCGCTTACCTCGACCTGACAGGCAGCGGGATCGAAACCGTCGCCCACCTCAAGGAAAACGGCAGAATCGTGGTGATGTTCTGCGCGTTCCAGGGGCCTCCCAAAATCTTGCGGCTCCACGGACAAGGCCGTGTGGTTCAACCGAACGACGCTGAATTTGCCGCGCTAAGCCAAAATTTTCCGGACTTCGAGGGGACACGTTCGATCATTGTGATCGAAGTCGCGCGTATTTCCGAATCCTGCGGATATGCCGTACCTCGGTTCGGACCAGCCAGGGAACGCACGCAGTTCCATGCCTGGGCACACAAGAAAGGCCCCGAGGGCCTCCAGAAATATAGAGAAGAGAAAAACCACTGCAGCGTCGATGGTCTACGAGGTCTACCCAGGCAATAAATACACGCAAGGGTTGCGATGGATATCCTTCAGCAGCCATGGCACCGTTAAATGGTAGAAGTGGTTACTTAGAAACCGGTTCAAGCCCAACAGCATTCAGCGCTTTACCATCGGTAAGAATCCGGCGCAAATAATCAATCTCTCCCATATGCCAGTTCAGATGTCCGTGCAGGTGAATCAGGAACTCCCGCGTCGAAGTCGCACGCTGCAAAACAATTTCGGGATACTCCATCTCGAATTGTTCAGGAGAAAGCCCTTCGATGACCGATGGGATAGAAACCTTCAACTCGGCAACACGTCGAACCAATTCCTCTCGCAAAATTCCCTTGGAACTGAATTCAAGCTCACGCCTGCGGCTATAGGGAATCATGCCGAGCTGACGGCCAATGTATTCCCGCAGATTGCCTTCCAGGTGCAACACAAGGTTTCCCGCTGAATTGGTTATCGCAGGGTGCGTATGCCAAACCAGTTCATCATTGGGATAGGCCTCGATTTGCTGAATGAGCCGGGAGAGGTCACGGCGGAAAAGTGCAGCCAGTTCTTTGGCAACGCTCATTGAAGATCCTGTTTAGTGCACATGTCCATTCCCGCCAGCCAACTTCCGCGCCATAGCCGTCCGCTTCAAGGTCGGCAGAATCGCCTGAAAATAGGAAACCACCGCCGACATCCGCTCCGCTTCTGATTTCATGGTGAGCAAATTCTGCTTGAAATCCAAATCCAGCGGCAGCGACCCAGCCAAATAATAAGAAAGTTGTGCAATATCACTGTAGCTGCTGTCTTCCTCTTCAACCCCAGCAATCTCCAGCAGCTGCTTGTGCAGGTCCACGGCGGTATCAATCTCCTGCTTGGTCGCCGACCCGGGCTCGTCTTCGATATACAAAATCTCAGCCTGCAAAAATGACCGCTCCTGGTTCACTTCCATCACCTCAAAACGCCGCCGTCCAGTAGTAGTGATATCCATCCGCCCATCTTCATACTTCTTGGTCACATCTAAGATCTCCGCAGTGCAGCCAATGTCGGCCACACCTTCCTCTTGCGAGCGCACAATGCCAAACAACTTGTCGCCAGCCAAACACTCGCCAATCATCTCCTTATAACGCGGCTCAAACACATGCAGGGGCAAAGGCGCACCCGGCAACAGGACAACATCGAGGGGAAACAGCGGCAGCAGCTTGCTCAAAACGCCTCCAGTGTTTTTATTGTACCCTCGTAGCTTGACTAGAAAGGCGCAACCGAATAAAAGCACGACATGGAACTTAACGGAAAAGTAGCGGTAGTCACGGGTGCTTCGATGGGTATCGGCGAAGCCATTGCGAAATTATTTGTGCAAAAAGGCGCGAACGTGGTCTTCCTGTCACGTGACACTGCCCGCGCCGAAGCCGCCAGGGCGCGCGCCGGACACACCGACCGCACCATCGCCCTCTCCTGTGACATCCGCAACCGCGAGGAAATTGACAAAGTCATCAACTTAACCGTGCATTCGTTCCAGCGCATTGATATCTGGGTCAACAATGCAGGGAAAGGGATCATGGACGCCAGCCATCAGGCAGATATGTCAGCCGTACGCGATGTCTTCAACCTGAATTTCTTTGGAGCTCTGGAGTCCATGCAGGCGGTCGTCCCAGTGATGAAGCAGCAGGGAAGCGGCACGATTATCAATATCTCGAGTGTTGCCGGACACATCCCGCTCCCATTTAATGGCGTCTACAGCGGCACCAAGTTCGCCATGAACGCTGTAGGAAAAGCGATGCGAGTCGAACTAGCAAATTCAGGACTCAATGTGCTGACCGTCTGCCCCGGCTATGTACGGACAGATTTCAAAACTAACGCATTGCGCGGAAGAGAAAATAAAACCGTTCGCCCGGGAAAAGCGCGAGGCATCAGTCCGGATCGCGTGGCAAGAGCGACGTTGCAAGGATATTTGAAACAAAAAAGAGAAGTGATTGTGCCCTGGACGATGCACCCGGTGATCAAGCTGTATCAGCTGTTTCCCGGATTGGTGGAGAAGGCAATGATAAAGATGGTAAGAAAAGTAGACTAGCTTGTATCCCCTGAGCAAGTTCCGGAGAAACCGAATGTGAAAGCCCGGGCACGGAGGTGCCGGGTAAGCATTAAACAAGATGAGTCCCGCAGGAACGGCACCTACCCCAACTCCGTCAGCATCCCTTCCATCTCCGAAAGCGCATGCCCATTCCCAGTCCGCCGCGCCGAAGCAATTCCATCCTCCAACATCTGCTTAGCCTCATTCACCCGCGAAGCCCGAGCCAGCGTCTGCGCCGCCATAAAATACCCAGCCGTGTAATCCGGATGCGCCGCCAGCAACTTCCCAAACTCCACCATCGCAATCTCCACCTCGCCGCGATTGGAGTACTCCATTGCCAACCCATACCGCGCAAAAGCGTCGTTTGGGTTCTCGGTCAAAATCTCATTCAACATGGCCACTCGATCCATAAATAAATCCGTCCCCGGATGGAACAGACTACTACAACCGTGCGCTCATTGTGACTTGTCCACAGCCCACCCCGCGTTACAATGCTCAGGCATGGCGTGTCCATATTTTGTGCCCACAGAAAAATGGGATGGCGGTGGATGGATCCACCCCTCGCGCCTGCCGCTAGGCGGAGGCTGGCAGGGTCACTGCTCTGCTCCGGGACACGAGCAATCGCAATTGGAAGAATCTGAAGTTCGTGACTTTTGCAATCTGGGCTACGCACAAAAATGCCCACGCCTGCCGTTAGACCGCCAATTCGACGCCGTCCGCTTCTGCATCACCAGCGATCGCGACCAGCGACTGCTGGTTTCCTGCGTAGGCGAATCCGCACACCTTCCAGTTCAGCACAAGCAACTGGAGTTCGACGCATCGCAAATGCACTGGCTGGTCGAGCATCCTGATCGGAGAATCCAGAAACAAGCCGACTGCTACATCCAGTCATACCTCCAACGCCGAACCAAAACCTCATGACACAAACTCTGCCGCCTCGTCCCGTCCGCGAGTCCTACTCGGAGATGAACGAAATCGTTCTCCCTAACGACACCAACCCGCTGGGCGCGCTGCTAGGCGGACGCCTCATGCACTGGATCGACATGGCCGGAGCGCTAGCTGCACACCGCCACTCTCACAGCTACGTCGTGACTGCCTCTATCGATCACATGGATTTTTGGGTCCCTGTGCACGTGGGCGACCTTGTGATTCTGCGTGCAGCGGTAAATCGTGTCTTCCACACGTCCATGGAAGTGGGAGTCAAAGCCTGGATGGAGAACTATCTTCACGGCACGAGAAAGCACATCAGCTCTGCATACCTGACATTCGTAGCTGTAGATGGAGCCGGAAGCCGGCTGCAAGTCCCGGCCGTGATTGCAGAGTCCGCAGATGAAAAGCGCCGCTTCGAAGACGCGGGTCGCCGCCGCGAAATCCGCAACGCCGAACGTGATAGACGCCACAAAAACGCCAGCCAATAAAACCGGTGGAGCAGGGCACGCGGTGTGAATTGCATCCGCAGAATTTCGGCTTTAGCCACTGCGGTACGTGAGACGAATTTCAGCTCACGCCGCGAAATTTAGCGCCCCAGCCGATCCGCCTCTTCCTGAATTCGCTTCCAAGCCTTCTCCACATGCCTCCGCTCTGTATTCGCCTGCCCGATACAAACTCGCAACGTCAACTTGTCTTGCAATCGCGTATGCGTCAAATAAAGATCACCCGACCGGTTCAACCGATCCATAATCGTCTGATTCGCGTCATCTCCCGCCTTCTGACGGAAGCAAATCAAATTCAAAGGCGCCGGAGCAGCCAACTCAAACCGGGAATCGCTTTTCACCCACTGCACAAACTCCTGCGCTAGTACCATATGCTGCCGCACATGATGCTGCAATCCCTCGACCCCATAATGTCGAATCACAAACCACAGCTTGAGCGCGCGAAAGCGCCGTCCCAACGGTACCTGCCAGTCGCGATAATCAATCACTGCCCCAGATTCGGTCGCTTTATTCCGCAAATACTCAGGCAACACACTTAAAGCCTGAATCAGCGCCTTACGATCCGCCACATAAAAGCAATCACAATCAAAATTGGTAAACATCCACTTGTGCGGATTGAAGCAGTAGCTATCCACCAGCTCCAACCCATCATGAATATGGCGAAACTCGGGACACAGCGCCGCCGTCCCCGACATGGCTGCATCCACATGCAGCCATAAGTTCTGTTGGCGACAAATTTCAGCGATGGCCCGGATCGGGTCAATGGCATTCGAAGAGGTAGTGCCCACGGTCCCGCAAACAAAGAAGGGAACGAGCCCTTTTTCACGGTCCTGTGCCATCAACCGGGCAAGAACATCAGGCTTCATCGCAAACCGATCATCCACATCAATCAACCGCAAATTCTGCTTCCCAATTCCCGCAACCTGAATCGCCTTCTCAATCGAAGAGTGCGCCTGCGACGAGGTGTAGGCCACCAGCTTCCCATCGCATCCCTGTTGATTGCTGGCAAAATTTGTGGCCCGCTCCCGGGCCGCCAGCAAAGCACACAACGAAGCACTGGAAGCCGTATCCTGAATCACTCCGCCGCCGGTGTTCGAAGAAAGAAATTTGTCCGGCAGCCCGAGCATCGAGACCATCCAGTCCAGTATGTGCGTCTCAAGCTCGGTGCACGCCGGACTCGTAGCCCAAAGCATTCCCTGCACGCCAAGCCCGGATGAAAGCAACTCTCCCAGGATCGAAGGCCCAGAAACTGCTGTCGGAAAGTAAGCAAAAAAATTGGGAGACTGCCAGTGCGTGATCCCCGGCAGAATGAATTTCTCAACGTCCCGCAGCATGTCTTCGAAGGTCTCGCCGCGCGTCGGAGGCTGCGCAGGCAACCACGTGCGAATCTGTCCCGGCTCAACCTGGGAGAGCACAGGGAAGGATTCCACACGGGAGTAGTAATTCGCAATCCAGTCCACCATCGCGTAGCCATGACGGCGAAACTCTTCCTGCGTCATGTGAAAGCTTTTTGGTTCAGACACGATGACTCCTCATTAAGTCGGCAATGAAATCAGATTTCAGCTGAGTTTTGCGTAGTACACGCGAGTTTTGTACTCCAGAACCACCTTGCCGCTAGCTTGATGCGAGTCGAAGATCCGTCGAAGCTCAGCCAGCATAGGCTTGTGATTCGGATGGTCCGCGAATGGCACATAAGACGACGAAAGCAGCCTGCCCTCTAACCCCGCGTAATCAATCTCCTGATGATTGTCGAACAGTCGGGATTGAAACGGCGTAGGCGAGAAGAACTCGTGAATGGTCTCGGTCGTCCGTTCATGACGGACTTCTTTGTAGTCTGTGCCAAAATTTAGGAGAAGTTCTTCGTAAGCACGGAGAAAAGGAGTAGAGTCCACGGTGCGCTCATTCCACAACAGAACTGCCCATCCACTGGGCTTAGTAATGCGAATAAATTCCTGCCGGGCTTTGTTCAAATCAAACCAATGTGCGGCCTGTGCTGCGGTAACCAAATCCACGCTGTGATCAGCCAGAGTTGTTGCCTCGGCAGTGCCGGCAACGCTTGTGAATCGGGGATAACCAGCCAGGTAGGACTCCCCAGCCGCGCGCATGTCGGCATTCGGCTCGACACCAAAGACTCCATTCCCATTTTCGAGAAGCAGTTTGGTGAAGATACCGGTCCCGAAAGCGATATCTGCAACCATCGAATCGGCGTGCAATCCACATTCTTTTGCCAATAAGTCGATAATCGGCACAGGATAGCCAGGCCGATAGCGAACATAATTTTCTACGCGAGAAGAAAACCGCCGAGTAGCATCTGAGGCGGGCATAGCAACTATTCTAAATCCTCGCCGGAATAAGATTACTGTGCAGGCTTCTGTATTGCCGGCGCAATGGTCTTCACCTTAATCGTTCTGGCCGGAATTCCGGCCACAATGTTGTAAGGCTCAACATCCTTCGACGCGACTCCCATCGACCCCACCATCCCATGTTCAGCCACCTTCACGCCGCTCAAAACCGTAGCGTGATAAGTAACCCGCGCCCGTGGCCCAATCTCTGTCTTTTGATTGGTCACAATCATGCCATCGTTCAAATCATGCGCATGAGAATAAACATTGGCGTAGTCAGAAACCGAACTGCCCTCATGAATGATGATCTCCCCGCGATCGTCGAGCAGAACATATTTGTGAATCGTGCAGTTGTCCTTCACTGTCAGGTTGTAGCCATACGACACTTCCACTCCATGAAATATCTTCACGTTCTGACCACAATATTTGAAGATATGCCGAGCCAGCATCGCACGCACGCGAAACCCAAGCCAGTGATTCAATCCAGCAGGCGAGCGGTCAAACATCATCCAAAACCAAATCAGCGGTTTTCGCTCGGCATATTTGGCCGCGTCAACATCGCCGTAGTATTCCGGCTCTAGCGTAGTGTTCCGCGGATCGAACGAATGCACCAGTGTTTGCTGACCAAGCGGTGCTGATGCAGGCGGAGATGCATACGGCCGATCAAGATAAAGCTGATGCAGGGCATCCCGCACAATATCGCAGCGATGCTCCGGGTCCCGGTTCGCAAACTCCTTATCTAACGCACCAATCCATGCCCCAAAAGCTTTCTCAGCTTCGGGTGTCGGGCGCAGCGGACGATATTCATATCGTGGCATAAGGCCTCACTAGTTGTAGACGAACGTAGAACATAGCATACTGTCGGAGCCATTGTGTCGTATTGAACATCACCACGTATTCAAGAGGACAAATGAAAATCCGGGCTCTGGCAGTCATCCTGCTGCTTGCAGTCACATCCTGGGCCGCATCCGCGCAAAAGCCTTTCGACATCATCATCACCCACGGCCATATCATCGATGGCACCGGCTCTCCCTGGTATACCGGTGACATCGGCATTCGCGACGGGCGAATCGCCGCCATCGGCAGCCTTACCTCAGCACCGCGGACACGCACAATCGACGCGCAGGGCAAGATCGTGGCTCCCGGCTTCATCGACATGCTGGGCCAATCCGAGCTGACCATCTTGGTTGACCCGCGCTTGCCGTCTAAAATCTTTCAGGGAATCACAACGGAAATCACCGGCGAAGGCGGATCAGTAGCGCCCCTAAACGACGCCATCATTCAAGCGGACAAGTCTGGCTACGACCACTATCAGATCACACCGGACTGGCGGACGCTCCGCCAATATTTCGCACGTCTGGAAAAACAGGGAATGGGAATCAATCTGGCAACATTCGTAGGGGCAACCCAAGTACGCCGTATGGTCTTGGGAGACGCCGATGTCCAACCCACTCCGCAACAGCTCGACCAAATGAAGGAATTGGTGAGACAAGCCATGCACGATGGGGCAGTCGGTGTTTCGACATCTTTAATGTACGCCCCAGCCCCCTACGCAAAGACTGAAGAAATCATTGCCCTGGTGGCGGAATCAGCCCCCTTCGGCGGCATTTACGCCACACACATGCGCAACGAGAGCAATTCGGTGCTGCAATCCATCGACGAGGCCGTGCGCATCGGTCGTGAAGCCCACGTCCCCGTAGAGATCTGGCACCTCAAAGTCGCCGGCAAAAACAATTGGGGACGTATGCCTGAGGTGGTAAGAAGAATAAATCAGGCACGCGCCGAAGGCGCCGACATTGCCGCAGACACCTACGCCTACACCGCATGGTTCAACGATTTCTCCGCTTTCATTCCCCAGTGGGCGCACGATGGTGGCCTGGCAAAAATGGTCGAGCGCCTGAAAGATCCCGCGGCGCGCGAGCACATCCGCAAGGATATGCTTACTCCATCAGACGCCTGGGACAACGAATGGCAGGAAATCCCCGGCCCGGAGGCGATTCTGATCTGTGTCGTGCACAATCCAAAGTTGCTTCCCTTACAAGGAAAGCGATTGTCGGAAATCGCCAAGCGCTGGAACAAAGATCCCATGGACACGCTGTTCGATCTTTTGATCGAAGATGATGGATTCACATCAGTAGCCGTCTTCGGCATGTCAGAGCCGGATGTCACCTTAGCGCTCCAGCAACCGTGGGTGGCGATTAATAACGATTCTTCCGGAGCGTCGCCCGAGGGAATTTTGGGGGAGGAACATCCGCACCCGAGAGCCTATGGAGCCTTTCCTCACATTTTGCGGAAGTACGTAAGAGAAGAGAAGAACCTGACTTTAGAAGATGCCATCCGCAAATTCTCAGCGTTACCAGCACAACGCATGCGCCTGACCGATCGCGGGGTTCTGAAAGAGGGAATGTGGGCAGATGTAGTTGTCTTCGATCCAGAAACCGTAAAAGATATAGCCACGTTTGAAAATCCCAACCAGTTATCACAAGGCATGGAGTATGTGCTGGTAAATGGCGTGGCGGTGATTGCAGACGGAAAAATGACAGGGAAGTTGCCGGGCAGAGTATTACGGGGAGCGGGATACATACAATAATTGATACTTATCGGCATGGAGCTGAAACAATGCGACTAATGAAATTAACAATGTTGTTTGCCTTGATAATTTCAGCCACGCTCCCGGCGCATAGCCAACAATCTTCGGCTAACGACACCCAAAGCGCCGGCACATCCTCCAAAATCGTGGACTACACCCTCCCGCCCGACAAGCTGCAAAAGTCTCATGCGCTATATATTCAGACCACAAGACTACAGATCCTCGATACCATCTATGGTTTTCTAGTCCTACTTGGTTTGTTGTACGCCGGTACTGTAGCAAAATTCCGCGGTCTGGCCGAAAGTTTTACCCAACGCAAGTGGTTGCAAGGTTTCTTTGTGATACCGCTATTTATCATTGCGGTCGCCATCCTCACGATCCCAAGCGATGTCTATCACCAGCATCTCAGCTTGAAATATGGGCTATCGGTCGAGAGTTGGGGAGCATGGTGGGGAGACTGGATCAAAAATCTGCTGATCACCGTCGTAATCGGGGCAATTCTGTTGTCACTGTTGTACGCCATGATCCGCCGCAGTCCCAAAAAGTGGTGGTTTTATGGCTGGCTGATCAGCATCCCCGTCGTTGTATTTTTCATTTTCATCGCCCCCATCGTGATAGAGCCACTGTTTTTCAAATTTACTCCACTGGAACAGACCAATCCTGAACTAGTGGCGAAGATCGCGCAGGTGGTAAAACGCGGTGGTTTGGAAATTCCGCCCAGCCGCATGTATCTGATGAACGCCAGCACGAAATACACAGGGGACAACGCTTACGTCAGTGGATTTGGGGCAAGTAAGCGCGTGGTAGTTTGGGACACAACTGCAAGACACATGACCGCGCCACAGGTCATGTTTGTTTTTGGCCATGAGATGGGACACTACGTTCTCGGCCATATCCCAAAGCTGATCATATTCCTGTTGGTAGTACTGCTGATTTTCTTGTATTTGGCATATGCATCAAGCGATTGGTTTGTAAAACGCTGGGGGACAAAATGGCACATACATGATTTCAGCGACCTTGCATCCCTACCCTTGCTTGTCTTGCTGTTATCGTTCTTTGCTTTTGTTTCAACCCCGGTATCGAACGGATTCAGCCGTTATGTGGAACATCAGGCCGATACCTACGGGCTTGAGGTAACGCACGGCTTGATAACCGACCAAAAAATGGCTGCTCGCCAAGCTTTTCAAATCCTTGGAGAGAACTGGCTGGAGTATCCCGATGCGGGCGATTTCTACGAATGGTGGTCGCAAAATCATCCTTTGGTCAAAAAGCGCATGCGCTATGCACAGCAATACGATCCTTGGGCGCAAGGGAAGGAGCCGCAGTTCGTGAAAGCACCACCGCCGACCGGAACTAACTAGGCGAACAAGAATTCTTTGGTGCGCAACTCTTTAATGGTGTCGCGCAACTTCGCCGCCTTCTCGAACTCAAACCGCTTGGCAGCTTCGCGCATCTCGTTTTCTAAACGCGCGATATAAGCATCAAGCTCTTCCTGCGACTTAAACTCAGGCATGCCCTCGGACTCCATGGCTAGATCGGTGTAATCCGCATCAATGACGCCAGCCAGCGACATATCCAGCGGCCGCACAATCGATTCCGGCGTAATTCCATTCGCGACGTTGTAAGCTTCTTGGATGGCACGGCGGCGGTTCGTCTCATCCATCGCTTTTTTCATGGAATCAGTCATTCGGTCAGCGTAAAGCACAGCGCGTCCATTCAGGTTGCGAGCACACCTGCCGATAGTTTGGATAAGCGACCCGGCGGAGCGAAGGAACCCTTCTTTATCGGCGTCTAACACTGCGACCAGCGAGACTTCGGGCAAGTCCAAACCCTCGCGCAAGAGATTGATCCCAATCAGCACATCAAATTCACCCTTGCGCAGATCGCGTAGGATCTTCACCCGCTCCAAAGTTTCAATCTCTGAGTGCATGTAGCGGCACTTCACGCCAACTTCGGCATAATACTCCGCCAGATCCTCAGCCATGCGCTTGGTGAGGGTTGTAACCAGCACGCGCTCCTTCCGCGCTACTCGTTCGCGAATTTCGTGGAGTAGATCATCAATCTGCCCTTTCACCGGACGAACCTCAACCGGAGGATCCACCAGCCCGGTAGGCCGAATGATCTGCTCAATCACTACCCCGGCGGATTTCGTCAACTCATACGGCCCCGGAGTCGCCGACACATAAAGCATTTGGTTCATCCGGTGCTCGAACTCCTCAAATGTCAGCGGACGATTATCCAGTGCTGACGGCAGCCGGAATCCGTACTCGACCAAAGTCTCTTTCCGCGAGCGGTCGCCGTGATACATTCCATGCAGCTGCGGCACGGTCTGGTGCGACTCATCCACAAACATCAGATAATCGCGCGGAAAATAATCCAGCAACGTCGGAGGCGGCTCCCCGGGCAACCGTCCGGTAAAATGTCGCGAATAGTTTTCAATGCCATGACAAAACCCCATGGCCTTGATCATTTCCAGGTCAAACATGGTGCGCTGATGTACGCGCTGCGATTCAACCAAACGCCCCTGCTTCTCCAATTCCGCTTCCCACCAGGCTAATTCCTCGCGGATCGACTTCACCGCCTTGCTGCGCGTCTCCGGCTTCATCACATAGTGCGTCTTGGGATAAATCGGCAGACGTACATATTTCTGCTTCACCGACCCAAACAACGGATCAATCTGCGAGAGCGAATCCACCTCATCCCCGAACAATTCGACGCGATACGCCATGTCATCATAGGTGGGGAATATCTCAATCACATCGCCCCGCACCCGGAACGTACCCCGGCGAAAATCCCCATCGGTCCGCTCATACAGAATTTCCACCAGCTTGCGAGTAATGTCCTCCCGCTTGATCTTCTGTCCCTTCTCCAGGAACAGCATCATGTCGTAATAAGCTTCCGGAGATCCCAAGCCGTAGATGCAGCTCACCGAAGAAACAATTACGCAGTCACGCCGCTCAAACAGCGAACGCGTCGCTGAAAGCCGTAGCTTGTCCAGTTCGTCGTTGATGGTCGATTCTTTCTCGATATAGAGATCAGCTGCGGGAACATAGGCTTCCGGCTGGTAGTAGTCGTAGTAGGAAACGAAATACTCCACCGCATTGTGCGGGAAAAAATTCTTAAATTCATGATAAAGCTGCGCCGCCAGTGTCTTGTTATGGGCCAGAACCAGTGCGGGGCGATTGATCTGTTCAATCACCTTTGCCATGGTGTATGTCTTGCCCGACCCGGTCACGCCCAGCAGTACCTGGTGCTGCTCACGGTCATAAACTCCGCGAACCAGCGCTTCAATGGCTTTTCCTTGATCGCCTCGAGGCTTGTACTCACTGACCAGCTTGAAATCCATAACAGAACCTGACCTGCCAATTCGAATTCCTGTTGCAGAGCGCTACAGAACGGAATTTTGGGGCAAGAGAATCTTTTTATTATAACGCTGACGGGAAACAAAAAGCGCGAGGACGAATCCTCACGCTGAGAGAATAGAACTGCCAGAAATTTACGGAAGCTTAAAGTTCACCACAATCTGAGTATCAATCTCAACCGCCGAACCGTTCAGCAGATAGGGCTTGTACTTCCACTGTTTCACCGCCTCCACAGCCGCACGGGCCAGAATCGGGTGTCCACTGACCACCTTTAGGTTGGTAACGTTGCCGTCTTTCGAAATCGTGGCTTCCAACTGCACCATCCCTTCGATCCGCAATTGCCGTGCCTGTGCTGGATAATCAGGAGAAACTCTCTTCACCACCAAACCTTGTGATACGCCTTGAGAAACCTTGACCGTCCTGAGCACTGGCGTCCGCACGGCCGGCGCAGCCTCCATAATGCCGGAAAGCGCCTTGTCGCCAGTATTCGAAGTCAATCCAATCACCGGAATTGCCTGCGGTGCTTGTTCGGCTTGGGCTTGAGCAACTCTGGATGCTGAGCTCTTCACCACAAGTGCATCATGAGCAGGTTTCTCCACGGTCACCGAAGGCGGTTTCTGCCCCACGCCGAATTTCTTTATTTCCACACTGTCTTCATCCGAGGCCTCTTCCTGCGAAGGACTCTGGTTCACAGGAGCTGCCTGAGTCGCTGGAGCCGGGGCAGTTGTATGTGTACTGCCCGTGCCGGATGATCCACTCAAAGTGTCCTCTGCAGGCGCGCTTTGTGGCGGAGCCGGCTGGGCTGCGGCCGGTTGCGCCGGAGTAGTGGCAGCAGCCGGGTCTGTTGTCGATCCAGGATGCAGTTTGGTAGAGGCAAAATATCCACCCGCAGCCGCTAGCAAAATCGCAGCCGCGATAAGGATCCACTTTTGCGCGCCCGAACCGGACGGCTCCGGCGTGCTCAAAATCGGAGTTGAACTGTGCGTCTCCGCCGAATGCGCATGCGCAGCTGGTCTGGCATGTTCACTTACAGGCGATACAAACGCTGCTGGCTTCGGTTCCAAACTACGCGGAGCGGCTTCGCGCGCCGGAGCAACTCCCGTTGCTTGGCCCGATGCCGTGCTGCTTCCTGCAAACGGATTCCCGGTCTTTGCCGGAGGCCAAGCTGTTTTTGGCGTGATCGCCTGCGGCGCAGGTGCCGCCACCACCGGATCAGGCATAGACGCAAGCAGTGCCGCATCCGTTGACTCGGCTTGTGGGGTGGGTTCGGCTTCCAACTCCAACATCGAAGGCGCTTCCGCCCGAACGGCCGGCGGCGCTGGCTTCGTGGTAATTGATTTAGGTGGAACAACTGGCTTCAGAGTCGGAACTCCAGGAGTCAAAGGCCGCGCAAATGCCGGATTGTTCAGAGTAGGTTTCGCGGGCGCTATCGGAGTTTGTGCAACAGGAGTAGCCGCCACTGCCGCAGCCGGCTTGGTAGCGTCCGCTTTCTTCAATAAACCACGGGCTACACGCAGAGTCCCTTTGGACTGCTCAACATTGATGGGCTTGGTCAATACTAGGTTCGCGCCAATACGAAATGCTTTGGCTATTCCAGGCTGTCCTTCTACCACGGCCACCGCGAGTGAGCTCTTATTCGGTCCAGAATTGCGCGCGCTCTTGAACAGGAGCGAGGCGTTCTGCTCGTTTTCTCAGTCCACGACGACTGCGTCAAAATGTTGTGTGGTCAGCCGTTTGACGGCGGCGAAAGGCTCATTGGCTGGCTCGACGCTAAATTCCAATTCCGTAAGGACTTGCGTGACCAGCTGAGCGGTCCTTTCATCCCCGCAGAAAAGTAGTGCCTGGTAGCCCATAGCTTTCATCCTATTATTTCCGTCAGCCCCAGCAAGTTACCGAGGTACTCAAGAAATGGCCCATTTTCGGTTGATTTTCGCGGTTGCTTCCGGAGCGAAATGAACCACCTTGGCTGTTACCGGCAGCGTATTCTCATAAGCAATTAATTCTGAAGATGCAGCTACAATGGCGCGCATGCGCCCGCCGATGTGGCTCAAAATCACCTGGACTTTGTGGGTGATCGTGTGGGTTCCGTTTTATTGGAAGTACTACGGCGTACAAAATTTTCTGTGGTTCTGCGATCTCGCGAACTTTTTCATTCTGCTTGGATTGTGGCTGGAAAGCCGATTGATTTTTTCCTGGCAGGCGACTGGGTTATTGGTTTTTCAAACACTCTACGCAATTGATCTGGTCTGGGCATTGGTTTCAGGCAGCCACGTCACCGGAGGCACGGAATACATGTTCGATATTCAAGTGCCCTTATGCTTGCGCCTCATGAGCCTGTTCCACGTCGTGACTCCGCCGCTGTTGCTGTGGGCAATTTGGAGATTAGGTTACGACAAACGGGGATGGAAGTATCAGACGCTAACCGCCTGGATTGTTGTTCCCCTCTGCCATTTCTGGGCTGCGGGGTACGACATCAATTGGTCCCGCGGACTTTTTGGACGGGAACAGCATGTTGTTCCGCACCTTGTTTATTTGGCTGGGTATTTGGTTGTCGTGCCGCTTCTTGTTTACTGGCCCACGCACAAAGTTCTGGCATGGTGGTCAAGCCGCCGAACCAGAACGGACGGGGCAAGCCCGGTCTCCACACGTTATTGAATCGTGGCTAAGGCATGCTGTGTCGCTTCGAGTAAAGCATCCGCACCTACCGGTTTTCCCGTTGCGTGCTCCATCCACTGGTCGGGCGTCACCCTCCCCATCTTGGCGATTCGTTCAAATTCCGGCCCAATACTCCCTGCCTTCTTCATCTGTTCCTCGATCTGGTGCGCGATCAAGTGCCCTATAGGATAGTCGGGCAGATAGAGAAAATAATTAATCATGTGGGAATAAACCCCGAGCAGAATGACATCTTTTTTGTGGAACACAGGTGCGTAATATTTGTTCCAAACATCTTTGGCGATCTCGACGGTAGCGTCGTTCAATTGCTTGGGGGTTGCGTCGGGATGGTCGTACATCCAATGCCACACGGCAATATCCACTAATGCCACACCGGAAATTTCATAGGTGGCCCAGAAATCATTCAGCGTCTTCAGTGCTTCACTGTTGGCGTCCGGGGCCGCGAGCCCCAGCAATTCCAAGTCGCGTCCCTGAAATACAAAAGCCAGAGCTTCCGTGAAAGCAGTGTTAGGAACGCCACTCAACAGCGCATGGTCCACGTCGTTCAATGAAAGAGTTTGCTCGACGTTGTGTCCCATCTCATGAATCGCAATATTGAAGCCCTTGTAGTTCATCCCGGATTTTTCAATGCGCGTCCGCAGGTGCGTTTTTTCTGTCCGCATCTGCGCGCCCATGGCGTGGCCGGAACCGCGCGCCGGGTCGACGACAATGTTGTCTGCGATGTAGTTGGCCCGGTCCGGGGCAAAGCCCAGCTTCATTAGAAGATTGGGCATGTCTTTCTTGTAAGCTTCCGCGTTCGGATAGCGCTTGCCGACAATTTCATCCAGCTGCGCTTCGCTGTACTGATTGTTGGCGCGGAAACCGTTGTACCAGATGTCGAATGGCTCCAGAGGTCTTCCCAGGCGCGCCGCAATCAGTTTTGCAGTCTGCGCCGCTTGCGCAGAAGTCAGCACCTGCTCCAGCATGGCTTTGACCCGCGCCTCAGGAATCTCGCGGTCTTCTTCAAACCGCCGTGCCATCAAGGTCGGTGCGGTAGGAGAGTAAGGATCCGCTTTGCGTGCTGCCTGAAAAGTTTTCAGCAGCATGGCGTAGCGTGTATCAGGCTCGCGGGTATTGCTGGCAGACTTGGTCTTAATCGCAGATGGTTCCGAATCCACCTCATTCGACGTCTTCACTTCATTGGTCACTGGATTCCAGTCCACGCCCGGATTGTCCACGACTACTTCGGGAATCGTCTGCGTGACAACCCGCTCCATCACCTGCTGAATTATGCGCTGCTTGGCCAGCCCGTTTTGCGTGTCGGTGTAGTCGGATTTGATCTCATCACGCAAGTTCCAATGGCTCAGCAGCCGCATCCTCGGAGGAAACAAGCGCTGCCCGCCATCATCCACCAGATGGTGCATCCAAATGTTGTATTCATCGATGTAACGCGCCGCCTCAGCCTCAGCCCCACTGATAGCCAAATTCACCTGCGCCGGAACACGCTTGGAAAACCCCTGTGCCAGCCGAACCTCAGCCCATTGCCGACGACTCCACTTAGGCCCGTCCTTGAGCCGCTGCTCCAGCGTTGTTAGTGGAAAATTCAGGAGCACAGTAAATGCCAGCCGGTTCGCAAAAAAATCATCCAGCACGTGCGCCGATGGGTCATACCCCGCAAATGTCTGGTCAAAAGGCAGCACCGGCCCGAGATCCAAATCCATTTGCTGGCGAAATTCTCGGTTGATCTCATGCATGTGCCCGGAAAGCTCTTCTAGCAAATATTCGAAACGATTAAACATCGTGTCCAGAGTCGCTTGGTCACCTGCAAAGTTGGTAGTGACAAAATCTTCATACACACCAGGGTCGCCATCTTCAGTCCGCCAAAACTCTGAAACCTGCAACAGCCCGCGTTCTACACGGCCGCGCTGACCTTCTCCATATTTCTTAACTAATTCGCCTTCCAATTTCTGGTTTGACGCTTTGATCCATGCCGGAGCAGAAACCTGCACCGCAGGCTGCGAGGAATTGGACATTACTTGCTCCTGAGATTGACTGCGCGGCAAGGAAAACATGCCAGCGATAACTAACGTGAATATTGTGAACAGCCGTAGATGTGTATTTTTTTGACGGTACTGTCCTGAATTCATCCTGACCGCCATATTATCCCAACTACAGTTAGGAAGTACTCAGCACGCTTGCTCACCAATCCAGCGAAGCGTCAGTTTCGTATTTACCGGTGGTCGCTCTATGGCTGGCCTAACATCCGTTCCTTTCCTTGCAGTGGACCATCGCATCCTTCACTGGGAAAAGAAGCGGTCCAAATCCATGGGGCGGACCTAAAGGCCCTGATAGGAAATATGGGAAAAATCAACGCCTACTTTATGAACTGGGTGGAAGGGATCGCGGGCACAAGTAAAATGCCGGAAAATTGGTGCAGCCGCAGAGAGCGGTGGAATGAGAAAGCCCGGCATGGCAGTGCCGGGAGAGAATAGTTCGGGTATGAGTCCCGCAGGGAGGGCACTCATCTGCAATCTAGGAAATTCTTAACGATTTACCGCTTCGGCCGGTACACGTGCGTGCTAGTGCCAAAGAAAACTTCCGCCGATTCCATCACCGTCTCCGACAGTGTGGGATGTGGGTGGATGGTCAGCGCAACGTCTTTTGCTAACGCCGCCATTTCCATGGCTAGCACACCTTCCGCAATTAGCTCTCCGGCACCCGATCCCGCAATCCCCACGCCGAGCACACGCTCGGTTTCCGGATCAATAATGAGCTTGGTCAAACCTTCCGGACGATCCAACGTGATCGCACGCCCAGAAGCTCCCCAAGGGAACTTAGCGACCTTCACCGTGCGCCCTTCCTTTTGCGCCTGAGTTTCCGTCAAACCAGCCCAGGCAATTTCCGGGTCGGTAAACACGACCGCAGGAATCGCATTCGGCTCGAATGCCACTTTGTGTCCGGCAATCGCCTCTACTGCCGTGCGGCCCTCATGCGAAGCCTTGTGCGCCAGCATCGGTTCGCCAACCACATCGCCAATCGCATAGATCGCAGGATCGTCGGTCTGCAACTGCTTATTCACCTGAATAAATCCGCGCTGTCCAACTTTCACCTGAGTATTCTCAAGCCCCGGAATCTCAGAATTGGGTTTCCGTCCCACGGAAACCAAAACTCTGTCGTACACCTTTTCTTTCTCTTTCACGTCTGCACCATCGAAGCTGACGCGAATTCCATTGCCTTCGTCCTTCGCTCCGGTCACAGTGGTATTCAGCATGATGGAGTCAAAAATCTTCTCCATGCGTTTGTGCAGAGGCAGTACGAGGTCACGATCAGCGCCCGGCAGCAGTCCCGCAGTCATTTCCACAACAGAAACCTTGGTTCCAAGCGCGGCATAAACGGTCCCAAGTTCCAGCCCGATGTATCCTCCACCTACGACCAACAGACTCTTTGGAATATCTTCCAGATTCAGCGCGCCGGTCGAATCCATCATGCGCGATGTATCCAACTTCAGGCTGGGAATGACAGTAGGACGCGATCCCGTCGCAATCACAATACGATCGAAGCTGAGGCTTTGCGTACTGCCATCCTCTTTGGTGACTTTCAAAGTGGTCGAATTCTCAAACGCCGCGCGTCCCCGGATGTATTCCACCTTACGCAGCTTGGCGATCTGCCCAGTCCCGCCGGTCAGCTTGTTCACCACGTTCTGTTTGAACCCGCGCAGTCGTTCGAGATCAATTTTGGGCTCGGCAAATTCCACGCCCCAGTTTTTGGCGTGTTTAGACTCTTCGATCAGCTTGGCAATATGCAGCAAGGCTTTCGAAGGAATGCAACCACGATAGAGGCAAACGCCACCGGGGTTCGCCTCGGGGTCAATCAGCGAGACCTTCATTCCTAGGTCAGCGGCAAGAAAGGCAGCGGCGTAGCCACCGGGGCCTGCGCCGATTACTGCTATGTGCAAGTTCGTAGAATCCGTCATTTCGATTGTCTTTATCCCTGGACCGACAATAGGAAGGGTTGTTCAAAGGCCTCAGCCACCCAGCGTAGAAAGCGCGCCGCGTCAGCCCCGTCAATCAGCCGATGATCGTAAGAAAGAGAAAGCGGCAATACAAGCCGCGGTTCAAACTTGTTATTCATCCAGATCGGTTCCGTGCTGGAGCGCGACAATCCGAGGATCGCCACTTCCGGATGATTCACAATCGGCGAGAACCCAGTTCCGCCGATGCCACCGAGATTGGTGATGGTGAATGTGCCGCCAGTCATATCTTCGGGCGCAAGTTTTTTCTCTTTCGCTTTCCTGGATACCTGTGTCAGCTCGGCAGCAAGTTCGACAATATTTTTCTTGTCCACGTCGCGAATCACGGGAACCAGCAATCCACGTTCTGTATCAACGGCAACACCGATGTTGATGTATTGCTTGTAAACAATTTCTTCTTTCGCCAGATCGATGCTGGCATTGAACTGCGGGAAAACTTTCAACGCGGAAGCTACAACCTTCAGGGCGATGGCAGTGATCGTCATCTTGCCACCGGCCTCAGCCGCCTTGGGTGCAAAGCGAGCCCGCAGCTGCTCGAGTTCAGTGATATCAGCTTTGTCCTGCTGGGTGACGTGTGGAATGGTATTCCACGCTTCACGCATGTGCTCAGCGGTCTTGCGCCGCACGCCGCGCATGGAGACGCGTTCAATCTTGCCCCACTTGGAGAAATCCGGAAGCGTCGGCACCGCAAAGCGTGCACCGCCCACGGTCCCCGCTGCAACGGCAGCAAGCAAACTCTTCGCGTAAGCTTTAACGTCGTCTTCGCTGATGCGTCCGCCAGGCCCGCTGCCTTTTACATTATGGACGTCGACACCCAGCTCTCGCGCCAACCGCCGAGTATGCGGCGCTGCCGGAACCGGATCACGATGCTCTGTTCCTGCGGTGCGTTCCAGGTGCGCCGGCATGGCGAAACTGGCTGGCGCTGCCTGTGCCTGCTCAGGCCGTAATACTTGTTCTTCGGTCTTGCCCTCGGCCTGAATCGCGGCATGAAGCAAAACCCGAGCATCATGCTGTTCTGACCCATGCTCAACCGGCACGGGCTTCGCCTTCGTCGGAGTAGAGGTCCCCCCGGCTTCCAGCGTGAAGATCAAATCCCCGACCCTGATCTTCGTGCCTTCTTTAACTTTGACTTCCTTAACCACTCCGCTGACGTTGGATGGCACTTCCACGACAGCTTTATCGGTCTCTAACTCCATCACCGCCTGACCTTCAGAAACCCTCGCGCCCGGAGAAACCATCAAGCGAACCAGATCGCCTTGGTGAACATTCTCACCAAGTTCAGGAAGAGTAAATTCGCTGGCACCGGACAATGCAGGAGCAGAACCTTGAGCAGGAGCAGGAGCAGCCGGTGCCGCGGCAGTCGCAGCAGTCTTCGCTTCAGCCTTAGCCGGTGCAGGAGCGGCAGTGGCAGGTTCGGCCTTAGCGGCAGGTTCAGCGAGAGCAGCTTTGGCCCCAGTTCCGTTCTCCACGGTAAAGATCACCTGACCAACTTTGATCTTCTCGCCTTCCTTGACCCGAATATCTTTGACTGTGCCGCTCACCGAAGAAGGGACTTCCACCACAGCCTTGTCGGTCTCCAACTCCATTACAGGCTGCCCTTCGCTGACGCTTGCGCCGGGGGAAATCATCAGCCGCACCAGATCACCCTGATGAATGTTCTCGCCCAGCTCCGGTAATTTAAATTCAGTCACGTAGCTCCCTTTCGTCCTTTAACAATGATGATCCCACGAATTAGCTGATAGTCGGATTGAGTTTCTCCGGATTAATCCCCAGGTCCTTCACCGCTTGCTGGACCACAGAAACGTCAATCTGCTTGTCCTGCGCCAGCGCGTTCAAGGTCGCCAGCACAATATGCTTGGTGTCAACTTCAAAGAAGTCGCGCAGGGAAGCGCGGCCTTCACTGCGACCGAATCCGTCAGTGCCCAACGCCACCAGCTTACGCGGCATCCACTGCGAAATCGACTCCGGCATCACCTTCATATAATCGGATGCCGCAACTAGCACGCCAGGCGCATCTTTCAAGCACTGGGTCAGGTAAGGCACGCGCGGCGTCTGGCCCGGATGTAGCATGTTCCAGCGCTCGCAATCGTTGCCGTCGCGATACAGCTCTTTGTAGCTGGTCACGCTCCACACATCGGCAGCCACGTTATATTTCTGTTCCAAAATCTCCTGTGCCTTAAGCACTTCGAACATAATGGAGCCGCTGCCGAACAATTGTGCCTTCAGCTTCGCATCTTTGTTCCCTGAAGCCTTGAAGCGATAGAGGCCCTTCAGAATGCCTTCGCGAACGTGATCGCCCGCCGGCATCTCCGGCATCGGCAGCGGTTCGTTGCCGACGGTCAGGTAGTAGAAGACCGACTCTTGGTCTACATACATGCGCTTGATGCCATTTTGAATAATGACGCCGATCTCGTATGCGAATGACGGATCATAGGCCAGCAAGTTGGGGACGGTCATGGCAATGACGTGCGTATGCCCGTCCTGATGCTGTAAACCTTCGCCGGCAAGAGTGGTACGCCCCGCCGTGCCGCCGACCAGGAATCCGCGGCAGCGCATATCGCCCGCCGCCCAGATCAAGTCTCCAATCCGCTGGAATCCGAACATCGAGTAGTAAATAAAAAACGGGATCGTATTGATCCCGTGGTTGGAATACGCGCATCCGGCGGCAATAAAAGAGGACATCGACCCGGCTTCGGTGATGCCCTCTTCCAAAATCTGCCCGTCCTTGGATTCCTTGTAATAGAGCAAGGTGTCCATATCTACTGGTTCGTAGAGTTGGCCCACGCTGGAATAAATTCCTACCTGCCGGAACAACGCTTCCATACCGAAGGTGCGAGCTTCATCAGGAACGATGGGAACAATCAGCTTGCCGATTTCAGGATCGCGAAGCAGCTTTGCCAGCAACCGCACGAAGACCATGGTCGTAGAAACTTCACGGCCTTCAGTGCCTTTGTTGAACTCTTCAAAGTGGGCATCGTTGACCGGATTGATCGGCTTGGCGCGCAGTTGCCGCGTTGGCATATATCCGCCGAGAGCGCTACGGCGTTCCTGCAAGTATTTGATCTCCGGACTGTCATCCGCAGGCCGATAGAAGGGCGCATCGCGCAATTCCTCATCCGCGATAGGAATTCCAAAACGCGAACGGAATACGCGCAGCTCTTCATCATTCAATTTCTTCTGCTGGTGAGTAATGTTCTTGCCTTCGCCAGCCTCGCCGAGTCCGTAACCTTTAATCGTCTTGGCGAGAATAACCGTCGGTCCAACCTTGTGATCGACCGCTGCACGGTAAGCAGCATGCACCTTGAGCGGATCATGTCCGCCCAACCTCATGCGCAATAGCTGATCATCGGAAAGATGCTCAACCATCTTCAACAACCGTGGATCGGTTCCAAACAGGTTCTGCCGGAAGTACGCTCCGCTCTCGACGAAGAATTTCTGGTACTGTCCGTCGGTGACTTCCCCCAGCCGCTTCACCAGCAATCCATCGCGGTCATTCTGGATCAATGTGTCCCAATCGCTGCCCCAGATCACTTTGATCACATTCCAACCGGCCCCGCGGAAGATCGCTTCCAGTTCCTGAATGATCTTGCCGTTACCACGCACCGGGCCATCGAGGCGCTGCAAGTTGCAGTTAATCACCCAGATCAAATTGTCGAGCCTCTCGCGTGACGCAAGTGTGATGGAACCGAGCGATTCCGGCTCATCCATCTCGCCATCGCCCATGAAAGCCCAAACTTTTCCGTTGCGCGATTCCTTCAAACCGCGGTTCTCCAAGTAACGAATGAAGCGCGCATGATAGATGGACTGAATCGGCCCGAGTCCCATCGAGACGGTCGGAAACTCCCAGAAGTCCGGCATCAACCAAGGATGGGGATATGACGAAAGACCGCCGCCGGGTTTCAGCTCACGGCGGAAGTTCTCCAACTTCTCTTTGGAGAGCCGCCCTTCGAGATAAGCACGCGAATACATTCCAGGAGCAGCGTGTCCCTGGAAGTAGACGATGTCACGGTCGCCATCATGAGTCTTCGCCCGAAAGAAGTGGTTGAACGCAACCTCATATAAGGTCGCTGCCGATGCAAAGGTAGAAATATGACCGCCGATTCCGTTTTCAACTCGGTTGGCTCGAACCACCATGGCCATAGCATTCCAACGGACCAGGCTCTTGATCCGTCGCTCCATGTCCTGGCTTCCTGGGAAAGGCGGCTGCTGTCTTACAGGAATGGTGTTCTGATAAGGAGTCGTGGCCACAAACGGCAGGTGGACCCCAGCCGCACGACGGGCATGTAGAGACAGCTGTTGCAGCAGCCGACCCGCCCGCTCCGGGCCGCCTTTCGAGAGCACATAGTCGAGCGAATCAACCCATTCCCGTGTTTCTAGTACTTCCAAACCATTGGTCTCGGTTTCGGCCACGTATACCTTCTCCAAACTAAGATGGGAAACATTCCATCATAATGAATTCTCTGAATTTTTGCCGGGGAGAAACATCAAAAGGAGTAGAATTTCGTTCTCCAACCGCCGGTTTCCGGACCAAAGCAAACGGTTCCTGCAAACCCGAATCTAAGTACGAGAGGTAACCACTCTATGGCCAAAAATTCGTCGCACCGCACTCCTATCAACTCCCAACCGCGTTTGCACCAAAGAGCCAAAGTAATCCAAGCCTACGGCACGGTCACCCACGCTCTGCCTCTCGAACTCGAAGAGCCAGTCCGTCTGGAGATGACCGAACGACTCAATCAGCTGCTGGCCGATACCATCACCCTTCGCGATCTCTATAAGAAGTGTCATTGGCAGGTGGTTGGCCCGACCTTCTATCAGCTCCATTTGCTGTTTGATAAGCACTACGAAGAACAAAACGAACTCGTAGACACCATCGCCGAGCGCATCCAGTTGTTAGGTGGAGTCAGCTTGGCAATGGCGCACGACATCGCCGAGACCACCAAGATCGAGCGCCCGCCGCGCGGAAGGGAAGAGGTTCCTGTTCAGATTTCCCGTTTGCTCGATGCCCATCAGGTCATCGTCGGGGAATGCCGTGATCTGGCTGAGCGCGCCTCAAAGCTCGGCGACGATGGAACGAACGATCTAGCGGTCAGCGATGTCTTGCGGACTAACGAGCTCGAAATCTGGTTCGTCAGCCAACATGTGGTAGATAGCCCCTTAGTCAAAGCTCAAGACTTTGAAGCCGCATCGTAACCGAACCTCTGAATTCCAAGTCGAGGTCTCGCCAAGAAAGAGGATGAGGCCTCGACTTTACAAAACTTTACCCTATGCGATAAGTACATTCCTCCCTAAACCCTTCTACCCCCTGGATTTAGGTTCACACAAACCGCTTTTTGTTTTACAGTATTCAAGGTCCACTAAGCTGCCTGTGGAAAAATCGGAATCTGTAAATTGTTCAAGCGTGTCCAATAGTGCTTGACACGTATTGGTATCTTAACCAAGCGTCTCTTGTTACGAATTCGGAACAAAGAGATGGTACAGACAGTGTTTTCCCGTTTTCAGGAATTAGTATCCGAGGTCATCGAATTTTGCGTAATCTTGAAATGTAAGTCCAGGTTCGAGACCGCAAATTGAACGTTATTCTCTGCCGGAGGGGGGAGATGTTCTCAGGCGGACAAAATCTCAGGGCTTTGCGTGAGCAGTTGGGCTTGACCATGCGCGACGTTGAAGGCGCCAGTGCGCAGATCGCCGAGCGTCATGGCAACGATGAATTTTCTATTCCACCCAGCCGTCTTTCCGACGTCGAAACCAAAGGTGTGGTGCCGAGCATTTACCGCTTGTACTCACTCGCGGTAATTTATCGGCGCGATGTGCGCGAGCTGCTGTCGTGGTACGGCATTGATCTGAATAACGCAGCGTCGGACTTAGAAATCGCGGTGCCACGGCGTTCGCATTTTTCCGAGGCACTGGCTAGCACGTCAAGCGTCCGTATGCCCGTGCGTCTCGATCCCAGTTTCGATTTACGGAAAACTTCCAACATCGGACGCCTGGTCGAGCAGTGGGGATTGGTTCCACTTTCCTATCTCGAGCAATTTGCCAATTGCCATTACACGTATGGCTACATCGGCAACGAAGATCTCACCATGTACCCGCTCTTACCGCCTGGAAGCTTCATTCAGGTCGATGAGTCGCGCAACAAGGTTTCTGAAGGTGGTTGGCGCACCGAGTACGAACGTCCCATCTATTTCGTAGAAACTCGATCTGGGTACACCTGCTGCTGGTGCTCGGTTGCCGGTGACTCAATCATCCTACAATCGCATCCTTTGTCTCCTGTTACCGCACGTGTCCTTCGCTATCCGCAGGAAGCGGAAGTCATCGGGCAGGTAATGGGCGTGGCCATCAGACTTGGGGAGTGGCGTCCGCTTGAGACTTTACCAATGCAGAAAGAGCGGCAAGCACTGAACTAAGGTGGGCTTCGGTAGCGGAATCGCTTCCCGGCGGCACTAAGGAAGAAATTTTCCGCGAACATAGTTTTTCTACGAACGCTTCCGACCCTATTCCACACACCTCACTACACTGTTGGACATCTTGCCACAGTTTTTCGATCGGTGATGCCAGGACAATCGCAAGTAACCGCCTGTGCTCATCCGCCAAAGCGCGGCTGGCAGCCTCTTCTCCATGGACCCGCGCCAGTCCCCAGTGAGAGTATGGAGAATCCTTGCTATCTCGTAGATCAGCAAGGTATTGCAGCTTGTTCAGTCCTCCTCGAATTGACTTTAGACTTGTATCACGGAGATCCTGTTGGGCCGAGTGTCGTGCCATAGAGTATCGGTTTCGGGAGAGGTAAAAAAACTATAGTAATCTGTAAACTACACTAAATACAGCCCATTATCACGGTGATTCTACCTCAAAAAGGGGTTTACCGTGAAAAAGACTATTGTTTGGACTGCCATTCTGTTCTTATTAACCTCCATCTCTTTTCCCACCGCCGTTATGGCGGATGGCAACCCTAAATGTGGTGGGACGACTTGTCCCTCTTCGGGAAGCAATGGGGGACGCTAAGCTAGGTGCCTTCCATGTCGTATTAGTTAAGTGCTTGTAGGCCATCGCAAAACACGGTATATTCCGGGGCGGTGGCCTCATGCCCCTTTTGAAGTATTACCTCTGGATTGCCCCCCATTTGTTGCAGTTAGGTATTGCCGTCGTCATGCTCCGTCGTCAGCTGGCCCGTCTGTTTCCCTGGTTTTTTGCCTACACTTGCTTCGAAGTGGGTGAATTTATCCTGCTTTTTTCCGCAGAAGCCTTTGATGTGGGCAGCAATATCCCCTACAGAAGCATGTATGCGGTTACCGCCATCATCATCGCCGTTTTGCGATTTGGCATCATTTTGGAAATTTTGCG
>Ga0207689_10000433_pt1 | contig 39201 bp, 34 predicted proteins | sample KBSMisM52_FD_184312 | JGI IMG/M metagenome (GOLD analysis project Ga0207689, IMG submission 184312) | Miscanthus rhizosphere microbial communities from Kellogg Biological Station, Michigan, USA - KBS Miscanthus M5-2 (SPAdes) (version 2) | ecosystem: Host-associated > Plants > Roots >...
CACCGAGAGCACGCCGGCCACCACCACGAGGAAAAGCCCGAGCACGATCAACTGCAGGTCGTCGCGCCGTTTGCGAGGCGTCACCGAGCGATAGAACATCAGCATCATCGCCAGCCGGATCATCGCCGGCAGCGGCTCATGGTTGAAATAATAGTCCCCCGCGAACAGCGCCACAAACAGCGGGAACGCCAGCCGGTGCGCCCAGCGCGGCACATGTAGCGCGAGCACCGGCCACCGCGTCACCACCGGCACCGACACCGTGATCGCCACCAGCCACACCCAGGCGTCGACATCCATGTAGAGGACCGTCCACGCGGAGAGCATCGCGAGCGCGCCGCCCAGCGCCCACTTGAGCTGGTGGAGCTCGGCCAGGTTAAGCTGTGGCCGCTTTGTTTCCATCGACATAGGCGGCCACGCCCCGCGCCCCGTCGGGCGCGAAGGTCAGCACATTGGCCCTGCGCACGGAGGGCGCGCCGGGGGACGTTGGGGGGGATTGGACCGACGGCTTCACCACCGCCAGCCGGTCCAGGAAACGTTCAAGATCGTGCATGCGACGCACCGGCAGCGGTGCCTCGTCGTCGATCGCCACCGATGTCAGCCGGCCCGCGCGGAACAGATCTTCGGCCATCGTCGCGGCCACGCTGCATAACAACTCGAACTGCTCGGCGCGCGGCCACTCCGCGGCCGAGGTTCGCAGCCAGAGCGCGAAGCCCTGCTGGGTCTCCGCCGCGTATTGGCGCACCATCAACCGGCGCAGCCGCGCGCTGGCTTTCCAGTGCACCAGCCGGTGCGAATCGCCGCGCGCGTAGGCCCGCAGCGCCAGCAGGTCGCCGCCGTGTCCCGGGCGGACGGACGGCTCCATCCGCCCCGCCTGCTGCCAGGAAGCGATCGGATGGCGCTGATAGGCAACCGGCGCGGGCCAGACGAGCACCTCGCGCTTGAGTTCGCTGCCAATGAGTTTTTTGAGAAACCCAAACGGGAACAGCGAACCGGCCGACAACAACTCGATCCGCAGCCGCCCGCGCGCGGCCGGTCGCAGCGTCCATTCCAGCAAGGCAGTCCCCTGGGCGTCGAGCCGCTCGCGTAAGGGCAGCCGCGCCGGACGTTTCTCACCCGTCGCCGAGATCTCGAACCACACGCCATAGACGGGCAGAACATTCCGTCCATTGTGCAATTCGATCGAGACCGTGTGATCCCTCCCCGCGCGAAACGGAGGCTGCGCACGGAGCCGCCAGGACAGCGCGTGGAAGTTCACCCAGGACAACAGCCCGTTGAACATCAGGCACGCCAGCAGCAGCGAAAGCGCGATGAAGAGGATGTTGTTCGCCGTGTTGTAGGCGGCCGCGCCGATACCCATTGCGACCACGATCACGATGCCGCCCGGCAGCGTGAGCAACAGCCGGTTTCCTCGATAAGGATACACGAGGGACCACATGAAGGCGCGCCATCGGTGTCCGCGGCCACGGCCCGAACGCGCCTGCGCGGACTGCCAGCCCGTCACGCCGCCGTCGGCGGCGGGGCCTACCGGACGGGCTCGGGCGGAACTCGGGGTGGACAACGACATCGCGGGGCGGCCTCGGTCAGACCGGAGTCGGCAGGCTGCCCACGATGCGGCGCAACGCCGCGGTCACCGTGCGCCGCTCCTCCATCGGGTCGGAGCTTTGCCGCAGCAGCGAAAGCCGGTGGGCGAGCACCGGGACGACGAGTTCCTGCACGTCCTCGGGGATGACGAAATCGCGACCGGCCAGCAACGCGCGCCCCTGGGCCGCGTGCTTGAGCGCCAGACTGCCGCGCACCGAGATTCCGGCCTTGAACTCGGCTTCCGTGCGCGTCGCGCCGATGATCTTCAAAATATATTCCAGCACCGATTCCTCGATGAACACCTGCCGCGCAATCTCCTGCAGGTGCAGCACCTGGTCGCGCGAGGCGACCGCGTTGAGCGCGATGGCGTCGTAGGCACTGTGGGCGGAACGCAGAATGTCGAGTTCGTCGGCCTCCTTCGGATAACCCATGTGGAGCCGCATCAAAAACCGGTCCATCTGGCTCTCGGGCAGAGGGAATGTGCCCTCGTAGTCCACCGGGTTTTGCGTCGCGAACACCATGAACGGCGATCCCACGTCATGCGGCTCGCCGTCGATGGTGACCTTGGCGCGGTCCATCACCTCCAGCAGCGCCGACTGGGTCTTAGGCGTGGCGCGGTTGATCTCGTCGGCCAGGACCACGTTGGCGAACACCGGGCCCTTTTTGAAAACAAAACCCTTCTCCTGCTCATCGTAGATCGACACGCCCGTCACGTCGGACGGCAGCAGGTCGCTGGTGAACTGGATGCGGGCGAACGCGCAGTCCATCGAACGGGCGAGCGAGTAAGCCAGGGTGGTCTTGCCCACGCCGGGCAGGTCCTCGATGAGGGGATGGCCGGCGGCAACGAGGCAGATGAGCACCTGGTCGATGACCTCGTCCTTGCCCTTGATGGTCTGTCGCATGGAGGTGCGCAGACGGTCGAGGGTCTGCTTGGCATCGGTAACCGCTGGGCCGGAAACGAAGTCGCTCATGCGGAAAAGTATGGGGACGCCCACGCCTGCGTCAACGGACGCGCGGACATCCTCCAATCTAATTTCGTGAAATCAGCCAAACAGCTTGATGATCGCCGAGAAATCCTCGTCGCCCCACCCCGCCCGCTCGGCGGCGGCCAGTCGGTCGCGCAGGGTGTCGAGCACCGGGAAATCCTCGCAACCGTTCGCCCACGAGGCCAGGCGCATGTCCTTGAGCAGATGTTTCACCGAGAACTGCGGCGAAAAATCTCCCGCGCGCAGCTTCGGTTCCTTGAGCTTGGTCAGCCCCGAGTAGCCGACGTTTTTCGCCATCGCGCCGAAAAAGATGTCGTCGGAGATTCCCGCGCGCCGGGCCAGCACCAGCGCCTCCACCAAGCCCTGCATCTGCGCGGCGATATTGAGGTTCATCGCCAGCTTCAGCGTCGCGGCCTGCTTATGATCGCCGATGTGGAAGCGCGTCACTGAAATCAGCGCCAGCAACGGCTCCATTTCCGCCACCAACGCGGCGTCCCCGCCCAGGTAAAACACGTTCTGCCGCTGCTCGGCCGCGGGCTTGCTGCCGGTGAAGGGCGCCTCGAGGTAGCGCGCGCCGGTCGCCGTCACGAGCGCGCGAAACTCGTCACTGCTCTGCGGATCGATGGTGCTGGACTGCACCACGACCTTGCCCGGCCCCAGCGCGGGCAGGATGCGCCCGATCACCGCGCGCACCGCGGGCGGATCGGCCACGACGATCTGCACCACGTCGGCCGCGCGGGCGACCGACTCGGGAGTGTCCTGCCACTGCGGGAAATCCGGCTGCGCCGTGCGATTCCACACGCCGGCGAGCACGCCGGCCGCGTGATAATGCTGCGCCCACACCCCGCCGATGATGCCCAGCCCGATGATTCCGATGTTCATAGAAGAAAAGCCCAGCAAACACAGGAACCGCCGGAAAACAAATCCGTCCCTCAGGATGATTGCCGGCCTGCAGGGATTCACCTATCGACACCGGATCTGCAACCATGGCCGCCTTCGAACACGCGCTCGCCCTCCTCCTCCTGCTCACCGTGCTCAGCGTGATCGGGCGCCGCCTGCCCTGGCCGCTGCCGATCACCTACCTGCTCGGCGCCAGCGCCGCCACGCTCTGGCCGGAATTCCCCCGCGTCGAACTCGATCCCGGCTTTTTCTTTCTCTGCTTCGTGCCGCCGTTGCTCTTTTCCGACGGCTGGCTGATGCCGCTGCGCGAATTCATCGCGGCCCGTCGCGCCATCGTGATGCTTTCCATCGGACTGGTAGTGTTCACCACCGTGGCCGTCGGCTTGGTCGCGCACTGGCTCGTGCCCGACTTGCCGCTGGCCATGGCGTTCGCGCTCGGCGCGGTGATCTCACCCACGGATGCGGTCGCGGTCGGCGCCATCACCCACCGGCTCAATGTGCCCGTGCGGCTCACCACGGTGCTCAACGGCGAGAGCCTCATGAACGACGCCACCGGCCTCGTCGCGTTCAAATTCGCGCTCGCGGCGACCATCGCCGGCACGTTTTCGCTGCGGGCCGCGGCGATGGATTTCGCGGTGCTCGCCGCCGGCGGCGTAATCCTCGGGCTCGTGATCGGTTATCTCGTGGGCCGCATTCGCGACCTCCTCCAGTCCATGCAAGGCTCCGACGCACTGGTCGATGTCACCCTGTCGTTGATGACCCCCTACGCGGCCTACCTCGCGGCCGAAGTGCTCGGCGTATCGAGCATCCTCGCGGTGGTCGCCGCCGGCCTCTACTCCGGCTGGCGCGACCCGCTCAAGATGGACGTGGAATCGCGGCGCACCGCGTGGTCGGTGTGGTCGGTCGTCCTGTTTTGGTTGAACGGACTGGCCTTCGTTTTGCTCGGCCTGCAATTCCCCGCGATCCTCGCCACGGTGAGCGGACGCTATTCGACGACAGGCATCCTCCTCGCCGTCGGCGCCGTCACCGGCGTGGCCATCCTCGCCCGCATCCTCTGGATGTTTCCCGGCGCCTACCTGCCCCGCCTGCTCTTCAAACGCATCCGCGACAGCGAAGCCGCACCCGCCTGGCAGGGCGTGCTGGTCAGCGGCTGGGCCGGCATGCGCGGCACCATCACGCTCGCGGCGGCCCTGTCGATCCCGCGCTTTTTGGCGGACGGCCGCCCGTTTCCCGCGCGCGACATCGTGATCTTCCTCTCCTTCGGCGTAATTGTTTCCACGTTGCTCATCCAGGGCACGACCCTCGAAACGCTCATCTGCAAACTCGGGCTGAAGGCCGACGACACCCGTGAAAAGGAGGACCTGCTGGCCCGTATCGCCGCCGTGGAGGGCGGACTCAAGAGCCTGCGCGAAGTCGAGAATCTCGAAGGCACGCCCGAGGAGGTCGCCGCGCTCGCGCTCGTGATCGCCGAATACGAACACCGCCTCGCCGAGCTCACGGCCGAAGGCGAAACCCGCGCCAGCGCGCGCCGCCGCCGCACGACGGGACGGATCCACCGGCTGCGGGCGTTGCAGGCCGAGCGCGCGGTGATCGACGATCTTTGGCGCCGCGACGTGATCACCGACGACACCCACCGCCCGCTGCAACAGCTCCTCGACCACGAGGAGGCGATGCTCGCAGGCCAGGCCGCGCACGTGGAGTCGTGAACGCACGTCAGCCCAGGACCTCCAGCAGGCGGGCGAAGAGCCGGTTCACCCGCGTCTGGTTGTCTTTCACGAGCGCGTGGAACTTTTCGAAGTCGATCTCGGTCCCGCCCAGTCCGTTCGCATAGTTGTCCACGATGGCGAGCGAGTTGTAGTTGAGCCCGAGTTCGGTGCACAGGTCGGCCTCGTGCGCGAGCGTCATGCCCACGACATCGCCCCACTCCCTGATGATGCGGATCTCCGCCTTGGTCTCGAAACGCGGACCGCGCATCTGCACGTAGACCTTGTCCGTCTCGATTTTAAACTCGGGGGCCAGCTTCTCCACCAGGAGCGGCATCAGGTTGTTGGCGATGCCGGGGGCGCCGCCCTTGAGCTCTCCGTCAAAGTAAGTCGCCGGCCCCTGCTGCAACGCCACGTAGTCGGCGCAGGAAACCAGCGAGCCCGGCGGCAGATCAGACTTGAGCGAGCCGACTGAATTGAGCACGACGACATCGCGCACGCCGAGGTCGGCCAGCGCACGCAAGTTGGCCCGGTGGTTGATCGCATGCGGTGGCAGCGGCGCGCCGAACCCGTGGCGGTTGAGCAATACGTGGTCGCCATGGGCCTTATACGTGACCGTTCCGTATTTAGTCTCGACGCTTCGCACCTCCCACCCCGAGAACAGCGGGGAATTGACTATGCTCGTCCCACTGATGAAGGCGATTTTCATGCCGCGACTCATACGAGGGGCCGCCGCGTTGACAATGCGAAAACACACACCCTCCGCCCAGCACCGCATCCCGCTGCTGACGGTCCTGACCTGTGCCGCCCTCGCCGCAGGAGGCTGCGCCACTCCCGGGCCCAACCACGCCTACCTCGCCAGACGGGCCGAGGATCCCATCATCGACCGCCTGCCCGGCGTGCCCGACGCCGAGATCTCCACCTATCTCACCGAGGTCAACGAGCTCTATGGCATCGCCTATGACCCGTTCACCGACCACCTTTTCCTCCGCGTTTGTCCGGGAAATTTTGTGCGCGTGATCGACCGGCCGGCCGGAAAGATCAAACGGAGCTTTTATGTGAACGGCCTGCCGCCCGGCCACGGCGACCTCGCGATCCGCTCAATCGACCGCCACCTGTTTTTCGCCGAGCAGGAACGTCCCGAACTGCTGGAAACCACCCTCGACGGCCGCACCGTGCGCAAGATCGCGCTGGAGGGCCTCGAGGGCTCGCCCGCCGGTGTCGCCTACGATCAAAAGCACGACCACCTCCTGATCCTCAAAGGCGGCGGCCAAACTTGCGTCACCACCTACGATCTCGCCGGCAAACCGATCACCAGCATCACCCTCGATCGCAACGTCCGCCTGACCTCCCTCGCCTTCGACTCCGTCGCCCGCGAGTTCTACGTGCCGCTCGCCGACGAACCCTCGGTGGGCGTCTTCAACGCCCAAGGCCGTTTCCTCCGCAGCCTGACCGCCCCGGGCGGCGCCCGCGACTACGTTGACGTCGGCCCCCGCTCCTTCCTCCGCCTGTTCTGATTTCCCCCGAGATTTCATCGCCGCGCCCTCGCCTGCGGCGGTTTTTTATTTGGCCAACGCCTCCATCCGCTTCGCCAGCTCCACGTCTTTCGCGGTCACCTTGTTGCCCGAGTGGTGCGTCGTGAGGCGGATGGACACCCGATCATAGACATTCGTCCATTCCGGATGGTGGTCCATCGCGTCGGCCTCGAAGCCGACCTTGAGCATAAACGCCAGCGCCTCGCGGAAATTCGCAAACGTGATCGTCTTCACCAGCGCGTCGCCCTGCCACGCCCACCCCGGCAAATGGCCAAGCGCTTGCTCGATCTGGGCGACGGTCAGGGGTGCGTCTTTCATGGAACCAACCCTGCCCGCCCCTCGATTTTCCGTCAACGCCGCGCCCGCGTAAGGCGGCTTGTCAAAGCCCCGCCCCCCGCCCTAACTCGCTCCTTTTCCATGCCCACCACGCCCGCCCAAGTCCCCGCCCACGTCGCCATCATCATGGACGGCAACGGTCGTTGGGCCAAACAGCGCGGCCTGCCCCGCATCGAGGGACACCGCCGCGGCGTCGAAACCGTGCGCGCCATCATCGACGCGTCCAAGGAGCTCGGCATCCGCTACCTCACCCTCTACGCGTTCTCGGTCGAAAACTGGAAGCGTCCTCAGGACGAGGTCGGCGCGCTCATGTCGCTGCTCGAATATTTCCTGAAGCGCGAAACCGCCACGCTGGTCAAAAACCGCGTGCGCCTCCTCACCATCGGCCGCACCCAGGATCTGCCCGACATCGTCCGCCGCCAGCTCGACGCCGCCATCGCCGCGACCGCGCAGTTCACCGACCACACGCTCGTGCTCGCACTCAATTACGGCTCTCGCACCGAGATCGTGGACGCCGCCCGCGCCTACGCCGCCGCCGTCGCCGCCGGCAAGATCAGCCCCAACGACTCGTCGTGGGAAACCTTCTCCCGCCACCTCTACACCGCCGACCTGCCCGACCCCGACTTGGTGATCCGCACCTCCGGCGAGTATCGCGTGAGCAACTTCCTCCTACCGCAGGCCGCCTACGCCGAATTCGTTTTCACCCCCGTGCTCTGGCCCGACTTCACCAAGGCCGACCTCGTCGCCGCCGTGGACGCGTATTCCAAACGCGAACGCCGCTTCGGCCTGACCAGCGAGCAACTCAAACCCGCAACCGCCCGCTAATGCTCAAACGCATCTTCAGCACCGTCGTCCTCTGGCTCATCATCCTCGCGACGATGTATTTCTTCCAGGCCCGCGGTGGCATCGTCCTGCTCGTCCTGGTCAGCGCGTTCACCTTGCGCGAATTCTACCAGATGGTCGTCAGCATGGGCCACGCACCCTTCGCCCGTCTCGGGCTCCTCTTCGGCGCCGCCATCACCCTAGCGCCCCTCGCCGTCCAGTTCTCCCCACTCATCACCCCGGAGAATCTCCTCGCCGTCGCCGCCATCGTCTTCGCGATCCGCATCGTCGGCGAACGCAATCCCGAGAACCGCGTCGAGTCCCTCGGCTGGACCCTCTTCGGCCTCATCTACGTGCCGTTCATGCTGCAGTTCCTCGTGCGCATCCTGCTCATCGACGGACCGCACGCTCACACCGGCCTGGCGCTCACGCTCTGGCTCATCGCCGTCTCCAAATTCTGCGACGTCGGCGCGCTGCTCTCCGGCATGGCCTTCGGCAAACACAAGATGGCCCCGGTCATCAGCCCCAAGAAAACCTGGGAGGGCGCCATCGGCGGCCTGCTCACCTCGGCCGCGCTCGGCGCCGGCATCGTGTGCGCCTTCGGCCGCTACTTCCCCGCCTCGCTCACTCCGGCCCTCGCCGCCGCCATCGCGTTGCCCGTCGCCGGCCTCGGCATCGTCTCCGACCTCGTGGAATCCGTCATCAAACGCCGCGCCAACACCAAGGACTCCGGCGCGACCATCCCCGGCATAGGCGGCATGTTCGACCTCTCCGACAGCCTCATCCTCACCGCGCCCGCGGGTTTTCTGATCTTCAGCCTGATCCGCTGACCGACTCCTTTCCACTTTTCCGCCATTAGTGCCCATCCGTGTTCATTAGTGGTTAAAAAAATGCCCGCCCTCCCCCGCACCCGCGTCGTCCTGCTCGGAGCCACCGGCTCCATCGGTGAAAACACCCTGCGCGTCATTGCCGCGCACCCCGACAAGCTCGAACTCGTCGCCGTCGCCGCCCGCGGCCAGTGGGAAAAACTCGCCGCCATCGCCCAAAAATTCCGCGTGCCGCACGTCGGCCTGTTCGACGACGCCGCGCTCGCCGCCGCCCGCGCATCCGGGGCGTTTTCCCCCGGCACGCAATTTCACGGCGGACTCTCCGGCCTCACCGATCTCGCCCGCCTGCCCGAGGCCGACACCGTGCTGGTCGCCGTCGTCGGCACCACCGGGCTCGAACCCGCGCTCGCCGCCCTCGCCGCCGGCAAACACCTCGCCCTCGCCTCCAAGGAGATCCTCGTCCTCGCCGGCAAGTTCGTGATGGCCGCCGCCCGCGCCTCCGGCGCGAAACTCCTCCCCGTGGACAGCGAGCACAACGCCGTCTTCCAGTGCCTCGAAGGCCACTCCTCGTCGGACATCGCGCGCATCACCCTCACCGCCAGCGGCGGCGCGTTTCGCGACTGGTCGCCCGAACGTCTCGCCCATGTCACCCCGGCCGACGCGACCAAGCACCCCAACTGGTCGATGGGCCCGAAGATCACCGTCGATTCCGCCACGCTCGCCAACAAGGGCCTCGAGCTCATCGAAGCGCAGCAACTCTTCGGCCTGCGCGCCGACCAGTGCCATGCGGTCATCCATCCGCAGAGCATCGTCCACGCCCTCGTCGGCTTCACCGACGGCTCGACGCTCGCGCAACTCTGCCCGCCCTCGATGACGTTCCCCATCCAGCACGCGCTGCTCCACCCCGCCCGCGCCCCCGGCGTCGAAACGCCCCTCGATTTCACCAAGTTGCTCTCGTTGGAATTCCGCCCCATCGACGAAACGCGTTTCCCCATGATGCGCCTCGCTCGCGAGGTGATGCAGGCAGGCGGCACGGCGCCAGCCGTTTACAATGCCGCCAACGAGATCGCCGTCGCCGCCTTCCTGGCGGGCCGCCTGCCCTTTGTTGCGATTCCCCGGGTTGTGGATAACACATTGCAGACGCTCACTTCCTTCGAACCCGCCGACCTCGCCGCAGTCCTAGCCGTGGACGCCGAAGCCCGCCGCGTCGCCACCACCCAGCTCTGACATGCTCGACTTTATTCTCTCCAATCTCTGGTCCGTCCTCCTCATCGCCGTCTTCTTCGGCGGATCGATCTTCGTGCATGAGCTCGGTCACTTCCTCGCCGCCCGCCGCCGCGGCGTGGTCGTCGAACGTTTCTCGATCGGCTTCGGCCCGAAAATCTTCTCATGGAAGGGCAAGGACGGTGTCGAATACCGCCTGTCCTGGCTCCCCCTCGGCGGCTACGTCTCCCTGCCCCAGCTCGCCGATATGCGGGGCATCGAAGGTGAATCCAACTCCACGTGGAAGCACCTGCCTCCGCCAAGTTATACCACCAAGATGATCGTTTTCGCCGCCGGGGCGTTCTTCAATATCCTGTTCGCGCTGGCTCTCGCCTGTATCATTTGGGTGGTGGGACAGCCTACCACGACCTCGCTCAACGGCACTCGGATTGGATTGGTTCAACCCACCGTGACGCTCCCCGATGGTCGCGTCTTGCCCAGTCCGGCTGCGGAAGCGGGTCTCAAGGTCGGAGATATCATCCGCGCAGTGGATGGAAAATCCGTGGATAACTGGCTTGGTTTTATGCAAACGCTGGCCGCGGGCGCAGGCCGAACCACGGACGACCGACGGATGGCCCGCCTGACCATCGAACGTGCCGGCCAGACCCAGGAAATTACCGTCTACCCGCTGTTGGCGGGCGAAGACGGCTTCCGAATGATCGGAGTGGAGACGGCGGATCCCCTTGTCGTCGGCCGCACTGTGCCCGATTCCGCCGCCGCGAAGGCCGGCATTCTCACCGGGGATGTGCTGGTCGACTTCGACGGAAAGAACGTGGCCAATATCGACGAATTCATTGAATTCGTGCAGAAATCGGCAGGGGCGGTCGTGACCCTCGCCGTGCAACGCGGCAACGAAATCCTGCACCTATCCGTCACTCCGATCGCCGGCAAAAATCGCGCAGGCAAGGACGCCTTTCTGGTAGGGATCGAATTCCGCACCCCCTTTATCATCATCCACCCCGCCCCCTTCAAACAACTCGCCGATCAGGCCACCATGACATGGCGCGTGTTGACCGGATTGATCAACCCCAAGTCAGATCTGGGCCCCTCCAAACTCAGCGGACCCGTCGGTATCGCCCGAGGATTCCACTCGATGGCCCAGATCGATATCCGTCTGGTTCTTTGGTTCACCGTTCTCGTCAATGTGAACCTCGCGATCTTCAATCTCCTGCCCATTCCCGTGCTGGACGGCGGCCACATGGCGTTTGCCACCATCGGAAGACTCCGTGGTCGCAATCTGCCCGCTCAGTTCATCGCCACGACCCAGAGCGTGTTCATGGTGCTCCTTTTCTCCATGATCATCTATGTCAGCTCCTACGACATCCGTCGTTGGCTACGTGATATTCATGCTGATCGCGCATCACCACAGGCTCCCGCCACGCCCGTGGCGGTCTCCCCGACAAAGTAAGCCCCGTGGGTGGACGGCGTCCGCCAGGCACCGGTTCAGGTCCGTCATTGGCCACTGGACATTGGTCATTTGTCATTCGAGCGTAGCTCGCCATGTCCTACTGCGCTTCCCGTTTCCACACCGTCCGCCGCGCCACCCATGAAGTGATGGTCGGCCGCGTCGGAGTCGGCGGCTCCAACCCCGTCCGCGTCCAGTCAATGACCACCAGCGACACCCAGGACGTCGCCGCCACAGTCAGACAGTCCATCGCCCTCGCCGAGGTCGGCTGCGAAATCATCCGCATCACCGCGCCCAACGTCCCCGCTGCCAAGTGCCTCAAGGACATCCGCGCCCAGTTTTCCGCCGCGGGCTTCGGCCACATCCCGCTCGTCGCCGACATCCACTTCCTCCCCGCCGCCGCCATGGAGGCCGTCGAGCACGTGGAAAAGGTCCGCGTCAACCCGGGCAACTACGCCGACAAAAAGAAATTCGCGGTCAAAGAGTATTCGGACGCCGACTACGACCGCGAGCTCCAGCGCCTCCACGAGTCGTTCACCCCGCTCGTCCTGCGCGCCAAGGAACTGGGCCGCTCCCTGCGCATCGGCACCAACCACGGTTCGCTCTCCGACCGCATCATGAACCGCTACGGCGACACGCCCCTCGGCATGGTGGAGAGCGCCCTCGAGTTCCTCCGTATCGGCGAATCGCACGGGTTCAACCAGATGATCCTGTCGATGAAGTCCTCCAATCCGAAGGTCATGATCGAGGCCTACCGCCTCCTCGTGGACCGCATGAACCGCGCCGGCATGAGCTACCCGCTCCACCTCGGCGTCACCGAGGCGGGCGACGGCGAGGACGGCCGCATCAAGAGCGCCATCGGCATCGGCAGCCTGCTCTACGACGGACTCGGCGACACCATTCGCGTGTCGCTCACCGAGGACAGCGTCTACGAAATTCCCGTCGCCCAGGCCCTCGTGAAAAAAGCCATGTCGCTCTGGCAGCCCGCCTTCCCCGAGACGACCTCGCCGTTCCCCCGCTTCGTCAAGGAAACCGCCGACGCGATCGATCCGTTCCACTTCACCCGCCGCCCCGTGCAGTCGCTCGGGCTGTCGCCCTCCGCGCTCGTCGGCCCCGAGCAGCCGCCCCGCGTGATCGTGCGCGTGCCCTCGGTCGACGCCCTGCCGGAGACCGCCGCGCAACTCGCCTCCTCCCGCCTCGCCGACACGCCCGCCGAGGGCCTCCTCGTGCCCGTCGCGACCACGAGCGAACTCCTCGCCCTCGCCGACCATTGGTCATCGGCCATTGGTCATTGGTCATTCCCGGCGCCCCCCCCCGCGCTGATCATCGAACTCCCGCCCGCGCTTTCTGCTACGGACGTCTCCGCAGCCACCGAAAAACTCCCTGCCGGATTCGTCTTCCTCCGCACGTTCGTCTCCGACGATGTCGCGACGCTGCTCGCCTTCGTCGAATTCATCCGCGCGCATGGCCACACCCTCGCCATCGCCACCACCGCCGGCGATCTCCTGGCCCTCGCCCCCGCGCTGCCCGCTCTGGGCGACGACCGCCTGCTCTTCACGCTTTCCAACCCAGCGGCGCCGCTCTCGGGCGCGCGCGCGCACCCGACCGGCGCCTATCGCGCGCTCGTCGAACAACTCCGCCTCTCCGGCTCCCGCGCGCCCCTCTGGATCCGCAACACCGCCGCCACCGCCGTCCACGGCGACCCGTCTTTCCTCTCGCGCCTGCTCGATGCCGCCATCCTCACCGGCTCGTTGCTCTGCGACGGACTCGGCGACCTCGTTTCCATCGAAACCGAGCCCGACGCCGCCCGCGCCACCACGCTCGCCTACAACGTCCTCCAGGGCGCCGGCGCGCGCGTCTCGAAAACCGAATTCGTCGCCTGCCCTTCCTGCGGACGCACGCTCTTCGATCTGCAAACCACCACCCAGCGCATCCGCGCGCAGACCGGCCACCTCAAGGGCGTAAAGCTCGCCATCATGGGCTGCATCGTGAACGGCCCCGGCGAAATGGCCGACGCCGACTTCGGCTACGTCGGCGGCGCCCCCGGCAAGATCAACCTCTACGTCGGCAAAACCTGCGTCCGCTATAACATCCCACAGGCCGAGGCCGACGCCCACCTCATCGCGTTGATCAAGGAACACGGCAAATGGGTCGATCCCTCGCCCGTCACCGCCTCGTAACCCGACTGTCACCCTCGCCCCGGGAAACTTGGAAGCGCGTCAAGCCCTCGTCACCGGTTTGTCACTCGCGCCCCGGTTCTCAGAGGTGTTCAGAGGAGAAAAAACCCGCGTAATGGCAACAGCCCTACAATTAGGCCGATTGCCGTCCACCGGCCTGAAATTCGCATTTGGGATGCAACCCAAAAAACAAAAAACTTATCCGCAAAATCCGTGTGAATAACTTGTCGGAAAGTTGCTCTTGAAACCCCATTCCGCTTCACCGTTATTCGCTCTCCATCCGCTTCATCCGGCTAGCTCCGGCGGTTCTTTCCCACGTCTTTTTCGAGTCTTTTTCGGCACCCTCTGCGCCCATCGGCGCAATCCGCCGGCCACCAAGAACTTAGCCTACTCCCCAGTCTGGGCTAAATCCCTTGGTGACCCATCCCCTCTTTCCCCGCTCCCGTGGTGCCGACCTTTCTCGCGATGACGTGCCCTTGGCCGCCCTCCGCTAGCTCCGTGTGAATAATTCTTAGTCCCGCACCTCCCTTCGTCCTTTTGTCCATGTCCTTAGCCGTCACGTCTCCGAGTCTCTGGGAAACCGTCAAAAGCGATTTCAAGGGCCTCTTTCCGGAGGATGTTTATCAACTCTGGTTCGAGCCCATCACCTGCCTCGAATCCACCGAGGACACCCTGACGCTGGGCGTGCCCAACGACTTTGCGGCGATCTGGATCAGCGACAACTACCTCGACCTGATCGTCCAGCGCCTGCGCCTGACCTCCGGCCGCCTGATCAACGTCAAATTGAAGAAGTCCGGCGCCGCCCAGGAGGCCCGCAACACCCTCAACGACGCCGTCACCGCCCCCCGCGCCAAGCCCGCCGCCGCCAAACGCACCACCCGTTACGACGAAAAGGGCGCCGCCTACGTCGGCTCGCTCAACCCGCGCAACACCTTCGAGACCTTCGTCGTCGGCTCGAACAACCAGATGGCGCACGCCGCCGCCATGGCCGTCGCCCAGTCCCCCGCGCAGGCCTACAACCCCCTCTTCCTCTACGGCGACACCGGCCTCGGCAAGACGCACCTGATGCACGCCATCGGTCACGCCATCCTCCGCGCCAAGCCCGACACCAAGGTCGCCTACCTCTCCACGGAAAAATTCACCAACGAGTTCATCCAGGCCCTCCAGGAGAACCAGCTCACCAAGTTCCGCCAGCGCTACCGCTCGGTCGACATTCTCCTCGTGGACGACGTGCAGTTCCTCGCCGGCAAGGAGCGCATTCAGGAAGAGTTCTTCCACACCTTCAACGACCTCTTCGAGTCGGGTAAGCAGATCATCCTCTCCAGCGACCGCCGCGCCGCCGAGATCCAGAAACTCGAAGCGCGCCTCGTCTCCCGCTTCGAATGGGGACTCCCCGCCGACATCCAGGCGCCCGACTTCGAGACCCGCCTCGCCATTCTCCGCACCAAGGCCGCGACCCTGAAGTTCAACATCCCTGCCGATGTCGCCAACTTCATCGCCCAGCACATCGCCAAGAACATCCGCCGCCTCGAAGGCGCGCTGATCAAGGTCGCCAGCTACGCCACCCTCACCGGCAAGCCCATCGACATGGCCGCCACCGAGATGCTGCTGCAGGACGTCCTCATGGAGCAGGCCCAAAACCAGCTCACCATCGAGATCATCCAGAAGAAAGTCGCCGATCACTACCAGATCCGCCACAGCGACATGACCAGCAAGCGCCGGCCCAACAACATCGCCATCCCCCGTCAGATCGCGATGTATCTGGCCCGCTCGCTCACCAAGCACTCCCTCCAGGAAATCGGCGACGCCTTCGGCGGCCGCGACCACGGCACCGTCATCCACGCCTGCAAGTCCGTGGACAACATGCTCGAGCAGGACACCACCGCCCGCGGCTCCATCGAGTTCCTCCGCAACCAGCTCAGCCGCTGATCGATTTTTAACCGCAGATCACACAGATAGTCGCAGATAAGATTTTGAATCTGCGCCCATCTGCGTAATCTGCGGTTAATTATTTTACCCATGTCGCTCACTCCCGAACAAGCCGCCGCCGTCTCCAGTTGGGTCGCCGCCGGAGACAATCTCTCCGCGATCCAGAAAAAACTCCGCGAGCAGTTCAGCGTCGCGCTCACTTACATGGACGTCCGCTTTCTCGTGGACGACCTGAACCTCCAGCTCAAGGACGCCCCCAAGAAAGTGGACGCGAGCGACGTGAGCAAAACCCAGCCCAAGGGCCCTGGAGCGGGGACGTCCCCGTCCGCCCTGCCCCCCGGCGAAGACGATCTCGCCGACGACACCCTCCCGCCCGCCGGCGCCGGCGGTGTGATTCTCGACGTGGACAGCGTGACGCTCATCCCGGGCGCCATCGCCAGCGGCAAAGTCACCTTCAGCGACGGCGTGACCGGCAAATGGATCATCGACCACCAGGGCCGCCCCGGCTTCACCGAAATCAGCCAGCCCGGCTACCGCCCCACGCCCGAAGACGCCAAGTCCTTCATGAACCAACTCGAAGCCGAGCTTCAACGCCGAGGGCTGTAAAATAGACGCGGCAGCCCACCGCGTTGCTTGGAAGGCGGGCCGCCGTGCCCGCCGCCACGTTCCCCCCTCACCATGAGCGAATCCCCCCTCGATTCCCGTGGCTTCGTGCTCAGCGCTTCACTCCTGCGCGACAAAGTCGCCTCGTTTGATACTTACCCCTTCAACCTGCCTGCGGTGCGTCCGCTCGAAACGCTCCCTCTCCACCACGCGGTCACCTTCATCGTTGGCGAAAACGGCAGCGGCAAATCCACACTCCTTGAAGGCTTGGCCGTCGCCTTGGGATTCAACGCCGAAGGTGGCTCGCGCAACTTCAACTTTGCTACACGCGCCAGCCATTCCGAACTCGGCAGCCATCTGCGCATTGCCCGCAGCCACCGCCGCCCGCGCACCAGTTTTTTCCTGCGGGCTGAATCGTTCTACAACGTGGCCACGGAAATCGAACGGTTGGACAAAATCCCAGCACCAAGCCCCGCCATCTCGGATTCTTATGGCGGCACCTCCATGCACGAACAGTCCCACGGCGAATCCTTCCTCGCCCTCGTCCTGAACCGCTTCGGCCCCGAAGGCCTTTATCTGCTCGATGAGCCTGAAGCCGCGCTCTCCCCTGCCCGTCAACTCACCCTGCTGGCGCGCATGCATCAACTCGTGCAACAAGGCTCCCAATTCATCATCGCGACTCACTCCCCCATTCTGATGGCCTACCCCGATGCGGAGATACTCGGATTGGGCGAAAACGGATTGGCCCCCGTCCGCTACGAAGACACCGAGCACTACCTGCTGACACGCCAGTTCCTCAACAACCCGCAAGGCATCATGCGGGAGCTCTTCCAATAGCTTGCCTCACCCGGTCTCGGCCGCCACCCGACCGACGCCGCCAACCCTTCCACCGACAGTTCCGGTTCGGCGAGCATCGTCCTCGCCAGCTTTTCCGCCTCGCACACCCCTTCCTCCGAGAATCATAAAAGTATTATGAACCAACCCATTCGCGTCACCGTCTGGGGCGAATTCCGCCACGAGAAAAAGAACCCGAAGGTCGCCGCCCTCTACCCGCAGGGCATGCACGAGACCATCGCCGCGTTCCTCCGCCCGCACGCCGACTTCACCGTGCGCACTGCCTGGCTCGACCAGCCTGAGCACGGTCTCACCGACGCCGTCCTCGCCGACACCGACGTCCTCATCTGGTGGGGGCACATGGCCCACGGCGACGTCCAGGACCCCATCGTCGCCAAGGTCAAAATCCGCGTGCTCGAAGGCATGGGGCTCATCGCCCTTCACTCGGCCCACTACTCGAAGATCTTCAAGCTCCTGATGGGCACCACCTGCTCCCTCAAATGGCGCGAAGCAACCGACAAGGAACGCCTCTGGAACATCAATCCCGCCCATCCCATCACCCAGGGCATCGGCGAGTATTTCGAGATCCCGCAGGAAGAGATGTATGGCGAACCCTTCGGCATCCCCGAGCCCGACCAGTTGATTTTCATCTCGTGGTTCACCGGCGGCGAGGTCTTCCGCAGCGGCGCCACCTGGCAGCGCGGCCACGGCCGCATCTTCTACTTCCGCCCCGGTCACGAGACCTATCCCACCTACCATCACAAGCAGGTGCAGCTCGTGATCACCAACGCCGTCCGCTGGGCCCGCGCCACCGTCTGCATCCCGGATAATTGTCCCAACGCCAAGCCGCTCGAGCCGCTCCCCGTGGACGCCGAGTCCGCCACCCGTCCTACCGTCGGCCACAAGTGATCAATCAAAACCTGAAACCTGAGACCTGAAACCTGAAGCCCGGCCACCCCTATTTCAGGTCTCAGGTTTCAGCCCTCAGGTTTTCTCACCCCTCCCCCCATGCCCTCTAAAAAATCCCCCGTCCGCCTCGCCATCGTCGGCACCGGCGGCATGGCCGGCAATCACGCCCGACGTTTCCACGCCATCCCCGGCTGCAAGGTCGTCGCCGCCGTCGATATCAACCGCGCACGGCTCGAAGCCTTCGCCGCCGAACACGGCATCCCGAATCTCTTCAACTCCGTCGACGAACTCCTCGCCTGGAACCAATTCGACGCCGTTACCATCGTCACGCCCGACGCCTTTCACGCCACGCAATCGATCCGGTGCCTCAAGGCCGGCAAACACGTCCTCTGCGAAAAACCCCTCGCGCTCAACCACGCCGACGCGATGAAGATGGTCACCGCCGCCAGGAAGGCCGGCGTCATCAACATGGTGAACCTGTCCTACCGCGACTGGCCCGCCATCCAGGCCGTGCAGGCCGTGATCGCCGCCGGCAAGATCGGCGACATCCGCCACGTCGAGGCTAGCTACCTCCAGTCCTGGCTGCCCAGCAAGGTCTGGGGCGACTGGCGCACCACGCCGGGCTGGCTCTGGCGTCTCTCGTCGAAGCACGGCAGCCGCGGCGTTTTGGGCGACGTCGGCGTGCACATCGTGGACTTCGCCACGTTCCCCGCCGGCCCGATCAGCTCTGTTTACGGCAAACTGAAAACCTTCCCCAAGGCCAAGGGTAACCGCGTCGGCGAATACGTGCTCGATGCCAACGATTCCGCCGTGATGACCGTCGAGTTCGCCAACGGCGCCCTCGGCACCATCCACACCACTCGTTGGTCCGGCGGACACGCCAACCGGCTCTTCCTCAAAATTTCCGGCACCAAGGGCTCCGTCGAAATCGACTCCGAGCGTTCGACCACGAGCTACATGATCAGCGTCGGTGCCAACCTCGACAAAGCCGTGTGGAAGGAAGTCGCCTGCAAACCCACGCCCAACAACTACGCGCGCTTCATCAAGAGCATCCGCACGGGCAAACAGGACCAGCCCGACTTCGCCCGCGGAGCCGAGGTGCAGAAAGTCCTCGACGCCGTCATCACGTCCGACGCCAAGGGCAAACCCGTGAAAGTCTGAGCATTTCAAAGAGAACTGTAGCCGTTACTTTCTGTCGTAGGGCCCGACCTTGTGTCGGGCCGGTGCGGCGTTCGTAGGTAAAAAAAACGCACGGCCTCACGCAAGGTGAGGCCCTACAAAGATCAGGCGGCTATGTCATTATTTGAAATTATCTAAGTCACACGCCTCCATGATATTCCGTTGTAAACTGGACCTCCCGGCCCCGTTCTTCAGGATTAATCAAACCGCCCGAGTTCGTTGCCGGAGATCACCGACCTGACCAGTTCCACATAGTCGGCTCCGCGCTCCGAATAATTCAGCAAGCCGGCGGACAGGCGTTCGCCGGTGACGCGCCCCCCGCCCGCCCGCAACCGGGCACGCAACTCGCGCAACTCGGCGTAGCCTTCGTGCGTATTGATATTCCGAAGGTAGGCGCGCAGGCAGTCGCAGGGAGTCGGAAACACCGCGACTTCAAACGTCTCCCCGGCCGGCCGCTCCCGAGGCACGAGACCGGCCCCGGAATCATAATCGCGCATGCCGAAAAGATTGTTTCCGTGCCGCGTGAACCGGGACGTGCCCCAGCCTGACTCGATCGCCGCCTGCGCCACCACCAGCGACACCGGCAGGGAGTCCACGCGTTTGAGCAGGTTTGCCACCAGTGTCCGATCCACGACCTCCACCTCGTCGATACCATGGCTCCGGGCCAGCGCTTTCACGAAATTTTGCTGCACCGATGTGACCGTTGTTCCGGACTCCATCGCAGTGCCGATCGCCAGCAACTTCGTTCTCGACTGCGCAACCTCCCGGTTGGCCTCCTCCACCATCGGCACCAGATGCGCTATGAACGCGGCCTTTCTCTCATCCGTATCCTTGATCCCCTCGAAATCCGGCAGATCCTCGCAAGCCCCCTGGTTTCCGATGAACGCCCCGCTCAACACCGCGATCACCGTCACACACGCGGCCGGTTTCCACCAAGACCGGACGATGTCTCGCGTCCGAACGGGAATGGGCTCGGAGGCCCAGACGACCGGGTGGTGAAAGTCTTTCACGGACTCATTTTTTTCAGATGGAGGAAGCACTTTCCTCCCGCCCAGTATTCGATGTAGTTGGCGCTGGTTTGCACACGATCAGACCAGACGCCCGCCGTGCGCCCGCCGGCGACATTCTGCTGCGCGACCAAGGTTTCGTCGCCGGTAAACCACTTCCGGTAGGCCGCGCCCTTTTCCATCGAAATCTTGATCGTGATCTGCGCCGCCAACTGGTCGGGCTGCAGCTTCAGGTAAACATTCCCTTTCTCATCCACTTTCACGTCGGCCAGTATCGCCTTGTCGAAGGTGAGCGCCTCGTAAGGACCAAATTTTTGCGCGGGCTCAACCACCCCGGGAACACCGGCGGTTTCGGCTGAAGCCATCGGCATGGTCGCAACCAAACCGGTGATGACCAGAAGCAGGGCCGGACGCATCGTGCTCATGCCGGGAGTCTGCCCCGATCCGGCACCAAGGCAAGACCGTGCCCGGCTCACACCGGCCGCCACGGCTCCATCAGCCGCCACACGAGCCCGGTGCGCAAGTTCTCGGCCATGAGCAACGTGATGCCTTGGTCGATGCCGATCACATCCGTGCCCACCCAACCCGTCATCGGATTAAACGCATCGGCGAATCCATACGGTCCGTAGATCTTGTCGCCCCAGCGCGCCTGCATCTCGCGCAGCGCCGCCGTGCAGTCCCCCGGCACAAACGGCAGCGAACCCGCCGCCGCGCACGGCACCACCGTGCCATCGATGCGCGCATCCACCACTCCGTTCACCGGCGGCCCGCCCCAATCAACGTAGCCCGCCGCGCCGTCCGACGATGTGAGCCCCCAGACGTTTTCCTCGTAGCCGGGAAACTGCGGCCGCAGATCCAAACAGAACTGCTTCTGCGCCCGGGTCGCCGCACACGCGTTGGCGAAAAAATTCACACCGCTCACCGGATCGGTGTAGCCGCGCCAATCCATCCACGCCTGCGGAAACTGATGCACGAACAACGGCGCATGCTGCAAATACCGCTCGCCCGCATACGTGACCCACGGCTCGCGGCGCCACGCCGTCCACGTGGACGCCGGCGCCGGCTTGCTCGCCCCGTGCACCGCAAACCACGTCATGCCGTAGTGCTCCGAATATTGGTCCCAGCTCCATGGCAAAAACCCGCCCTCGGGCTTCCATCCGTGGCTGATGCGTCCGCCCGCATCGACCATCCACGCCCAGTCCGCCCGCGCCTCGATGGCCTGCGCGAGTTCCGCGACCACGCCGCCGAAATAGCGTCCCGCCGACAACGCACCGAATACCGCCAGCGCCGTGTCGATGGTGGACGCCTCGCAATCCCACCCGCGCACACCGGTGCGCATGTCCACGAAGTGATAAAAGAACCCATGCTCGTGCTGCACGTCGCGCCAAAGCGTGCGCAACACGCGCTCCGCGCACGCGCGGCACTCCGCCTTCGATTCCCAGCCGCGTTCCGCGCCGATCACCAGCGCGGTCAGTCCAAAGCCCACCGCCGCCACGCTCGCCATGTCGCCGGGTTTGGACCCGTCGGCCTTGGCCCGGTCGGGGATCAATCCCGTGTGCGCATGCGCCGTGTCGAAAAAATACCGAAACGCGCGCCGCTGCAGGTCATCGAGAAAAGCGTCATCGGTCATAAATTTGGAAAGCTAGAAACGAACGGTGGGGATTGAACCTGTTTTCCAGCTTTCCAGATTCCCCCTGTTTTCAACCCAATAACGCCTTGAATCCCGCCTCATCCAGCACCGGCACACCCAGCGCTTTGGCCTTTTCCAGTTTCGAACCCGCCTCCTCGCCCGCGACCACGTAGTGGGTTTTGCGCGAGACGCTGCCGCTCACCTTGCCGCCCGCCGCCTCGATCAGCGCCGTCGCCTGCTCGCGCGACAACGTCGGCAACGTGCCCGTCAAGACCACGGTCTTGCCCGCCAGCACCGCTCCCGCCGCCGCTTCCGCCGGTGGTGTCGGTGCGACGCCCGCCGCCTGCAAATCGGCCACCAACGCGCGATTCGCCTCGTCGGCAAACCACGTGCGCACGGCCTCGGCGGTCTTTTCGCCAAAACCCTCGATCTGCACCAGGTCGTTGAGCGACGCCGCCGCCACCGCATCGAGCGAACGGAAACGCCGCGCCAGATCCTTGGCCGACGCCGCGCCCACCTGCGGAATGCCCAACCCGTGGATCACGCGCCAGAGATCGGCCGTTTTCCGCGCCGCGATGCCGTTGATGAGATTCGAGGCCCAGACCTCGCCCGATTTCTTCAGCGGCAGCAAATCCTCCACCTTCAGCCGGAAAATATCCGGGATGGTTTTGATGAGTCCCTTCGTGAGCAGCAGGTCCACGACCTCCTCGCCCAGTCCATCGATATCCAAACTCGCCTTCGACGCGAAGTGCTCGATCTTGCGGCGCACCTTTTCGGGGCACGCCGGATTCGGGCACATCCACTTCACGCCGCCCTCTTCGCGCACAAGCGGCGTCGCGCACACCGGGCACTCCGTCGGGAAAACATAGGCCACGCACTCCGGCGTGCGCTTGGCCATCACCACTTCGATCACGGCCGGAATGATCTCGCCCGCCTTCTCCACCAGCACCGTGTCGCCCACGCGCACATCCTTGCGAGCGATCTCGTCGGCGTTGTGCAACGTGGCGCGCTTGACCGTCGTGCCCGCGAGCAGCACCGGTTCCAGCTCGGCCACGGGAGTGACCGCGCCGGTGCGGCCGACTTGGAGCGAGATCGCGTTGATGCGCGTCTCCGCGCGATCCGGTGCGAACTTGTAGGCGCAGGCCCAACGCGGCGAAAGCTTGCGCGCGGCCTGACCGGCGCCACGGTAGCCGACCACCGCCTGCTGCGAAAAGAGGTCGAGTTTCACCACCGCGCCGTCGGTCGCGTAGGCGAACCCGCGGCGTTTTGCGTCGAGTTCACCGATGGCCGACCACACGGCATCGATGCCGCGCACCGACCAGAATTTTTCCACGACCGGCAGGCCCCACGCGCGCAGCTGCGCCTGAAACGACGACTGCGAGTCAAAGCCCGCCAGCGCCGGCTCGCACGCGCCGAGTCCGTAGAGCACGATCTCGAGGTGGCGCGTCGCGACGAGTTTGGAGTCGAGTTGCTTGAGCGTGCCGGCGGCGAGGTTGCGCGGATTCGCGTAGAGCGCCTCGCCCGCCTCCTCCTGGAGCTGGTTGATGCGCTGAAACTCCGCGTCTCGCAGATAAATCTCCCCGCGAATCTCGATCACGTCCGGCACCGGTGGAGCGAGCAGGTCTTCAGCGGGCTTAAGTGAATGCGGAAGCCCCCGGATCGTGCGCACGTTGGCCGTGACATCGTCGCCCTCCTCGCCATCGCCACGGGTCACGGCACGGGTGAGTTTGCCGTTTTCGTAGGTGAGACTCACCGCCACGCCGTCGATCTTGGGTTCGACCGTGTAGGCGAGATCCTCGGTGCCCATCGCCTTGACCAGGCGGGCGTGGAATTCGCGCAGCTCGGTCTCGTCGTAGGTGTTGTCCAGCGTGGTCATCGCCAGCCGGTGCTTCACGCGCACAAAACCCTCGCTGCGGTCGTCGCCCACGCGCTGGGTCGGGGACTCGTCCAAACGAGTAAACAGTTCGTTTTGAAACTCTAGGTCTTTCAGTTGCTGCTTAGCTCTGTCGTATTCCAGATCAGATACTGGAGACTTAGCCGAACGATAATACTCCTCATCCCATGCGGCGATTTTCTTACGCAAATACCTAATCGCTTCGTCTAAGTTTTGCATGGTCAGGTCACAATCGCCTCGGAGATCGTCATAGAGCGGCTTCAGTTGGCACGGCATCGAAGGATTTTTCAACCCGGCGCTGCCACTTAAACACCGGCGTCTCGAGCAACCGGCGATACCACGTCCACAGTTGATACAACGACACCGCCAGGCTCGCCCCCAACGTGTCAGCCAACCAGTCCCCCACCTCCACGCTGCGACCGGGGGTGAAACTCTGATGGAGCTCGTCCGCCGCACCGTAGGCCGAGGTCAGCAGGATCGCGAACCAGACCCAGCGCCGCCGCCGAAACGACCGGCCGACCAGCGTGGCGATCAGGCCAAAGACCATCGTGTGGGCGATCTTGTCGAAATGGGCGATGCCGGGAGCGGCCACCTGGCCACGGCCGGAGGCCGCAAAGACCGTCGCGACCACGGCCACCGCCCACAGCCAGTGTCCGGCCGGTCGTCGGACGGTCGGCATGGCTGACGGAACATGTTGTGATACAGCAGACATAAAAAAGCCCCACCGGAGTGGGGCCAAAGCGGGGAAAATGGTCGGGCTGGTGAGATTCGAACTCACGACCTCTTGCACCCCATGCAAGCGCGCTACCAGGCTACGCTACAGCCCGAACTGGAAGGGTCAGAAAGCCGGATGCTCTTTTGGGAAGCAAGCGGTTTTTTCGGCAATTCCTAACCCGTCCAATCCGACCGCTGGCGGCACCCTCGTCCACCAGCGGTCGAAAGCGCCCGCCTCAGCGGTTCAAACGGACGACCTTGCCCGATTTGGTCGTCACCACCAGTTGCGAGTCCGACGAACGAATGACCATGTGCGTGTAATCCTCGCCATCCACCGGCGTGAGCGTGCGGATGTATTTGTCCGGCCCCACGAGCTGCGCATACGTCGCCACGGTCGTGCCCGTTTCCAGCATGCGCTGCTGCGCCGCCGCATCGAGCTGACGGAGATTGTTGATGATGGCCTTCTCCTGCGAAGCCGTCCGAACCTTCTGGAAAGCCGGGATCGCCATCGCCGCCATCAAACCCACGGCAACCGGGTTATACACGGTCACCATCGCGACGTCCTGCTTGAGCGAACGGTGCCAGCGGGCGCGGTAAAGGATGCCTTCGGGAAGATTCGTCCGCACCGCCACCAGCGGCTGCTTGGGATCCGGCAGGCTGCCCAGCACCAGATCAAACGCATGCCGGCCTTCGTCGCCAAGCTGCGGGTTCAACTCCTTGAGGCGGCGCAACTGCGTGAACAGGCGCGGGCTCACATAGGTCACGCCATTGCCCTTCTCGCCCAGTTCGGCGAGCGCGCTGCGAAACTCCGGCGTCTGCGCGAGCCCGCCGGTGCGGGCGAGCGAGGCCTTCAAAAAGGCGGCATCCGAGGCGATGTAGAGCGCCGCGCCATCAACGGCGATGACCGGCTGCAATCCCTCGATCGGCGATGCTTCCTTGATCGCATACACCTTGACCGTGCCTTCCTGAGAAACGGCAAACATCGGCAGCTTGGCCAGCGCGGGGTCGAGCGCACCGCCCAGACCGTCGACGCGCGCCAAAAACTGGAACGCCGGCACCGTGAACGGCTGCGCGGACGGCACCGTGAACGTGCGCTCCGCATCGGTGCGCAACACCAGGGTCACGCGCCCCTTGAGGCTCTTGATCACATTGAGCGGCGTGACGCCCAAACCCGTCGTGTCCGCCTGTAGTTGGGTTTCCAATACTCCGGCCATCGGCTCGCCGGCCACGCGGGCGACCAGTGCCCGCAGCGCCGCATAGAGCGCGGCGAAATCGACGTCCGACTCCGCATATAAGTCGGCGTCCTCCGGCGCGAGGCGGGCGTTGGTGAACGCGGTCGGTTCGCCGCCCAGCCCGGAGAGCAGGCCGCGGCGGCCCGCCGGAGTGTGGAGATACACGCGGTTGCGGAATCCGCCGTTCACGGAAGACACGGAGCTGAGGCCGATCGCCTTCACGTCGTTGAGCCCGAGCTCGGTCAGGAGTTGCGCGAAATCCTGCTTGAGAAACGGCGCCGCCATCGGCTGCTGCTCCGCCACCGTGTCGGCCAGCATCTTCAGATACGGCACGGCTTTCAGCACGTCGCCGTCGATGTCGGCATAGCCGTAAAGCGTGCCGCCCAATTCCAACTGCGAGCTGACCGCGACAAAATGCCGGCTGCGCTCGGTTTCGGGCACCAGTTTGACGGCATCCGGCGCGGAGGCTTTCGGTTTGCAGCCCGCGAGTAGCGCGAGGATCGCAACAGAGGCGATAACAACGAGTTTTGGTTTCATCGCCCCCAAGGCTTACCGAGGCCGGGTGCGGGCAAAAGCAGAAACAGACACGTCATTGCGATTAACCCGACTCGTTGGTGCCCAGGGTGGGAATCGAACCCACAAGGATTTCTCCGGAAGATTTTGAGTCTACTGCGTCTGCCAATTCCGCCACCTGGGCGGCACCGAAACGAGCCGACAACCTACGTCCGCCCCCGGGCTTGTAAATGGAAAACTCCGGCGTTCCACTCGCCGCCATGTCCGATTTTCGCGTCTTCGCCCCCGCGCCCGTCCAAGGCCTCATCTCCCTGCCCCCCGGCGAATCGCACCACCTCGTCACCGTCAACCGGGCCCGCACCGGCGACACCGTCGTCGCCTTCGACGGTCGCGGCACCGAATGGACCTGCGAACTCGCCGACGCGCGCAAGGCCGGCGCCACCCTGCGCGTCACCGCCACGCACACCCGCGCGCCCCTGCCCTGCGCGATCACGCTGGCGCAGGCGCTGCCCAAGGGCGGCGTGATGGACGACATCGTGCGCCACGCCACCGAGCTCGGCGCCGCCCGCATCGTGCCGCTCGCCACCGAACGCACCCAGGTTCACCTCGACGGCGACCGCTCCGACAAAAAGACCGAGAAGTGGCGCACCGCCGCGCTCGAAGCCGCCAAGCAATGCGGAAATCCGTTTCTACCCGAGATCGACGCCGTGCAACCGCTCGCCGCGTGGCTGGCGGGCGAGGTCGTCGCAACCGCGCAACTCAAGCTCGTCGCCAGCCTGCACCCCGGCGCGCAGTCGTTGCGCGCGGTGATCGCGGCGTTTCGCGCGCAACACGGCCGCGCTCCGGCCAGCGCGGTGTGGATGGTCGGCCCCGAGGGGGATTTCTCGCCCGCCGAGATGGCGGCCGCGCAAGCGGCGGGGTTTGTGCCGGTCACGCTCGGACCGCTGGTGCTGCGCTGCGACACGGCCGCGACGGCGGCGATCAGCGTGCTGACTTACGAGACGCAGGCGGCGAATTAAACCGCCGGCCTCCAAACCGGTTTAACGCAAAGGCGCAAAGAACGATCCGAAGGTCGCCAAGGGCTGAGAGCCTTGCTTTGCGATCTTCGCGGCCGGTCTTTGCGCCTTTGCGTTAAAAATCCGAACGGATTGGCCTGGGATCACCAGACCATCAATCCACCGGCGAAGGTCAGGCCGGCGCCGACGGAGCAGAAGATGATCTTGTCGCCGGCCTTGAAAATGCCCTCCTCGGCCGCCCAACCGAGCGCCATCGAGACGGACGCGCCGGAGGTGTTGCCGTATTTGGCGATGGTCACGACGAACTTTTCGTAGGGAATGCCCACGCGTTTGCCGACCGCCTTCAGGATACGCTCGTTGGCCTGGTGCGGGACGATCCAGGAAATGTCCTCGGGCTTGAGCCCGTGGCGCTGCATGGCCGACTCGATCTCGTTGGCGAAGGCGATCACCGCGCTCTTGAAGACCGCGCCGCCGTCCATCTGGAGATAAAAATCGGCGCGATCGCTGCCATCGGCGCAGGGCACCGGACGCTTGGCGCCGCCACCGGGACGCTGGATCGCCGCAAATGCCGTGGCGTCGCCGGAGAGCGCCATGCGGTGCAGGCGGTGGCCACCCGGCGCATCGGTAAGAATGGCCGCGCCAGCGCCGTCGCCGAAGAGGAAGGCGGTCTCGTGGTCGTTGGGATTGGTGATGCGCGAGAGGAGCTCGGCGGTGACGACGATCACGTTTTTGGCGGTGCCGCCGCGGATGAAGGCGCGGCCGACTTCGAGCGCGTAGAGCCAGCCGGAGCAGGCGGCGTTGACGTCAAAGGCGAGTGCCTTCGGGCAGCCGAGCAGACGGGCGAGCGCGCTGGCCATCGAGGGCACGGGCTGGTCGGGGATGATCGTGGCGAGCACGATGCCGTCGATCTGCGCGGGCGTCATGCCGGCTTGCGTGAGGGCGTGGTTGACGGCCTTGGCGGCGAGGCTGGTGGCGGACTCGTCGGCGTCGGCATAACGGCGCTCGTGGATGCCGGTGAGCTTGTGCATCTCGGCCTCGGTGCGGCCGGGGAACGCCTTCAAAATCTCGCTGGTGGGGCGGATGTTTTTCGGCACGGCGTAACCGACGCCGGCGATGCAGACCGTTTCCGCTCCCGCTGCGGGAGCGGAAGTTGAGAGTTGAGAGCTGAGAGTTGAGAGACCGGAACCGGTGGCCTTGGGGTTGGCGGCGAGGTAAGCGGTGATGTCGTCGCCAGAGACACGGCCGCCGGGGCCGGTGGCGGCGATGCCGGTGAGCGTCGCGGGATCGAGACCGGCTTCCTGCGCGAGTTTGGCGGCGCGGGGCGTCCACTGGAGGCCGGACGGCGCGGCGGGCGGCTTCGCGGCCTGCGGGTGGAGCGCGTTGTCCCCAACGCGTTGGCTCGGCGCAGGCGTCGGAAGCGCGCTGGGGACAACGCGCTCCACCTTGGCGACGGGAGCGTCGCCTTTGACCTGAAGATTTTTGAGGGAGATGTCGGCGGTGCGGATGCGCAGGAAGGGCGCGCCGCTGGGCAGGATGTCACCAGCACGGGCCTGCACGGCCTCAATGGCGCCGTCGCAGGGCGCCTCGAACTCGAAGACGGACTTGTCGCTCTCCAACTCGGCGATCTTTTCGCCTTTGGCGATGTGCGCGCCGGCGGCGACCTTGATGTCGATAACAGTGAGTTCGCTGACGGTCGCCCCCATGGAAGGGATCGGCACGTCGATGAGGTAAGTGTCCATCAGGGTTGGGTTTGAACGGCCAATGTTGGGAGCGGGCGGCGCGCGGTCAATGGCGGAGCCCGGAGGCGCGATGACGGCTCAGGAACGCGCGAGTTTCCAGAATGCGAGGCACTTCGCGAGCAGGGCCTCGAGCTGGTCGAGCGGCACCATGTTGGGGCCATCGGAGAGCGCGTTGTCCGGATCGGGATGCGTCTCAAGGAAGAGACCATCCGCACCGGCCGCGAGGGCGGCGAAGGCGAGCGTAGACACGAACTCGCGCTGGCCGCCACTCTTGCCGCCGGCGGCACCGGGGAGCTGAACGCTGTGGGTGGCGTCGAGGATCGTGGGGTAGCCGTTGCGCGCCATGATCGGGAACGTGCGCATGTCGACGACGAGGTTGTTGTAGCCGAAGGTCGCGCCGCGCTCGCATTGCCAGATCTCGGCGGCGCCGCCGTGCTTCAACTTGCCGACGACGTGAACCATGTCGTTGGGCGAAAGGAACTGACCCTTCTTCACGTTGACCGTCTTGCCGGTCGCGGCGGCGGCGAGAAGGAGGTCGGTCTGGCGGCAGAGGTAGGCGGGGATTTGGAGAACGTCGCACACCGCGGCGACGGGAGCGCATTGGGAGGCGTCATGGACGTCGGTCACGCAGGGAAGACCGTAGTCCTTTTTGACGAGGGCGTGGAGCGCGAGCCCCTCCTCGAGACCGGTGCCGCGGCCGCCGGCGATGGAGGTGCGGTTGGCTTTGTCGAAGGAGCCCTTGAAGACGAGGTTCAGCTCCGGGTATTTGGCGCGGAGGGCGACGAGTTTCTCGGCGACGGCGCGCACGACCTTCTCGTTTTCGAGGGAGCAGGGACCGGCGAGGACGAGGAGTTTTTTAGAGTCGAAGAGAGGCATGGGAGGGAAGGTCGGAGGAGTTACACAGAGGACACGAGAGGCGGCACAGAGGTCACGGAGGGAAAGGCGGGAGTCATTGAACTCGGTGGCCTCTGTGTTTCCTCGTGTGCCCTCTGTGTAACCTGCCTTATTTCTTCTTGGGCTTGGCGGCCTTCTTGGAAGGTTTCTTGTTCTTCAACGCGGCGGCGATGAACGCGGCGAAGAGCGGGTGGGCCTTGTTGGGCTTCGACTGAAACTCGGGATGGAACTGCACCGCGAGGAACCACGGGTGGTCTTTGATTTCGACGATCTCGACCAAGTTGCGGCGCGGATTGATGCCGCTGATGACGAGGCCGCCGCGCTGGAGGTGGCCGACGTAGGCGTTGTTGACCTCGAAGCGGTGGCGGTGGCGCTCGCGGATGTTGGGGGCCTTGTAGGCCTTGGCGGCGAGCGTGCCGGGCGTGAGCGCGCACTCATAGCTGCCAAGGCGCATGGTGGCGCCTTTATCGATCACGTTCTTCTGCTCCTCCATCATGTTGATGACGGGGTGCGGGGCGTTGGCGTCGAACTCGGTGGAGTTGGCGCCCTTTAATTTGAGAACGTTGCGGCAATACTCGATGACCGCGATCTGGAGACCGAGGCAGAGGCCGTAGTAGGGAATCTTGTTTTCGCGGGCGTATTTCGCCGCGGCGATCTTGCCCTCGGTGCCGCGGTCGCCGAAACCGCCGGGGACGAGGATGCCGTCGAGACCCTTGAGAATCGCGAGGCCGTTTTTCTTTTCGAGGTCCTCGGCGTCGATGCGGACGATGTTGACCTTGCAGTTGTTGGCGATGCCGGCGTGCGTGACCGACTCGTAGACGGATTTATAGGCGTCCTGGAGCTCGATGTATTTGCCGACGACGCCGATCTTCACCTCGTTGGCGGGGGTCTTGATGCGGCGGACGATCTCGGTCCAAATGTTTTTCTCGGGCGCGGGATTCTTGAGGCCGAAGAGATCGATCACGAGGTCGTCCATGCGCTCCTTCTGGAGGGCGAGCGGGAGCTCGTAGATGGAGTCCACATCGCCGCACTCGATGACGGCCTTCACGGGGACGTTGCAGAACATGGAAATCTTGTCGCGCAGGCCGGCCTCAAGCGGGTGATCACAACGGCAAACGAGGATGTCGGGCTGGATGCCGATCTCGCGCAGCTTGGCGACGGATTGCTGGGTGGGCTTGGTCTTCAATTCGCCGGCAGCCTTCAGGTAAGGAACCAGCGTGACGTGGATGAAAATGCAGTCGTTCGGTCCGACCTCGAGGGCGAACTGGCGCATGGCTTCGAGGAACGGCAGGCCTTCGATGTCGCCGGTGGTGCCGCCGATCTCGGTGATGAGCACGTCCACGTCTTTGCCGCCGGCGTAGATGCGCTCTTTGATTTCGTTGGTGACGTGCGGGATGACTTGGACGGTCTTGCCAAGGTAAACGCCGCGGCGCTCCTTCGCGATGACACTCTCATACACTTGGCCGGAGCTCAGCGAATTAAGCTTGGAGAGCTTGCCACTGGTGAAACGCTCGTAGTGGCCGAGGTCGAGATCGGTTTCCGCACCATCTTCCAACACATAGACTTCACCGTGTTGAAACGGGCTCATCGTGCCCGGATCCACGTTCAGGTAGGGGTCGAACTTCTGGATGCGCACGGTCAGCCCGCGCAGCTCCAGCAGCGCGCCCAGCGCCGCCGCCGTCAAGCCTTTGCCCAACGACGAGACCACTCCGCCTGTCACGAAGATGTATTTCATCGGTGAGAAATAGGGGGCGCCGCGAAAGCGTGACAAGCAAAAGCTCGTTTGCCCTGCGCAGCCCTCTGGCAACTCACATCCACAACCAGAACGCGAACATCGTGTTCAGCGCGACGAAGACCGACATCGCCACCACATAGACCGACCACTTGAGCAATTTGGAGATACCCCACAGCAATCCTCCGACCGACAGCGCAAAGCACGCCAGCACGAACCCGCTGGGATAGGCGCGCAAGGGATGGAGCCAGGATTCGAACGATGGCATCCCCCGCACACAATCCGCCCGCACAGCATTCGCCAAGCCTGCGATTTACCCGCTTGCTCCAAACAGAACCCCGCCAGTAAATCCATGATTTATCCCCAGTTAACCATGCACTCCAAACCTCAAGTCCTGGCCTGGCTCACTTGCGACGGCGTGCATGTCGATCCCGGCACCGGCAAACACACCATCCTCGGCGTGTTTTCCAACATCCGCGGCCGCCAGTTCCCCGTCGCCCATCCCTTCATGGTGTGGTTCCTCACGCTGAGCGACGTTCCCGCCGGCTCCCACAAGGTCAAGGTCTCCATGGGTCTCGACGCCACCCGACTCCAGCCCCTCATCGAGCGCACCTTCGAGTCCCATAGCCCCCTCCAGCGCATCAATCTGATCAACGAAATCCGCAACCTCTCGTTCCCGCGCCCCGGCGATTATTCCATCCTGATCGAGATCGACGACGAACCCTTGCTTGCCACCAGCATCACGGTCTCGAATTAATCTGCGCCTCCTTCGCTTCTTCCCTCCCCCAAGCCCCCCCCCGCGTTCTCATGCCTGTTTCCGCTTCCTCTTACGACCTCATCGGCGTCGGCTCCCCCATCATGGACCTGCTCGCGCAGGTGCCCGACGCCTTCCTCACCACGCTCACCGGCGCCAAAGGCGGCATGGTGCTCGTGGACGCCGATGAGATGGAATCCATTGTCAGCCGGCTGGAACACGCTCCCGCCACCGTCGCCGGCGGCTCCGCGGGCAACACCGCCGTAAGCGCCTCCCGCCTCGGCCTGCGCACCACCTTCCTAGGCAAGCTCGGCAACGACGCCACCGCCGCCGCCTACAAAAAGCACTTCGCCTCCGCCGGCGGCGACGTGTCCCGTTTTAAATACGCCGATCTCGCCAACGCCCGCTGCGTCTCCCTCATCACTCCCGACAGCCAGCGCACCATGCGCACCTGCCTCGGCGCCGCCATGTCCCTCGGCGCCAACGAGGTCAGTCCCGTCGATTTCCGCGGCTGCCGCCACGCCCACATCGAGGGATACCTGCTCTTCAACCGCGACCTCGCCAACGCCGTCATCACATCCGCCCGCGCCGCCGGCTGCACCATCAGCATCGACCTCGCCTCCTTCGAGGTCGTCAACGCCGCCCGCGACTGGATCCTCGCCCAGCTCCGCCACGGCATCGACGTCGTCTTCGCCAACGAAGACGAGATCCAGGCCCTCTTCCCCGGCCTCGGCCACGACTACTCCTCCCTCGTCCGCCGCCTCGCCGAGTTTGGCGGCACCGCCGCCGTGAAGATCGGCAAGGACGGCGCCTGGGTCGCCCGCGGCACAGAGCTCCACCGCATCGCCCCCGTGCCCGCCCCCCAGGTCATCGACACCACCGGCGCCGGCGACGCCTGGGCCGCCGGCTTCCTCTACGGCCATCTGCACGGCTGGAAACTCCCCGCCTCCGGAGCGCTCGGCTCCCGCCTCGGCTCCGAATGCGTCCGCCATCTCGGCCCCGAGATCCCGCCGGCCCGCTGGCCCGAACTCATCGCCTTCGCCCGCACGCTGGCGCACTGAGTCGCGCCCGCCCCACCGTCGGCCTGCGAAGGCTCAAAACCGCCCCACAGGCTTGCCATTGGTCATTGGTCATTCGTCATTGGTCATTCCCGCGCCCCGGCGCGGGCCCGCCATGTTCACCGACCTCGCCCAACTCGTCACCTCGATCGCCCAACGCGCCCGCGCCGCGTCCCTCGTGCTCGCCACGACCCCGACCGCGCGCAAGGACGCCGCGCTCCTGCGCCTGGCCGAGTTGATCCCCGCCGCCTCCGACGCCCTCCTCGCCGCCAACGCCAAGGACCTCGCGGCCGCCCGCGCCAACCAGCTCCCCACCCATCAGATCGAGCGCATCTCCCTTTCTGCCGCCAAACTCGACCACCTCGCCGAATCCGTCCGCCAGGTCGCCGCGCTGCCCGATCCCGTCGGCGCCACGCTCGAGGACTGGACGCGCCCCAACGGCATCCACATCCGCAAGCGCCGCGTGCCCATCGGCGTCATCGGCATCATCTACGAGGCGCGTCCCAACGTCACCATCGACTGTGCCATCCTCTGCCTGAAATCCGGCAACGCCGCCATCCTCCGCGGCGGCAAGGAGATCTTCCACACCAACACCGCCTTCGCCGCGCTCCTCACCCAGGCGCTCGCCGAAACCGGCCTGCCCGCCGACGCCGTGCAACTCATCCCCACCACGGACCGCGCCGCGCTCAACACCCTCCTCAAGCTCGACACCCTCGTCCACTGCATCATCCCCCGCGGCGGCGAGAGCCTGATCCGCTTCGTCGCGCAGAACTCCACCATCCCCGTCATCAAGCACTACACCGGCGTGTGCTTCGTTTACGTGGACAAGGAGGCCGACCTCGCAATGGCCGAGAAGATTCTCATCAACGCCAAGACCCAGCGCCCCGGCGTGTGCAACACCGCCGAGCAACTCCTCGTCCACGCCGACATCGCCAAGGCCGCCCTGCCCCGCCTCGCCGCCGCCCTCGTCGCCAAGGGCGTGCAGCTCCGCGTCGATTCCGCCGCCGCGCTCATCCTCGCCCAGGCCGGCGTCGCCCATACGCCCGCCGCCCCCGCCGACTACACCGCGGAATTTCTCGACCTCATCCTCGCCGTGCGCGTGGTCGGTTCGCTCGACGAAGCCATCGCCACCATCAATCGCGACAGCTCCGGCCACACCGAGTCGATCATCACCGCCGACGCCGGGGCCGCCGCGAAGTTCCAGCTCGGCGTGGACAGCGCCGTCGTCGCGTGGAACGCCAGCACGCGTTTCAACGACGGCTTCGAGTTCGGTTTCGGCGCGGAGATCGGCATCAGCACCGACCGCCTCCACGCCCGCGGCCCCATGGGCCTGAACGAACTCTGCACGTATAAATACGTGATCGACGGCACCGGCCAAGTGCGGACCTGATACGTTCTATTCCAGAGGGTTAAATTCCCCGAACACCGGCAATAGTCTGGACGCCGCCAAGGGAGCGCAGTTCGCTTGCGAACCCTCCCTATGAAGAACCGTGCGCTTTGTGCCCTGTTGATCGGTTTATGTGTCGTCTCGCTCGCTCCCGCCGCCGAGACCGCCGAAAGCCAGCTCAAAGCTTTTCAAAAAGCCGCGACTGCCGCGTTGGCCAAAAACCCCGCTACACCCGGTGACCGACGTGGTGAAACCGCGACCTACACCTTGGCAAACCTGGCACAACTCGCCACCGCCACCAGCAGCGGCAACGCCAACCAGCAAGAGCTCGAACGCGCCATCACCTCGATCATGGTGCTGGCACAAAACGACCCGGACGTGACCAAGGCTGGCGAAAGCTTGATCGCCACGATGAAAGCCGAACGCCAAGCCCGGGCGGATCGAGCCCGCACCGAGATCGAAGCTCTCCTCAAAAAAGCCGGTGAAGCCTGCCTCGCCGCGAAGATCCCCGCCGACCTCGACGACTCGCTCGCCGCGCTCGCCCCTTATGCACGCAACTCCGGCTACGACCGGCGCGCCTCCGACGACCAGGAAAGCTGGCAACGCGCCTCCGCCGCCTACCGCTTCGTTACCCGCTGGCAGGACTACCTGGCCGCCCGCGCCCAACCGAACATCGGAGAAGCGACTAATATTCTCCGCGAACTCTCCAACTCGGTTGGATATCGGCGTGATGCCCCGCTCGCAGGTTGTTGCCCTGCTTTCTCCTCCCACCAATGGAAACGCCGGATCAACCCAGGCCGCCGCCAACCCGCTCGCCGAAGTTGCCAAGCAACTCGAAAAAGCCCGGACACTGGAAGAGTTCATCGCCGTCGCGCGCGCCCTCCGCGCCGCCAATCCAACCCGAAACCAATACGAGCAATCACCGCTTCAACAGGTCCTCGCCAACCTCATTGAAGACCGCCAGCAGGTTCTCGCCGGGATTCGCTCGGCATCGCTTTTCTCCGATAGCGGCCGTCAGTTTTCCCCTCAAGATCCAAGCTCCTCCGAAGCCATCCAATCGGCCCTGATCGGCTTCCGCCGGGAAACTCAATTCGCCGGCATCCGTCTCGCCTTGACGGGAACCAAGCTGCCTGAGCCGAAAGTCGATGACACGCTCGACTCCTACATCATCCGCGCTGTTGAAAATCTGGTGGCCGATAAAAACTGGCTGCAAGTGCGTGAGACTCTCGAACTATACCGCACACTTTTTATTAACAGCAACCGCCCCCCGACGTGGGTCGCCGGTGACATCGAAGGCTGCACCGCCTACCTCGCGGCGCGCAATCTCGACCTCGCCGGGCAATATCCCGCCGCCGTCACCAGCTATCGCCGCGCCCTCCGCAGTGTCGGCCGCTACATCCCGGTCGATGCCATCAGCGCACGCCTAGCCGAACTTAAAAAGTCCAACCCTGAAGCCTTCACCGAAGCCGACTCCGCCGCGGATCCCGATTCAAACCCAACCTACCGCGCCGGCCAGCCAAGCAACCTTCCGCCCGGCTATGGTCCGTCCATCCCCCGCAGCCCGGGCGGACTCCGCCCCACGGCCCCCACTGGACCGCAGGTTCCCGCCCCGACCGGCAAGCCCGCCACCACGACTCCCTGAACCGCGCGTCAGCACACTCACCATGCGCCCGTTCATCATACTTCTCCTGGCCCTCGTAATTGTCAGCCCGGGCTGGTCGGCGACCAAATTGGACAAAGAGTTTAATGCGTTTATCAAAACCGCCCGGGCAGCCGCAGCCACACTGCCGCCCCCAGACTCGTCCGCATCGGCTGATCCCCGATCACGCCCTCCCCAAGTCGTGATTCCGGCCATGCTCGATCAGTTGGAAAAGTTGCCTCGCCCCGTCAGTTTGGAATCCGCGCAAAGCTATATTACTCAAATAAGCTCGCTACTCGCAGCATCCCCCAAGGTGCGACTCGCCGGCGAAACACTGCTCGCCACCCTCACTGCAGATCAAAAAGAACGCCTCTCCCGCTACCGCGCGGAAGTGGATTCTCTGCTGACTCAAGCCGCCAAAACCTGCCTTGCCGCCACCCAGCCCGCCGATCTCGATGCGACGCTAAAAACCCTCGCTCCTTATCAGCGCCCCGACGATTCATCCCGCCTGCGCAGTGGAGTTGATTATCAAGCCCAACAACGCGCCGCGCAGATGTTCCAATTCGTCACGCGTTGGCAGGACTACCTGGGCGCAAGCCAATCAGGCGACAACGACCGGGCCAATCAGGCTCTTTTTGAACTCAGAAACTTGGTCGACCCCACATTGATCCCGCGCTCCCGGCTGTTTACCCCACTTCACCAAGCCGAGCTTGCGAAAACGGCCACGCCCCCGGTCCCTTCGTCGGCGGAAATCTTGGCCGATATCCTCACCCGCATCGAAAAAGCCCCGAATTTGGACGAGCTTGAACCCATCACCCCCGATATTGACGCCCTTTATGCGAAGTTTCCCGACGACCGCTGGCTCAAGGAAATCAGGGTTCTGATCAGCGACTGCCTGGAAGATCGGAGAAATATCAAAACGGGACAGGTTAATACCGACCTTTTCACCCGAAACGAACACCTGTCCGTCTTGCGCGCCAATGGTTATTGCTCCGAGCGCATAATCGCTCTGTTTCGGAAAATCTCCCTCCAACTCCAACGAGAGACACTGGCTTTCGTTTTCAAAGACTCCGGGATACCGCAGTCCACCGACGAATCAGTCGATGCCTACATCCTCCGCGTGGCCCAGGCTGCGGTCGCTGCCGAAAACTGGGAATATGCCCTGCGCACGCTGGAGTTTTACCGGGCGCTTTTCCCCTCCACCTCGGTCGCTCCTGCATGGACATCACGTGAGTTGCTCAGCTGCACGACCTACGTAGCCGCGCGTCAACTCGATGAAGCCGGCCAAGTGTCACAAGCCGTGCTCGCCTACCAAGAGGCCCTGCGTGCCGCCGGCCGGCTGACGCCGGTCACGCTCATCCGCAACCGCCTCGACGAACTTAAGACCACGCAACCCGACGCCTACGCAGCAGCCGCGCTGATCCCTCGCACCATCGTTGTCCAAACCCGTTCTTATCCCGACCGTTTCAATAATCCTCCTTCGGGTCAAAAAACGTATCTGATGCCCGCTACCGAACGTCCCTTGGCGCGGTAATCCAGCGTAGTTTCAGTTAAACCCGCATCAGTTAAATCTCGTAAGGCTTCACCTTGCGTGGGCCGCACCGTCTTCGCTGCCTCGCAGCGCCATGCCGTCCCGACACAAAGTCGGCCCCTACGAGAGATAAAGGCGGCTGCGGTTCCTTATGAAACCCCACTGTCGCCGCGATCCTCCGAGCCACGCATTCCACAAAGGCAGCGGGGAAACGGTCTGCGTCAGCATGAGGATACCCTCCATCAGCGGTCAGGTTATCCGCGGCGTCTTCATGCGGTGCCAGCACATCAACCGTGTGGAACCTCCCCGGGGCATACCGTTGATGCACAGCGCCAAACAAACCGCTTCGACACCCCGAACCGCGGCGTCTTCCGACTGTCTAACGTAGCATCATGAACGACTCCGCATCTCTCCTCGTGGCGACCTCCGCCGGCTTGGCTGCGGTCGCGCTGTTTGCCCAAAACACCGTCAAAAACGATCGCGCCGGAGACACCGCTCCCCTCGTGCTGCCTGCGGTCGTGGTGGAAGGCGCCGCCCCGCCCGTGCGCACCTCCGACCAGATCCTCACCGACATGGCCTTGGAGCGTTACTTCACGGGTGAATTCGACCGCACCCTCAACCGGTTCACACTGCCGCTGTTCGGCCGCACTCCCGAGGAACGTTGCCTCGTGCGTTTGCGCGAGGATCAACGCATCGAGCAGCTCGCCGTGTTGAAGGATCGCATTGGTTCCATTGAGCAAACCGACCCGGCCGCCGCCGCCGGTCTTCGCGAAGAGATGTATTCGCTCTCCCTGCGCAACGACTCCATGCCCGCTCCAATGAGCATCACCGGAAGATACTGACTCGACTGACTTCTGCTACCGTCGCCACGCCCCGCGCATGCCCCAGCCGACGATGGCCAGCGTCGCCAGCGAGCTCAGCGGCATGAGGATCGCGGCGATCATCGGATTCATCCGGCCCGACACCGCCAGACCGACGGCGAGCAGGTTGTAGGCGATCATGAACGCCAGCAGCGCGACCTGCGTGCGGTGGCGCGCATCGTTGATCTCGAACAAGCCGCGAATGCCCGCGATGCCGCGGCCGAGGTAATAAAAATCCGCCTTCTGCGCCAGCACACCGCGATGAATCACCGGCGTGCCGCGGCACAGCGCGCGATCAAACGCCAGGCTGTCGTTCGCGCCGTCGCCCAGCATGAGCGCATCGGCGTGCTCCGCGAGCCAGTCGGCCTTGTCGCGCGGCGAAAGCTCCGCGTAGCCGTTGTCGAGCGGCAGACCCAGCTCGCGCATAAGGGTCGCGACTTTCTCTTTGCGGTCTCCGCTCAACACCACGACCTGCAGGCCGCGCCGCATGAGCTCCCCGAGTTCGTCGCGCGCATCCGCCCGCGCCGTGTCCGCAAACTGGAACCGCGCCACCACGCGCCTCGCGCGAGACAGCACCACATCCCCGGCTTCGCCGTTCCGGCCGCCACCACC
>Ga0207689_10000434_pt1 | contig 39188 bp, 34 predicted proteins | sample KBSMisM52_FD_184312 | JGI IMG/M metagenome (GOLD analysis project Ga0207689, IMG submission 184312) | Miscanthus rhizosphere microbial communities from Kellogg Biological Station, Michigan, USA - KBS Miscanthus M5-2 (SPAdes) (version 2) | ecosystem: Host-associated > Plants > Roots >...
CAGTCGCTGCTGTTCCGTCGCAAGCGCTTCTGCCGCTTCACGGTCACCGGCGTCAAGGAGATCGACTACAAGGACATCGATACCCTGCGCGACTTCATCAACGAAAACGGCAAGATCACGCCCGCCCGGCTCACCGGCACGCGCGCGTTCTTCCAGCGCCAGCTGACGACGTGCATCAAGCGCGCTCGCTTCCTGGCGATGCTGCCGTACAGCGACCAGCACAAGGTCTGAGGCCAGCCATGCAAGTGATCCTCCTCGAGAAGGTGCACAACCTCGGCAACCTCGGCGACGTCGTCAAGGTCAAGGACGGCTTCGCGCGCAACTTCCTGATCCCGCAGCACGCCGCGCGTCGCGCGACGCCGGCGGCGATCAAGGAGTTCGAAGAGCGTCGCGCCGATCTGGAAAAGGTCGCCGCCGACCGGCTCGCGGGCGCGCAGGCGCTCGGCGAGAAGATGAGCGGCCGCACCGTCCACATCACGCAGAAGGCCGGCGTCGACGGCCGCCTGTTCGGATCGGTGACGAACGCCGACATCGCCGACGCGCTGAACCGGATCGACTTCAAGGTCGTCAAGGGCCAGGTGCGCATGCCCAACGGCCCGCTGAAGACGGTCGGCGAGCACACCGTGACGGTCGCGCCGCACAGCGACGTCGTGGTGGAAGTGAAGGTCGTGGTCCTCGGCGAGACGGCCTGAGCCGCGGGCTCAGGGCCGTCTTGCCTGCAGCGGCACGGGGCTGCTCCCTCCCCGCTGCGCTCCCCTCCCTCCGAGAGGGAGGGGCGGGCTCCTGACGGAGCCCATTTTTTTTGAGCTGCATTTCCACTTGCTGCGCAGAGCTTGTCCCCGTGCTTGTCCACAGCGGACGGTCTCGGCGGGTCCTATCATTTCCGGATGTCAGCGATCTTCTCGGCGTCGTCGCCGGCTCCCGACCTGCGCGGCGACGACGACGTCGCGCGCCTGCGCGTCCCGCCGCACTCGGCGGAGGCCGAGCAGAGCGTCCTCGGCGGCCTGTTGCTCGACAACGGCGCCTGGGACCGGATCGGCGACCTCCTCGTCGAGGACGACTTCTATCGCTTCGAGCACCGGCTGATCTACGGCGTCATCGCCGCGCTCGTCAACGCGAGCAAGCCGGCCGACGTCATCACCGTCTTCGAACAGCTGCAGCGGCTCGGCAAGGCCGACGACTGCGGCGGGCTCGTCTACTTGAACGCGCTCGCGCAGAGCGTGCCGAGCGCGGCCAACATCCGCCGCTACGCCGAGATCGTGCGCGAGCGCGCGGTGCTGCGCAAGCTCGTGCAGGCGAGCGACGAGATCGCGACGACCGCGTTCAATCCGCAGGGCCGGCCGGTCGCGCAGATCCTAGACGACGCCGAGAGCAAGATCTTCCGCATCGGCGAGGAGGGCTCGCGCGCCGGCCAGAACTTCCAGAGCATGGACCAGCTCGTCGTCGCGCTGATCGACCGCGTCAACGAGCTGCACGAGAACGGCGCCGAGGAGGTCACCGGCGTCCGCACCGGGTTCTACAAGCTCGACACGATGACCGCGGGGCTGCAGGCCGGCGACCTGATCGTGCTGGCGGCGCGACCGTCGATGGGCAAGACCGCGCTCGCGCTCAACATCGCCGAGCACGTCGCCGTGCACGAGACGCTGCCGGTCGTCATCTTCTCGATGGAAATGGGCGCGTCGCAGCTGGCGCTCCGGATGGTCGGCTCGCTCGGCCGCATCGACCAGCAGCGGCTGCGCACCGGCGCACTGCGCGACGACGAGTGGGGACGCCTCTCGGAGGCGGTCGAGAAGCTCGGCAAGGTCAGCATCTTCATCGACGAGAGCGGCTCGCTCAGCCCTGCCGAGCTGCGTGCCCGCGCGCGCCGTCAGGCGCGCCAGTACGGACAGCTCGGCCTCATCGTCGTCGACTACCTGCAGCTGATGTCGGGCAGCGAAGCCTCGAGCGACGAGAACCGCGCGACCGTCCTCGGCGAGATCTCGCGGGCGCTGAAGTCGCTCGCCAAGGAGCTCAAGTGCCCGGTGCTCGCGCTCTCGCAGCTCAACCGCAGCGTCGAGTCGCGCACCGACAAGCGGCCGATGATGAGCGACCTGCGCGAATCGGGAGCGATCGAGCAGGACGCCGACGTCATCATGTTCATCTACCGCGACGAGTACTACAACAAGGACACCAAGGAGCCCGGCGTCGCCGAGATCATCATCGCCAAGCAGCGCAACGGCCCCACCGGCACCGAGCGGCTCGTCTTCCTGAAGCCGCTCACCAAGTTCGACAACCTGGCGCCGGGCTCGATCGGCGGGGACTACTGAGCTGACGCATTCGCGCGCGGTCCTGGCGATGATCGTTGCCACGCTCCTCTGGAGCATGGCCGGCGTCGTCACGCGGCACCTCGAGTCGGCCGGGGGCTTCGAAGCGACGTTCTGGCGCAGCTTCTTCAACGCCGTCGCGCTCGTCGTCCTGCTCGGCCGCCTGCGCGGCTTCGGCGCGCTCGGCCGAACGCTCGCGAGCCGCGATCCGACGCTGTGGCTGTCGGGCGCCTGCTGGGCGGTGATGTTCACCGCGTTCATGGTCGCGATCACGATGACGACGGTCGCGAACGTTCTCGTGACGATGGCGATCGCGCCGCTCGTCACCGCGCTGGTCGCGCGCATCGCGCTCGGCCATCGCCTGCCGGCGCGGACGTGGGGCGCGATCGTCGTCGCCGGGATCGGCATCGCCTGGATGTACGCGCACGAGCTCGCCGCGGTCGAGCCGCGCCATCTCGCGGGCACCGCGATCGCTCTCGCCGTGCCGATCGCCGCCGCGCTCAACTGGACCGCGATCCAGCGCAGCCGGAGCGGCAGCACCGACCTGCTTGCCGCCGTGCTGGTCGGCGCCGTGCTGTCGTCGCTGCTCACCTTCGGCGTCGCGCTGCCGCTCCGCGCATCGCCGCACGACCTCGTCCTGCTCGCGATCCTCGGCGTCTTCCAGCTCGCCGTGCCGTGCCTGATCGCGGTCGCTGCGGCCCGCGTCCTCGCCGCGCCGGAGGCTGCGCTGCTGTCGCTCCTCGAAATCGTCTTCGGTGTCGTCTGGACGTGGCTCGGCGCGGCCGAAGCGCCGAGCCGCCACGTCCTCGGCGGCGGTGCGCTCGTGCTCGGCGCGCTGGTCGCCAACGAATCGATTGCGTTGCGACAGCGCCGTGTCATCGCGCGTGCGACCTGAGCGGGCATGCCGCGCCGCATCGCGCCCGTTAACATGAGCCCGGGCCTTCCACTCGCGCCGACTCCCCGGATGACCGATCGCCACCCGAAGCGCGCAGCACCTGGACGCGACGATCCGCGTCCGCCCGGCGCGCTCCTGATGCTGCTGGAGGGTCGCGCACCGATGGAATTCTTCTCGCTGTTCGCGGCGCTGCCATGGCTCTACCGCGTGCCGCGCGGCGACGGCCATCCGGTGATCGTCTTCCCCGGCATGGGCGCGAGCGACATCACGACGCTGCCGCTTCGGCGCTATCTACGGCGACTCGGCTACGTCACGCAGGCCTGGGGCCAGGGCCTCAACTTCGGGCCGCGCCCGGGCGTCATCGTGCGTGCCGCCGACGATCTGCGTCGCCTCGCCGACGCGCATTCGCAGCCGGTCAGCCTCGTCGGCTGGAGCCTCGGCGGCATCTACGCGCGCGAGCTCGCCAAGATGCATCCCGAGCAGACGCGCTGCGTCGTCACGCTCGGGACCCCGTTTTCGGGTCACCCGAAGTCGACCAACGTCTGGCGCATCTACGAGCTGCTCGCGCGCAGCAAGGTCGGCGATCCGGTGGTCATGGCGCAGATCCGCACGCCACCGCCGGTGCCGACGACGTCGATCTACTCGCGCAGCGACGGCGTCGTCGCCTGGCGCTCGTGCATCAACGCGCCCGGGCCGCTGACCGAGAACATCGAGGTCCCGGCGAGCCACCTCGGCATGGGAGCGAACCCGCTCGTCCTCTATGCCGTCGCCGACCGACTCGCGCAGCCGATCGGCGCCTGGCGACCGTTCGAACTCGGCGGCGCGCGCCGCCTGTTCTTTCGCACCGCGCATCCCGATGCCGCGGCCGCTCTCGCCTGAGCACGCGCGTCGATGCAGCTGTCCGCGAACGGAATCCGCCTCGAGGTCGAAGACCACGGCTCGCCCGCCGGCGAGCCGGTGCTGCTCGTCATGGGCCTGGGCATGCAACTGCTCGCCTGGCACGAGGACTTCGTCGCCCAGCTCGTCGAGCGCGGCTTTCGCGTCATCCGGTTCGACAACCGCGACATCGGGCTCAGCCAGACGTTCGACCAGCACGGCGTTCCCAACCTCGCGCTCGAATCGCTGCGGCACGTGCTCGGCATGCGCATCCGCAGCCCCTACCGGCTCGCCGACATGGCGGCCGACGCGCTCGGCATCCTCGATGCGCTCGGCCTTCCTGCCGCGCACGTCTGCGGCGCCTCGATGGGCGGGATGATCGCGCAGCACATGGCACGCATCGCGCCGGCGCGCGTCAAGAGCCTGACGCTGATGATGACCTCGAGCGGCGCACGCCGCCTGCCGGGGCCTTCGCTCAAGGTGCAGAAGGCGCTGATCTCGCGGCCGCCGTCGCACACGATCGAGGGCATCGTCGAGCACTACGTCAAGCTGTACGCGCTGATCGGCAGCCCCGCGTATCCGACCGAGCCCGACTTCCTGCGCGAGCGCTTCACGGTCTCGGTGCGCCGCTCGTACCGTCCCGCCGGAACGGCGCGCCAGATGGTCGCGATCGCCGCCGATGGCGACCGCTCGCCGATGCTCGGCACGATCGCGATGCCGACGCAGATCATTCATGGCGAGGCCGACCCGCTCGTTCCGGTCGCCGCCGGCCGCGACCTGCAAGCGAAGATTCGCTCGGCGAAGATCGATCTCATCGCCGGCATGGGCCACGACCTGCCGCGGCCGCTCTGGCCGCGCTTCGTCGCGGGCATCGCCGAAGCGGCAGGCCGCGCTTAGCGGGATCAATTCGCGAGCGCCGCAACACCCCGCATTCGAGCGAGTCGCGCGCTCGCATCGACGTGACATCCGACCGCCGCCCGGCGCCGCAGCGCCGAGGATCGCGACGATACTTCGCGGCTGGCCACGGCCGCACGCCGTCGGCGATGACTGGCTGCCCATGAGTCCGAGCGACCCGATCGTCCACGCCGTGCTCGCATCCGCCCAGGATCGCATCCGGGGGACGCTCGACGCCGGCGTCGTCGAGGTCGCCAACAACCTGCTCGTCCTCATGAAGTCGGCGGGCACGTATCGCGAGCGCGGCCAGCTCGCGTTCGCGCAGATCCACATCCTCGAGAACCGCGAGCTGCTGCTGACGTCGTTCGCGAGCACGCTGCGCGAGCGCATCGACGGCGACATCGCAGCGCAGGCGGAAAGCCGCAGCCAGGCGGCGACGACAGATTGGCAGACCATCGGCCTCGTCGCCGAGGGTCAGATCGAGGAGAAGATCTCGTTCGAGCGCATCGGCCAGCTGATCGCGCACGCGAGCGAGGCCGAGTTGCGCGAGCTCGACGCGTACATGAGCAGCGTGCTCGGCCACGGCTGGGCCGACCCGCGCCGCAATCCGTTTCGCGGCGCGATCCTCGGCTCGGCGCTGCACAAGGCGATCGAGAAGATCACCGACGAGGCGGACACGCAGAAGATCTTCGGGCGCGAGCTCGGACAGGCGATGGCCAGCGCGATGCCGGCCTGCTTTCGCGAGATCGTCGGCGACCTGCAGAAGCGCGGCATCAAGAAAACCGACCTCGCGATGCGTCCGGCCGACGAGTTCTCGGCGCGGCCGCAGAAGAGCGCCGGCCTGTCGTTCGAGGAAGTGCGCAACAAGTGGGAAGCGTCGTGGATCGGCCGCACGCCGAGCGAGCAGCCACCGCTCAGAAGCTGGGAAGCGTCGATCCTCGGCCGCTTCGACGACATCGATTCGGTGCCCCGCGGCGCCGACATCGAAAGCTCGGCAGCGCTGCTCGACCGGCTGATCCGTGGCGGCATGCCCGGAACGATCGGCCCGCCCGGCGGCACGCGTCCGTCGGCGGCCGCAGCAGCGGATGCCGAGCTGATGAAGCTGCTGCGGCGGCTGAACGGTGGCGGGACGTACATGGGCGAGTACGACGCCCTGCCGCGCGACACCGGCTACGGCTCGGATGACGGCGCGGCGCCTGAAGAGACGCGCGAAGACTTCACGCCGACGCGCCCCGGCGTCCCGCTCGGCGTCGCCTACGAGCAGCCGCCGTCGAACGGCCTGTCGGGCCTGATGGCGGTGAACCTGATCCGCGCCCATCGAGCCGAACTGCTGCAGGCGACGCGCGGCCAGCTCGACCATCTCGTCATCGAGGTCGTCGGCAGCCTGTTCGACCAGATCCTCTCTGACGCGCGCGTCCCGCCGGAGATGGCGCGCCAGCTCGCGCGGTTGCAGTTGCCGGTGCTGCGCGCGGCGCTCGCGGACGGCAGCTTCTTCTCGTCGCGACGCCATCCGGTGCGCCGATTCATCAACCGCGTCGGCTCGCTCGCGTGCGCATTCGACGCCTTCGATGGCGGCCCGGCGAAGCAACTGCTCGACCGCACGCGCGCGCTGGTCGACGAGATCGTCGACGGCGACTTCGACGAGCTCGATGTCTACGACGCGAAGCTGCTCGAGCTCGAGCGCTTCGTCGCCGACCAGACGCACGCCGAGGTCCGCGCCAGCACCGCCGCGGCGACGCTGCGCGGCAAGGAGCTCGAGTGGCGCGTCCAGCAGCGCTTCGGCGAGCGCCTGCGCACGGCGCTCGAGCCGCTCGCGCTGCCGACGTTCCTGCGCGATTTCCTGATCGGCGCATGGGCGCAGGCGATCGTGATGGCGTCGCGCCGCGACGGCGCCGACGCCGCGTATCCGCTGCGGCTGCGCAAGTCGGGAGCCGAGCTCGTGAAGAGCGTGCAGCCGAAGCGCTCGCCCGCCGAGCGCAAGGAGTTCGTCGCCGGGCTGCCGGCGCTGATGGCCGAGCTGACGCAGACGATGAAATTCGTCGACTGGCCGCAGGCCGCGCAGGACGAGTTCTTCGGCCAGCTCGTCACCCACCACGCCGGCTCGCTCAAGGGCGCGCCGAAGAGCGAGCTCGACCACAACATGATGGTGCGAAGCCTCGAGGCGGCGTTTCGCACGCCGGTGCCGAGTGCCGACGAGGCCGCCGAGGCCGCCGCCGATCCGACGCCGCTGCCTGCCATCGAGCAAAGCTTCTCGCTCGAGGAGGAGCTCGCGATCGGGCTCGTCTCCGAGCACGAGGTCGACTGGTCACGTGCCGTCGCTGCGGCTGTCCCGGCTGCGGCACCGACGGTGGCGCCCGCCAGGCAACACGAGCTCGCGGTCGCGGGCGGCAGCGTGTCGCTGCCGACGATCGACACCGCAGCGCTAAAACCCGTCGACGCAGCACCCGCGCCGGAGCCGATCGAGCTGCCGGAGTCGCTCGAGCTCGCGTCCGGTCCGCAGCTGCGCGACCACCTGCAGCTCGGCTTTTCCTACCAGCTCAACCTCAAGAGCGAGTGGCAGAAGGTCCGCCTGACCTACATGAGCCCGGCGCGGAGCCTCTTTCTCTTCTCGCACGGCAACAAGAACCGCGAGACGATTTCGATGACGGCACGCACGCTCGGGCGCCTCTGCGCTGCCGGTCGAATGCGCGCGTTCGAGAGCGCCTTCCTGGTCGACCGCGCGACCCAGCGCGCGCGCCAGCACCTCGCCCGATCGGCCCGCGGCACCAGCCCGCACTGAGTGCGCCGCCGGGGGTGCGCCGCGCCATCGGGAATGACCCGCCCCCCCGCCGCGAGGGGGGTCCTGGGCTGCGCGACGGCTGATCATCCTGCGGTGGACCACGTGGATCGCCGAGCGCGATCCAGTCCCTTGGCGCCCGTGAATGTTCGTCGAGATCCCGCGTGTCCGGACTCGACGCCGCGACGGCACGATTGCAATCTACCTACCCAAACGAACAGTGCCTGACGACACGGCGCATGGGCCGCAGCACGGCCTGAGCAAGATCAAACGCGCAGAACTGATGGCTCGCCTGGCCGAGCTCGACCAGTTGATCGAGGAGCAGACGGCGCACGTCAAGTTCATCGGCGAGATGGGCTGGGATGTTCCGGTGGTCGCTGAGCGCCTGGAGCGGCTCAAGGAGTCGCGCCAGCTCTATCTCTCGGCGCTCAAGCATCTGCTCGGCGATAGCGTCGGCGACGGCGGAACGGGCAGCGGCGGCTGACGGCGATCTCGCCATCGGCCGGCAGCGGCACGAGCAGCGGCGCTGCGCCGCGACGAAGGCACGATATCCTTGCGCCTTTTGTCGATCCAACCCCCGATGAAGAACTCTCTTGCCATCCTTGCGCTCTCCCTTTCGAGCGCGCTTCTTGCCGCATGCGCTGCCGAGCCGGCGACCCCGAGCGGTGCCACGACCGAAGCCACCGCAGCGAAGAGCGACCTGATCTGCAGCCGCGAGTACGCGACCGGATCCAACATCGCCGTGACCAAGTGCCGCACGACCGAGCAGGCCGAGGCGGAGAAGGCGGCGGCGGCGCAAAGCCTGGGCCGCTCAAGCGGTGGTCCGAATGCCAAGCAGGGCGGCGGCTGACGCGACGAACGTCGACGACGTTCGTGGCGGCGCTTTCGCGAGAAGCGCCGACCGGCGGCGCTGGAGGCTCAGCGTCGCGCCGATGATGGACTGGACGGACCGGCACTGCCGGTTCTTCCATCGCCAGCTCACGCGTCGCGCGCGCCTCTACACCGAGATGGTGACGACCGGCGCGCTGATGCACGGCGACGTCGCGCGCCATCTCGACTTCGACGCCGTCGAGCAGCCCGTCGTGTTGCAGCTCGGCGGCAGCGATCCTGTCGAGCTCGCCTCGTGCGCGCGCCTCGGCGAGCGCTGGGGCTACGCCGAGATCAACCTCAACTGCGGCTGTCCGAGCGAGCGCGTCCAGCGCGGCGCGTTCGGCGCCTGCCTGATGGCCGAGCCGGCGCTCGTCGCCGATTGCGTCCGCGCGATGCGCGATGCGGTCGGTGTTCCCGTGACGGTCAAGCATCGGATCGGCATCGACCGCGTCGAACGCTATGGCTTCGTGCGCGACTTCGTCGGCACCGTCGCCGACGCCGGCTGCGAGGTCTTCATCGTCCATGCGCGCAACGCCTGGCTGCGCGGCATCAGCCCGAAGGAGAACCGCGAGCTGCCGCCGCTGCGCTATCCGGTCGTCGCGGCGCTGAAGGACGATTTTCCCGATCGCGTCTTCGTCCTCAACGGCGGCGTCGCGGCGAACGAGGCGATCGCGAGCCAGCTCGACGTGTTCGACGGCGTCATGGTCGGCCGCGCCGCGTACCACCATCCCTGGGACCTCGTCGAATGGGATGCGCGGTTCTGCGATGACGCGGACGCCGCGCCGCCGAGCCGCGACGAGGTCGAGGCGACAATGGTCGACTACATGGAGCGGCTCGTCGCAGGCGGCGAGCCGTGGTCGCACGCGTCGCGCCACATGCTCGGCCTGCGCAACGGCGAGCCCGGGGCGCGGCGCTGGCGTCAGGTGTGGAGCGATCCGGCGCTGAAGGGCGAGGCGCCGGCAACGGTGTCGCGCCTCGCGCGCGAAGCGCAGGCGACGCTCAGTCGCGCCGCCGCACCGGCCATGTCGCCAGCATGACCCCGCCGAGCGCCAGCGCGAACGCCGCGATTTGCATCGCGGTGAAGCGCTCGCCGTAGAAGGCGACGCCGACGGCGGCCGCGCTGACCGGCAGGAACACCGTGAAGATCCCTGCCGATGCCGCGGGAACGTGGCGCATGCCGGTCATCCAGAGCCACACGGTGACCACGCTCGCAGCGATCGCGTAGACGAAGAGCAGCGCCCAGTACGACCAGTCGATGTAGCGCGGCGAGAAGTCGACGAGCTGCCAGAGCGCGAGCGGCGCGACGAGCACGAGACCCCAGAGGTTGATAAGCGCGCTGATCCGCTTCGGCCCGAGCGACGCCGTCAGCTTCTTGCCGATGACGACGTAGAGCGCTTCGCACGTGACGGCGGCGAGCAGGAGCGCGCTGCCGGCGAGCGAGCCGCTCGCGAGCTCGCCCTCGGCGTCGCGTGCGAGGGCGACGAGGCCGATGCCGGCGATCGCGCACGAGATCGCCGCGGCGATGCGCGCCCCAATCCGTTCGCCGAGCAGCAGCCACGACAACAGCCCGACGACCGCGGGCATCGCCGCCATGATCACCCCGGCCGCCAGCGCCGAGCTCTGGCGCATGCCGTACAGCATGAAGATCGAGAACAGGAAGTTGCCGAAGAACGACTCGAGAAAAAGCAGGCGTCGGCTGCGCGCGTCGAGCACGCCTTCCGTCGCCGGCCGTCGCAGCCACGGCGCCATCGCGACCGCGGCGATGGCGAAGCGGAGGCCCGCGAGCAGGAAGACCGGAAAGACGATGACGAGCGCCTTCGAGAAGCCGACGTAGCCGCCGACGATCGCCATCGACGCGGCGAGCGCGAGGTAGGCGAGGGCTCGTTGCGTTGCCGAGGCCTCGCTCATCCCGCTGGCCGCTCTGCGAGCGCGGCGTCGAGGGTGCGCCGGCGCTCGCTGCGCGCGAGCAGATAGCTCGCGACGACGACGCCGACCGCGACGAACGTGATGATGATCGTCGCCACCGCGTTGACGCTCGGGTTCAGGCCGAGCCGGGCGCGCGAGAAGATGACGAGCGGCATCGTCGTCGCGCCGGGGCCGGAGAGGAACGCGGAAAGGACGACGTCGTCGAGCGAGAGGGTGAACGTCAGCAGGAATGCCGACAGCAGTGCCTGGCCGATCATCGGCAGCGTCACCAGCCAGAACACCTGCCACGGCCGCGCGCCGAGGTCGAGCGCGGCCTCCTCGAGCTGCGGGTTGAGCGTCTGCAGCCGCGCGCGCACGACGACCGTCGCGTACGCCATGCCGAGCAGCAGATGACCGAACCAGATCGTCAGCATGCCGCGCTCGGGGATGCCGATGCCGAACGCCGCTTCGGTGATGCGCTGCAGCGAGACGAGCATCAGCAGGAGCGAGAGCCCGATGATCACTTCGGGCATGACGAGCGGCGCCGCGACCATCCCCGAGAAGAGCGTGCTGCCGAAGAAGCGCCGGTAGCGGACGAGGGCGAAGGCGGCGAGCGTGCCGAGCACGACCGACGCGCACGCGGTTGCGATGGCGACCTTCAGCGACAGCGCCAGACCGGCGATCAGCTCGCGGTCTTCGGGAAGCGCGGCGTACCAGCGCAGCGTGAAGCCGCGCCAGACGTTGGGCACCGGCGAGTCGTTGAACGAGTAGACGACGAGGGCGACGATCGGGACGTAGAGGAACGCGTAGCCGAGCGCGAGCCAGGCGCGGGCGAAGGTGCGGTTGGCGACGCTCGCGCGCATCGTCGTCACGCCGCCTGGCGCGTGGCCTCGGCCTGGTTGCGGCTGAAGATGGCGAGCGGGACGATGACGAGCAGCACCATCGTCACCGCGACCGCGCACGCCATCGGCCAGTCGTTGTTGCTGAAGAACTCGTCCCAGAGCGTGCGGCCGATCATCTGTGTCTGCGGCCCGCCGAGCAGCTCGGGGATGACGTACTCGCCGACGCACGGGATGAAGACGAGCATCGCGCCGGCGACGATGCCGGCGCGCGAGAGCGGCACGGTGATGCGCCAGAACGCCGTCCACGCGTTCGCGCCGAGGTCGGCGGCCGCCTCGAGCAGCCGCAGGTCCATCTTGGCGAGGTTCGAGTAGAGCGGCAGGATCATGAACGGCAGGTACGTGTACGTCATGCCGAGGATCAGCGAGAACGGCGTGTTCATGAGCTGGCCCGGCCCCGGGATGAGGCCGATCGCGGCGAGCGCGCGGTCGAGGCCGACGTGCTCGATCGCGTCGGCGACGAGGCCGTGCTCGGTCAGCAGCGCCTTCCACGCGTAGACGCGCAGCAGAAACGACGTCCAGAACGGCAGCATGACGAGCATCAGCAGCGCCGGCTGCAAGGCGCGCCGCGCGCGCGCCATGAAGTACGCGAACGGATAGCCGATGAAGAGACACAGCACCGTCGTCACCGCGGCGTAGGCGAGGCTCGATGCGTAGGTGCGCAGGTAGAGATCGTCCTGCGCGAGCAGCAGGTAGTTGCCGATCCGCGCGGTGATCGCGAGCGCCCCGTCCTTCCAGACGACGATGTCCTTGATCGTCGTCGTCTCCATCTCGGAGACGCTGATCTTGGCGACGACGAGGAACGGCAGCAGGAAGAAGACGAGCAGCCATGCGTACGGCACCGCGATGACGGCGAAGCGCCCGCCGCGGCCGTGCTCCTTCATTGCGTCAGGACGACCGGCGAGAGATCGGTCCAGGTCGCCCACGCCGAGTCGCCCCACGTCAGCTGCGCGCCCTGCTGGCGCTCGGCATTGCTCTGGCTGATCTTGAGGACGCGGCCGCTCGCCATCTGCAGGTGGTAGACGGTGAAGCTGCCGAAGTACGCGACCTCCTTGATCGTGCCGTGGGCGCGGTTGACGCCGCTATCCCCGGGCGCGGGCGACGTCAGCGCGTCGCGGCGGATGCGGATCTTCTCGGGCCTCAGCGCCACCGTCACCGGCATCCCGCGCGTGCCGGTGATGCCGTGGCCGATCCGGTGCCGCACGTCGCCGCAGTCGACGACGACATGATCGGCCTCGTCGACGACGAGCGAGCCGTCCATCAGGTTGACGTTGCCGATGAAGTCGGCGACGAAACGGGTCGCCGGCGTCTCGTAGATCTCCGCCGGCGGACCGACCTGGAGGAACCGGCCCTCGCTCATGACCGCGATCCGCGACGCCATCGTCATCGCTTCTTCCTGGTCGTGGGTGACCAGCACGCAGGTGACGCCGACGTCGTGGATGATCCCCGCGAGCTCGATCTGCGTCTCCTCGCGCAGCTTCTTGTCGAGCGCGCCGAGCGGCTCGTCGAGGAGCAGCAGCTGCGGCTTCTTGGCGAGGCTGCGGGCGAGGGCGACGCGCTGCTGCTGGCCGCCGGAGAGCTGATGGGGCTTTCTCTTCGCGTAGCTCGCGAGCTGGACGAGCTTCAGCATCGCTTCGACGCGCGCGTCGATCTCGGCGGCCGGCAGTCCCTCGCGGCGCAGACCGAACGCGATGTTGTCGAAAACCGTGAGGTGCGGAAAGAGCGCGTAGCTCTGGAACATCATGTTCATCGGCCGCACGTACGGCGGCAGATCGGCGAGATCGTTGCCGTCGAGCGTGATCGTTCCCGACGTCGGCGTCTCGAAGCCGGCGAGCATGCGAAGCAGCGTCGTCTTGCCGCAGCCGGACGAGCCGAGCAGGGCGAAGACCTCGCCCTTGGCGATGTCGACCGAGACGTCGTTGACGGCGCGGTGGCCGTCGAACTCCTTGACGAGGTTGGAAATGCGAAGAAAAGCGTCGTCGGCCATGCGCGCGCCCGTGGCAAACCCGCGATTCTCCAACAGGACACCGAAGGGGTCCGCCCCTCCCTCCCGGAGGGAGGGGTTGGGGAGGGAGCAGCCCTGCGCGAAGCGAGGTCGGCTAGGCCGACCGAAGCACGTCGGCGATCGTGCTGATCGCCTGGTCGATGTGCGACTCCTCGACGATCAGCGGCGGCGAGAGCGCGATGATGTCGCCGGTCGTGCGAATCAGGACGCCGCGCTCGAAGCACTCGCGGAAGATGTCGAATGCGCGCTTGCCCGGGCTGCCCGGGATCGACTCGAGCTCTATCGCGCCGACGAGGCCGATATTGCGGATGTCGATGACGCGCGGCAGCTCGCGCAGCGAGTGCACGGCGTGCTCGAACGCCGGCGCCATCTTCCCTGCGCGCGTCAGCAGCCCTTCCTCGGCGTAGGTCTCGAGCGTCGCCAGCGACGCCGCGCACGCGAGCGGATGCGCCGAATACGTGTAGCCGTGCGGGAACTCGATCACGTGCTCCGGCCCGGTCATGAAGACGTCGTGGATCGCCGACTTCGCGAACACCGCGCCCATCGGCACGCAGCCGTTGCTGATGCCCTTGGCGACCGTCATCAGATCCGGGGTGACGTTGAAGTGCGTCGCCGCAAACGGCGAGCCGAGGCGGCCGAACCCGGTGATCACCTCGTCGAAGATGAGCAGGATGCCGTGCTTGTCGCAGATCGCGCGCAGCCGCTCGAGGTAGCCCTTCGGCGGCAGCAGGACGCCGGTCGAGCCGGCGACCGGCTCGACGATCACCGCCGCGATCGTCGACGCGTCGTGCAGCGCGACGATGCGCTCGAGGTCGTCGGCGAGCTCGGCGCCGTGCTGCGGCACGCCGCGCGAGAAAGCGTTCTTCTGCAGGTCGTGGGTGTGGCGCAGGTGATCGACGCCGCCGACCATCGTGCCGAAGCTCTTGCGATTGCCGGCGATGCCGCCGACCGAGATGCCGCCGAAGTTGACGCCGTGGTAGCCGCGCTCGCGGCCGATCAGTCGGGTGCGCTGACCTTCGCCGCGCGCGCGGTGGTAGGCGACCGCCATCTTCAGCGCGGTGTCGACGGCCTCCGAGCCCGAGTTCGTGTAGAAGACCTTGTCGAGTCCCTTCGGCGCGATCGCGGCGAGTTTTTCCGCGAGCTCGAACGACTTCGGGTGCGCCATGTTGAACGGCGGGGCGAAGTCCATCTCTGCGGCCTGCGCGGCGATCGCGGCGACGATCTTCGGCCGCGCATGGCCTGCGTTGACGCACCACAGGCCGGCGACCGCGTCGAGCACCTGGCGGCCCTCGGGCGTCCAGTAGTGCATGTCCTTCGCACGCGCGAGCAGGCGCGGCGCGCTCTTGAACTGGCGGCTCGCCGTGAACGGCATCCAGAAGGCGTCGAGGCTGGCCGAGAGCGCGCCTCCCGAGGGCGCCGTGGTCGGCGCCGCAGCGGGGTTGTGGTCCTTGTGCATGTTTTCCTCCGCGTTGCTGGCCGGAGCGGTCAGCGAAGACCGTCGAGTCTAGAAGAAGTGAGACGGTGTCCATCGTTTCGCATCAGAAAGCGATCTTGCCGTAATGCGGAACGAACTCATGTTGCAATGCCGCAAAATTTCTCATCGTGGAGGATGGCTCACCACATTACGAAACTCGAGCGCAAGCCATTGACCTGAAACGATTTTATGGCCGTTGGGGTTGCGCGACGCGAACCCGATCGGCGCGCGCTGTCGACTAGCCTGTGCTCATCGCTTTCTTCAACCGCGCCCCCGGAGGATCCATGCAAGCCACGACCCGAGAAGAACAGATCCGCGCCCTCGAGCAGGACTGGAGCCAGAACCCGCGCTGGAAGGGCGTCCGCCGCGATTACACCGCCGCCGACGTCGTTCGCCTCGCGGGGTCGGTCCGCATCGAGCACACCCTCGCCAGACGAGGCGCCGAGAAGCTCTGGACCCTGGTCAACACCGAGCCCTTCGTCAACACGCTCGGCGCCCTGACCGGCAACCAGGCGATGCAGCAGGTCAAGGCCGGGTTGAAAGCGATCTACCTCTCGGGTTGGCAGGTCGCCGGCGACGCCAACGTCGCCGGGGAGATGTACCCCGACCAGTCGCTCTATCCGGTGAACTCGGTGCCGATGGTCGTCAAGCGGATCAACAACACGTTCGCCCGCGCCGACCAGATCCAGTGGTCCGAGGGCAAGAACGACGTCGACTACTTCGCCCCCATCGTCGCCGACGCGGAGGCCGGCTTCGGCGGCGTCCTCAACGCGTTCGAGCTGATGAAGGCGATGATCGAGGCGGGCGCCGCCGGAGTGCACTTCGAGGACCAGCTCGCTTCGGTCAAGAAGTGCGGCCACATGGGCGGCAAGGTGCTCGTGCCGACGCGCGACGCCGTCTCGAAGCTCACCGCTGCACGCCTCGCCGCCGACGTGATGGGCGTGCCGACGCTCGTCATTGCGCGCACCGACGCCGAGGCCGCCGACCTCGTGACCAGCGACGTCGACGACAACGACAAGCCGTTCCTGACCGGCGAGCGCACCGTCGAAGGCTTTTACCGCACGCGTCCCGGTCTCGACCAGGCGGTCGCGCGCGGCCTCGCGTACTCCGAAGTCGCCGACATGGTGTGGTGCGAGACCGGCAAGCCCGACCTCGCGTACGCGAAGGCCTTCGCCGAAGCGATCCACAGGAAGTTCCCCGGCAAGCTGCTCGCGTACAACTGCTCGCCGAGCTTCAACTGGAAGAAGAACCTCGACGACGCGACGATCGCCAAGTTCCAGCGCGAGCTCGGCGCGATGGGCTACAAGTTCCAGTTCATCACGCTCGCCGGCTTCCACAGCCTGAACTACTCGATGTTCCACCTCGCCCACGGCTACGCCAAGAACAGCATGACGGCGTTCGTCGAGCTGCAGGAGGCCGAGTTCGCCGCGGCGGAGAAGGGCTTCACCGCGGTCAAGCACCAGCGCGAGGTCGGCACCGGCTACTTCGACCTGGTGACGACGACGATCGAGCGTGACGCGTCGACGGCCGCCCTCAAGGGCTCGACCGAAGACGAGCAGTTCTTCGACCGCAAGCACGCCTGACGGCGCGCTCCGCGCCCCGGGGAGGCGGCGCGGGTCTCTCTCTTGCTTGCGCCCGCGCGATCCGCGGGCGTTTTCTTTGCCACGCCCGCGACGCCGGGCTGGAAATCGGGCGATCGACCCCATGTCCAGGGGTTTGTCGGTCAGGATTGCCATCTCGGCCGTCGGGGCCGGGACGTCCGGCCAGGCAGATGACAGGAATGATGAACGTCGACCCCCGCCGCGCGCTCGGAAGGTTCTTCGCCCTGGCGCTGCTGCTGGCGCTGCCGGCAGCGTGGGGTTTCGGGTTCGACGACGTCGCCGCCCGGGCGAGCAGCATCGCGGCGCGGCCGTTCAAGCCGGCCGCGGTCAACCTGCCGACCGAGCTCCGCGAGCTCGACTACGACGCCTACCGCGACATCCGCTACCGCCCCGAGAAGGCGCTCTGGCGCGCCGAGAAGCTGCCGTTCGAACTGATGTTCTTCCATCAGGGCCGAGCAGTGACCGAGCCGGTGAAGATCAACGTCATCGAGCCCTCCGGCCAGCACGTCGTGGAGTTCGACCCGGCGCTCTTCGACTACGGCAAGAACAAGCTCGATCCGAAGACCCTGCGCGGCGTCGGCTTCAACGGCTTTCGCGTTCACTACGCGATCAACAAGCCGGGCTACAAGGACGAGGTCCTCGTCTTCCAGGGCGCGAGCTACTTCCGCGGCATCGGCAAGGGCCAGCTCTACGGCCTCTCCGCACGCGGCCTCGCGATCGACACCGCGACGGCGCAGGGCGAGGAATTCCCGCGCTTCGTCGAGTTCTGGATCGAGCGGCCGCGCGCCCACGCGACGTCGCTGACGATCTACGCGTTGCTCGATTCGAAGCGCGCCGCAGGCGCCTACCGCTTCGTCCTCGCTCCGGGCGTCGAGACGGTGATGCAAGTCACCGCCCGGCTCTACCTGCGCGACCGGATCGAAAAGCTCGGGGTGGCTGCGCTCACGAGCATGTACGCGTTCGGCGAGAACCAGCCCGGCCGCGACGACTACCGCCCCGAGGTGCACGACTCCGACGGCCTCTCGATCCAGCTCGGCGACGGCGAGTGGATCTGGCGGCCGCTCGTCAACCCCCGGCGCCTCCTCGTCACCTCGTTCGGGACGACGAACCCGCACGGATTCGGCCTCATGCAGCGCGACCGCAACCCGTCGAGCTACGAGGATCCGGAGGCGCAGTACGAGCGGCGACCGAGCGCCTGGGTGGAGCCGGTCGGCAACTGGGGCGCCGGCCGCGTCGAGCTGGTGCAGATCCCGACCCCCGACGAGACCAACGACAACATCGTTGCGTACTGGGTGCCGCAGGACGTGCCAGCGCCGGGCAAGGCCTTTGACTTCGCCTACCGGCTCCATTGGCAGAGCGCAGGCACAATACCGGGCGGCAAGGGCTGGACAGTGCAGAGCCGCCGCGGTCGCGGTTTCGCCAGGAAAGCCGACGGCGACCTCAACTTCGTCGTCGACTTCGACGGTCCGGCGCTGCGGGCGCTGGCGCCTGCTGCCGACGTCGAACCGGTCATCTGGGTCGACGCCAACGCCGAGCTGCGCGAGCGGAACCTCTTCAGGAGCCCGGTCAGCGGCATGTGGCGGATGACCGTTCGCTTCAAGCGCAACGACGCCGCCAAGCCGGTGGAACTGCGCGCCTACCTCAAACAACAGCAAACGATCCTGACCGAGACATGGAGCTACATCGTTCCGCCCGAAGCCGAGAAGCCTTGACCGAGGCCATCGCGCATCCGCCCCTCGCGCGTCGTTCGATGCCGGCGCGGCCCTGGGCCGGATCGCCGCTGACGCGGCCGTTCAGACGCCTGCTCGGCACTGCGCCGGCACTGCCGCCGCACAGCGCCGACGACGAGCGCCCGCTGACGCCGCGCCGCGTGCTCCTGCTCGTCCTCGTCGTCTTCTGCGCTTGCCTCGGCACCCAGGCGATGGCCGACGTGCTGCCGCAGCACGGCGCGACGCTCGCCGAGCGCGGTCTTCTCGTCCTCTTCGGCATCCTCTTCGCCTGGATCTCGGCGGGCTTCTGGACCGCGGCCATGGGCGCCGGCGTCCTTCTCTTCGGCCGCGCCGGCCCGCTCGTGCGCAGGCTCGCGGCACAGCCGGTGCGTCCGCTCGACCCGACGGTGCGCACGGCGATCGTCATGCCGATCTGCAACGAGCACGTGCCGACGGTGTTCGGCGGCCTCGCGGCGACGATCGATTCGCTCGTCTCGACCGGCGAGTCGGAGCACTTCGACGTCTACGTGCTCAGCGACACGTCCGACCCCGACACCCGCGCCGCCGAGCACGCCGCGTACAGCCAGCTCGCCGCGCGCCTGGCGGCCGAGGCGGAGGGCGACCCGGTAGCGCTGCGCGTCCACTACCGCTGGCGGCAGCGGCGCACCAAGCGCAAGGCCGGCAACGTCGCCGATTTCTGCCGTCGCTGGGGCGGCGCGTACCGCTACTTCATCGTCCTCGACGCCGACAGCGTCATGACCGGCGAGTGCATCACGACGCTGGTGCGGATGATGGAGGCCAGCCCCGACACCGGAATCCTGCAGACCGCGCCGCGCGCGGTCGGCCACGAGACGCTGCACGGCCGCATTCAGCAGTTCGCGGCGCGCGCCTACGGCCCGCTCTTCACCGCCGGGATGCGCTTCTGGCAGCTCGGCGAGTCGCACTACTGGGGCCACAACGCGATCCTGCGAATGGCGCCGTTCCTCGCCCATTGCGCACTCGCGCCGCTGCCCGGCAAGGGGCCGCTCGGCGGCGAAGTGATGTCGCACGACTTCGTCGAGGCCGCACTAATGCGGCGTGCCGGCTGGAAGGTCTGGGTGGCCGACGAGCTCGACGGCAGCTACGAGCAGGTGCCGCCGAACCTCCTCGCCGAGCTGCAGCGCGACCGCCGCTGGTGCCAGGGCAACCTGCAGAACTCGCGGCTGATGTTCGAGCCTCGCCTGCACACGGTCCATCGCACCGCGTTCCTCACCGGCGTGCTCGCGTACGCGTCGTCGCCGCTCTGGCTCGCGTTCCTGCTGCTGTCGACGGTGCTCTTCGCGCAGACCGTCGGCAGCGATCCGACGTACTTCCTCGAACCGTATCAGCTCTTCCCGGTCTGGCCGACCGCCAACGTGGGCCTGATGCTGACGCTCTTCGGCGTCACCGGCGTGCTGCTGCTCGCGCCCAAGGCGATGGCGATCGTCGCCATCGTCGGCCGTCGCGACGCCGATCGTTTCGGCGGCGTCGCGCGCCTCTTCGCGAGCGCGTTCATCGAATTCCTCCATTCGCTGCTGCTCGCGCCGGTGCGGATGCTGTTCCACAGCCAGTTCGTCCTCGCGGCGCTTTCCGGCTGGAAGCTCGATTGGAAGTCACCGCCGCGCGACGACGCCGCGACGCCCTGGCGTGAGGCGATCGCGCGGCACGGCGTTCACACGCTGTTCGCCGTCGCCTGGGTGGTCGCGATCGTCGCGACGAGCGCGAAGTTTCCGTGGTGGCTGTCGCCGATCCTCGGCGGTCTGTTCCTCGCGATTCCGATTTCGGTGCTGACGAGCCGGGTGCGGATCGGCCGCGCGCTGCGTGCCCACGGGCTGATGCTGACTCCCGAGGAGTACAGCGAGCCACGCGTGCTGCGCGAGGCTCGTCATGCCGCTGCCGCGGTCGTCGCCGCAGGCAGCGCGTCGCTCGGCACCCTGGTCGTCGACCCGGCGATGCATGCGCGCGTCCTCGCCGCGTTGCCGGTCCGCGCGCCAGCGGCGGGCGACAAGGCTGGCGCGCAAGCCCGTGTCCTCGACCGCGCGCTTCGCGGCGGCCCGTCGGCGCTCGACGCCGCCGATCGCCTCCGCCTGCTGTCGAGCCGCTCCTCGCTCGCGTTCCTGCATCGCGAAGTCCTCGCCCAGCGCGCGCACTCGGACTGGACCGCCGGCGTGCGCGTGCAGCGTCCGGCGTGGCGCGAGACGCTGCCGCCCGAGGCGGCCGAGCTCGTGCACGCGGACGACGAGCGCCTCGAGACGGCTTCCTCGTAGCGCGGTCCGTCGGCTCGGTTTCGGTTAAGGTCGCGCGAGGCCGCGACCGCGCGTGCCTCGCGACCATGGCCGACGACATCGCGTCCCTTCGCCGCATCCTCCGCACGAGCCGGACGATCGCCGTCGTCGGCCTGTCGGCGGACTGGTTCCGGCCGAGCTACTTCGCCGCCAAGTACATGCAGGAGCACGGCTACCACATCGTTCCGGTCAATCCGCGCTACGAGACGATCCTCGGCGAGCGCTGCCACGCGACGCTCGCGACAATCGAGGTCCCGGTCGACATCGTCGACGTCTTCCGCAAGACCGAGGACGTGCTGCCCATCGCCGAGCAGGCGATCGCGATCCGTGCCAAGTGCCTGTGGCAGCAGATCGGCGTCAAGAACGAGCAGGCCGCCGCGCTCGCCGCGGCGGCGGGGCTCGAGGTGGTCATGGACCGTTGCGTGAAGATCGAGCACGCGCGTCTGTTCGGCGGATTGAATTGGGCGGGCGTCAACACCGGCGTCATCTCGGCGCGGCGGCCTATCTGAGAGGCGCGATGGCCGACCGGCGCTTCCATCCCGAGACGCTCGCGATCCACGCCGGCCAGATCCCCGACGCCGCGACCGGCGCACGTGCGCTGCCGATCTACCAGACGACGAGCTTCGTCTTCGACAGCGCCGACCACGCGGCGAGCCTGTTCAACCTGCAGACGTTCGGCAACGTCTACTCGCGGCTCTCGAACCCGACCGTCGCGGTGCTCGAGGAACGCGTCGCCGCGCTCGAAGGCGGTCGGGCAGCGCTGGCAGCGGCGAGCGGGATGGCCGCCGAGGCGATTGCGCTCTTGACGCTGCTGCAGCAGGGCGACCATGTCGTTGCCGCCGGCGCGCTCTACGGCGGCACCGTGAGCATGCTCGCCGTCAACCTCGCCAAGCTCGGCATCGAGACGACGTTCGTCGACGGCGCATCGGCCGAGGCGTTCGCTGCCGCGATGCGGCCGACGACCCGCGCCGTCTTCGCCGAGAGCCTCGGCAACCCGAGTCTCGCGGTGCTCGACATCGCCGCGGTCGCCGCCGTCGCGCACGCGTACGGCGTCCCGCTCGTCGTCGACAACACCGTACCGTCGCCGTACCTGTGCAACCCGATCGCGCTCGGCGCCGACATCGTCGTCCATTCGGCGACCAAATACCTCGGCGGTCACGGCACGACACTCGCGGGAATCGTCGTCGAAAGCGGCCGCTTTCCCTGGGACAACGGCAAGTTCCCGGGGATGACCGAGCCGTCGAAGGGCTACCACGGCGTCCGCTTCTACGAGACGTTCGGCGACTTCGGCTTCACGATGCGCGCGCGCATGGAGACGCTGCGCGTCTACGGTGCGGCGCTCGCGCCGATGAGCGCGTGGCAGATCCTGCAAGGCGTCGAGACGCTGCCGGTGCGCATGGAGCGGCACTGCACGAACGCGCTCGAGGTCGCGCGTTTTCTGCAGTCGCATCCGCGCGTCGAATGGGTGAACTATCCGGGGCTGCCCGAGCATCCGCAGCACGCGCTCGTCGCGCGCCAGATGCGTCCGGTCGCCGGCGCGCCGGGGGCTTCCGGGCTGCTCGCGTTCGGCGTTCGCGGCGGCTATGCGGCGGGGATCCGCTTCATCGAGGCGGCGCAGCTGATGAGCCATCTCGCCAACATCGGCGACACGCGCACGCTCGTGATCCATCCGGCGTCGACGACGCACCGCCAGCTCGACGAGGCGCAGCAGGAGGCCGCCGGCGTGAGCCAGGAGATGGTGCGGCTCTCGGTCGGCCTCGAGCACGTCGACGACCTGCTCTGGGACATCGACCAGGCGCTCGCCGCGAGCGCGAGCTGAGCGGGAGCTCAGCGGTCGTTGTCCGCCCGCGGCGGCTCGGGCGCGGCGGGCTCGCCCTTGCGAAGCAGATGCGGCACGAAGCTGAGCACGACGAGCGCGAGGACGGTGCTGATGACGGCGGTCATCTCGCGGCCGAAGCCGCAGGCGACGCCGATCGCTGCGGTCATCCAGACGCCGGCGGCGGTCGTCAGCCCATGCACCGTCTCGCTCGAACGGTGTTTGATGATCGCGCCCGCACCCAGGAAGCCGACGCCGGTGACGATGCCCTGGACGACACGGCCGAGGCCGTCGATCGCCATGCCCGCCTGGTGCGGGACGAGCACGAACAGCGCGGCGCCCATCGCGACGAGCATGTGGGTGCGGATCCCCGCCGCCTGGCCGCGCCTCTCGCGCTCGTAGCCGAGCGCGCCGCCGAGCGCGGCGGCAAGCAGCAGGCGAACGGCGATGCGCGTGATCTGCGCCGGGTCGGCGGCGTCGGAGAACTCGGCGCGCAGCGTCTCGAGCACGACCTCGAACATTGCAATCTCCGCGGTTGCCTCGCAAAGGATGCCACGCCGCGAGGGTCGAAGCGGACATCGGCCGGCGGCCGCTCCAGCCTCGGCGACGCGTGACATCATTGGACAACACGAGGCATTTCGAGCCATGGGCATCTACGAGCAGGGTCTGGACAAGACGGCCGCCAACCACGTCGCGCTTTCGCCGACGAGCTTCGTCGAGCGCAGCGCCGAGGTGTTCGCCGACCTCGAAGCGGTCGTCCACGGCGCCCGCCGCTACAGCTGGCGCGAGACGCGCGACCGCTCGGCGCGGCTCGCGGCCGCGCTGCGATCGCTCGGCGTCGGCTGCGGCACGACGGTGAGCGCGATCCTGCACAACACGCCGGAGATGGTCGAGGCGCACTACGCAGTGCCGGCGCTGGGCGCCGTCCTCAACACGATCAACACCCGCCTCGATGCCGCGCTGATCGCGTGGCAGCTCGACCACTGCGAGAGTGCGGTCGTGATCGCCGACCGCGAGCTCGCGCCGACCGTCGCCCGCGCGCTCGCGATCCTGCGCGAGCAGCACGGCCGCTCGCCGATCGTGATCGACGTCTGCGACAGCGAGTACCGCGACCCCGGCGAGCGCATCGGGAGCCACGAGTACGAGGCGCTGCTCGCCGCGCACGCTCCGCTCGCGCGCCTCGAGGGACCCGTCGACGAATGGGACGCGATCGCGGTCTCGTACACGTCGGGAACGACCGGCGACCCGAAGGGCGTCGTCACCCACCATCGCGGCGCGTACCTGAACGCGGTCTGCAACGCGGCGAGCTGGACGATGCCGCACTTTCCGCGCTATCTCTGGACGCTGCCGATGTTCCACTGCAACGGCTGGTGCTTCCCGTGGACCGTCGCGCTACTCGGCGGAACCCACGTCTGCCTGCGCAAGGTCGAGGCGGCGGCGATCCTCGATGCGATCCGGGCCGAGCGCGCCGATCACTACTGCGCCGCGCCGATCGTGCACAACCTGCTGATCGCCGCGCCCGAGTCGATGCGCGCTGGCATCGGGCACCGCGTTCGCGCGATGGTCGCCGGCGCGGCGCCGCCGGCGGCAATGATCGAAGGCATGGCGCGGATCGGCTTCGACCTCACCCATGTCTACGGCTTGACCGAGGTCTACGGGCCGGCCGCAGTCGCCGTCAAGCGACCGCAGTGGGGCGACGCAACGCTTTCCGAGCAGGCGCGCCTGAACGGCCGCCAGGGCGTTCGCTATGCGCTCGAAGAGGCGATGACCGTGCTCGATCCGGAGACGATGGCAGAAGTCCCCGCCGACGGCCGCACGATGGGCGAGATCATGTTTCGCGGCAACATCGTGATGAAGGGCTACCTGAAGAACGAGAAGGCGACGCGCGAGGCGTTCGCGGGCGGCTGGTTCCACACCGGCGACCTCGCCGTCCTCGAGCCCGACCGCTACGTCAAGATCCGCGACCGCAGCAAGGACGTGATCATCTCGGGCGGCGAGAACATCAGCTCGATCGAGGTCGAGGACGCGCTCTATCGGCACCCGGCGGTGATGGCGTGCGCGGTGGTCGCGCGGCCCGATCCGAAGTGGGGCGAGACGCCGCTCGCGTTCGTCGAGCTGAAGGACGGCGCGACGACGACCGCCGCCGAGCTGACCGCGCACTGCCGCGAGCTCCTCGCCGGCTACAAGGTGCCGCGCGAGTTCCGCTTCGAGCCGATCCCGAAGACCTCGACCGGCAAGATCCAGAAGTTCCAGCTGCGCGAGCGTGCCCGCTCGGCGTCGGCGATCGAATAGCAGGAGACCAGCGATGAACGACCGTGCCTCGAACGACCTCATGCCGTTCGTCCGCCGCAACGTCGACGCGCGCGGTGTCGTCACGCTCACGCTCGATCGCCCGCAGGCGTTCAACGCGCTGAGCGAGGGGATGCTCTCGGCGCTGCAGTCCGAGCTCGACGCAGTCGCCGTCGACGAGCATGTGCGCGCCGTCGTCATCGCCGCGGGCGGCAAGGCGTTCTCGGCCGGCCACGACCTCAAGGAGATGCGCGCGCAACCGTCGCAGGCGTACTACGAGGACCTCTTCGCCCGTTGCGCGCGCGTGATGCTGACCTTGCAGAAGCTCCCGGTGCCGGTGATCGCGCGCGTCCAGGGGATCGCGACGGCGGCCGGCTGCCAGCTCGTCGCCGCGTGCGACCTCGCGGTCGCGGCCAAGGAGGCGCGCTTCGCCGTCAGCGGCGTCAACCTCGGGCTCTTCTGCTCGTCGCCGAGCGTTGCGCTCTCGCGCAACGTCGGCCGCAAGGCCGCGTTCGAGATGCTCGTGACGGGCGAATTCATCTCCGCCGACGAGGCGCGCGAACGCGGGCTCGTCAACCGCGTCGTCGACGCCGAAGCGCTCGACGTCGAGATCGAGAAGGTCGTCGCCGCGATCGTTGCCAAGCCGCGCGTCGCGATCGCGCTCGGCAAGCACCTGTTCTATCGCCAGATCGAGACCGGCACCGCCGATGCGTACGAGGACGCCGGGCGGACGATGGCGTGCAACATGATGGAGCCGACGACGCTCGAGGGGGTACAGGCGTTCATCGAGAAGCGCAAGCCCGACTGGCCGGCCTGATCGCGGCGCGCGAGCGGGCCGCGGGGTCGTTGTCCGGACAACTTCGCCAATTCCGGATTGAGAAGCGCCGCGCCATCGGGTATGTTGCCCCGGAGCGGCCGAGGGCCGTCCGCCACCCGAGAGGAGACTCGATGAAGAAGATGATCGCCGGCCTCGTCGCCGGCTGCGCGCTCGCCTTCGCCGGCCAGACGCTGGCGCAGGAGAAGCTCACCGTCTGGTGGGTCAAGGGCTTCTACAAGTCCGAGGACGACGCCCTGTTCGAGGCGATCAAGAAGTACGAGGCGAAGAGCGGCGTCAAGGTCGAGCTCTCGCAGTATCCGATCCAGGACATGATCCCGAAGACGGTCGCCGCGCTCGACGCCGGCTCGCCGCCCGACGTCGCCTACGCCGACGTCTACGACTTTCAGGTCGCGGGCAAGTGGGCATTCGACGACAAGCTCGAGGACATCAGCGACGTCCTCAACCCGATCAAAGGTCGCTTTCTGAAGAACACGCTCGAGACGACGTACCTCTACGACGACAAGGCGAAGAAGCGCGCCTACTACGCCTTCCCGCTCAAGCAGCAGACGATGCACGTCGAGATCTGGCTCGACATGCTCGCGCAGGCCGGCTTCAAGGAGGCCGACATCCCGACCAAGTGGAGCGACTACTGGTCGTTCTGGTGCGACAAGGTGCAGCCGGCGATCCGGCAAAAGACCGGCACGCGTCTCTTCGGCATCGGCCAGCCGATGGGCGTCGACTCGAGCGACTCGTTCTACTCGTTCCTGACGTTCATGGACGCCTACAACGTCAAGCTCGTGGACGACAACGGCAAGCTCCTCGTCGACGACCCTCACGTCAAGGCCGGACTGATCGGCGCGATGAAGGACTACACCGACGTCGCGGTCAAGGGCTGCACGCCGCCGTCGTCGACAAGCTGGAAGGACCCGGACAACAACGTCGCCTTCCACAACAAGACGACCGTGATGACGCACAACGCGACGATCTCGATCGCCGCCAAGTGGCTCGACGACGCCAACAACGAATCGCTGAACGCGGATCAGCGCGCGACCGCGAAGAAGAACTACGACGAGCTGATCCGCACCGCGGGCTTTCCGAACAAGCCGGACGGCTCGAAGATGGTCTACCGCGCGGCGGTCAAGGTCGGCGTTGTGTTCCAGGCCGCCAAGAACAAGGCGCGCGCCAAGGAGTTCGTCGCCTTCCTGCTCCAGGAGGAGAACCTCACCCCGTACGTCGAGGGCGCGCTCGGTCGCTGGTTCCCGGTGACGACGGCGGCGACGCAACGCCCGTTCTGGCAGGCCGACCCGCACCGCCGCTCGGTGTACAACCAGTTCGGCGCCGGCACGGTGACGTTCGAGTTCACGAAGAACTACAAGTTCACGATCGTCAACAACGAGAACGTCTGGGCGAAGGCGATGAACCGCGTCGTCAACGACAAGATCCCGGTCGAGCAGGCGGTCACCGAGATGATCGCGCGCATCAAGGCGATCGCGGGGTAGCGTGTCGTCGACGCTCGCGCTCGACAGCGCGGCAAAGCCGGGGCGGCAGTCCGCCCCGGCCGGACCGACCCGCCGCAAGCTCTCGCCGTGGCAGGCGTGGGGCATCGTCCTGATCGCGCCCTACGTCCTCGTCTTCGCGGTCTTCGTTCTCTACCCGGTCGCCTACGGGCTCTGGCTCGCGCGCCATCCGGCGAGCTACGTCCATCTCTTCGACGATCCGGTGTTCGTGCGCACCGTCGTCAACACGCTCGTCTTTCTCATCATCGGCATCAACCTGAAGATGCTGGTCGCGCTCTTCCTCTCGGGCTTCTTCGTCCGCACGCGCTGGTGGATCCGCTGGCTCTCGGTGCTCTTCATCCTGCCGTGGGCGGTGCCGTCGATCCCGACGATCCTGTCGCTGCGCTTCATGCTCAACCCGGAGTGGGGCGTCATCAACACGACGATCTTTCGCCTGACCGGCGCCGACGGGCCGAACTGGCTCAACAACCCGCAGCTCGCGCTCGGTCTCGCGATCCTCGTCCACATCTGGAAGTCGCTGCCGTTCTGGACGCTGATCCTGGTCGCCGGCCGCCTCGCGATTCCCGGCGAGATGTACGAGGCGGCGTCGGTCGATGGCGCGACGACGTGGCAGAAGTTCCGCTTCATCACCTGGCCGTCGCTGCAGACGCTCTACCTGACGTCGAGCATCCTGTCGATGATCTGGACGCTCGGCGACTTCAACAGCGTCTACCTGCTGACCGGCGGCGGCCCCGCCGACCAGACGCACGTCCTGGCGACGCTCGGCCTGCGCTATCTCCGGCTCGACCTCGTCGACCTCTCGATGGCGACGGTCGTCTGCGCGTTGCCGTTCGTGCTGCCGCTCGTCTACTTCATGATGAAGCGGTTGTCGCGATGAGCAGGTCCTTGTGGAGGCAGGCCTCGAGCGAGGCGAAGCTGCTCCTGATCGGCATTCCCGTCGCGATCTGGACGCTGCTGCCGATCTACCACCTCGTGCTCTTCGCGCTGTCGCCGCGCGGCCAGGCCGTCACCGGCAAGCTCTGGCCCGACCACCCGACGCTCGACAACTTCGCGGTCGTCTTCCACCAGGAGCACCACTACCTGCTCCACTTCTGGAAGCAGCTGTGGAACTCGGTGCTGATCGCGGTCGCCGCCGGCGCGATCACGCTCTGCATCGCGACCGCGGCCGCGTTCGCGATCAGCCGCCTGCGCGTCCGCGGCGGCCGGACGATCATGAACCTCGCGCTCTTCACCTACTTCATCCCGGCCGCGTTCCTTGCCGTGCCGATGTACAAGACGATGGGCAACTACGGGCTGCTGAACAGCCAGTGGGCGCTGATCCTCGCGATGGTGACGATCGCGACGCCGTACGCGATCTGGGTGCTGAAGCAGGCGTCCGACAAGCTGCCGCTCGAGCTCGACGAGGCGGCGCGGATCGACGGCGCGACGCCGCTGCAGCTGTTTCGCCTCGTCTACCTGCCGCTGATGCTGCCGTCGATGGTCGCGGTCGGCACCTACGCGCTGCTGCTGGCGTGGAACGAGTACCTGTACGCGTTCCTGCTGCTCTCCGACGACCGCAGCACGACGCTCGGCGTCGCGCTCGGCAGCTTCCTCTCCGCCGACGACTCGCCGTGGGAGCTGCTGATGGCCACCGGGCTGCTCTACGCGCTGCCGCCGGCGGCGATCTACTACGCGTTCAAGCGCTACATGGTCTCGGGGCTCACCGCCGGCGCGGTGAAGAGCTGAGCACTCGAGGCGAGCCATGGCTGCGGTGTCGTTCCGCGAGGTCGAGAAGAGCTTCGGCGCGACCAAGGTCATCCACGGCATCGGCTTCGACATCGCCGACGGCGAGTTCACCGTCCTCGTCGGCCCTTCGGGGTGCGGCAAGTCGACGCTGCTGCGCATGCTCGCGGGCCTCGAGGAGATCAGCGGCGGCACGATCGCGATCGACGGCCACGTCGTCAACGACATCGAATCGAAGGACCGCGACATCGCGATGGTCTTCCAGAGCTACGCGCTCTATCCGCACATGACCGTCGCCGACAACATGGGATTCAGCCTGCGCCTGCGCAAGGCCGATCCGGCGTTGACGAAGGAGCGCGTCGGCCACGCCGCGAAGATCCTCAACCTCGTTCCCTACCTCGCGCGCTATCCGCGCGAGCTCTCGGGCGGCCAGCGCCAGCGCGTCGCGATGGGGCGCGCGATCGTCCGCGACCCGAAGGTCTTCCTCTTCGACGAGCCGCTCTCCAACCTCGACGCCAAGCTGCGCGTCGCGATGCGCGCCGAGATCAAGGCGCTGCACCAGCGCTTGAAGACGACGACGGTCTACGTCACGCACGACCAGGTCGAAGCGATGACGATGGCCGATCGCATCGTCGTCATGCAGGACGGCAGGATCGAGCAGATCGGAACGCCGCTCGAGCTTTACGACCATCCGGCCAACCTGTTCGTCGCCCAGTTCATCGGCTCGCCGGCGATGAACGTCGTCACCGGCACGATCAGGCGAACCGCCGACGATGCCTGGGTCGATGCCGACGGCGGCGGTCGCTGGCCGCTCGGGTCGAGCGCTTCCGGCAGTGACGGTACGCGCGTCGCGTACGGTGTGCGGCCGAGCGACCTCGGCGTCGCCGCCGGCGCGCGCTCGATTCCCGCCGAGGTCATCGTCGTCGAGCCGACCGGCGCCGAGACCGAGCTGCTCGTTCGCGTCGGCACGAACGAGATCGTCGTCGTCGTCCACGGCCGCCCGAACGCCGAGCCCGGCGCAACGGTGCCGCTCACGGTCGATCCGAACGCGATCCATCTGTTCGATCCGACGAGCGGTCAGACGCTCTCCTGAGCGACGCATCCCGTTACCCGTGACACCGTGACGGACGGCACGGCCGGTCGCGGCCGCCGGCCGATCGGTCGCGCGCGCGCACCACGCGATCGAGGCGATCTCCTACGCTGACCGCGTCGGCTGCTCTGCGTCGTCAGCGTCGCGAAGCGGCTTCGTCTAGCGGCTGCGAAGCCGCGCGGAGATCGTCATGAACCGCCTTTCCTTCGTTGCCGCAGGCGCGGTGCTCGCGGCCCATCTGAGCGCCGCTGCGACCGAGGTCGCCTATTTCACCGAGCCGGTGCACGTCGGCGCGCAGAGAGTCTCGAACGCCGCGGATCCGAAGTCATATCGCATCGATGCCGCTCGCCACATCTACGCAGCGTACTCATCGCGCATCTTCAAGGGCCGGCTGCCGCCGCTGATCCATGGCGTGGTCGTCGTCGAGACGACCGTCGATGCGAGCGGCTATCCGCGCCACGTCCATCTGGTACGTGGTCCTTCGCATGCGCCAGATGTCAGCGCAGCGGTGATCGAGATGATCAAACGCGCGGGGCCGCTGCCGGCGCCGAGCCGGTTCGGAGCGAGCGGGGTCCGCTTTACGGAGATCTGGCTCGTCCACAAGGACGGCCGCTTCCAGCTCGACGCGCTGACCGAAGGCCAGAACTAGCGCGCACGCGCTGTCACGGCACCGGCGAGAGCAGGGGCTTGCCGGCGAAGTGCGCCTGCAGGTTGCCGAACGAAAGATCGGCCATCGCCTGGCGCGTCTGCCAGGTTGCGCTGCCGACGTGCGGCGTCAGCACGACGTTGTCGAGCGCGAGCAGCTCGGCCGGGACATTGGGCTCGTTCTCGAACACGTCGAGCCCGGCGCCGGCGATCGTGCCGGCGCGCAGCGCCTCGACGAGCGCCGGCTCGTCGACGACCGAGCCGCGGGCGACGTTGACGAGGTAGCCCTTCTTGCCGAGCGCAGCGAGCACCTTGGCGTCGATCAGCTTTCGGGTCGCCGCGCCGCCCGGCGTGATGACGACGAGGAAGTCGACCTCGCGGGCGAGCGCCTCGGCGGTCGCGAAGTAGGGGTAGGGCGCATCGGCCTTCTCGGCGCGTGCCGTGTATGCGATCGACATGCCGAACGCCTCGGCGCGGCGCGCGATCGCGTTGCCGATGCGGCCGAGGCCGACGATCCCCATCCGCGCGCCGCTCACCTTGCGCGCGAGCGGCATCGGCCCCTTCGCCCAGGCGCCGGTGCGGACGTACCGGTCGGCCTCGACGAGCCGCCGCGAGACGGCCAGCACGAGCGCCATCGCCAGGTCGGCGACCTCGTCGTTGAGGACGTTCGGCGTGTGGGTGACCGCGATGCCGCGCTCGCGCGCCGCGGCGACGTCGATGCCGTCGTAGCCAACGCCGAACACCGAGACGATCTCGAGCGCCGGCAGCTGCGCGATCAGCTCGCGCGGCACTTTCGATTCGCCGCTCGCTGCAATCGCACGGATGCGCGGCGCGATCGCCGCGAAGGCTGCGGGATCTTCCTGGTGCGTGCGGTCGTGGACGCGAAACGCGCCGTGCAGCGCCTCCATCATCGGCGGCCACAGGCGCGCCGCGGTGAGGACGTCGATCGGTTCAGCCATCGCGAGCCCTTCGTTCACAAGCCGACGTAGTTGGGGCCGCCGCCGCCCTCGGGCGGGACCCAGACGATGTTCTGCGTCGGATCCTTGATGTCGCAGGTCTTGCAGTGGACGCAGTTTTGCGCGTTGATCTGCAGACGCTCGCCGCCATCGGCATCGGCAACGAACTCGTAGACGCCGGCCGGGCAGTAGCGGCTCTCGGGACCCGCGAACTTGACGAGGTTGATCCGCACCGGGACCGTCGGGTCCTTCAGCGTCAGGTGCGCGGGCTGGTCTTCCGAGTGGTTGGTGTTGCTGACGAAGACGCTCGAGAGGCGGTCGAAGGTGATCTTGTTGTCGGGCTTCGGATACGCGATCGGCTTGCACTCGTCGGCGGGCTTCAGGTAGAGGTGATCGGCAAGCTTCCGGTGGATCGTCCACGGCGGCGACTGGATGCCGAGCCGCGGCAGCAGCCACTGCTCGATCCCGGTCATCAGCGAAGCGACGAAGAACCCCTTCTTGAACCACTGCTTGAAGTTGCGCGAGCGCTGCAGCTCGGTATGGAGCCAGCTCTTCTCGAACGCCTCGGGATACGCGACGAGCTCGTCGTGCTGACGGCCGGCGACGAGCGCAGCGAACGCAGCCTCGGCGGCGAGCATGCCGGTCTTGATCGCGGCGTGGCTGCCCTTGATCCGGCTCGCGTTGAGATAGCCCGCCTCGCAGCCGATGAAGGCGCCGCCCGGGAACACCGTCTTCGGCAGGCTGAGGATGCCGCCTGCGGTGATCGAGCGCGCACCGTAGCCGAGGCGCTTGCCGCCCTCGAGCGTCTTCCGGATCTCGGGATGGGTCTTCCAGCGCTGGAATTCCTCGAACGGGCTCAGGAACGGGTTCTCGTAGTCGAGGCCGACAACGAAGCCGAGCTCGACCTGGCCGTTGTCGAGGTGGTAGAGGAACGAGCCGCCGTAGGTCGACGTGTCGAGCGGCCAGCCGCCGGTGTGGACGACGAGGCCCGGCTGGGCCTTGTCGGGCGCGACCTCCCACAGCTCCTTGACGCCGATGCCGTAGCTTTGGGGGTCGCGGCCTTCGTCGAGCTTGTAGTGCGCGATCAGCTGGCGGCCGAGGCTGCCGCGCGAGCCCTCGGCGAAGATCGTGTACTTGGCCTGCAGCTCCATGCCGAGCTGGAAGCTTTCGGTCGGCTCGCCGTTCTTGCCGATGCCGAGGTTGCCGGTCGCGACGCCGCGCACGCTGCCATCCTCGCCATAGAGCACCTCGGCGGCGGGAAAGCCGGGGAAGATCTCGACGCCGAGCGCCTCGGCCTGCGTCGCCAGCCAGCGCACGACGTTGCCGAGGCTGATGACGTAGTTGCCCTCGTTCCTGAAGCAGTCGGGCAGCAACACGTGCGGCGTCTCGCGCACGCCACTCTCCGACAGGAAGAGGAAGCGGTCGGCGGTGACCGGCTGGTGGAGCGGCGCTCCCTTCTCCTTCCAGTCGGGGATCAGCTCGCTGATCGCGCGCGGATCCATGATCGCGCCCGAGAGGATGTGCGCCCCGGGTTCCGAGCCTTTTTCGAGGACGACGACCGAGACCTCGTGCGCGCGCTCGGCGGCGAGCTGCTTGAGACGGATCGCGGCGGCGAGGCCCGCCGGCCCGGCGCCGACGATCACGACGTCGTACTCCATCGACTCGCGCGGCCCGAACTGGGCGAGGATCTCGGCAGGTGTCATGCGGGTCTCGCGGTTCGTTCTTGTCGGCTGAGGAGCGCGTCTACACTCGTGGTCGATTCTACGGAGCGGAGAGCCGCTGCACGATTGCCATGAGCTACGAGATCGATCTGTCGGGCCGCGTCGCCCTCGTCACCGGTGCGTCGAGCGGGCTCGGCGCGCAGTTCGCCCGCGTCCTCGCCAAGGCAGGAGCGGGCGTCGCGCTCGCCGGCCGTCGCGTCGAGCGGCTGAAGACCCTGCGCGCCGAGATCGAGGCCGAAGGCGGCGACGCCCACGTCGTGCCGATGGACGTCACCGACCCGGACGGCATCCGCTCGGGAATCGCGCACACCGAGACCGAGATGGGAACGATCGACATCCTGGTCAACAACTCCGGCGTCGCGACCACGCAAAGGCTCGTCGAGACGACGCCCGACGACTTCGACTACGTCTTCGACGTCAACGTGCGCGGCGCCTTCTTCGTCGCCCAGGAGGTCGGCAAGCGCATGATCGCGCGCGCGCAGGGCGCGGCGCCCGGTACCTTCATCGGCGGCCGGATCGTCAACATCGCGTCGATGGCCGGCCTGCGCGTGCTCGGCAGGATCGGCGTCTACGCGATGAGCAAGGCGGCGGTGATCCACATGACGCGCGCGATGGCGTTCGAGTGGGGGCGCTTCGGCATCAACGTCAACGCGATCTGCCCGGGCTACATCGACACCGAGATCAACCACATGCAGTGGGAGACCGAGTCGGGCAGGAAGCTGATCGAGAGCATGCCGCGCAAGCGGATCGGCGAGCCCGCCGATCTCGACACGACGCTGCTGATGCTGTGCGCCAACGAGAGCCACTTCATCAACGGCGCGGTGATCGCAGCCGACGACGGTTTCGGACTCTAGCCCCGCGACCTCGACGACCTCCGCGCCTCGAGCGATGCGTCCGCTCTCGATGCTCGAAGCGCGCGTCCTCGGCGTGCTCGTCGAGAAGTCGCTCACCGTCCCCGACAGCTATCCGCTCTCGCTCAACTCGCTGACGCTCGGCTGCAACCAGAAGACCGCGCGCGACCCGGTGATCGCGGCGAGCGAGGGCGACGTGCAGGTCGCGGTCGACGCGCTGAAGGCGCTCTCGCTGGCGTTCGAGTCGAGCGGCTCGCGCGTCGCGCGCTACGAGCACAACCTCGGCCGTGCGCTCGGCATTCCGTCGCAATCGGTCGCGCTGCTCGCGACGCTGGTCCTGCGCGGCCCGCAGACCCCGGCCGAGCTGCGCACCGCCGCCGAGCGTCTACACCGCTTCGCCGACGTGTCGGCGGTCGAGGGCTTTCTCGACGAGCTCGCCGCACGACCGGCGGAGAAGGGCGGAGCGCTCGTCGTCAAGCTGCCGCGCGCGCCGGGCGCGCGCGAGCAGCGCTGGGCGCATCTGCTCTGCGGTCCGGTCGACCTCACCGCGCTACCCGTCGCATCGGACGACGAGTCAATCGTCGCGATGAGCGAGCTCGCCGCGCTGAAGGCGCGCCTCGCCGCCGCCGAGAACGAGGTCGGGCGGCTCGGCGCCCTCGTCGAGCGGCTGTGCCGCGAGCTCGACATCCGACCCTGAGCGAGGCGAGACCAGCGATGCGATTCGACCTGCCCGAGGCGAAGAAGCTGACGCTGGAGATGGTCATCCCGATCCGCTGGGGCGACATGGACGCGATGGGCCACGTCAACAACACGATCTACTTCCGCTACCTCGAGATCGTCCGGATCGAGTGGCTGCGCCAGGTCGTCGGTGCGCCGGATCCGGTGGGCGAGGGGCCGGTGATCGTCAACACCTTCTGCAACTTCCTCAAGCAGCTCAAGTACCCGGGTGACGTGCTCGCGAAGCACTACGTTGCCAAGCCCGGGCGGAGCAGCTTCGAGGCATACGTGACGCTCGAGCGGACGGACGAGCCTGGGGTGCTGTACGCGACTGGCGGGGCGAAGACGGTGTGGGTGAACTATCGGGAGGAGAGGTCGGTGGCGCTGCCGGCGGCGGTGAGGGCGCTCGTCGGTTGAGGAGCGACGCGCAGCCAGCGCATGAGCTTCGGTTTGAGGTCGGCGAGCGAGTACGGTTTAGCGAGGAAATCGTCCATGCCTGCCGCGAGACATTTCTCGCGGTCGCCGTCGAGCGCGTACGCCGTGACGGCGATGATCGGCGTTGCCCGAAGCAAAAGCCGACGTTCGAGCGCGCGGATCGCGCGCGTTGCGTCGTAGCCATCCATGACCGGCATTTGGCAGTCCATGAGGACGACGTCGAAGGCGGCGCGCTGCACCTCCTCAACCGCGAGCTGGCCGTTTGCGGCAGTCACGACTTCGAACCCGATCGCCTCCATCAATCGGGCGGCGAGCATGACGTTCAGCTCGTTGTCATCGACGAGCAGAATGCGGCGGCCGATGAACGCGGTAGCACCGGGCGGATCGATACGATCGAACTGGCCATCGGACTCGATAATCGGCTTCGCGGCTTCGATGACCTTCACCGGCAACGAAACGAAGAACGAGCTGCCCTGACCCACGGCGCTTTCGACCACAATCTCGCCGCCCAGCACTTGCACGAGTTGCTGCACGATCGACAAGCCGAGCCCTGTTCCGCTCGAACGCGCCTGACTTCCGCAGTTGTGCTGGAAGAAGGGCAGAAAGATCCTATCGAGATCGCCCGAAGGAATCCCACAGCCTGTGTCGTTGACATGAATGTCGATCAGAGCCTGTGAGAGCTCGCCGGGGACCGGAACCTTTAGGCCGACGCGGAGTTCCACGTGGCCGGCCTCGGTGAACTTTAGAGCGTTCGATACGAGGTTGTTAACGATCTCGAACAGCTTCACCTCGTCGGTCAGCACGGATGACTCGCCCGTCGGAGGCAGATCCAGTCGCGACCTCAGTTCGATTCCTTTGGTGATCGCCGTGGCGGCGTGCAGCTCACTGACGGTACGGCATACGTTCACGATGTCGACTGGTCCAGTCTTGACCGAGCCTGTGCCGCTCGCCATCTTGGAAAAGTCGAGGATGCTGTTCAGAATTCGAAGAAGAGCCTTGCCGGCCTTTCGCCCCTTGTCGATCAGCGCACGGTCCTCTTCGCCCACGTGCTCCCCGACCACATCGAGGATCTGGAGGACTCCGTTCATCGGAGTCCGCACCTCGTGGCTCATGTTCGCCAGGAACCGCGATTTGGCGGCATCGGCTTCTTCCGCGGCCAGCTTCGCCTGTTCGAGCTCTCTTGCGTAACGATTGCGTTTGAGGTTCTCTTCCGCAAGAACGAACATGTCGAATTCGCGGGCCTGAATACTTCGCCGCAAGAAGTAGCAGCACGCTCCGACTAGTAGCAATTGCGCGCATGTCCGAACGAGGTGCGGCGTGGCGGCAGCTCCGATCGTTGTCCAAACGAAGGCGATCATGAGGATGGGTGCGGTCGCGACCACCGCGATCGTCCACAGCGCCGACAATCGACTGAAACCGAAGACGACAACGACGCAAAGAATCAGAGTGCGCTCAATTGATACGATGAGAACTGCAGGTGACTCGTCGACGTGCAGCCAATAAGACACAAGACAGGCACCTGAAACGAACACCAGCACCATGGTCCCGAAGAGCGGGCCGTAGTGGCGCGTCGCAACGTCGGGCCGGTGCCACGCAACTACGGCGACCGCGGCCGAGAGCGCTGCGAGGAACAACCGGAGGTTCTGCGCGCCGCCTATCCACGGTAGTCCCCGATGGGCGACGTCGAGCAGGTAGTAGCCGAGGAAAGCGCAACACCCGAGCGCGCAAGCAGCTGCCAGGTAGCGGACGCCCGGCTTTCTGTATACCTGCTCGAAACGATTGAGAAGAGCAGCACCTGTCGACCCCTTCATCGAGTTCGCGAGACGGTCTTCCATCGCTCACCTCCTTCTCTAAGGTCGCGGCATGGGTGCGACCAACCAATCGGCACCTTTGGCGATCAGGAGCGACGCGCCCCCTACATATCCAGCGGCCGACCGCCTCGGAATCAGGGATCGCCCTGATGTGCGGCGGTCTAGCTCACGGTCTCGATCAGGTGTGACGCAGTTCACGAAATGGCGGCTTCCGGTATCGAGTGCCTCACGTGTGCCGCGGAAGGGCTTCGATAGCTACAACCAACCAGCATAATTCTCCCAGTGAGCACCGCAAGAGCGGGCGCGCGGGAGGATCTTGAGCAAAGCGACGTTCCCGTTCGATTTACGGATCGCCACGTCGGCTGCTGACCTCGAAGCCGCCTGCAGGGTGCGCTCATTGGCGTACGGCCGGCACACCCCCAGCCTCCAGGCGCAGTTAAGCGTGCCCGAGTCGGTCGATACCCTGCCCGGGGTTGTCGTATTGCTCTGTCGCGAGAAAGCTTCTGGTCGAGCGATCGGCTCGGCCAGAGTGCAGACCAATTCTCATGGCCCCTTGCTGATCGAGCGCAGTGTCTCGATACCTCGTGACATCGCTGAAGACAACAGGGCCGAGATCACGCGTTTGTCAGTCATCCCAGGTGGCGACCCTCATGTCAAGCTGGCGCTCTTCAAGGCGGTATACCTGTGCTGTCTCGCGATGCAGGTCCGATGGATGATCATCGGTGCGCGCAGTGATTCGCTGAAGAGCCAATACGAGCGGCTAGGCTTCCTTCCGCTTTCACCAAGCGATAAGAACCCTCAGATGGTCCCGCTGATGCATACCGGCAATGTGCTTCATTACGTGCTGCGTTTCGATGTCACGTCAGCCGAACGGTATTGGCATGAGCAACGCAATTCGCTCTATCGCTTCATGTTCCGCACGTCGCACCCCGACCTGCATCTTCTTCCGACCAAACTGCCCGTCGAGCTCGTCCTATCGGTGCAGCAACCAACAAGCGGAAACGAGAACGTGATCGGTCAGACTGAAGCTGTAAGGTGATCAGACGAAGGGTCGTTAATCGCACCATCAGGCAGCCAGAGCTTGACTGTCCTGGACAAATCGTCCTCCGAAAACGGTTTGGCAAGGACGGCGTCCATTCCGGCGGCGAAGCAAGCTTCGCGATCTGATTCTCCTGACAGAGCGGTCAACGCAATTACCGGAATGCGCGGAAGTCCCAGTCGTTGTTCGCGCTCCCGAATTTGCCGAGTTGCCGCGTAACCGTCTAGGCGGGGCATCAGGCAGTCCATCAGGACCAGAGTCGGCCGGTCAGTCATCCGGACGGCCTGTCGAACCGCTGCGTCGCCGGTCTCGACACGTTCGCACGCCATGCCGCTATTGGTGATGAACGCGGTCGCGATGATGGCGTTCACGTCGTTGTCTTCCGCAAGCAGGACCCTGTAGCCGCGTGACTGCATCGCGCTGTCCTCGTCGACCAACGAGAACTCAGAGCGGCGATCCGCCTCTTGCGGCGGATCGACAGGCTTCATCCGCGCGGTAAATGTGAACGTCGAGCCATGTCCGAGTTCGCTCGTGCAAGTGATGTCTCCACCCATGCGAAGGGCCAACTCGCGCGCGATGCTGAGACCGAGCCCCGTTCCCTCAAGCGCGTTAGTGCCTGTCCATGAGGCTTGTTGGAACGCGCCGAAGATTCGCTGCTGGTCGGTCTTGGCGATGCCGACGCCCGAATCTTCCACAACAAACGAAACGGTGAGCGATGGCGCGTGGTCGGTGCCCTCGCCCGTTGAGCATTGGACAGTCAGGGACACGAAGCCGTGCTGAGTGAACTTCACCGCGTTCCCGAGGAGGTTGTGGAGAATCTGGCGAGTGCGAGCGATGTCGATGCTTACGCCGCACGGCTTCGGGATGCCGAGGGACGCAGACCAGCCAAGGCCCTTGTCGCTGCAGCGAACTGCATAAATCTCTGCGAGTCTCTGCACCTCCTCGTGGAGATCGCAAGCGCCTTCCCTTGCCCGAATCTGACCCGACTCAATGAGCGACATGTCCAGCAAGTCGTTGATCAACGTCAACAGATGATTGCCTGATGACTGGATCAGCTCCAAGTGACGGCTCGTGACGAAGTCGCTGTTCTTTGCCTGGATGAGTTTGGTCAGGCCCAGGATGCCATGCAACGGTGTGCGAAGTTCATGGCTCATTGTGGTGAAGAATTGCCCCTTCGCTGCGCTCTGCCGAAGTGCAAGGTTCATCGCGTCAGTTCGCTCCTGGGCGACGTCGTTGACCACGACGGCGTCGA
>Ga0207689_10000446_pt1 | contig 38864 bp, 32 predicted proteins | sample KBSMisM52_FD_184312 | JGI IMG/M metagenome (GOLD analysis project Ga0207689, IMG submission 184312) | Miscanthus rhizosphere microbial communities from Kellogg Biological Station, Michigan, USA - KBS Miscanthus M5-2 (SPAdes) (version 2) | ecosystem: Host-associated > Plants > Roots >...
GATCTCGCGAACGACACCGGCGTGCAGCGCGTTGTCTGGAATCTGGCGGGCGCTCCGCCTGCGCCCCCGCCCGCGAACGCCGCGGGTGCGGCTGGAGCCGGACGCGGCGGGCGTGGCGGCGGCGGAGGTCGTGGCGGCGGTGGCGGCGGTCGTGGTGGTTACGGTGGCGGTGGCGGTCGTGGCGGCGGTGGCTACGGCGGCGGCGGTGGTGGTGGCGGTAATCGCGAACCACGTTGGTAACGAGTCTGGGTTAACCCAACAACTGAATAGAGCATATGAGATCTGGCGAACAAGCGTTCGCGTTTGTTCGTCCAGTTCTCCGCTCTTAATCAAATACGAATTATCAGAAGGAGATAGACTAAATGGAAAAGCCAGTATTTACAGTTGGCGAGCGTGTCGAAAAACTTTGTATTACTTGTAATGAGGTGCGCGGCCACGTCGTCGTCTCCGTTACCAAGCGCGGACAAATTTCTCGAGTGAGTTGTCCAAAGTGCGGGGAACGAAGTGCATTCAAGAGCAGTGCAGCTACCGACGACAGCGCGAGGAAATCAACAGCGAAAGCGGGCGCGCCATATGACCGGACTCGAACGTATCGAACTGGCCAAGCGATGATGCATCCAACCTTTGGCCTTGGCGAAGTAACGAAAGTGATCGAGCCATGCAAGATTGACGTGCTGTTTGCAGATCGCATGCGCCGCTTGATTCATTCATTGCCTGCGGTTGTAGAATAAATCATTACGGATTTGTCCTAGCAGTTTGTTAGTCCCCCTTTATTAGCGACAGCCCACTCCCGCAACGGGCTGTCGCAAAATCCCCTAAAAGATAGTTTGAGACTTGATGAATTCTTGAGCGGTAAACGTGTGGGAACGCTACCGATTCGTTGAGTGTGCACCGTGCTGCGCACTCTTGCATACTTCTCCCCATTGCTATTGCTTTGAAGTCTAACCCAGGGCACCCAGGCAATTATTGTTAAGACCCGACTAAAGATCGGAGTACTTATGTACAGAGCAATTCGTTCAAGATTGAGTCTTAACATCTTTCTTTCGGTATTCGTCGCTGTTACTTTTGTTTCTCAAGCTTCTGCCCAACAGGCGTCCGGAGACGTGCCAGGTACCAACGGCGTAAGTCCGTCGGGCGGAGTAATCAGCTTCCTTTCGTCAACCCTCGTCACTCAAGAAAACAGGGGCTCCGCAGTCATCACTGTCCAGCGGACGGGCGATACGTCTCAAGCGGTTACTGTTCACTATGAAACAGCTGACCATAGCGAATCAATCGACGTTTTTCCCTGTTCCGCAGTTAACGGCCTGGCGTCGTCACGATGTGATTACACTACTGCGATTGGAACTCTTCGCTTTGCCTCGGGAGAAAACTCGAAAACGTTGAAAGTCCTGATCAGTGAGGATTCTTATGTCGAAGGACTCGAAGGCGTTCAAGTAATACTTTCTAACCCGACCAATGGCGCAGTGCTAGGAACACCTTCAACTGCAACCCTGGAGATTTCGGACGATCCGATTGAACCAAACACGAATCTGATCAACGATCCGAACACCTTTGTCACCCATCACTATCACGACTTTCTCAATCGAGAGCCAGACGCTGCTGGTCTTCAGTTTTGGACAAACGAAATCTTTTTGTGTGGCGGAAATACGCAGTGTCAGGATGCTAAGCGAGTGAACGTATCGGCTGCCTTCTTTCTCTCGATTGAGTTCCAGGAGACGGGAGTTCTCGTTTACAGAACTTACAAAGCATCTTTCGGCAATTTGCCAAATGCGCCGGTACCGGTTCGTTTCGTCGAGTACTTGCCCGATGCTCAACAGGTCTCATTCAACGTTCAAGTCGGCGTCGGCAACTGGCAGGCTCAACTGGAAGCAAACAAGGTCGCATACTTTGCTGACTTCGTGACGAGACCACGATTCACGGATGCTTACCCAACACTGCTGTCACCAACACAGTTTGTCGACATTTTGTTTCTAAACACAGCCGTCACGCCAACACGCGAAGAGCGGGAGGCGGCGATCAATGAGTTTGCGGGGGCAGGCAATACGACTAATGTCGGTGCGCGCGCTCGCGCATTGCGACGAGTGGTCGAAAATGAAGCTTTCAAAAAGCGAGAGTTCAATCCGGCATTTGTGTTGATGCAGTACTTCGGTTATATGAGACGTAATCCGAACGCTACTCCAGACACGAACTATAACGGTTTTCAGTTCTGGCTGAACAAACTGGCTCAATTTAACGGCGACTTCCAAAGCGCAGACATGGTCAAATCGTTCATCATTTCCGGCGAATATCGCGCGCGCTACGGCCCACAATAAACAACTGGTGGCACAACCTCAGCGGAATCACAGCCTGAAGTCTGTGCCACCCACAACCTCTAAAACTCCCCATCATGATCAAAACTTTCTTTCGTCGTATCGCAACGATTTCGACGGTCGCCGCTGTGTGTCTTTCTTCGGCGATCATTTCAAGTGCCCAAAGCCCGACTCCTGACCAAGCCGCACTAATGAGTTGGCTTTCCCTTGACGCTCCGCCGGGTTGGGAACAGCTGGCAACCGATGTTTTGTTGAAGCAATTGCCCGGGTGGAAACGTGATCCGCTAGGCAATCTCATATTGAGAAAAGGAACTGGCAGTCCTCGACGTGTTGTTGCGTGTGGTATTGACCGTCCGTCTTTTGCGGTAAGCGAAATTACTGACGACGGCTACCTGCGCCTTCGTGAGTCCGGCAGCATCAGACCGCATCCGTTGTGGATTCAGTTTCACGAGGGCCAGCGTATTCGGGTCCTCACTCGCAAAGGGAGCACTTCCGGAGTAGTGACTGTAAAAAGCACTCACCTGCAACGCGCTCGCGTTCCCAATGCCCCTGTAACGACCCTGGATGATGTGTGGGTCGACATTGGCGCCACGTCGCGTGATGACATTGAACGGCTTGGCATCCAGATGCTTGACCCGGTCGTTCGGGATTTTGCTGCCTGGTCGTACGCGGACTATGTGACTGGTCCCTCGGCTGCGTCGCGAATTGGATGTGCCGCGGTGGCGGCGGCATCGCGGGGAGAAGTCACGAGCGGTGAAACAGTTTTTCTGATCACGACTTTGCGTAGTTTCGGCCAGGATGGATTGGCTGCTGCACTACGTGCGCTTGGACGAGTCGACGAAGTCACAGTCCTCGACCAACCTTCCGACGGAGCAAACAACAGCGTCAATCTACGAAAAGTAGAGAAACCCGCCTACCTTCCGGATTCAACCGGCCTGACAACCCTAACGGTGCTCGCACCTAAAGTGAGGTTTGGACGCTCACTGCTGGAAAGTGTGCAACTCGCGGATGCGAACGCTTTGCTGGCTGCCATTGAGAAAGCTGCAAGCGTGCAAGGCGGATCGCGTTGGATATCTTTGCCATCGAAGTCTGCTGAGCTAATGAGCATGGATCCCTTTTCAGACACAGCGAGCCTGCTCAAGTCGCTGGCCGATGCGCCGTCAGTCTCAGGGCATGAACGAGATGTTCGCGAGCGGATCATCGCGGCGCTTCCCGCGTGGGCTCGTCAAAAGGCTACGACCGACAGTGCAGGAAATATTGTTGTTGAAGTTGGTCCCGACCGTGACCCGGTGATGTTCATCGCACACCAGGATGAAGTCGGATTTGAGATCACTGGTATTGCTGACGATGGAACGGCGTCGCTAAGGACTCGCGGCGGAATGTTTCAATCACTGTGGGAAGGCCAGCCTGCATTACTTCATTTCGATCAGCCGGGCAAGGAATCGCTACACGGAGTCTTTGTTCCACGCGACAACGCCAATGCAAAACAGCCAGAGGCGACAACCGCATGGTTTGGTGTCGATGGCGCAACACTCAAACGACTTGGAGTAGTGGTTGGCCAATCAGTAACGGCAGACAAACATGCGACACGCTTGGCAGCAACTAGATTCACGGCCCGCGCGCTCGACGATCGCGCCGGATCAACGGCTCTGATCTTGGCAGCGCGCAAGATCAACCCGGCAACTCTAAAACACAAGCTGATTCTTTCGTGGTCGGTTAGAGAAGAAACCGGACTTGAAGGGGCAATCGTTCTGGCTCGGCGTTATGCGTCATCCGTCAAACGAGTGTTCAGTATCGACACTTTCGTTTCGTCTGATTCGCCGGCCGAAAGTCAGCGTTTTGCGTATGCGCCACTCGGTCGTGGCGCAGTGATTCGAGGATTGGATAACTCAAGTGTTGCCGCTCCAACTGAGATCGATCGAATTGTGTCACTTGCACGACTCAACCGGATTCCACTCCAGGTAGGCGCGACAAACGGTGGCACTGACGGATCGGAGTTCGTCCCTTACGGTGCGATTCACGTGAGTTTGTCGTGGCCGGGGAGATATAGCCACTCACCAGTTGAAGTTTTGGATCTGCGGGATTTGGACTCGTTGACCCGGTTGATCGTTAGCCTAGCGATGTCCGAGTAAGATCTCAGATTTCAAATTTCAGATCTCAGATCTCAGAGAAGATGAGGGTGCGTTGCTTGAACGACAGTGAAGGATCTTCGATGAAACTTAGATACTCAGATTGAGGTTCCTAATTTGAGATCTGAGATCTGAGATCTGAGATCTGTTTTAGTATTTCGCAACCCTTGGATCGACATCCTCCGCCCAGGCTGTAATGCCGCCTTTGAGATTGATCAACTTTCCCGTGAAGCCCGCGCGTTTCAACGCCTCGATCGCTTTCGCACTGCGCACCCCGCCTTTGCAATGAACGATCGTGTCGACTTCCGAGTCGATTTCATTCATCCGTCCAACAACCTGGTTCAACGGAATCAATCGCGTTCCGGGAATACGGGCAATCTCAAACTCGTGTGGTTCACGCACGTCGATGATCTGAATGTTGTCCCCGCGTAGACGACGAGCGTTTAGTTCAATCGCTGAAATCTCATCGAGCTTTTCTTCGGCAGCGGTCGCCTGCGGTGCACCTATTCCGCAGAACACTTCATAGTCAATCAGTTCTTTGATAGTTGGGTTTTCACCACACACAGGGCACTTCGGATCTTTTCTCAACTTGAATTCACGAAACTTCATGGCCCAGGCGTCAAACAGCAACAGACGATTCACTAAAATGTCTTCAGCGCCAAGAATGATCTTGATCGTCTCGTTTGCCTGTATCGCACCGACGATCCCAGGCAGCACGCCTAGCACACCGCCTTCTGCGCAGGATGGAACCAAGCCAGGCGGTGGCGGTTCAGGATAGAGACAGCGATAACAAGCTCCGCGTTGTGCCCAAAACACACTGCTCTGACCCTCGAACCGAAAGATTGAGCCATACACGTTCGGCTTGCCGCTCAACACACAAGCGTCGTTGACCAGATAGCGCGTCGGGAAGTTATCTGTTCCATCGACGATGATGTCGTAGTTACGAAACAGCCCCATCGCGTTCTGACTCGTGAGTCGCGTTTCATGCGTTTCGATCTCGATGTGCGGATTGATGTCGCGCATACGATCGCGGGCTGACTCAACCTTGCGACGTCCCAGGTCTCTCGAACCGTGAATAATCTGTCGTTGTAAGTTCGACTCTTCGACGACGTCAAAATCGACAATTCCAATGCGCCCGACACCGGCCGCCGCGAGATACATTCCCAGTGGAGCACCCAGGCCGCCCGTTCCGATCATCAACACGCTGGCAGCTTTCAGTTTCCGCTGACCTTGCATGCCTACTTCCGGCATGATCAGGTGGCGGCTATAGCGCAGGATCTCTTCGTTGGACAATTCGGGAAGGGTCTGTCCAACCTCTTCTTCAACGACCGCGCCGCCTGCAATTGAAGGAACGATCATCAGCGTGTCGCCATCTTTGACTGGCGTATTAGGACCCGATGCGTGTCGGATGTCTTCATCGTTGAGGTAGACATTAACGAAGTTGCGGAGCGCGTTCTGATCGTTATACAGGTGACGACGCAGAGCGGCGTGAGTTGACGTAAGCAGATCGAGCGCCTCGCCAGCCGTCTTTGCCTCTACTTCAATCTGCGACTGTCCTCCGGCGAACTGGCGCAACGGAGCAGGAATGGCAATTGTTATCGACATGAATGGTTCCTTTCGACTGTCCGATGTTCGATATGCTTTAGCTTGTCGAGATTTGCAGCTTGGTGTTTTGAACTTTGTACCTGGTTCTGCTTTTAACGTCTCAGAACGAAAACTAAGCTCAAAGTACAAAGTTCCAAATACAAAGCACTAAGTTCAACGCTACGACAAGCTAAAGCTTATCGGACATCACCTTTATTTCTTCACTATCAAACTTAGAACGGTCTGGTTGTTGTTCCCACGAAAATAAATCGGCGGCCTTTTGCCTCATCACGGAAACAATGATGTAGGAATAGGTCGGCCATGCGTGCTCCAAATCATATTGTGACGGCACGGCCGGCGATTCCGGATGCGAATGATAGAACCCGACCACGTCTAGCTTCTTGCTGGCGGCATATCGCTCACCTCGCATCAACTCTTCAGGCTCAATCAGAAACCTGTTTCGCTTGGCACTCTCTTCACGTGCATTCGAAATCGGATAGGTTTCGAGAGTCGTTTTGGCCCCATCTGCTTCAAAACGTCCTATAAGCAAGCCGCAACATTCGTACGGCCAGTCTTGTTCACCGTGAGCGCGTATGGCAGCCAAACTGTCATTACTAATTTGTATCAAGAGACCTCTTCCATCCGTTTCTAGTATTCAACCGTCTTCGCTAAATCAAACGACTGGGTTGAATTCACCCATCTTCATTAATGTCTTCGGCTTCGCCGCCTTCCGTGCGGAATGGCTCTGCCTTTCCGTCAAGCGACTCTCTAATTTGTTTTGGGGCTACGCCCCCAACGCTTGCTCAATATCCGCTACAACATCCTCAACCTTCTCAATTCCCACGGAGATCCTTACTAGCCCTTCGGCAACACCTAATTCTCTTCTCCTCGCCGGCGTTACGTCTCTAAGAAATGCAGATGTCGGATGTAGGACACTTGTAAATACGTCACCCAAACTAGTAGAACGCACACACAAACCAAGTGCATTCATAAACCGGAAAGCGCCCTCCGTTGTGTTGTCTTTTAGCTCTATCGACACCAGGGCGCCACCGTGCGGCTCGCGTAGCATCCGCTGCGCTGCTTCCAACTCTTGTCCTTCGAAGAACCCCGGATAATGAATTCTTCCGACTCTTTCATTCTTGAGTAAGTGCTCCGCCACGACGCGCGCGTTCTCACACTGTCGGTCCATGCGAACGGCAAGGGTCTTCATTCCTCGCAGGATCTGATGCGCATCCCAAACGCTCAAGACCCCACCCACAAGCTTCATCACCCCAACGAGTGCAGCGCTATCGAATTCATCGCGGGAAACAACGACGCCGCCCATCGCGTCTGCATGGCCACTCAGATATTTAGTCGCACTGTGCACGACCATGTCGGCGCCAAATTTCAGTGGCTGGCAAAGATAAGGTGACGCAAATGTGTTATCGACAAGTAGTCGAGCACCAGCCGAATGAGCGATCTCCGCACACGCTTCGATATCGCAGATCTTGAGTAATGGATTTGAAATCGTTTCCGTTACGAGTACTACGGGTTTTGAGTCCTTCACCGTTTCCCGCAACGCAGCCAGGTCGCTGAAGTCAGCGGTCACAGTCTTCACGCCAAACGCCCCAAAAACTGTCGTCAGTAAATTGGTAGTGGCGCCATATAAATCCTGTGATGCAACCACAATCGAACCTGGTTTTAGATCACAAGCAAATAGCGCGGCGTGAAGCGCAGCCATGCCAGTTGAGTAAGCACAGGCAGTCGCGCCTTCTTCGGTGACACGAACAGCCTCTTCGAACGCGGCGACGGTGGGGTTTCCATAGCGGGTGTAGATGTAGCCTTGCTTCTCACCGCCAAAAACCTTATCGATGTCTTCCATCGATTCATAGGTAAACGTGGCGCTGGCGTAAATGGGATTGGCAACGGGCTGTGCGTCTAAAGGCTTCTGCCGTTCACCACTGTGGACAAGTTTGGTTTCGATGTCGATGTTGTTTTTCTCGTCGCTCATTTACTCAATCAGAACCTAGTGGATGAGGTCAGTACCACAACGCGGTAGCGTATGGCTCGGTACTCGCAGAACTCCTTCAGAACCCACACGCTACCGCGTTGTGGTACTGACTTCCATTCACTCAGGCACTCTCACCCAAATATCTCTCACCGCCGTCACACAGTATTGTTACAACTACCGCCGGTATTCTCAACGAGCGGGCCAGCTTTGTTGCGGCAAACACATTTGCCCCAGAACTCGGGCCAACCAACAGGCCTTGTTTGCGAGCCAGTTGCTTCATCATCGCTTGCGCATCTTCAGTTGAAACTTCGATAACTTCATCCACCAAACTCTCGTCGTAGATTCCGGGCCGCGTCGCGGTGGCCATGTGTTTTAGCCCTTCGAGCCCATGAAGTGGAGAATCGGGTTGAACCGAAATCGCGCGAAGCGTCGGGTTCAATTCTCGCAGTCGCCGCACAACACCAACAAAAGTTCCGGACGTTCCAGTTCCACTCAGGAAGTGCGTGACTTTCCCTTCCGACTGCTCCCAGATCTCGTTTGCAGTGGACTCGTAGTGGGCCAACCAGTTCGCGTCGTTATTGTACTGGTTCGGATAGAAATACTTGTCAGGGTTTGCAGCATGAAGTTCACGCGCAATTCGCTGTGCGCCATCTGTTGAAAGCATCTGATCAGTTTCGATGATTTCGACGCCGTAGGCAGTCAGTATCTGCTTACGCTGTGCACTGGCGTTCTTCGGCAAACAAACCGTTACCGGATAACCGCGTGCCGCACCAATCATCGCGTAGGCTATCCCGGTGTTGCCGCTGGTTGCGTCGATGATTGTCATACCGGGACGGAGTTTGCCGTTCCGCTCACCGTCGAGAATCATCGACAACGCGGGACGATCTTTTACTGATCCTCCCGGGTTGAGGTATTCAGCTTTCACCATGATCTCCACACCTTCGGGTAGATCACGGTTGAATCGCGCCAGTCGCAACAATGGGGTGTTTCCAATGCTTGACTCAATACTGCGTGGCGAGATACCGACTCCGTAGTCTTCCAAAACGCTAGAGCCCATGATCTTCCTCACAACAAACGAAAAACCGGCCGCTTTTTTGAATTGCGCGACCGGTTGCCGTTTATGAAAGCTGGTGCCTGGTTTACGTTACCCGTTCCCTGCGCCTGCACACGGCCGTCCGGTCGCGCTGCAATAGCAGCACCAGGGGCAGTAATAACAACAGGAGCAAGTGTTAGGTTTCATCAGATTAAATCGGTGGTCTGGGTACGAACGAAACTATAGGTGTTGGCTGAAAGCACTGTCAAGTTATGGGGGTTTGAATGCTACGTCACGAAAGAAATCAAAGACGCGGTGGAAGTTTTCCTTCCACCGCGTCTACTGGTGTGTTCATCGTTGACGGGACGATTCGCACAATTCATCGCGTCAGGAGCTGAACAGTTTATTTCTTGTCTTGACCTCTCCTGCGCTTTCGCCACCGAGCAAGGCCAGCACTTCCAAGTCCCGAGCCCAACAACACTAGGGTAGCTGGTTCTGGAACCGTAGCGTTCTGCACAGTGATCTGGAAATTAGCCGCCACCGTGCTTTCGCCGCCAGCCGAGTTCAGATAGGTAATGATGAACTGGTTCGAAGCTAGACTGAACACCGTGCCATTTGGAGTCGCTGGAGCAATCAGCACGTTGAAGATCGCGATTGGTCCGAGTGACCCGCCACCGGCCAGGGATGCAAAGAAGGCCGGGTCAGTATCAAATGGCTGGGTTCCGGTGAGCGACAAGCCAGATTGTAAGTTCTGGAGGGAGCCCAGGAAGTCGATCGCACCGGCGCCATTGTTGAAGGTGGCAAACAGCGTGACCGTCGACCCAGCCGAAGCGACATAGCTGCTGGGGGTAAAGGTGAAAGTTAGGTTGTCAGCCTTGGTTGTGGTCGGTAAAAAGACCAAACATCCAATGGCTGCCAGTGCTAAGACTAAGTGTTTTATTTTGATCATGGGGTTATTCCTTTTTCTCATCGTCCCGTCAGTAACGATATTGGCGACGTCGGTGTCAGCCAGCCTGACAGCGTTGGATCGAACGTTCTTTTCGGAAACAGCTGAGCCACGCCACAGTTTGGAGCACTGATGCGTCGACTACTGCCGTAGGTACCGCCCGTATAAGTGCCGCCAACCTGAAGCGTCGTGAGCCCGGAAGGTGCACCGGAGAACGTTACAGTTGTGGCAGCTGAGGCGCCCGGAGCGAGGTTGCCGAGACTCTGTGGTAGAGGTGTACCACTGACAGCACCGATCTTGGCGGTGGTTAACATCACGTTGTTGGCGGTAGCAGTTCCGCTATTCGTGACGGTGATTGCGGCAACCGTGTTTCCGCCCTGGCAGGAAAGAACAGTTGACGTGGTTACAAGCGGCGAGCCTTGACATGCTGTGTTGTTACCGAGGGTAAAGGTGTAACTCACGTTGCCCAGGTCGTTTGCTCCATCCTGTAAGTGCAAGACCAAACTGATTGGAGTGCCAACTGCTCCAGACGCTGTGAACGTGAAATTGCGTCCCGTAGTACCAGATGGAGCGACGACACCGTAGTTCTGTGGTCCTGACGGCGCAATTACATTTCCACTTGGCATCAAGGTTCCTACCAGATTTGTGGTGGCAACTGATCCGCTATTGGTCACGTTTAGATTTACGCTTGCGGTTTCACCTGGATCGATGGATCCATTCGTTGGCGGGCAGCTCTCATTAACAATGCTCGCTCCCCCACTTGCGAGATTGGGTGCGAATTTGAAACTCGCAATTCGGGTGCGCCAATTGAAAACGCCATCCGCTGAGAGGTACTGACCGATAAACCAAAACGTAGCATCATCAGAGGGGTCAATCTGCATGGTGGTGTAGTCGCCCCATCTTGTGAGTGCTGCCCCGGTTGAACGGACGGTCTGCGAGCCAGTACCCGTTATGATGACCTGCTCGGCTTGCAACGTGTTAATAGGATCAGTTACCAAGCGGCCGGCGACAGCAAGAGATGGCTTCAAGCCTGTGTCCACATTTACAGAGCTATAACCCAGCAACATATTGCCGTCTTTATCCATGGCTACCGAACCCATCCAACGATCACCACTGGCACCAGGATCGTAAGTCCCAAGTTGAAAGAGAACCGGGGCTGCGCTAAGGGGTGAGCGGATTTCATACCAGCGAGATACGGCACCTCGTGCACCAGCTCCGTCCGGATCAACGCCCTGGGTTACCACCAAACTGTCAACACCTCCGCGGTTGCGATAAGCAGCGCGATACAAGACACGATCACCCAACGTGTCTAATTGTGTGGGAGTACCGGGTTGACGTACACAGGTCCCACCGCTTCCATTACATGGGCGATTTGTAGCCGGAAGAGGAATGTTAATAAAGCTTCCAGCTACCCCGCCGAAGCCGTCAGTTATCGTCACAGTACTGGCGGCGAAATTTGGCTTAAGTTTCAAGAGTCGTAAAGCGGGGGCAGTGGACTGTCGGATGAAGATGCCACCCTGCGTAGTGTCTGTCGGCGCCGTCGTTCCATCCAAATCAGCGGGGAGCAAAGCGGCACCCCCAGCGTAGAAAGTGATTGGCGCGCACAGTGTCGTGGCAGTGGGATCACCCGCCAACATTTTTGTTCTGTCGGAAGCACAAAGTGCAGCACCGCTATTGGCGCCCGCTGGAGTTCCCTGGAAAATGTTGTACGAAGTGTAATAAGCATCTGGCCAGACGCCGAGCTTTCCGTAGTCATTGAGGCCACTCGGCGCGACCGAACTGAAGCTGATCGTGTAACGATTGTAGGTACCCATTGGGTTACCGGTCGTTGAAACGGCGATGCACTGCAGATACGGGGCGCTCGCGTTTCCAGCTGTGACGTTAAATGCAAACTGGCTGAGGAACCAGCGATTCGCTAAACGGTCGTACTGCAAGATCGGATCGCCGCGATTCGTCGTTTCACAAACATTGCCCATTCCGGTGAAGAGCGTATTGCCATTCACGAATCCGGGAGCAGGCAACAACGCATTTCCGGCTTTATCGAAGACTGCATACTGCGAATTTACCCACGCAACAATGTGGTTTGGTCCAACGGCCATCGTCGTGTCCGGTGGTGCACCCGCGATCACAAAACCTGGCATACCTACTCCGGGTCCTTCGAAGTTGGCACCCGGGTTTGCAGCCATCGCTGAAACCACTTCATTTTGAACGGACGCGGACTGCAAACTCTGGCTGTTACGTAACGTGGTCATCTTTTCCGGAGCTTCTTGTAACGGCTCCATTTCGTCTTCCTGGAGCATTCCGCCGTCATCCTCACCCTGGAAAGCTCGTCTCGAGGCTGATCTTGTTGCAAGTTTTTCTAACGGCTCAGAGACGCCGAAGTATTCCATTGGTAGCACCAGCGTTTCGCCGTCTTTCGGATCTTGAACTTTTACGTTCGACTCACCCTTGCGAAGATTGGTCGTCTTACTGTTCCCGGACTTGCCATTACTACTGCGTTTCATTGAGGCTCTCTCGGGTTCCTCGTTGGACTTAGATTGGCGACTCGACTGACCAGTCGAAGTTTGGGCCTTATTGGTTTTCTTTTGGGCTTCAGCGACGAACAGGTAACTTGTCGCGAGAGTCCCAATAGAAATCAACGACAAGAAAAGCACTAACCGTCTCTTGAGTTTCGAACTCCGTTTCATGGGGACGATACTTTGGGAACGCATAGACCTTAACCTTTCTCTGTATCTCGTTTAGGTACTTTTGATTCGGTTCCGGTCTGAACAAGACCTAGTCAGGCTTGGTCGGATCCGGATTTGACTTGCCGTTAAGAGGAATCAGTCCACTTTCGTTCTTACTCGCAAACTTCAGGATTGAGTACGACATAAGGTAGTACTAAAAGGGCCCTCAGCTACTTCTGTAACGGGTATAACTGGACAACACCGCGAGCTTCAGACAACAAACCGATTCAGTCGCGGCGAGTTACTTACTAATTGCCGTAAAAAAGGATCGTTCCCTTGATGAGTAAACGCCCAGGGATTACTGAAAGGCGAGTGGTTCGGGGCGAGAACTATCGTGACTAGTAGAACAACTCGCACACCAATCTGCGTGCCAGAGAAGGCAAGCCAGCGAGATGTAAGAATAATTAAGGAAATCGTTTGCGAAGCCACTCTTCGGTGGTCCATCTGTCTAGTATCTGGACAGGATTCTAGACTGCGGACACATTCGACCGCTGGTGTCATCAACCGATCGAGTGAGACAATCCGTTACAAATCAAACAAAATAGGACCAGCGTTATGGATGACAAAATCAAACCTGAATCATGGCCCGCCTTGCCGCTCGAAGAATGGGAAGACACACGTGCGACGTTGCATATGTGGACTCAAATCGTTGGCAAAGTGCGGCTGGCTCAAACACCACTCGTGAATCATTGGTGGAACGTGCCTCTTTATGTTTCGGCGCGCGGGCTAACAACAACCGCGATGCCTTACGGGTCAACTTTCTTTGAAATGGAGTTTGACTTCGTCGACCACAACCTGGTTATCAAATGCAGCGACGGTGTGAGTCGAACAGTTAAGTTGGAACCAAAATCAGTTGCAACGTTCTACCGGGAAACAATGGGAGCGCTAGCAGATCTCGGACTAAGTGTGAAGATCTGGAAGATGCCGGTGGAGATTCCCGATCCAATTCCCTTCGATCAGGACGATACACACAAGTCTTATGACCCGGAGCAGGTGCACAGGCTCTGGCAAGTGCTACGTGAGTCGGACAGAGTGATGCAAGACTTCCGCTCGCGGTTTATCGGCAAGTGCAGTCCGGTTCATTTCTTTTGGGGCAGTTTCGATTTGGCGGTGACACGTTTCTCGGGACGGTTGGCACCGCCACGACCGGGTGCAGATCCAATCACAGCGGAAGCGTATTCACACGAAGTGATCAGTCATGGGTGGTGGCCTGGTCAAGGCCCAATCGGTAAACCGGCTTTTTATTCGTACACCGCTCCTGCACCAGATGGCCTCGCTCAGGCCAGCATTCGTCCCGGGAAGGCTTTCTACAGTAACGATATGTCGGAGTTCTTGATCTTGTACGACGATGTCAGAACCGCAGCCGACCCTGATGCCACGCTGATGGAGTTTTTGCAGAGCACGTATGAGGCGGGTGCGAACCTGGCGAAGTGGCCTCGTGCCGAATTGGAACGGTAGATGGACGGAGTTTCGAGTTGTCCATAGTCAACTGTCCGTTGTCCGCGAACTTGAAACTCGAAACAGTGGACAATTGACTATTGCCCCGCGCCCGACGGCTTTAGCGGACGCCACAGGTCACTGAATCGCTTGCCACTTGCCGTTTGCAGCAGGCTCATCACACCCATATATCCAAAGCCAAAGAAGAACAGGGTCAGGAACGGTATGGTGCCCCACATGTGAAGGCTCACTGAATAGAGGATTGCCAGCAAAAAGTAGACTGCGAAACCGAGTTCAAGAATCGGCAGTAAGCCTCGTTTGCGCTTGTACTTCTTTTTCTTCCAGGTTTCATCAGCAGTGTCTTCGACTCGGTACTTTGGTGTGCGAACAAACTCAGTCTTCACACCAAGAAGTGCTTCAAGTACCGCGCGCGCATTCGAAAACGCCAAACCAATACCGAGGGCCATCACCAGCGGCAGGTGTAACAATCGCGGCGCCCGCTTCTCGTCGAGGTACCAGACTGCGGTCCCGTAGAACAGCACAACTGAAATCGAAGAAAAGAACAGCAGTGGCAGATCCAAAACCATCAGGTGATAGAACGGCTGGTTGTAACGGACGAGCAAAAGCGGGAACTGCAGAAGACTCGCGACGATCATCAATGGGTAGCTGATGTTTCCAGTCAGTCTGAAAAACATTTCCAACTTCACACGCAACGGCAACGGTGCCAGCCAGATTCTTGGATACAGTTTTAATCCAACTTGCATAACGCCTTTAGCCCAGCGACGCTGCTGCGCTTTGAAAGCGTTTATCTCAACCGGAATTTCCGCCGGGGCTTCCTCATCCAGGAGGTAGACAAACCTCCATCCCATCAGCTGCGCTCGGAAACTAAGATCGGTGTCTTCGGTCAACGTGTCGTGTTGCCAACCACCACTCATCTCAATCGCCCGGCGTCGCCAGATTCCAGCCGTGCCGTTGAAGTTGAAAAATCCACCGGTGCGATTTCTGGTTGTCTGCTCAACAACGAAGTGGCCGTCGAGCATGATGGTTTGGAGTCGAGTTAGGAGGTTATAGTCTCCGTTGATGTGAGCCCAACGCATTTGCGCGCAACCGACTGACGGATCAGTAAAGAAGTCGACGAGCTTGCGTAAGCAGTCTGGCTTGGGAACAAAGTCGGCGTCGAAGATTGCCAGCAGCTCACCCTTGGCAAACTTGTTTCCGTTCTCAAGCGCTCCGGCTTTGAAACCAGTACGGTCAGTTCTGTGGATGTAACTGATGTCGAAACCTTGTTCCGCATATTTTGCGACCACCGCTTCAGCGACTTTAACTGTTTCGTCAGTTGAGTCGTCGAGGACCTGGATCTCCAGTTTCTCTCGTGGGTAGTCGATGTCTGTGACGGCCTTCAGCAAACGATCGACGACGTACAACTCATTAAAGAGAGGCAGCTGAACAGTGATTCGCGGCAAGTCCTCTTCAGCAAACTTACCGGCAGGTTCCGGGATAAACTTTCGGTAGCGCCAGAAATCAACGACCTGTTTGATGCGATATGCGCCATAAACTGCGAGCACGAAAAGAATGGAGAAATACGCTAGAAGAATTATCCAATCGAAAGTATCAAGGCGGTAAAGAGGACTGATATTGCCCCAGGTCTTGTTCACGAGATCCTGAAAATACTTGGCGAAAAGGGCTTCGGGTCCAGGGCCAAGCGGTGTAGGCCAGGGGGTTGGTACTGCGGCGGGCTGACTCTGAAACATCATATATTTGACTGCACTTTCAAACTGGCAAATCAGGCGTGGCTTTGATACTGAAAACGCCGTCAGCAGATGCCAGACGGCGCCTTAATAAGTGCTTATTATTCACCGGCCAGGCCGATTTTGCGTGTGAGATTCTAACCTAAGGTCATTCGTATCGCGAAATGGCTATGTCCGATATGCCTCAGCTTGCCGTTGTCTCAGCTGGTGGCTTCGTTTCCTAACGCACGACAAGCTAAACATCAAATGCGTCGCTCAGGCGCGCTGTAGTCGCTCGGAGCTGCGGCAATGGCTTCCGGTGAAACGAAAGTGAACGTCGGACTAGGGTCTTTTTGTTGAGGTTTCCGCGATACCCGCATGGCCAATTCCACCAGCCCCGGCATTACGTAAAACACAGTCACGCCACCCATTAACATTCCGGTCAGTAGTCGCGACGTATGAGTGTTTTCCCAGATACCCAGGTAGGTTAGGCTGAAATCCACAAACAAGGGCGCCGCGGCAAGATACAACCACTTCGCAGGCGGCAGGGCAACGGATCGCAGAGATCGAATCAACGGGTATAGCACCAGCAACAACGCGAAGCCGCCGTATAAGCCCATGCAACGAGCGCAGACGGCCAACGGATGTCCGGCGATGAAAAATGAACGCTCGGGTAGTTGGTGACAAAAGGTTCCGAATGGACGATAGATAGCGATTGCCAGCTGCGAGTGGTTTGTGGCTGAAGCGATCGGAGCGGCAACAATTAGCGTGAGAATTGTAAACGCAACTCCTACGGTTAAGAGCCAGATCAAAAGGGGTCGACGAGAGTTGTCAGTTTGAGGGATGTATTCGGTGATGGAAAGACGCATTGCTTTGAAAATGTCCGATATGCTTTAGCTTGTCGTCGTGCTCCACATAATGCTTCTCAGGCGACAACGACAAGCTAAAGCATATCGGACATCAGTCTTAGAACCTGATTACTGTGTCCGGGCCACCTTCAATGTGAAGCGTGTCGACAAACCGTATATGACGCGACTCGGTCGTCATCACAAGAGAATGAGTGCGCTTCCCTGCACCAAAGAATCTAACACCCTTCAATAGCGCTCCATCAGTGACACCCGTGGCTGCAAAGATAATTTTCTTTCCTGGCGCAAGATCATCCGTATCGTAAATCTTGTTTGGGTCCGCGATCCCCATCGAATCCAAACGACCCAACACTTCTTCGCGTGAAGGTACCTTGTCTTTATCAACACCGAGCTTTTCAGCATCAAAAACCAACCGCGCTTGAATCTCACCATTCAAACATTTCATGGCTGCGGCAGTAATTACACCTTCCGGCGCGCCGCCGATACCCATTAGCGCGTGGATGTTTGTGCCAGCAACAGCTGCCGAAATACCAGCCGACAGATCGCCGTCGGAAATCAAACGAATGCGTGCGCCTGTTTCGCGAACATCAGCAATTAGCTTTTTGTGTCGCGAGCGCTCCAGCACGATGACAGTCAGGTCTTCGATGTCGCGCCCCAAACGGCGAGCAATGTTCTTCAGGTTGTCTTTAACCGGCGCGTCAATATCCACAACGCCGCGTGAAGAAGGACCGACTACAATCTTATCCATGTAGATATCAGGAGCATTTAGGAGTCCGCCTCGTTCAGCAGCCGCCAATACAGCAATCGCATTATTGGCACCCAGCGCACAGAGATTCGTGCCTTCAAGAGGATCGACAGCAATGTCCACTTCGGGGCATGACCCTGCCATTTCTTCACCAACACCAAATCCGCCACCGACTTCTTCGCCGATATACAGCATCGGAGCTTCGTCTCGCTCACCCTCACCGATCACGACACGCCCGCGCATTGGAACGGTGTCCATGACTTCGCGCATCGCTTCTACAGCAACATGATCAGAATACTTACGGTCGCCCTGACCCATGGTCCTGGCGGCAGCAATCGCAGCGGCTTCACACACGCGCAGGAAGTCTAGAGATAGCTCGCGCTCTGTCCTCAACTCGTGACCCATACGTTCAGCTCTCCTGATTCGGGAAGTTCAACTACTTAGCGGGAATAATCCCCTTGCTCGGCGATGAAGAAATGCGGGGTCATACTAGCAGACGGTCATTCAAAATTGTAGCGTCTCTTAAGTTTGGAGTTTGCCTTTTGATGCAGGGTTTTAGTTGGATTTCGTTGTGTCACTTTTGACTCCTAGTCAAACAAAGTATCTACGCCGAATAGGCCAAACGGCTTCGCACAAAAAGTGCCCCAGTCCCTTGAAAACTTATTTGTGGCCCTCGGCCAATAGACACGCTAAGATGCTTTGGGAACTGCGTGTTCGTGAGTTTCGAGTGCGTTACGAAGCTCGATCGGAAACTTGGAGAACCCCTTCGATGGCCACACTGTTAGTCGTCGACGACGACAAAGATATTCGCAACACGTTATGCGCATTCTTCGCCGAGTCTCACGAGTGCCATAGCGCCGACCGCGCAGAACAGGCTCTCGCATTTCTCGAGTTTGAAAACTACGACGTTATCCTCACGGACCTGTCGATGCCGGGTTTCGATGGTCAACAACTCCTGAAACGCGTCAAGCAAACACACCCTAACACCCCCGTAATCGTCATCTCCGGAACCTGCAGCGCAGAAGAGGGACAGTCGTCACTCGCGCTTGGGGCCTTCGCGTACCTTGCCAAGCCCTTTCGTCTTGAGGATCTAGAAGAGACCGTCAATCGTGCGCTAAACTCCCGACTCCCTTCAGTAATCACATCGAACTAACGGACGCTCTTCTGGGACGCAGGGTCCTCGCCTGCCGACGTTGCTACTAGCACCCCCTAATAGCGACGAAAGTCTCCGCCACAAGTCTCATCCCAACAACTTGACTTGTCTAACCGCGGGCGTAGAAACTACCTCCCCCAACATCTATCATCCTATTTGGAGGTTTCTTATGTCCGCACCTGTCCAGAGGGAAATCAACGAAGACAAAATGAATCAGTTTCTCGGCAAAGTCGTAGGAGACTTTGGCGCGTCCCTAAGTTCGTCCCTGGCTTACCTGGGTCAAAAGCTTGGCCTTTACAAAGCAATCGCTGACGCTGGCCCAGTCACTCCCGCCGAACTGGCAAAACACACAAACACAAACGAACGCTACGTCCGCGAGTGGTTAGTTAACCAAGCGGCCGGCGGTTACATCGATTACGACGCGGCGGGTGGAAAATACAGCTTGGGCACGGAACAAGCTGTGGCTTTGACCGATGAAAACAGCCCCTTCTTCGTCGGAGGCGGTTTCTTCGTCATCAAAGCGATGTCGCAAGCGGTGGAACGCATCGAAGGTCACTTTCGAGATGGAGGCGGTATGCTTTGGGGTGAACATCATCCCGACCTATTCATTGGAACGGCACGTTTCTTCCGACCCGGTTATGTTGCCCATTTGACTGCGTCTTGGATTCCTTCGCTAACTGGCGTAGAAGAAAAACTAAAAGCCGGAGGTAAGGTGGCTGACGTCGGTTGTGGACTTGGCACTTCCACAATCATCATGGCGCAAGCTTATCCAAACTCGGAATTCTGGGGCTTCGACAATCACGATGGCTCGATCGCGCTGGCCAAAAAGGCTGCAGAGGAAGCTGGTGTTGAGGATCGTGTTCACTTCGAAGTCACGACAGCTCAATCAATCCCCGATAATCAATACGACCTCGTCGCCTTTTTTGATTGCCTGCACGACATGGGCGATCCGGTTGGCGCTTGTAAACGAGCTGTAGAGGTACTGGGGCCAAACGGCGTTGCACTTATTGTTGAGCCAATGGCCGGAAACACTGTTGAAGAAAACTTCAATCCGATTGGTCGGACATTCGCAGGCGCCTCGACGTTGTGCTGTACTTCAAATTCGTTAGCGCAGGACGGACCAGCGCTGGGCGCAGTTGCGACAGAAGAAGCGATCCGCGAAAAGGTGTTGGCAGGTGGCTTCACGCAATTTCGCAGAGCGACTGAAACTCCGTTCAATAGGATCTTTGAAGCCCGAAAGTAAGATCAAATCGAATGAGATTGGGCGAGCCTGGGTTCGCCCATTTCTCATTTTATTTTTGTAGACAAACGAAAGTCCGGCGAGTAATCTCAGCCCCGCCCCGGCACAGAACACGTCACACATTAATTAACTCTTCGCCTCCGGTACCTCACTATGGATCGAAGAATAGAACTCGTCATTTCTAAAATCGACAGCGACCCAGGTTCGTGCAGTCTCCCTGCGTTGGCGGAGCTTGTCCTGTTGTCACCTTCGCGTCTCCGCCACCTTTTCAAACAAGAAACTGGAACAACGCCAAGTCATTATTTGAAAATTGCCCGGCTGGTTAAGGCAGAATTACTGCTGCGAACAACATTTTTATCGGTAAAGGAAATCATGAACTTGGTAGGGCTGACTTCAAGTCACTATGTTCGTGAGTTCAGGCGCGAATACGGGCTCTCGCCAACCGAGTACCGACAGAAGAACGGCCTAACAACTAAAAGGAGTCGGAAGAAATGAGTCCGTAGCCGCTTTGGCTATAACTTAGCCGTTTTCGACAACAGAGTTTTGTTGACTGGTTTCAGTCGCTGAAATATCTTCGGGGCCGTCACCTCACTACCGACTAACGACAGGTCGGACACGCTCAAACGCTTCTAGACTGTGTTCAACTGCGACACGACTTTGGAGATACAACAATGCTTGAATCCTCATCAATCCCTTACCAGTTTTCGAGTCGCATTGCACCCAATGCGAATAGCCTTTCAATTTTCGGGGTCTTGCTTCTATCAGTGCTTTTCCCGCTGACGCTCATGGCTCAGAGTCGTGAGACAGTCGTCGCCAAAGTTGGCCGGGAAGAGATCACGCAAGCGGAAGTTGACGACACGGTGAGTAGTCAGGTTTACGCCCTTGACCAACAACTATTCAACTTAAGAAAAGCGGCTCTCAACAATCTAATCGGGCGGAAGATTATTGAGAGAGAAGCAGCCAGGCAAAAGCTTGCCGTAGATCAATTGAAGAGCAAATGGATGGCTGGAGAAGTGACAATTGACCAGGCACAGGTAATCGACCTCTACCAAAAGAACCTGCCAGCGTTTGCATTAATGAACCCCGAGGAAGCAAAGGAAAAACTCCGACTCGACCTTGAAGCACAATCGCGCCTGAAGAGATTCCGCGAAGAACTGAGCGCTCTTCGAGAGAAGACTACGGTGGAGATACTACTTGAAGAGCCTCGGCTCAGAGTTACGAAGAGTCGCGACCTAAGGGCCTCAAAAGGACCAGCTGATGCAAAAGTTGTGATTACCGAGTTTTCCGATTTTCAATGCCCCTACTGCAAAGAGGTCCAGGCAACTTTGCGGAAAGTTCTTGAAGAACATAGTTCTGACGTCAGACTCGATTTCAGGAATTTGCCATTGGAGGGTCATCCCTTCGCACTCACGGCTGCGCGTTCAGCCCATTGTGCCGCGAAACAAGGTACCTTCTGGAAATTCCACGATGCTCTATTTGAAACCGTGGAGCCGTCGTCGGAGAAGGTGTTGGGCATTGCTCAGAAACTGGGTCTGAACGTTAGCGCTTTTAAGTCCTGCCTGGAATCCCCGGAAACCGAATCAGCCATCGGGGCTGATTTGAAGGAAGCTCAGCGCTTAGGGCTCGACGGTACTCCCAGCTTTATCATTAACGGAAAACTTCTGCTCGGCGTCGCAAGTTTCGAGGAATTCAATAATGCGATCTTGCGTGAACTAAAGAAACTCACCTCCCAGGAACTCGGATCCTCAACCTCTCGAAAGTAAAGGAAATCAGATCATGAAAAACAGATCGCTCTTTCTCACACTCGCCTCACTTATCTCGCTCACCATAGCTTCAACTGTAATAGGACAATCGGAAGCCGGGTCCGGACAGTTTGCCGGCGCAGTGATCTCAAAATCGAAGGCTGCATTAGCTACGCCGGAAGAGAAGTTGATTAGAGATGTGTACGCAAAAGTGGCAAGACTAAATAGTGCAGCGCCCACAAACCCTTTTGACAGATCTTTGTCACGCGAAAATGCTTCACTCCAATTTGAGTTGAGCAACTTCCGGACAGGCCCAATCAGAGAAATTCTCTCAACACTTGCTGCGGATCTAGTGTCTGGACCTACGGGCGATGTCGTTCAACTCGCTAGAGTAACTACTCGAAAAAATCAAGCTGGCGAAACAGTGTCATACCGAGCTGAGTGGGTGCCCGGACAGTATGCCTCAATGAATGATCCTAATTGGACTATCGCTAACCTGATGAGTTTCGAGTCGGACAAAGACTATGACGTTGGAGAGTATGCTTCGTATGTCGTGACTGTGAAATTACTGGACCAAACACGAACTTACAAAGCGCTCGCGCTGTTTCACAACCCACATCGCTATCAGGGTGAGTTGAGACCAACTTTCTGGGACGCGGTTGTGGGGTTTGGAGGAGTAATAACGGACATCTGGAAAGAGAGTTTACCGATATCTGAAAAGTCGGAATCAGATAAGGATACCTTGTCGGCAATCTCGCCCAATTCGACCAATTCACTAACTCTTAATGGGACGGTTTGGGGCAACATAGTTCGCGGTACGACTCAGGACAGCAAAGAGCATCGAGATGGAGCCCATGGCGAAACCGTCGGCTTTAGGGGTGGCTGCAGTCCAGAACCTGACAATCAACAACGATGCGATGTTGTCATTACTGACACATTTACTTTCGAGAATGGTGAACTAACGAATACTGTCTTCTTCCATTCAAATAAGGTTGCCGAGAAATCCGAGATCTCAACGGGAAGTCGCACGATGAGAGTCTCTTGTTATGCGGCAAGGGGTGTTGCAACGGGAAACTGTACCTTCCTTGGTTGCGGGTTTACCCCAACTCTAACCGGCGATTACGCCTCCGTGAAGATGGAAGGCGGGGATGTGTGGAATGGTCAACTTCAGTATACAAAGAATTGTGATCCCGGCATCGTTGCAGGTGGCAGTTGCACAACACCAGCTTGGGATGGAAGCTGTCCTATCGGCACGACGCCTAACGGATTTGGGATGTGTTGTTTCTCTGGTGCAAATACTTGCGACACGGCTTTCGCGAGTCGCTGCTACAGATTTGGTGGGGATTTTGATTTCGAGACCTGCACTTGTTCGGGTTGTGATACGTGTGGCGGATCTCCGATCCTAATCGATATCAATGGCGATGGCATTACGCTTAGTGGCCCATCCAGTGGCGTTGACTTCGATTTGAACGGAAATGGTACCCGAGATCGTCTGGGATGGACCGTTGCCAATACCGATGATGCGTGGCTTGCACTGGATCGAAACGGAAATGGAGCTATCGATAACGGCGCCGAACTTTTCGGTGATTTTACTCCGCAACCTGCTGCGTCAAACAAGAACGGTTTTCTGGCGTTGGCTGAGTTTGACAAACCCGCGAACGGTGGCAATGGAGATGGACTGATTAATCGTGAAGACCCCGTCTTCGCCAATTTACGTTTGTGGCAAGACACCAATCACAACGGGTTAGCAGAACCCGCCGAGCTTCACACACTCTCGTCGCTCAATGTGAAAGCCTTTGAGCTGGACTTCAAAGAGTCGAAGCGAGTGGATCAATCCGGAAATGAGTTTCGTTACAAAGCGAAGGTTAAAGATACGAAGGATGGAACGGTTGGAAGATGGGCTTGGGACGTGTTTTTGTCTCACACCGAACCGAATTAGGTGGCAACGACTCGCACCGATTCGCAACTGGATATCACTGCCAGGTGTGGACATTCCTGCAACCTATGAAGGGATGGGCTGCCAGAGTGCACCTCGCCCTTTTCTGGATAGCCCTCATGCCACTGGTTGAGATACATTAGTTCCACTTGTCCTTTTGGAGACTCATCTCAGCGGAGATGAGCAAGCATTCAGTCGAAGGTTCTCAGACCCATTAATCTGGGGATTTTCATAAACCAAAGGAAGTGTCTTATGAACTCTCACGTTCCTCAATCACCCTCTTGGGGTGTCTTCAAAATTGCGCTGATTCCAATAGTTGTTTTACTTCTAGCTGTGGTGGGCCTGGCGATAAGCGCAGCCAACGCTCGACCGGAAGTTGTTCCATCCTCCGGGTCCGGCACATTCTCGAATCAGAATGGAATTATTGGGTCCGATAGTTACGCAATATCGCCCTCTACTTCTGCAGCTACAGCAAGGTTCGATGAGCAGCTCAAGGAGGCTCAGCATTTCCAGGACTTCAGCCCTTGTTTTGATGACCGAGGCCAACGGATCGGGGAGCGCGCCGCCATGTGGATGTACTCGTCTGAGCCAAAATCGTTTTGGAGAATTGTTTGGACCGAGAGGCGAGCGAACTATTCGGCAATCTATTGGGTAGAAGCAGACACTCTGGAAGGTGCGAAGGCGCTCGAACAGAACTCTCAGGTGAAATGGCGACTTTGCAAAGCCACCAAGTAAAGTGGCATTCAGGAGCGGAAAAAGCCGTCGCGAATGCCGCGACGGCTTTTTGCCTATTCTGTCCCTACGCCCACGCTGTCTACTTCTTCCACACCGGCAGCACTTTCCTTGCCGGCTTTTCCTTTTTCAAGCCTAACGCCCAATCCGCTTGCATCAATGTGTGTATGTCGCGAGTTCCCTCGTAGATGATTGCCGCCTTGCAATTGCGCAGGTAGCGCTCGACCGGGTAATCGTTTGAATAACCATTTGCGCCGTGAACTTCGATCGCCATTGAAGCGGCCTTCTCACTCCTCGTGGTTGCTTGCCACTTCGCTAAACTCGTAGCTTTCGCGTTTGGCTTTCCTTCATTCTTCAAATAACCAGCGTGTAACCACAGCAAGTGACTCATTTGATAATCCGCTTCCATCTCAGCAATCTTTTGCTTCACTAATTGATGGTTGCCAATCTTAGTGCCAAACGTCTCGCGCGTATTTGCATATGAGACCGAGGCATCTCGGGACGCACGAATGATTCCGGTCGCGCCTGAAGCCACCGTGTAACGACCCTGTTCCAAAGCAAACATCGCTATCTTAAAACCTTCTCCTTCTTCTCCCACCATGTTTGCCTGCGGCACGCGCACATCCTGGAGCGAGAAGTAGCCTGTATTGCCGGCACGAATTCCAAGCTTGCCGTGGATAGTGCCGGACGAAAACCCTTTCATCGTGCGCTCGACGATGAAACACGACATTCCACTATGATCCCGGTTTCGTCTCTTCTCTTCATCGGTCCAGCAAAAGAACAGGAAATTATCGGCGACGTCGGCCAAGCTGATCCACATCTTCTCACCATTCAACACCCACTCATCGCCATCTCGTCGAGCTGTAGATCTCGCGCCCACCACGTCTGAGCCTGCACCTGGTTCAGTCAACCCGTAGGTTGAAAGCTTTTCGCCTTTGGCCTGAGGTACTAAGTACTTCTGCTTTTGCTCTTCAGTTCCCCAGGTAAAAAGAGTCAGCGAGTTCAGCCCCGTATGGACCGACATAACGACGCGCATAAATGTATCGACGGCCTCCAACTCCTCGCACACCAAACCAAGCGAGATGTAGTCGAAACCCGCACCGCCATACTCTTCAGGAATACAAACGCCGAGAAGATTCAACGCAGCCATCTTGTCGAGCACTGAACGCTCAAAATGCTGCTTCTCATCCCATTCTTTTATGAAGGGCCCGACTTCCTTTTGGGCAAATTCTCGAACGGTTTGCACCAGCGCTTTATGATCTTCAGTCAGTTCGAAATCAATCATCTTTCTTACTCTTTTCAATCAGGGTCTAAAAATGACCGCACATCTTACTCAGACGTTGTTGCAATGTCCAAAGCCTGCAGTTAGAAGAATCGCCAGCCGTTTACTAACCCGCACGCGAGCGCCACATGGATGACGGAAAGAAGACAGCCAGAGACATATTACTTGTGATAGCGGTCCTGGGATTGTTCACATCGATAAGAACTTGCGGATGGGCAGACAACTTGGGTGGCGAGTTGCTTTCGTTACGGATTTTATGTTCTCGGACTCTCCTTGTTACCGGCGTTGGCTCCCCGGAGTCCTCGCTGCTATGAGTGGCTGAGAAAAACCTGAAGATCAAATGAGCGATCCTTAGTCAACGCGACCTCAGATTCTCCGCTTTGCTATACTGCGTCGCATGCCGAAAAAGAGTCGAGCCGGTCACTCAACCACAGTTGGTTTAGTGCAAATGAGTTGCGAACAGAAGCCCGAGACGAACCTCAAGAAAGCGATTGCGGGTATCAATGAGGCGGCAAAACGTGGCGCTCAGATCGTCTGTCTCCAGGAACTCTTCCGTTCCCAATATTTCTGCCAAACTGAAGACATAGAACTTTTCAAACTCGCCGAAACGATTCCCGGCCCCTCTACGGAGGCACTCAGCAAAGTTGCCAGGCAAAAGAAAGTCGTGATTATTGCCTCACTCTTTGAAAAGCGGGCTGCAGGCGTCTATCACAACACAGCGGCCATCATCGACGCATCCGGAAAGATCGTTGGCAAGTATCGGAAGATGCACATCCCCGATGATCCTTTGTATTACGAAAAGTTTTACTTCACCCCCGGCGATCTCGGCTTTCAAACTCATGAAACAGCACATGGAAAAGTCGGCACGCTTGTTTGTTGGGATCAATGGTTCCCTGAGGCGGCAAGACTAACGGCACTAAGCGGTGCACAGTTTCTTTTCTATCCAACCGCAATTGGCTGGCTACCGGATGAAGCTGAAGAGATGAACCAGGCACAGCACTCGGCCTGGGAAACGATCCAGCGCTCACACGCGATTGCTAATGGCGTCTTTGTAGTTGTAGTCAATCGCGTGGGTCACGAAGGCAAGCTCACATTTTGGGGTCAATCGTTTGTAGCCGATCCATTCGGACGGATCATAGCTAAGGCTTCGGCTGATAAAGAAGAGGTAATGGTCGTCGAATGCGATCTCAGCAAAATCGAGGAGACGCGACAAAATTGGCCGTTCCTCCGAGATCGGCGCATCGATGCTTACGACGGATTACGTTATCGCTATGGTGAATAAAAATGACCTACGGCCTGCTCGATTTCGTCGGCAACATCGGCGTCGTTCTGATGATGGTTGCTTACCTGCTTCTCCAGCTAAACAAGCTCAACAATGGCCTCGTCTATTCTGTCGTAAATGCCGTTGGCGCGAGTTTGGTAATCCTGTCGCTACTAACTAACTTCAATTTTTCAGCTTTTCTTATGGAAGCCTTTTGGGTGCTTATTAGTATCGTCGGTATTGTCAGGCACCTTCGATCCAAACCTATTCCCTCTTAAATTCTTCGATGTCAACTCCAACTAGAACCACACCAGCCGAACTCGGCTTTGAAATGCCGGCGGAGTGGCACAGGCATTCTGCCACCTGGCTAACGTGGCCAAAGGATCCGGTGACGTGGCCTGATCGCGTTCCTCAAGTTCAGCAGATTTACATAGAAATGATGGCCGCAATTACTCCTCACGAAACTGTAAATTTATTGGTAGACGATCAAGCGACTGAAGATGCGGTGAAGCAGCAATGTCAGTTCGGGAGCGCAAAGAATATTGTCTTCCATCAAATCGTGACGGCCGACTCATGGATCAGAGACTATGGCCCAAACTTCCTGATCGATCAAAAAGGAGGTCTGGCTTTCAATGACTGGCGCTTCAATGCATGGGGCGATAAGTATGAGGAATTGAAGAAGGACGACCAGATTCCGAGCATCCTGGAAAGTTATTTGAACGTCCCGAGATTTGAGCCGGGGATTGTAATGGAAGGCGGCTCAATCGAGGTAAACGGAAATGGCTGCGTGCTCACCACCGAACAATGCTTGCTTAACAAGAACCGCAATCCACAGCTCAACCAGAAAGAGATCGAGCAGTACCTGAAAGACTATCTTGGAGTAACGACAGTTCTTTGGTTGGGTGAGGGGATAGTAGGCGATGACACTGACGGCCACATCGACGACATTGCTCGCTTCGTTTCCGAAGACATTATTGTTTGCGCGATTGAAGATGATCCTACGGACGCAAACTACGACCTTCTTCAGGACAATCTCAAACGACTGAAAGCGATGACGGACGCCGACGGACAAAGCTTCGAGATTGTGACTCTACCGATGCCCGGCATTGTTGGCGGCACTAGCACCGACACTCGAAATCTGGACCGACTACCAGCCAGTTACGCAAACTTTTATATCGCAAATAATGTCGTACTCGCGCCAGTCTTTGGTCATAAGAACGATGACCGTGCAGTTGAAACACTTCAAAGACTATTCAAAGACCGTCGCGTTATTCCGATCAATTGCGAACCACTCGTGTGGGGCATGGGAACGATCCACTGCGTCTCGCAACAACAACCAAAAGCTTAGCCACAGATTGAACGGATGAACGCAGATCAGGCAAGGCAGTTATGATCGACAGAGATCTGTCCAATCTGTGTTCATCAGTGGCTGATCAACTTCTTCGCTTCTGCCTGGGCTTCTTCCAACGTTCGCACCCGCCCGTCGAGTTGCATCTCGTAAACAGCGCGAGTGATTTCTCCCATTTCTGGTCCAGGAGCGACTCCCATCTCAATTAAGTGTCTGCCTAACAGAATCGGATTCGGAGGAGCTTGTGCGACGTCGAGTTCTCTCGCTCGGCGTATGAACCATTCCTGCGCATCAGCGTCGTACCACTTATCACGCGGCACCCAGGGTGCATTTCGGCCCAGCGAATCTGCCTTCGCGACACGATAAAGCAAATCAGGCTCGCACCTGCGTGCCAGGCGTCGAAACGCCCCTTCGCCAATTTCATCCCGCTTCTTATAGAACTCTCCTGGTTTCAAATGTTCCCTCACCAGCGCAATCACTCGGCCGCGGACGTCGTAGCCGTCAATGCTGTGCACGTTTAGACGATCCAGAAAGCTAGTGGTTGGTCCAACGCCCGCTTCTTCGTGCCCACGCGATCGCCAGTGACCTTCCAGATACTCCGTGGTTGCTGGCTTGCCGAAGTCATGAGCGAGTGCAGCCAACATGACCGTCACCTGTTGAGGATACTCGAGATCAGTGATGAGCTCATGCGCTCGATCAGTCACTAATTGCGTATGAACAAACACGTCGCCTTCCGGATGCCACACCGGATCCTGCGGGACCGAGATCAAACATTCGATTTCTGGAAATAACTTTTCGATAACCCCAAGATCACGTAGCCAGGCGAGACCTTCTGACGGGCGTTCCGACTGCATCAAAAGTTTTTCTATCTCACCCCAAACTCTTTCAGCCGGTAGATCAGAAAGATCGATCGACTTACACAACGCTACGGTATCGGGCTCGATATCGAAGCCCAGTCGCGAAGCAAATTGTGCCGCGCGCAATACTCGCAAGCTGTCTTCCCCAAAAGTGTCAGGCGATACAGCTCGTAGCATGCGAAGATTAATATCTTTCTGTCCGTCGAAAGGATCGATCAACTCGTCGGTCATTGGATCCAACAAAATGGCGTTGATCGTAAAGTCGCGCCGTCGCGTCGCCTCCTCGATACTCATCGCAGGTTCACCTTCGATTACGAAAGCACGATGTCCTTTACCAGACTTTCTCTCGCGCCGGGGAATTGAAACATCGAGATGACGCCCGAGTTTGTAGACGGTGAAGGCCTCACCCACTGTGTTGACCGGACCAAAACGTTCCAAGATCTCCCGAAGCCTTGCAGACTCAACTCCGTAGACTTCGAGGTCCCAGTCTTTCGCTGGCTTGCTCATCACCCTATCGCGCACACAACCACCAACCAGGAGTGCACGTCCACCCTCGTCACGAATGACGCGTGCAAGCGATAGCACTTGTTCTGGAACCGAAGACATCGAGGTCAATTTCTAATGACGGACGTGGAAAGTCAACAAGTGGTGGCACAGACTTCAGTCTGTGATTCAGATCCGGGACTAAGCAACTACACAGACTGAAATCTCTGCCACTTAATCTTCCGGGGATTCGACGACGATTTGAACGCCGCGCGTTGAAGGGAGGCAACTAATGATTTGAGCACGATCAATCCTGGTCATATCGCTTCCCGCTGCATGCCATAGCTTGACCCAGAATGTACGTGTCGGACCGTGAACGGCGAAGGTCGAACCATCGAGCATTACGGGAACGGGTTCAGCGATCGTCCCAGCTCGAAGTGAATCTAACAATTCAGGAATAAAAGGCTTGAACTTCTCAAACTGAACCAAAACAGCTTTGTCATCAATCTCGGCCGGCGGCAGTTCAACTGGCTCGCCCGACTCGAGCAACAAACGCGTCTCGGTCTGCTCATTTCGTTTCTTTACTATCGGCATCTCAGAAAGTTTCGAGTCTCAGGCTTCGAGTTCCAGGCTCCGAATCTCGAGTTGGACCTAAACTGCTTCAACTTGAAACTCGAAACTTGGAACCCAAAACTTTTCTTAGGGTTTTAGTTTCTTCTGTAAATGCTCGGCGAGATCTGAAACTTTGACGCGCTCCTGTTCCCACGTGTCTCGGTCTCGCACCGTCACCGCTTCATCTTCCAGTGATTGATGATCCACAGTTACACAAAACGGCGTTCCGATCTCATCCTGCCGCGCATACAGCTTACCGATACCACCAGTATCGTCATAAACGGCGCGCAATACCGGTTGTAACGATCGCTTGACCGCCTTTGCCATACCAACAATCTCCGGCTTGTTCTTAGCCAGCGGCAGAATCGCAGCCTTGATTGGAGCAAGCTGCGGACTGAGTTTTAGAATCACTCTGGTCTCGCCCTTTTCGTTTGTCCTCTCCGAATAAGCATCCATCAAGACGGCAAGCACTGTTCGATTCACACCTGCCGCAGGTTCAATCACGTGTGGGTAGAACCGTTGCTTTATTGTTTCATCGAAGTAAGACAAATCCTCTGTCGAGTCTGGATTAACACGCTTGCCTTCCTCATCAGCCGGTTTGTTCGAATGTGATCGCAAGTCAAAGTCAGTTCGATAGGCAATCCCCATTAATTCTTCCCACTGGCGCTCCTCGTCAGGCCGTTCCGGGAAGTAGCGATACATGATGTCGACTGTCCGTTTTGAGTAATGAGCTAGTTCATTTGGCGGGACCTCATGGAGCGACAAGTTTTCCTTGCCAAGCCCCAGGCCAACGAACCACTCCATGTATTGTTCAACCCACTCATCTACAAGTTTGAAATGTTCAGCATCTGGTTTGACGAAATACTCCATCTCCATCTGCTCAAACTCGCGAGTGCGAAGAATAAAATTGCCAGGCGTTATCTCGTTGCGAAATGACTTTCCAACCTGGGCAATACCAAACGGCAGCTTGCGTCGCATCGTAGTTTGCACGTTCAGAAAATTGATGAAGATCCCTTGCGCCGTTTCGGGCCGCAAATAGGCGAGCGCTGTTGGATCGTCATCGGCAGATGCCGCACCAAGAGTAGTGCGCAACATCATGTTGAATGGACGTGGTTCAGTTAGATCCGTTGAGCCGCAGTTTGGACACTTGACCCGTTTTTCTTTGATTAGATTTACAACGTCAGCACCTTCGGCAGTGTCTGAGGGCAACTCAAGTTTGTCCGCACGCAGTCGTGTTTTGCACTCACGGCAATCGACCAGCGGATCATGAAAAGTCGCTTCGTGCCCTGAATACTTCCAAACAGTTCGATTCAGAATGATCGAAGAATCAACCCCCTCAATGTCATCGCGCTCATAAACCAACCAACGCCACCACGACTGTTTCACGTTGTTACAGAGCTCTACACCCAGCGGACCGTAATCCCAGGCGCTGCCGAGGCCGCCATAAACTTCGGAAGAAGGAAAGACAAAGCCGCGACGCTTTGCGAGTGAAACGATAGTGTCGATGTTGGGTGCAGGCACGTGTTTAGCTAGTGATCCTTTGCAATTAGTAAGTCGTGAATAGTAGAAGACCAGTCAATAAAAGAAAAGAAGAGAGAACCAAACCAACGGTTCTCTCCCCGCACTTCGCCCAATAAGCAGATCAACTACTTGCTCGGAGTTTGAATGTTCACATCAATCTTCTGCGTTCCTCCGCCGCCGAATATGCGATGCCTGAACATGAATAGTCCGATGAGAATCACGATTACGAAGATCGCCAGGATGGCGACCACGCCTGCGTTACCGCCACCACCACCTTCTTCAGCCATGAAGTGGTTCCTCCTTGGTTCCAAGTTTGAAAAGGGGGTAACGGGGAAGTGATTCGCTAAGAAGTGGTAACACGAACGGAGAGCAGGGTCAAATTTATTGCCGATTGTCGATTTGTCGATTTGTCGATTTTGAAAACCCCATCTTTCTATAGAAAATCTGACGCAATCGGCAATTGGCAATCAAAAATAAAAAAGGAGACAAGAGTTTTACCTCTCGCCTCCTTTCTTTTACCCCCTGCTCGAAGTCATTAATCGCGATTTCTGCCACGCGTTCGAGGTGCTGGTCCTGGTCTGACATCTCCAGCTTGCACTGTTGGCGTCGCTTGTGGTGTCGTGGCTCCCTGCGGGACGACCCAAACTTCAACGCAGTCTTCCTCGCGGAATCCACCGTTTGCCAGGGTGATGCGTGATGCATCGATTCCTCGCTGAGTTACCAGATAGTCGCGAGCTCTCGCTAGCAATCTGTCGGCGTGGCCCACCGGGCTAGTGCGTCCGCCGTAAGCGAAGATGTAAGTTCTCGTTGTCGGATCGTTTTGCAGCTCAACTGCTAAGTTGTCCAAACGTGCTTTCTGATCGTCGTATGAACAATTGCGGCAAGTGTCAAACTCTCTGCCGACAATGATCCGCTTCTCTTGCGGAGGAACTCTGGTTGTTGCCTGGGCCGACTGACGGCACACTTCATCGCCAGAACCATCATCTACTACCAGGGTTGCCGTGATGGTCCGTCCTGCAAAACCGGTCGAGTCGACTGCTATCGTGGGTGATCCGGCGCCACTAATTATCTTTGCGTTAGCCGGAGTTACTCTCCACGCGTAATTCAAACCAGCGGTTCCACTGTAAGCCACGTCAGCTGTGTATGTGATGATCTCACCTTCGTTGACTGTGACCGGCGCAGAAACGTTTACCGGATACGGACATGGTGATTTCAAAGGTGGCGGTTGTGGACGATAGTTAACGGTCACACATTTGATACGGCCAGCCGGTAAGTCAATCTCACGGGACCAGCGCTGACCATTGGGCAGCGTAACCACAACCGAGTGCAGTCCTGGATCAAGATCAATTCCACGATAATCTCTTGTAGTTTCACCGTACGACTTACCATCAATACTAAGAGGCAGACCAGCCGGTGCGGTTAGAATCTTGATTGTGCCGTACTTGGCTTTTTTGGGTTTCGCGTGAACTGTCGTCGAAGGCTGCGCTGCGATAAAAGTTAGCCCCAGCAATCCAGCAAACGCAAGCCTGAAATATTTTGCGAAGAATTTGGTTTTCGACATTGGCTTATTCCTCCTCCGTCGATTGAATCTGCGCAGCTACTTTTCCTTTTGCATAACGTCTGCGCAAGGCTCCACCGAATGCCACCAGACCTGTACCAAACAGAAGGAGGGATGCTGGTTCGGGAACGGGGGTGGTATTTGGAATAACTTCTGGATTAATTTGTCCGGGCGGAGTAGGAGTTGGTTTAGATGGTGGCAGATCGCAGTCATCGCAATCGTGATTGAAAAACAAGGGAATGGCTGCGAGGAATAGGAGCGGCCACTTTGGAAAGCCCCCTGGAACTAAAATCTCGCCGCAATCGCAAACGGTTCCTTCAACATCGCCCTGCTCAATTACGTCAACTCCACTAACTCCGGAAGCGAGTGGCATTGAACCCTGTGAAACACCGCGCAATCGAATCTCAGATGGATTCTGATAGTTGCTCATCACCTGAATGACCTCGCTGACCACTATTGGTCCAGCTTGAGCCGGAATGCAGGTCAATAACAGGATGCTGAATATCGCAGCAAGGGAACGGAAAGCTCGATTCCTCATCGTGTGGAATCTCCTTCTAGTGACTTCCCAACCTGGGAAAAGTTTTCTCGGTTAATTAGCGACGTCCGTCAACCGTTACATGACAAGCATAGGCTTCGCTGGTGATAGTAAGGAGATGTTGAATGAGGCTGTGATTCCAACTTCTGCGGGTCTTGAGGAGTCGAACTCAAATAGAAAAAGAGGTTTGCCGGAATGGCAAACCTCTTTCGCTTAGTTCTAATACTTAGACTGCGACAGACTCTTTCTTACTCGGAGTCACTCGCGCTAGCAGCTTCAGCATTGCGATTTTCATCTCGCAAAACTGCTTTGCGGGAGAGCTTGATTTTGTTGCCCTCGCGGCCAATGCACTTAACAAGAATCTGTTGACCTTCCTTCAATTCGTCACGAACATCTTTGACGCGTCGGTCTGCAATTTCAGAAATGTGCAATAGACCATCAGTTCCAGGAAATATTTCGACAAAGGCTCCAAAGTCTACGATCCTGGAAACAGTGCCAAGATAAGTTTGGCCCACTTCCGCTTCTGCCGTCAGTCCCCGAATGCGGTTAACAGCGGCATCGGCAGCTTCGCCGCTCGCGGTGGCTATGGAGATGGTGCCATCGTCAGACACGTCAATCTTCGCGCCGGTTTCTTCCACTAGCGAACGGATAACCTTTCCGCCTGGTCCAATGACGTCGCGAATTTTGTCGGGATTAATCTTGATTTGGATGATTCGTGGAGCGTATTGAGAGATGCCTTCGCGAGGTTCCGAAAGCGCTTTTTCCATTGCGCCCAGAATATAGAAGCGCCCCTTCTTGGCTTGCTCGAGTGCCTCGGCCATGATCTGGGCGTTGATACCCGCGATCTTGATGTCCATCTGTAAAGCGGTAATCCCATTTCGGGTTCCAGCGACTTTGAAGTCCATATCACCGTAGTGATCTTCCGCCCCGGCGATGTCCGTCAGGATCGCATACTTGTTTCCTTCCATTACCAGGCCCATCGCGACACCCGCTACCGGCGCCTTTAACGGAACACCCGCATCCATCATCGATAAGGTTCCACCACAAACGGTGGCCATTGAAGACGAACCATTCGACTCTGTGATGTCCGAAACGATTCGGACTGTGTAAGGAAAGTCAGCATCATCAGGTAACACCGTCTCAAGTGCCCTGCGAGCCAGCGCGCCGTGGCCGATTTCACGCCGGCTGGACGAACCGAAGCGCCCGACTTCACCCACCGAGTACTGGGGGAAGTTGTAGTGGAGGAGAAACTTACGCTTCACTTCGCCTTTCTCAAGGTCGTCAATGAACTGCTCGTCTTCTTTCGTGCCCAAGGTCGTGGATACGAGTGCCTGGGTTTCACCACGCGTAAACAAGGCCGAACCATGAACGCGTGGTAGCCAACCCACTTCACAGCTAATCGCACGGATTTCTGAGAACCTTCTTCCATCCGGACGACGTCGTTGATTCAGAATGTCGTCACGAAATACGTTCTCTTTGAGGTGGTCGAAGATGTGCTTCGCCATTACTCGTTTTTCTGGCTGATCATCCGGATACGACTCGACAACTTCTTTCTTTAACGCGTCGACTGCCGCGTAGCTGGCTCGCTTTTCCTGGTTCGTAGTGTCGAGAGCAGCGCGCAGACGATCAGTGTGTTTCTCAGTGATCTCGCGCAACATTTCCTCGTCGAGACTTGACGGCACGACTTCTCTCTTCTGGATCTCGAGTGCCTTGTAAAGTTCCTTCTGCCAACGGCAGAGGCGGTTAATCTCTTTGTGAGCCAGCATCAGCGCTTCAACCATGATCTCCTCGGAGATCTCGCTAGCGCCTGCTTCGACCATCACGATTGCTTCTTCAGTACCCGCCACGATCAGGTTCAAGCGCGACTCACGAACTTCGTCGTAAGTTGGGTTGACGATGTAACGACCCTCAATCAACCCGATTCGCACACCGGCGATAGGATTGAGGAACGGAATATCCGACAAATACAGCGCACACGACGCACCGGTAATGGCAATTACATCGGGGTTGTTGTCTGGATCTGCTGAAATTACGCTGGCGATAACCTGGGTTTCGTTCTTATAGCCTTCGGCAAAGAGTGGACGGCAGGGACGATCGATGAGGCGGCTGGTCAGGACTTCCTTTTCATTCGGGCGACCCTCGCGCCTAAAGTAGTTACCGGGAATACGTCCCGCGGCGTAGTTTGATTCACGGTATTCGACCGTGAGCGGGAAAAAATCAATCCCTTCGCGAACGGAAGGTGCGCCAACAGCGGCAACGAGGAGCATTGTGTCTCCATACCGAATTACCACTGAGCCGTCGGCTTGTTTTGCAACACGACCGGTTTCGACGGTCAACTCCTTGTCACCAAGTTTGATTGATTCTTTAAGATATTTCTTTTCTGACATATTCTTCGTCTCCTTAGGACGTAGGCACCTGAAACAAAACCAGGTCGCGGGCGTCTCATCCGCCACGCAGTTGGGCTAATCTTTGAGATTGTTTGCACCACGCCAACGTGAGGCGGGTAGTCTGAGCTGGGGCAAAAGAAGAGGCGGCACGAGCCCATAACCGTGACTCATGCCGCCTATTTGCTCGAAGCTAGGGCCTTGCGCGTCTGCTTGTTTCCAGTCAATCGCCGTCACGTTCGGCACTGCCACAAGCTCTTCGATGGACGCGGGCTTTACTAATCTAGAGATTCGAAGATCTCTCGCTTTGGTCAAAAACTGAGTTGACCCCTGCTAACGTCGCAGGCCCAGACGATTCACTACCTCGTGGTAGCGCTCAATATCCGTGCGTTTCAAGTAATCCAGCAAACTTCTGCGCTGTTGGACCATTTTCAGCAGTCCACGCCGCGAATGATTGTCCTTCTTATGGGTTTTGAAATGCTCTGTCAGCCCGTTAATTCTGTTGCTCAACAAGGCGACTTGTACTTGTGGGGAGCCTGTATCCGCCTCGTGAGTACGGAAGTCAGACACTATCTGTTCTTTGGTTTCTTTTGCTAATGCCACTTGCTTAAATGGTCCTCCTCGACCGCAGTAAAACCGTTAAAGACGGCAACCGCTAAACTTAAAAAGCTTCAGCAATTTAACATGCAGGTAAGGCACTGTCCAGTTGGCAGCGGAGAACCAGGAGGAGGAGCAGGGGCAGGGGCAGGAGCAGGAGCAGGAGCAGGGGCAGGGCAGGAGCAGCAAACACGCATCTGCCGGTGATTGGTGACTTTGGAGCGGCTCTGCCGCATTCCCGTGCGGAAAGCCTCCGGCTTTCCGACCGTCGACTCGAATTGATCGAGGCTGTGCCTCGAAGCGGCATAGCCGCAGCGATTGGTTCTGAGACTCTGACGGAAAGCCAAAGGCTTTCCGCACAGAATGCGGCAGAGCCGCAAAAAGACTCGGCAACAATCTCAGTTGCCTGCTTCCCGCCCGTTGCCACTGCCTCCTGCCACTGCCTCCTGCTCCTGCCTACTGCCGCTGCCTCCTGCTCCTGCCTACTGCTCCTGCCTTCTGCTACTATCCACTCGCTCCATTCCAATCAGAAACTCGGGACGGAAAACACGATGTCTCAACCCAGAATCGTAGTGCTTGGCGGTGGCTTCGCAGGTTTATTCACAGCGCTCGACCTTGCGGGCTCGGGCGAAGTAACCCTGGTCAGCGATGATGACCACTTTCTGTTTACGCCAATGCTCTATGAATACCTGAGCGGCGAAGTTGAGGAATGGCACATAGCCCCGAAATACAACGAACTCCTGAACGACACCGCGCACTTCGTCAAAGACGTCGTAGCGGGTGTCGACTTTGCCTCCCAAACGGTTTCGCTAGCGAGTTATCCGGAACCAATTCCTTATGACGTCCTAGTACTCGCCGTCGGTGGAATCACGAATTACGTAGGCGTAGAAGGTGCTGAAGAACACACGATCCCTTTCCGAAAGATTTCACACGCTGATCGCCTCCGACAGCTAATGGTTACCGCGCTTGACGGAATACCGCCAGACACACCGCCCCAAGACGTTCAAAAGGCCCTGACCTTTGCTGTTGTGGGTGCCGGTGCGAGCGGGTGCGAACTTTCGACCAAGATGGCGGATTTGCTGCTTGACGCTTGTAAACGGCGGGCACTGCATGGCGAGCCACGGTTGTTAGTGATCGAAATGGGAGACAAGGTCGTTCCCGGTATGGGTGATCAGATTAGGGAGTTCGTCGAAGATGCGCTGCAGAAGTCGCACGTCGAGGTTCACACCCTGACTCGCGTCGTCAGTGTCTCGGCTGAAGGTGTCACATTCGAACACAATGGGAAACAAGAAGAGCTGAAGACCTCCGGTGTCGTCTGGACCGGCGGTGTGAAGATGAGTCCACTCATTGAGCACCTCGATGCTGAAAAGAATAAGAGAGGATTGTTGGTACTTAAGCCCACACTACAGCTCTCACGCTTTGAAAACGTTTTCGCGCTTGGCGACATCGCGGCCTATCCCGATGCCTCACCTACACTCGCGGGTACAGCCCAGCTCGCCTTTCAGCAAGCATCACTTGCCGGGAAAAACATCAAGGCCTTGTTAGCCGGAAAAGAACTGCAGACAAAACATTTCGAAGAACTAGGGGAAGCGATCAGCCTCGGTACGGAACGAGCAGCCGTTTTGACCGGCGGTAAAGCATTTGGCGGCGCGATTGCTCGACAAGCCCGGTTTGCTCTTTACACCTCACGTTTGCCGACATGGCATCATCGATTACGCGTCGGTGCCAGTTGGTTTTTTGAAGGCACAACGCCGCGACCTCTTCTACCACTCGGCTTCGAGAGATAGGGTCACCTTAATGTCCGATATGCTTTAGCTTGTCGTGATCTGCGATTAGGGCGCCCTAAGCAACAAGCTACAAGCTAAAGCATATCGGACATTTTGAGTCCCAGAAGAGCGCGTCCCTTTCGATCGACGATTGAAACAATACGGTTGCACTGAAAACTGACACGATTCGACCGCGCATTCTTACCATCCCGTAATTCAACACACTTTCGCTTCCGCCTTACCGCACTCGCCTCAGTGGTTAAGCCCCTCGGCTCTGTGAGGGAACGCCCGTTGCTGTGTTTCACAGGGGGAATCAGAATCGAACCTACGCGGGCCTGGATTATCGGGCTTGAATTATCAGGCTG
>Ga0207689_10000449_pt1 | contig 38716 bp, 26 predicted proteins | sample KBSMisM52_FD_184312 | JGI IMG/M metagenome (GOLD analysis project Ga0207689, IMG submission 184312) | Miscanthus rhizosphere microbial communities from Kellogg Biological Station, Michigan, USA - KBS Miscanthus M5-2 (SPAdes) (version 2) | ecosystem: Host-associated > Plants > Roots >...
TCTGTCTTCTCAAACTTGCGCTCGCCACGCAGAGTGATGATGTTGTTCTCGACCGACAAGTCAAAGTCTTCCTGCTTCATGCCGGGCAGTTCGGCCTCGAGCACGATCTGATCCTTGTTCTCGTAAATATCAACGCTCGGCTGCCACGAGCCGCGCGCGATGCCTTCGTCATCGAATGTTCGTCCAACGTTGCCGGTAAAAAGCCGGTTTACCTCGTCCTGAAGACTTCGCAGATCCCGAAACGGGTCATAACGAGTAATAGTCATTGTCTTGCAACCTCCTGCACCTAGAAAATTGAAGCTCCTGGTGTTTTTCTCGCCATGAGCACGGCGGCATAATAATATGTGAGCACGGCATTGTCAACCATGTGAGGGATTACCAGAAAGAGCAAAAAACAGTGGAGAAATTTCTGTTACCCGAGGCCGAAGAATCTCTTGATGGATGAAAGAAGGCCGGCTGACTCGGCTTGTGTCGCTTGGGTCGCTTGCTGAGAGGTAGCCTGAAGACCAGCGCGACGCTCGGCGATTGTCCAGCTAATCGCCTCGGCCAAATCGGGATCGGTTTCGAAGAGGTGTTTCATTGCGGCGTGACCGATTTCCAAGACTTCGGTTTCTTCGATGGCGACGACGTTCGCCGTTCGGGGCTCGCCGGTGAAGAGGGCCATTTCTCCGAAGAACGCGCCTTCGCCTAACACGGCGATCGGTCGCGGCTTGCCACCGTCCGAGACCTGCACTTGAACGCGGCCGTTGTGGACCACAAACATTGAAGAGCCCTGATCTCCCGCGCGAATCACTAATTCGCCGGGAGCGAAGACATGGCGTGATGCCGCACTCGCCAGTTTCTCAGTCTCTTCGACTGAAAGCGGAGCAAAGATATCGACGGCAGACAGTCTCTCGATGATCTCTTTCTGCGGTCCGGTAACTTTGGATTCCGGCGGTCTTCGCTCAACGTGGAGCGTCCGTGTCGGAAATGCAAAAGTGATGTTGGCGCGCCGCAGGGCGTACCAGATAAGCTGCCGCACGAGCGCGTCGGTGTCGTTATATTTCGCGTAATCCTGAAGCCAGTATTTCACTTCCCAATCGACTGAAGATTCCCCCAAGTCGCGGATGCGCACAATAGGCGTTATTTTCTGCGAAACATTGTCAGCTTCCCGGATGGCTTCCCGCACGACATGAATCGTTTTTGCCGGCGAATCGGAATATAGCGTGCCGAAGAAAACGATGCGGGCGTTTAGGTTTTCCCGTGGACAAACTTCTATCGACTCCTTGGCAGCCATGCTGTTGCTGACGAGCACGATGTGATTTTGAAAAGTGCGAATCTTTACGGCACGCCAGGTAATCCCTTCAACTACGCCAGTATGTCTCTGCGGCCCAACCACGATGACATCGCCAACCTGAAATGGACGATCGGCGTGGAGGGAAATTCCGGCGAAAAAATTTCCCAACGTGTCCTGTAACGCCAGACCAATAATGACGCCGAAGATCGCGGAGGTTGTGAAGAGTGCACCAAGGTTAACTTCCGAATAGACCTTGTTGAAAATGAGCACGAATACAATGGTGAAGGCAACGAGGGTGAAGATGTTGCGTACCAGACTCGGCGCTTCGTAACCACGGCGCAGGCGAAAGAGGAAGTCAAACAGGAGGGCATTGAGAACGCGAATACTCGTATAGACGAGCAACGACAGCAGTATGAGCCACGGAATTCGCCACCAGCCTTCGAAGTAGTGGGTAGTTTCTGGTTTTCCAAAGAACTTGAGGAAGCTAAAGGTGGCCGCACCGACGACGGCGGTCGAAGCTAAATAGAGCAGGATGTTGGTGTTTTTCCGTGAATTAGCTGTCACGCGAAGTTCTCGGGTCGAATGTGATTGCGATGAGCGGGTGTACTTTTATCACAACTGCGGATGTTCGCGAGAGAGAATTTCGATAGGCCGTCCGCGCGCGCTAACGGAGGATCGCAACCACAATCAGCAGCAACGATGATGCCGAAACGATCAGCGCTGTCGTCCAGGCGGCAAGGTTGTAAAGCGGTCCGTTCACATGCCGTCCCATCAACTCGCGATCGTTCACTAGGCGTAAGACTGCGATCAGAATGATGGGAAGGAGGACTCCGTTGATGACCTGCGTAATTAGAAGTACGCGGATTATTGGCAGGCCGGGCAGCATGCCAATCAGGGCGCCGAGCGCGACCAAAAACGTAAAAATACCCAGAAAAGTCGGCGCTTCGCGGAACGTGTTTGAGACACCTTTCTCAAAACCGAATGCTTCGCTGATCGAATAAGCGGTCGCCAAAGGCACGACGCCCGCCGCCATCATCGACGCGCCGAACAGTCCGATCCCGAACAAGAGTTGGGCATACACACCCGCGAATGGCCGCAATGCGCGCGCGGCTTGCGCGGCTGAATCGACATGTTCGCCCTGTACGTTCAATGTCGCCGCAGTTGAGATGACGATGAAGAAAACGATCGCAATCGCGAAAACCGTGCCGATCCAAACATCAGCTTTCGTCAAAGCATAGTTCTCAGTGCGCACGCCTTTCTCAACCACCGAAGACTGAATAAAGACCTGCATGTAAGGCGAGATCGTGGTACCAATAATCGCGATGAAGGTGAAGAGATACAGCGGCGATAATTCGAACGATGGGTGGACCATTTCCCGGGCGACGGTGGGCCATGACGGATGGGCCATGAACGCGGAAACAACATAGCCAAGGAATACCAGTGACATGACGAGAAAGACCCGCTCGACGCGCTGATAACTTCCTCTCACGACCAGCCACCAAATCGCGACTGCGGCAATTGGCACTGAGAAGTAGCGCGCAATGCCGAACAATTCCATCGCCGCCGCGATGCCGACAAATTCAGAGACGGTCACGCCGGCATTCGCAATCAGCAGCGCAAACATGATGAGCGCGGTCCAGCGCACGCCAAAGCGCTCGCGAATAAGATCCGCGAGGCCTTTACCGGTGACCGCACCCATGCGCGCGCACATCTCCTGGACAATTCCGAGGCTGATTGTCAGCGGAATCAGCAGCCAGAGTAGTTTGTAACCATGGTCGGCGCCGACTGACGCGAATGTGGCGATGCCGCCGGCGTCATTCCCGGCGTTAGCAGTTATGACACCGGGTCCAAGGATTGAGAGGTAGAAAAAGATGCGCGGACGCCGCGCGACGGTGCGACGCACGCCTTGGGCGCCCCGCATTAGCATGCGGCGGCCAGCGGTGCCAACGTTGGTGCGCGGTTCTGACACTCGGAGGGTCCTCAGTCATTTTCGATTTCAGATTTTTGATTGCCGATTCACGCCAACAATCGCGGCAATCTTTGTCGCCAATCTCGGGGCAAAAGAATTTCGATCGCATCGTCGAACGTGACGATGCCCAGTATGTCGCCGATTTCGTCGACCACCGGCAGGGCGAGCAGATTGTACTCAGCAATCTTTTGCGCGACATCGTCGGCATTATCGTCAGGATGCGCTACTTGCAATTCAGTGCGCATCACGTCCGCGAGCGGCAATGAGGGATCGGACAGAATAAGACTCCGCAACGCGATGACGCCGACTAGATTCCATGATTCTTCCCCCGCGACAACGTACAAGTAATAAATCATGTTCGGCGTTTCGGCCATTTCGCGCAGCCGCGCGAGCGCTTCGCCCACCGTTAAATCGCGCGGCAGCGTGACAAATTCCGTCGTCATTAACCCGCCCGCCGTGTCGTCTTCGTAAGGCAGCAACTCTGCAACTTCGGACTGCTCGTCGTCCTCCATCCGATTAAGCAAGTCCTCCGCTTTGTCTTCAGGAAGATCACCGAGGACGTCGGCGGCTTCGTCCGGCGACATGTGCTCGAGAATGTCGGCAGCGCGTTCTTCGTCCATGTCACCGAGAATCTGTGCCTGGCGGGCAGCGGCCATTTCCTCGAGTGTTTCCGCGGCGGTCTCATCGTCGAGTGATTCAACGATTTCGGCTCCCTGCTGATACGAGAAAGCTTCCGCGAGTCGCGCGATTTCGACGGGATGCAAACGTGCAAGCTTCCCGCGCGACGATTTCAACTGCACCGTGGCGGCATCAGTCGCGAGATAGCCGACGTCCGCCCAGTCGATTACTTCAACCGGGCGTCCGCGGCGCATAAATGCGGGTGAAAGTCTGCGCCACAATCCGGCCAGACTGACGTCGGCGCCGGTCACGCGCCATTCGCCGGCGGCTTCAATTATCTGCACATCATTCACGCGCACTACGCGTTTGCCGGCCGCATCAATCAATTGCTTGTCGAGCACGTCGCGCGCGAGCAGCACCTCGCCGTCGCGTCGCGTGAATGGTCGTAGATCAAGAATGTCGGAGTTCAGACGCACACCCTGCTCGCCGAAATGCGAGATACGCCATCGCGGCAGAAAGAAATTTCGGCGACGGTAGCGCGCGACAAAGCCGGCCACCGGCGGATGATCGTCTTCGCCCAGCCGCACGATTACATCGTTCAGCGTGGCGACACGCTCGCCTTCGAGATCGACAATCGGTCGACCCAATACTTGCGACAAGTACAGCATTGATTAGATCCGCGCTCACAGAATCATAACAGAGGAATACCGAAACGCCGGCAATAACCAGCGAAAAAACGAGAAGTTTTTGAGCACGTCTACCGCGAGGAATTCTCGGTGGGTTTTCGAAAGTTATAACGAAGCAGCACACGCATGGGAATTGCCCGGCCGTTGCGCATGGCCGGAAAGAAGTGCAGTTGTTTGACGGTCGTCAGCACTGTCTCATCCAAACCGTATCCCGCCCAACGCGCGATGTCGACACGGCTGACTTCACCTTTTTCATCGACGTCGACGAACACGTCGACGATTGCTTCCAGTTGCGCGTGGGCCGCAGCATCCGGATACGCAGGTTTTAATCGGCGAAATGGCCGCGGCGGCCGGGTGCCGTCCTCGGCTTCTTCTGCGCTATCCGACATTGCTTCGATCACAACTCTGGGTTGTTCGACCGCGAGTGCGCGTTCCGCCTTTTCATCTTCGGACGCGCGCAACATCGCTTTTGTGTAACGATCGACCGCGTCAGCGGATAACTCATTAAGCAATGCCTCTTCGGCCGGACCTGCTGACGGCTGATTCACCGCAGGTTTGTCCCAACGCACGAGTCGTCCGGTGCGCGCACTGACGATGAAAATCGAGACATAAGATTCGAAATACGTTGGACCATCCGACGGCGAGCGTCGCAGCGTGTCGGCTTCGCCCAGGATGAAAAAGTCGCAGCCGATGGCTGATCCGAGGTCCCGGGCTTCGTGCAGGGAAAGATTCAACGAGCCACGATAGCCCACGCCGTTCGCGGCGGCCATCACCTGATCGCGATCGACTAGCGCAAGGTTCTGGTTCGCGGAAAGCCGTTTAGTAAGCGCGTCGCGCGCAACGCGCCCAGTCGTGGTTCGACCAAAATCGAGAAGGGCAACCTGCAGTCTTCGTGTTTCGCCGGCCGACTGTGCGGCAACACTAGTCGTTACGACTAGTAATAATGAAGCTACGAATGATCTGAGTATGACCGAGAGGATTGGCCGCACAATTCCACGCAGAATCATTTGGTTGGCTTTGGTGGCATCATGCGCAGGAGCACTTGAGTACCTGCATCGAGTTTCAGTCTTTTGCCCCTCGTCGCCAGGATCGTTAGCGGTGGTGGAATGCTGAGATGCCACGAGATTGTCACATCTTCAAAACCGTAGGCGCCCTGATCGTCGTCAGAAAGTAGCAGAGTTACGTCACCGGGATTCAGCGACGGACGAGCCGGGGCGCCGCTCTTCGGTTGATCGGCAACACGCTTACTCGTTGAAACGGTCGCGTCCGTGTCGGATTTCTTCGGAGCGGCGACCGCGACAATTATAGCCTGCAGCGGAATATCGCCAGATTTCGTTAGGGCATTATCGATAGACAAAGCCAGTACGGATTTCGAGGCGTCTCGACCCTTGTTAGTTACGCCTACGACATGCCCAACAATCTTCGAGCCCTTCGGAATCACAATTCTTCCGCCCACCCCGACGTCGTTCATCGTGATAAGGGTGAAAGTATCGTCGCGAGCATTAGTGAGCGTATCAACGGATGTTTCCAACGTGGCGAAAACCTTAGTGACTTGAAAATCGCCGGCTGATTGCGCACCGACGGAACACGTCCACGTCAATGCGACCAGGCTTGACATCACCCATGCGTGAAACCGCTTCATCTGAATCAAAGCGAGGATGGCCCTTAGATAGCTCGACCGGCGAATCAGTTGCTAAGCGATTGAAAACACTAACCGGTGGTCGCCGAAAGAGGACGTGAAGAGACAGTTGTGCCGTGGTAGAGGCGATACACCTCTTCTTTCACTTCCGCGGGAAAACAAACGCGATTCAGCTCGTAGCCGCGGCGCAATCCGCGCACGGCTTCACTCACTTCGCCGATTTCGCGAATTTGCGGATGCGCATATCCGTCTTCCACATAAATTCGCCCGTGCTCTTCATCGCCTTCACCGGTGTAATAGCCGTAGTAGGGAACGTCCGTCGCGCGATCTTCGATGAAGTAATAATCGGCGTCGAAGCCGGCGCGCGTTACCACGTCACGAGCGGCGGTAATGAAGTCCCCGCGTTCGTCGATCGGCATGTCGACGTCGATCGCTTTGAACAGCGTTCGACCGACGAACCGGCGGCTGAGATCGCGCAGAATTTCATCGCTGGCGCCTTGCCATTGTTTCAAATGAAAAATCACGTCTGAGTCATCGATCTGAAGATGCTCGCTGATCGTCAGGGGCTCGCGTCTCAGGACCTTCGCGAACGCTGCGCCTGGTGCGTGCCAAACATCGCCACCGTTCGTCGTAATTTCCAGCGCGCGCCGCAACGCTGAACGGAGCACCGCTTCGGCGGATCGCAAGGTGCGATGAAAATAAACCTGACGGAACATGTAGTAGCGCGCCTGCAAATACTCTTCGACTGCATAGACCCCGCGCGCGGCCACAAACACGCGATCGTGCGCCTCGTCAATTTGGAGCGCGTTGATGATCCACTCCAGGTCATACAGTCCGTACTTCGCCCCGGTCATCAATGAATCGCGGAGCAGGTAATCCATCCGATCGACGTCGAGTTGCGACGAGACAAGCTGCGCCAGCGCCGCTGGTTTGAAATCACCGGCGATGATCGACGCTACCCGCTGCGGTAACTCGCGGCTGTGTGAAGCCAGCGTTTGGCACAGCGTGGTTTCTACAGAAGTGATCGCGGCGATTGTCAGTCGCTCATGGTGGACGCCGAGCGTCTTTTCCATCGCATGCGAAAACGGTGCGTGGCCCACATCGTGGAGCAAGGCTGCGGCGCGCGCAGCGATTCGATCTTCGGCATCAATCTCGTAACTATCACTCAGCCGATCGAGAATCCGGGTCATCAAATGGGCTGCGCCCAAACTGTGCGTGAAACGCGAATGTTCCGCGCCCTGGTACGTGTACAGTCCCAGGCCCAATTGTTTGATTCGACGCAGACGTTGGAATTCCGGCGCATCGATTAGCCGAACGATCAATCGGCCCTCGGCGTCGTCGCGCAGAGGAATGATGTTGTGGACTGGGTCGCGGTAGATTCGTTGGGACAATTCTGCGCGCCTAAATTACGGAAATTAAGGAGCGCAGTCTATCACACGGTTTGCTGAGCGATGATGCGACGGAGTTCATCTCAAGATTTGCGGCGGCACCATGCGTAAAAGCACCTGAGTATTGGCAAGCAGCTTTAGACTCTTCGCCTTAGTGGCGATGATTGTCAGCGGCGGCGGAATGCTGAGGTTCCAAGAGATCTCGACATTCTCATACCCAATCGCCCCTTGTGAGTCTTCCCTCAACAACAGACCGGATTCTGAAGCGCCTTTGAATTCGGCAGTCGCGACTGCTGCATTCGAATTCGCTTTGCTGCTGGGCTGTAACGTTCCGGAAGAGCTAGCACTCGAAGTTCGCGAGCCGACCATTTTTGGCTCATTTGAATGCATCATCGCGTACGTTGGATCATCCGGGAGTGGCGTCTGCGGCGCGGCGATGGCGGCGATGATACCTTGCAGATGGATGTCGCCGTTTTTCAAAATCGCTCTATCAATCGCAATCGCCAGGAATGTCTTCGGCTCTTGTTTGTCTTTATTAATAACGTTGGCGAGGTAACCCATGATCTTCGTGCCTTTTGGAATTATGACTACCGTACCAACGGTGATGTCATTTAGTGTTTGCAGTGTGATTTCGTCACCTTTCACTGCGATCTTTGAATCAATTGCCGCGGTGAGAGTCGCAAAGACTCTTGTCACCGGCGGCTGATCGTTAGATTGGGCGCTCAGCGTAGTACAGCCAAGCGCGAACGCAAGAAACAGAAACAAAACTGAACGGAAGGACTTCATTGAAAGAAAGAGGGCGGCAGTAGTTCTGCCGCCCTAAGATTACCGCAAGCCGGAAGCTTTCAGAAGCTCCATCTAACACCAATTTCGGCCGACAAGCTATGCGGCACCGTTACGCCAGTCGGAGTAATAAAGTTGCTGGGCGTCGCGAAGTTTGTCTGGCGAATATCAGTAACGAAGTTGTTGCCGAAATTCGCGCGATTAGTCAGATCAAAAACCTGGAAGATCGCTTGCAGGTTGTTATGTTCACCAAATTTGAAGTTCTTGGTGACGCGCGCATCGAGTTGGAAATAGGGTTGACCCCGTAAATTATCGAACGGCGCGAACGTGCATTGGCCGGCGCGGAGACAGTTGCGGAACTTGACCGCGTTTGCAGCCACCGCAGGATCGCCGAAAGCCGTAAGTGTCGCGCGCAGGTCGTCTGGTGACGCGGTGAATACCACGACGTGCGACGTTCCACGTCCGCCGCCAACTCCCTGGATGTCAACGGCACCGCCATAGCCCGCGGTGTACGGCCGTGCCGATTCCCATTGCATGATGGGCGCGACCTGAAATCCTCCCGGCAGGTTGACCACACCGCTCATCGAGAATCTGTGGCGCGTATCGTTCGGCGTGGGACCGAGTTCATAAGGAGCGAAATAGTTGAAAACGTCCCATGCCCGGTTGCGGAATGCGGCGGAATTTCCGTTGTAAGCCAGCGCGCGAGCCATGGTGTACGTGGCATTCACCGTGAAGTGGTTATGCAAACGGCGGCGATAGGAAATGTTCATGCCGTCATATCGCGAGCGACCGACGGACGCTTCCAAATCCACGCGACCCAGCACTGGTTGACCAGCTGCCTGGAGCGCGGCCGTCAGCGGCCGGGATGTAATTTCATTGCCGCCTGAGTCGAGGAACATTCGCCGCGTAGGATTGATGTTGATGGTCTTGGATTCATGCAATCCCAGGATATGCGTATATTCAAACTCAAGAACTGAGTATGAGTTGAGTTGCCACGCGTATCCGAGATTCCATTGCTGTGTCACTGGATTCTCGTAATCGGGGTCCATGATGCGCCCGGTTGAATTCGCGGGCAGCTGGGTTGGCGGCGGCGGAATAGTGGGCAATGGATCGATGCCAAAACGCCAGTTCGAAAGAAGGATTCCCGTTCCGGGCACGATGTCACCACTGGCGATGCTAAACACACTCACGAAGATCGTCGGGTTGATCTGCTGAATCATGAACAGCGGTATGTTTAGAAATGTCTGGCCGTAGTAAAGTCCATAGCCACCTCTCAGCAAGTGACGACCGCTGCCCGTCATGTCCCAGGCAAACCCAACGCGCGGGCTAAAATCCTTATTGACGTCGTGCGGCAAGGAGGCGGCGGCGGGGTGGTTGATCGCTTTTAGAACCTGGTAGGTTCGGCTTTTTTCCTGCGCCTGTGTCCCAATGAGGTTGTAGTCCTTGTCCCAACGAACACCAAGATTCAGCGTCAGGTTGCGTCTGGCTCTCCAGTCGTCCTGGAAGTAGAGGCCAAGCATCTTCGCGCCGCCGGGCAAATCGAAATATGGGTTACCGGCCGTAGCGGTCATTCCCCCAACCAGTCCGGCAGTGGAAAACCCCTGCGGTAGCGCCAGGATGGCACTGGGTAACTTGGTGAAATCGATTTCCAGCGTAGGATTGAATTCGAAGAAACCGCCCAGCTTTGGTTCCCACAAATAGTCCACGCCCGTTCGGAAAGTGTGATTCCCGCGATTGATCGACAGGTCATCCTTGAACTGGTATTTGATCTGGTAAGACTGTTGCGGCACGTTCACGTTTGTCCCAAAGCCAATGCCGGTTGGGAAGGTGAACGTGGTGGTCTTTTTCTCGCTATCGATGAGGTTATTCCAGTATTGATAGCCGGCAGTAAATGCGTTATTCACGTGCGAGCTAAGCGCCGAGTTCAACGTGAAGTTGCCGATGATCAGCCGGTTGTGCGTGAAGTTTCCTTGCGTCAAATCAACACGTCCGTTCGCCTGATCGTTAAGGCCGAGGTTCGTCTGATCGCTGTAGCTCAGAAAGAAGCTGTGATTCGAATTGATCACATGATCGACGCGCGCATTGACCCGCCAGTCTTTGTAAGGGGTTGGCAGAAACTGCGCCGGCTGAGCTCCTAAAAACTGGACTAGTTGCAACTCGGCAAACGCGTCCGAGGCAACCGGAATCGTGGTGGCTTCCTTCTGATGCTCGAGCGCAAAGAAGAAATAGGTGCGATGATTGTCGTAATGGCTTGGAGGGCCTTCGCCGAAACGAGGGAAGTAAAGCGGGCCGCCTATCGAGCCGCCCCATTGTTTCCGATTGAACGGCGGCTTCGATTCAATTGAAGTATTGCTCGGCGACACCTCGCTGGCATTCAGTTTCTTATCGCGCACAAAGTAAAACACGGAGCCGTGGAATTCATTGCCGCCGGCTTTCGTTACGACGTTGACCGCGGCGCCTTCACTGCGACCGTTGACCGCTGAAAAACGGGCTGTGCTGATGACAAATTCCTGAATAGCCTCCAGCGGAAACTGCATTACCGGCCCGCCAACCGTGTTGTCTTTGTTATCGATCCCGTTGACGGTGACATTAACGTTACGGCCGCTCGAACCATTGATACCGAAGACCGAGATGCGGCGTTTCGTCGGATCATACGAATCGACGGGCTTCGCTCCGGGCGCCAAATAGGCGAGGTTCCCTAAGTCGCGTCCGTTGAGCGGTAGATCCTGCACATCGCGTGGCGTGATATTCATGCCGACGTCGGTTTTCTCTTTGCTCACGAGCTCGGTTTCGGCGGTCGTAATCGTTACGCTACCCGTCACGCCCGCCGGTTGCATCGTGACGTCCAACGTATTTGTCTGACCGACGAGCACCTCGACGGAGTCGGAACTAGCGTCAGCGAATCCGGTCTTGGTGACTTTGATCTCATATCGGCCAGCGGCCAAAAGGTCGAACTTGTACTGGCCTGACTCGCCCGTCTCAAGCGTACGACTCTGACCGGTGGCTTTGTTGGTAATCGTCACGGTCGCGCCTGGAACAAGCGCACCATCTTTGTCAACCACGGTTCCGCCCAGCGATGCGCTGGCGGTTGCCTGGCCTAAGGCGATTGTCGTGGCTCCGAATACACACAGAGCCACCACAATCAGACGCATTGAAAATGTACTTACGTCCAATCTCATTGGGGTCTCCTTTCGCAAGCAGAAACAGGTTTGAGAGAACGTCGTCTCTTGACGAGCGAGGGCCCTGCCACGATAGCACGCCGATCTTTCATGTCAAGACGTTTTCCGTCGGATCTACAAAAGAACAAAGTCACCGCATGTCTGCTGCGAGGTTGGCGTCATCGCGCAGAGGAATGATGTTGTGGACGGGGTCGCGGTAGATCCTTTGAGACAACTTCGCTCTATTTAAACTGAGGAGTATTGGACGGCGGCCGTCTAGCACAGCGCGTTGAACAACGAGATGCAGAACTCAGGTAATCCCTGATAAGCGATTTTCAACTTTCTGAGTAAAACCAAAAATTCGGATTTGCAATAATTCACTCCATTCAAATTAACAGCGACATTTTCAAGCCCCACCACGCTATCTCATTTGGCATCATCATTGCTTCGTCGAATCGCGAGTCTCCTTCGGTTCAACACTACGACGGTCGGCATGCGCAGGCGAGAAATTCCTGGAGATGGCACTAGTCATAGCAGGTGCATTCAGCAACCGTCTTCATCGAGGCATTCGGCAACTACCTCAGCCAATGTTCGAGCTGCTCACACTCTCAGAAAGGAAACAAAACAAATGAGACTACCCTACATGCTGGTTTTTGCGATCTGCATCGCGCTCGGTTCTCTGCCAGCGTTTGCCCAGGAGCCGACGGGCGGTATTGAAGGCAGTGTCACGGACCCGCAAGGCGCCGTGGTCCAAGGCGCTACGGTTACCGTCCGCAATACCGCGACGAACTTGACGCGCAACGCGACGACCGGAGACAACGGTCAATATCGTCTCTCGCAACTTCCGCCAGGCATTTACGAAGTAAAAGTCGCGGCGGCGAACTTTAAGACGTCAGTCGCCAGTGAGATAAAGGTCGAAGTCGGAAGGAATTCGGCACTCGACGTTAAACTCGAAATCGGTGGCGGTACTGAGATAGTAAATATTGTCGGCGGCGCTGAGGCTCAGATTGAGCGAACCGACAACGTTGTGGCCGGCGTCATCGGCACACAACAAGTTCAGAATCTTCCTTTGAATGGAAGAAACTTTCTTGACCTGGCCCAGCTACAACCAGGTGTCGAAAAAGTTGAAGGCGGAAGTTTCGATCCGACGAAAGCCAACTACACGGGCGTTTCGATCGGCGGACAAGCCGGACGCTCAGCGCAGATTTCGGTTGATGGCGGCTCAGTCGTCGACAACGTAGTCGGCACGACGGTGCAAAACTTCTCGCAGGAGATAGTGCAGGAGTTTCAACTCGGGATTTCGAACGTTGATGTTTCGACGGGTGCGTCAGGCACCGGTTCCGTGAACATCGTTTCGCGGTCGGGCTCGAATCAATTTCACGGTAATGGTTACGTCTATTGGCGCGATGACAAGTTTGCGGCTTTTCCCGGACTGTCGCGATTAGACGCGGCCAACGGCATTCCGCCACTCGCGCAGGCCGACCGCGTTCCGTTTGATCGCGAACAATACGGCGGCACGTTAGGTGGGCCCATCAAGAAAGACAAATTGTTCTTCTTCACTAATGTTGAGCGCAATCACCAGGACGGTTCCGCGTTACACAATCCGCCGGAAGGGCCATCATTCGCCGGCTTCACGGCGAATCCGTTTCGCGAAACGCTCTTCACCGGCAAAGTCGATTGGGTCTTTAGCAGTCGCACGACTATCAACGGCCGTTATTCTTACGATGACAACTTCCAGCAGACGCCGTTTGCGCAAGCCACCGGTATCACGCCGCGTCAGTCGGCCTCGGGCATTTTTCAGACAAACGATCAGCTTGTCTCAAACCGCGCGCACAGCGTCGTAGCCAACGTCAATCACTCGTTCAACTCGACGCTGACGAATAACTTTGTTTTTAACTTCGTCGACTTTTCGAACGTAATTGATCCGGCGACGGTCGGCTTTCCCGAGCTTCGCATCCTTGGATCGCAGCTTTGGAAGTCGGGCACGAACTACATCACGCCTCAGTCAACCTTCCAGGAGCGGTATCAATTCCGCGATGACCTGACAAAAATTTGGGGCAATCACACTTTCCGCTTCGGTATCGATTACGAGCGGACTTCGATCAACGGGCAGTTTGCATTTGCCAAACCGGCCCGTATCCGCCTCTTCGATCCTGCGACGCCGGGTCTAACCGCGCCGGTGACCGAAGCTGAGTTCCTCGCTTATCCAGTCCGCGACATCTCAATGGGCATCGGCAACGATATCCTGCCGTTCGCTTCTGATGCCAGCGACACGCTCAATCATCGGTGGCAGCCTTATTTCAATGACTCGTGGAAGTTAAGACCAAACTTCACTCTGAACCTCGGACTCGCGTACCGGTACGACACTAATCTTTGGAACCACGACCTGGGCCATCCGGCGATCATCGCGCCGCTATTCGGCAAAGGTACGGCGCCCAGTCCGCGCGACACTAACAACTGGTCGCCGCGGATGGGTTTCGCGTGGGACATTGGCGGAAAAGGCCACACCGTGGTTCGCGGTGGAGTGGGTATGTATTACGACACTGCCATCGACAATTTGCGGTTGTTTGAGCGCGCCGACCTCGGCCGGCCCGGTTCAGAACTGTTCCTGATCGGCACCGATCTTCGGAGCCCGCTACTACCGGGTGGCGACGGTCGGTTCAGCCTCGGCCAATTAACCCTGGCGCAGGCACTAGCGATTGTGCCGGCAGTCCGAGCGAACGTTGAGGCCAGCATCGCGTCTTGCACCCTTCCCACCGGTATCGAGTGTGAAGACCAATTAGGTCTCGCGCCTTCCGGGCCGCTCTTCTCGACAGAGTTTCAGGTCCCGTATTCACTCCAGTACAGCATTGGTGTGCAGCGCGAACTGCCGTGGAAGATGCTGCTCCAGGTCGATTACAACTATCGCAAGGGTGTTCACGAAGTCTTTACCTATGACGCCAATCACTTCTTCGATCTAAACGGTGGGCCACGCACGGCTTTCGGCAACTCGGTGCCATACGCCGACTCGTCGGGCTTCTCAACATACCAGGCGATGCTCCTGCGGCTCGATCGCCGTTTCTCGAACGGTTTCCAAATGACCGTCAGCTACGCTCTGTCACGGTTCAAGGCGTTCGGTGGCGACACGCTCGGTTTAGGCGCGACTCTTACCGATCTGAACGATTTCCGAAAAGAGTTCGGCCCGGCGGGACTCGATCGCACGCACCGTTTTGTCGTCAGTGCAATCTACGACTTGCCATTTGGACGTAACACAAACAGTGCCTTCAAACGCCACGCGCTTGGCGGTTGGCAAGTGTCGTTGATCTCGACCGCGTTTAGCGGCCAGCCATTCAGCGTCTTTCTGCCAAACTTTGTCGACCTGTCGCGTTCCGGGACATTCCAGACGTATTTGCCTGGGACTGGCGAAGGTTCACTCGGCCGCAGCGTCAGGAGCGTCGCCGCATTGAACGCGTTGATAGATGCGTACAACACGAGCATTCCGCATCTGGGTGAACCGTGCGACGTCGATCCCACCGTTCGGTGCGATGCGGGCGACGCGTCTGATCCGAACGGGTTCTTCCACGATCAGATCAATCCTTTGGAGCACGTGCCCAACGACACGCTGATCGGCAGTGATTCGCTGATCTCGCAAGACCTGCGAGTCACCAAGACGTTCAGTTTTGGCGAACGCGTGAAACTCGATCTGATTGGCGAGGTTTTCAACCTTTTCAATATCGCGAACCTTACGACGGGTGGAACACAGGGTTTCACTCTGAATGAAGTGGGAACGCCCGGCAATCCGATCGCCCCCTCCGAACGCACGACGAGTGTGTTCGGCACCGGCGGTCCTCGTGCGTTCCAGTTCGCGGCCAAGGTCCGCTTCTAGTACTGGCTCTGACGAGCGCACAAAGTGGCGGGACGTTGCTCTTTTGATCGACGTCCCGCTCTTTGTTTCGTGAACTGTTAGTGTCCCCGAAGATTTCGCGTGAACCAAATACCCGTGCTGCGCAGACGCTTCCGAATCAACGCGGTGATATTCGTCCTGCTTTTTGCGGGCCCGGCCCTCGCCCAAGGCGGCAACAGCATCCGCGGGAAGATACGTGACGCGAACGGCAACAACGTGCCGCGTATCACCGTAGATTTACACACAGGCACGGGCGGACAAATCGATCAAACAACCACGAACAACGAAGGAGATTTTTTCTTCGGAGGTCTCACCGATATCAGTTATGTCGTTGCTATTCATGCCGCTGATTACGCACCCGTAAGTGAGCCGGTCGAGTTCACCATCCGCGCAGGGCGCGACGTGCCGGGCGAAATGCGCACCGTTGAGATTACGCTCATCGCGAACGAACGGTCACGCACGCTCAAGGCGGGAGTGACGTTCGTTCAGAATGTTCCCCCGGCGGCGCGCGATGCTTTCGAGCATGCAAGAAAGTCTCTCGCAGACGGGCGGAGCGAGGAGGTTCAAAACTTCCTGACGACCGCGATCAAAATCTTTCCTGATTACTTTGACGCTCACTTCATGCTGGCAAACGAGTTTATCAAGAGCGATCACCTGGATGACGCGATCAAAGAACTGAACGAGGCGCAACGCATCAACGCCAAAGATGATCGCGTGTGGTATCTCTTCGGCACAATTCTCATGCGACAAGGAAAGTATGCGGTCGCGGCCCGCGTCTTTGCGGAAGCAGCGCGACTCAGTCCACTCGATGCGGATTATGTATTCATGCAAGCTGTGTCTTTGTTGAATCAGGCCGTGATCACAGAACCAACTTCAGCTCAGGCAAAAGAAGTTCGTGTCTATTTTTTCACCGAAGCTGAGAAGGCTTTTCTGCGAGCCTACGACGTGAGCGGAAGAAAGATGCAAACTGTTCATCTGCAACTCGCTCGACTGTACGAGAAGCGGGGTGACCGCGCGCGCGCAGCCGGCGAACTGGAGGAGTACCTTAAGAAATCTCCCGACGCCAAGAACGCACCTGCCATCCGCGAGGCCATCAAGAAATTGAAGACAGCTCCGTAATCTCCAGTTTCCCGAATTTCGGAGTAAAACCGAAATTTCGGATTTACAAAAGGCTGTAAAACGCCCAAAATCGCCGGTTTCCGCTGTCCCAAAGCTTCGCCCGCTATGGCACCGTCATTGCTTCAAAGGTCGTGGAATTTACTCTTTGCGGATGACCGGGATGATAAATGACATAGTTGCCGACGTAAGGCACGCCGCGACGCCGCTATTGAATCAGGAATGATTAGGCTGATCTTTCTACCTGAGCGATTAGCCAGTGAATTGAATTCAATTTAACTCGGAGCCGGTTTTAGGCTTCAAAGAAAGGAAACAAAAGATGAGAAAAGTTTTGATGTTCGTTTTTGCGATGTGCCTGGCGCTGTTCGCAGTTAACGCCATGGCACAAACCGCAACAACGGGTTCCATCGAAGGCAACGTGCTGGATCCGCAAGGTCATGCAGTTCCGAATGCGACCATCACGGTAACCGGAGGGAACTTGCTCTCGCCGTTAACGGCGACGACAAACGATCAGGGCCACTACACCGTCTCTCAAGTTACGCCCGGTAGATACACCGTGACGGTTGCCGCGACGGCAGGTTTTGCCGAAGCCTCGAAAGAGAATGTAGAGGTCAATCTCTCCAAGACAAGCACCGCAGACATTTCAGTTCAGATTGCTGGTGCGCAGGCCTCGGTGACCATTACCGACACGTCCGGTGCGGCGATCGATCCAACATCGACGACGCGCGGCACCAACGTTTCGACCGATCAGTTTTCGAACTTCCCGACTGCGCGTACAGTCCAGGGGCTTTACACAATCGCGCCGAGCGTCGTTCGCTCGGGCCTGCGTGATGCTTCGGGCCGCGAACGCGATCCGTCGGTTAGTGGATCATCTGGTCCTGAGAATAACTACATCCTCGATGGTGTGAACACGACCGACCCGGCATTCGGCGGATCGGGCGCGAACCTCCCGTTCGAGTTTGTGCAGGAAGTTGAAATCAAGACCGGCGCCTACGGCGCAGAATACGGCCGCGCGACCGGTGGCATCTTCAACGTTCTGACCAAGAGCGGTGGTAACGAGTTTCACGGTGACCTGTTCGGCTACGTCACCAGCAAGGGCCTCGTTCGCGAAACGAAGAACTTCCCGTTCACCGGTTCAGCCCAGAATGGCTTCTCGGAAGCCGACCTCGGCGGTGACATCGGTGGTCCAATCATCAAGAACAAGCTGAGCTTCTTCGGCGCGTTCAATCCCCAACAACGCAAGAACTATTACCTGACGCAAACGTTTCGTACGGATGCCAACAACAAGGTCAAAACGCCGTTCTACGCCGGCAAGTTGACGTGGCAGCTCAACCAGAACCACGTTTTCAACTTCTCGACGTTTGGAGACTTCACGAAGATCGAAGGCTTCCTGGCGACCGGTGCGCTGACGAACGTTTCGGGTTTTGGCAATAACATCGATGCGTTCCAGGGCAAACAGGAGACCGGTGGTCACAACTACGCTTTCCGTATGAACTCGACTTTCCGGCCCACCTGGGTTGGTGAGTTCATGGTTGGTTTGCACTTCCAGCGCGCGAACACCATTCCGCTTGCAACTGGTCTGGCTGCGCCATTGATTACCGACAACTTCGCGGTGCTGAAGGGTGGCTCGGTGCTTACGCCCGTTCAAACTGGGGTGAATGGACCTACGTCCACTGGTTTCATTGATTTCGTTGATGGCCGTGGCGGCACACTGCAGCGCAACTTCATTCGCGGACCGGGTTTTGGCTTGTTCTCAACGCAAGACCGCAACCGCTATGAAGGTTCAGCGAAGCTTCAGAACATCTACGGACGTCATACGATCAAGTATGGCTTCGAATGGTTCCGGAATATCTATAACATCAACACCTTGTCCAGCGGACCAGCGATTACTTATGCGAACCCGTTGGGCGTTGCTTCAGTGACGCCGAGTGCGACACCGATCAACTCGGTTAACGGCATGCGCATCACCAATAACTGGCTGGTATGTACTACTCGCACCGGTGCTATCACCTGTCCGAGTCAAGCAGGTGTCGACCGTGCCAGTCTTATTCCAGGTGCCACCCTCGCAGCACTAGGTTTGACTGTGAATCCAGTTGCAACCGCCATCACCACGTCAGAGGCATTCAACAATCCGTTCATGCTTCGCAACACCACTCGCGTTCGTGACTTTGAGTTGGTGGCCGACACCTACACGGATGTCGAAGGCTTCTACATTCAGGACGACTTCAAGATCTCCAAGGACGTGCAGTTCAACTTCGGACTGCGCTGGGACTTCCAGCAGGCGTACGGCGCCGGCAACGTTACGTACCTGAAGCTTAACAACTTCAAGGACAACACTCAGCCGCGTCTCGGCCTGATTTGGGATTTCACCGGCAATGGCCGAGGCAAGATCTCCGTCAACTTTGCTCGTTACCTCGAAACACCGATTCCGCTCGACGTGAACGTTCGCGCCGGCGGTGGTGATTCGCAGACCGACAAGAACTTCAACGTCAACCGTCTGAACGCCCCGGCTGGTTCCACGATTGCAAATGGCTTATTTGTTAATCTGGGCGCCGAAGCGACTCCGATCGATGAGGATCTGAAGCCGCAGACGGTTAACGAAGCATCTGTCGGTATCGAATACGAGATGGTCAAAGACCTCGCGATAGGCGTCCGCGGCGTTTATCGTACGCAGGGTTCGGTGATCGAAGACGGTTCATTTGACGATGGCAACAGCTACTTCCTGTTCAACCCAGGCGAGAGCGCCACTGAGCGTGCGGCTTGCGCGAACCCGGCCGTTGGCTGTTTCGGTCGCGCTCGTCGTTACTATCGCGCAGTGGAGTTTAGCGCTACGAAGAGATTCACGAACAACTATCAGTTCATCGCTTCGTACGTGTACTCGAGCCTGATTGGTAACTACGAAGGTCTGTTCCGTAACGACAACGGGCAGTCTGACCCGAACATCACTTCGCTGTTCGACCTGGTCAGCCTCCTGACGAACCTTTACGGACGTCTGCCGAACGATCGGCCGCACGTCTTCAAGTTCAACGGCAGTTACCGCACCCCGTGGAAGTTGGTCGTTTCCGGCAACTTCTACGCCCAGTCCGGTATTCCGTACAACCAGTTGATTCCGCACCCCGTGTATGGAAACAACGAAGGTTTTGCGGTGCCGCGTGGAACGGCGATCGTCCCGAACACTGGGGCGACCGTGCCGGGTGGTTCTGCTGGCGTCGAAAGCGCCATTGGAAACAACCGCACTCCGTTCACCACGAACTTGGACCTCGGAGCTTACATGCCGATCAAAATCGGTGAGAACAAGGAACTGCGTTTCACTGCTGATTGGTTCAACGTCTTCAATAACCAGCGCGCTTTGACGCTGGATCAGACGTTCTCACTCAACAGCGGCGTCTCCGGAGTACCAGCAGTCCCGAATCCGTTCTACGGTTCGGGCCTGATCTTCCGGTTCCCGTCGTACTTCAGATTCGGCGCCAGGTTCCAGTTCTAATACTGGCAGCTTAACGTGCCTGCGAAAGCAGGCACGTACACTTTGCAGAGAGGGGCGCCGTAAAGCGTCCCTCTCTTTGTTTTTTTGCCAAACCACCCGAACGCGCTCAAACTGAAACAAACCGAAATCACCTTTCTGAGTTTTTGGGAAAGGAGTTGGGCATGATCGCACCTGCCAACACTGCTTCGCGCAGTCTCATCGTCTTATTCTTTGCGCTAGTAATTCTTCCGATCTGTGCCGTTGCGTCCTACGCTCAGGGCGGTATCGATTCAATGGGAACGGGAGGCCGGCACCGAATTCAAGGACGAATTTATTTTCCGTCCGGACGCAGATCGGACACCACGAATATCAAGGTCACCCTGGAAAGCACCAGCTCTGAACGAATCTTTGTCATCGCGGACATGAATGGGTCGTTCACTTTCAACAACCTCGCTCCTGGAAATTACACCATCACTGTTGATGCCGGAACAGAATACGAAAAAGCGAGTGAATCAGTGCTGATCGAAGGAGTGGCCTCAAGTCGCACAACCAATGGCGCGGACGCCCGCTCGAACATTCCGCGCACATTCAGCGTGATGATCAACCTTCAGCCTAAGCCCGTTCCGGGCAACAAAGCTGCCGTGGTAAATGCCGCCTTGTCGTCCGCGCCAAAGGCCGCCGCTGATGCGTATCGCGCGGCCCTCGAGTCCGCAAAGCTGGGCGATACGAGAAAGGCAATCGACGAACTGAAGACCGCTCTGAGTCTCTATCCAAATTTCGTGCTCGCTTTGAACGAGTTGGGCGTGCAATACCTGAAGATCGGCGAAACCGGCAAAGCAGTAGACGCATTGCGCAACGCCACCACCCTACAACCGGATGACTTCACTCCTCGTCTGAATTACGGGATTGCGCTGCTTGAAGCGAAGAACGCCGCCGCCGCTGAAGAGCAACTGCGTATGGCCGTTGGCAAGAACGGATCTTCGTGGAGCGCGCACATGTACCTTGGGGTCGCGCTGATCGGTTTGCGCAGATTGTCCGAAGCGGAACAGGAACTACTCCGCGCGCTCGATATCGGTGGGCGCCGCGTTGGACTTCCGCATTACTGGCTGGGCGGGATATATTGGGAGCGTCACGAATACGCGCGCGCAGCTTCCGAACTAGAGCAGTATCTGGAACTCGTCCCGAACGCGCCAAACGCCGACAGAATTCGCGGCACGATAAAGGATTTACACGCCAAGCAAGCATCTCCAAAGCAGTAACTGAAAGGATTTACCAATGTTTGATTCAAGCACCCTCATTAGGTTCCCGCTTCGATTAATTCTCGTCTTCCTCATTAGTTTTGTCGCCGTCGTCTCAGCCCTCGCCCAAGGCGTGGGCAGCTCGCGCGGATTGCCTGGTGGCGAGGGCCGCCACATGATCAAGGGCCGTGTGTTCAATCCATCCGGACGGCCAGTGGAAGCCGGCATGAAAATAAGATTGGAAGGTCAGGGCGACGCTGCCGGATCCAAGGCGACTGCTACTGATCTTGATGGTGGGTTCCAGTTTACCAACGTCACGCCGGGTAGCTATTACGTCGTCGTTGACGAGAATGCGGACCACGATGTGGCGCGCGAGTCAGTGCAGATCCAGCCGGGCTTTGGAGCTTCCAACGCGGCGCAGACGATCAATGTGACGATAAACCTAAGAGACCGCGGCGCTGCCGCCGCCTTCGCCAAAATCCCCAAGGATGCGCGCGATGCCTACTCCAAAGGCCTGGACGCAGCGTCGAAGGGTGAGACCAAGACGGCCGTCGAAATGTTCGAAAAGGCGATCACGCTCTATCCGACGTTTTCACGGGCGCTTGGTGAGCTGGGTCTGCTCTACATGAGATCCGGCAAAATGGACAAAGCAGCGAAGACTTACGAATCTCTGCTCGCCGTCACTCCGAATGACGCGACCGCGCACTTGAACTACGGCATCGCTCTGTACAATGTCGCCATCGCGCAAATTAACGACAAGAAGCTGGACGAGGCGAAAGAGACACTGACCAAGGCCGAACTTGAGTTGCGTCAGGCGTTGAAGGCGAACTCAGCCAGCCCCAGCGGCCATTACTACCTGGGTCTGATTCTCATCAAGTCCAAGAGGTACGACGAAGCGCAAAAAGAAATGGAGACGGCGATCGCTGACGGCGGACAGGATTTGGCGCTGGCACACAAGTACCTCGGCGGCTTGTACATGAGTTCGAATCGCCCCAAAGACGCCGCCGATCAACTCGAAAAGTATCTGGAACTGGATCCGAAAGCACCCGATGCTGAACGGATTCGCGGCACGATAAAAGACTTACGCAGCAAGCAGTAAAGTCGATGAGCCGAGTTCATCTCGCTTTCCTCTGTGGCGCCGTCGCTCTGACAGTAACGCTGTCATCGGCGGCGCTTGTTTTCAGCCAGGACAAACCCTCACCGCAGCAGTCTGCCGATGACGTTATCCGCGTCAATACTGAATTGGTTCAGACCGACGTAACCGTGCTCGATAAGAAAGGGCGCTTTGTTGATGGATTGAAGCCCGAACAGTTTCAACTCATCATCGACAAGAAAACTCGGCAAATCGCGTTCGTGGATCGCATCAGCTCAGAAAGCGGCGCGCAAATCGCGAACAAAAATGCCGCTGAGACTAATACTCCCGGTGTCACCACGACGAAACGGTTGGGACGAACGATCCTGTTCTATGTTGATGACGTGCATCTTGCGCCGGACAGCCTGATGCGTGCGCGCAAAGCGCTGCTTGATTTCATCGACAAGGGTCTGGGACCGAAAGATCAGGTAGCGATTACTTCCGCGAGTGGCCAGGTTGGCTTTCTGCAGCAGTTTACGGATGACAAATCAGTTTTGCAGTTAGCGGTGGCGCGTCTTAGCTATCAGTCTGCTTCCAAAGTCGATACTGAGCAGCCCCCGATGTCAGAGTACATGGCGCTCAAGATTCGCGACGGTGATGAAGCCGCGATCAGCTATTACGTCACCGAGATAATGCGCCAAAACTGTTATCGCGCAGGACCGAGCGGCGAGCCGATCTGCATGGTAACGCCCCAGGGCGCGCGCATCATGGTGCTCAACCGATCGCGCACGATTCTGACCCAAACAGCCCCGGACACTAGGTCGACCTTGATTCGTCTCGAAGGTTTAATGCGCACCGTAGCCCAATTGCCGGGTCGCAAGGTTCTGTTCTTAATCTCCGATGGTTTTTACTTGAATGACAAACAGACGGGGTCACAGGACCGCATCAAGAAGATCACTGACGCAGCCGGCCGCGCCGGTGTGGTGATTTACACGCTCGATGCGCGGGGACTTGTGACTGAAGCGTTGGACGTCATGAACAACCGGCCGACGGACCCCCAGGGATTGACGATCAGTGCCACAATTGGCGAAGTCGCAGCATCGCAGGACGGTCTCAACGCTCTGGCTGAAGACACCGGTGGCCGCGCGTTTCGCAACACCAATCGCCGGATGAATGAATGGGTTCAGGAGGTGTTGGACGAGACGTCTAACTATTACATTGTCGCCTGGCGCCCTGATTCTGAGGAGCAGAAGAAGCGTAAGTTCGATCAGCTTCAGGTAATCATCAAGGATCGACCCGATCTCGTGGTCCGGGTGCGCCGCGGTTATTTCAAGAGCGCGCCGTTGCCGGTTCTCAACGTGTCGCACAAAACCGACCAGACCTCAGGTAAGGGTCACGAAGATGACATGCGCGTCTTGATTGATTCACCGGTGGTGCAAAGCGAGATTTCGACCGAGTTGTCTCTGGATATGTACCAAATGCCCGGCATTGGAACGCGCGTGATTGCGTCGGTGAAGATGAGCCGCGAGGCGCTCACGTTCGACTCTTTCGAAAGCAGGCAGGCAGCTGACGTTGATATCGGCGGCATTTTTTACGACGACAAAGGCAAGCCAAAAACGAGTTTTGTCGGCAGATTGAAAGTGTACGGCGACGCGGCCGGCAACAACACTCCCGCGATTTATAGATTTCAGTCGTGGCTTACGCCGGGTCTGTATCAGTTGCGCGTGGGAATACGCGACGTGCGGACGGGACGCTCAGGGAGCGCCACAAAATGGATTCGCATCGGTGCGACTAACTGATCTTCTTCAATTCCAGCAGGTGCCCCATTTTCTCTTTCTTCGTCCGCAGGTAAGCAGTCGCTCTTTCCGAACCCGGTATTTCAATCGCCACGCGTTCAACGATCTCCATTCCGGCTTCTTCCAGTGCTTGCAACTTTCCGGGATTGTTAGAAATCACACGCACCTTGCACAAACCAAGATCGAACAGTACCTCAGCGCACTGACGATATTCGCGCGCGTCGACAGCGAGGCCCAGCCGCTCGTTTGCTTCGACAGTGTCAGCACCGCGATCCTGCAACTCGTACGCGCGAATCTTGTTGATGATGCCGATACCCCGGCCCTCCTGCTGCTGGTAAACAATCGCGCCGCGTCCTTCTTTTTCGATCATCCGCATCGTCGCGTGCAGTTGTTCGCCACAGTCGCACTTCTCTGATCCAAATACATCACCTGTCAAACACTGCGAGTGAATGCGCACGAGCGTAGCGACGTCCGGGCGCAGTTTGCCCTTGAAAAGTACGACAAATTCTTCGCTGCTGGTCTTTGAGCGGTAGCCCGCGATTTTAAAGTCGCCCCATTCGGTGGGCAGATTGGCCACCGCGACGCGCTCAACGGTCAAATCCGGGGGCGCATTTGGGCAAACCAACGGTTCAACTTCGGCGGCATTTACATTACAAGGCATGGTCTTACTCTGTTCCTATTGAGCAGTTCGCACCAAGATTCGTGAAAGATCGGCGTAAAAGCGAATTATAGAGGCCGCATCCGCAGGGGACAAGCGCGCAAAAATCAAACTATTGATGCCGACCAAACTGGCGCGATAAGATACCAACGGCTTTTCGAAAGCCGCCGGATGCCCGACTGCGCGGGTCCCGCCAATGACAACCAAGATCGAAGAGATTTCCAGCCACCCCGAACCGAGCACCACGCAAAGCGGAGGACTGCGCGAACCACAGGCCGAGCGGCGACCGGCGCTCGTGTTCTTACGGGGCGAATTGCTGGCGGTTCCGATTCCGCTGGAACGCGCTGAAGTGACGCTCGGGCGCGCCCTGGATGCTGACGTACGCATCAACGACAATCAGGCATCGCGACTGCACGCGCAAATTCGCACTGAACGAGACGACGCGACGGGCGAAGTGCGTTACCGATTGATCGATCTCAAGTCCACCAACGGCACGTTCCTGAATGGTAAGCCGATTGGCGAAGCGTTCCTCGAAGATGGCGATAAGTTCGTGATCGGTGATCAACTGATTCGTTTCGAGATGCTCGACGAGATCGATCGCGAGTTTCAACAACAGATTCATCGTCTGCTGGTGCATGATGACTTGACTGGATTGCTGACGAGCAAATCCTTTTTCTCTGAACTGCGTCGCGAGGCGGCGCGCGCCGAAGCTGAAGACCGTCCCTTTTGCGTGCTGATGATGGACCTGGACCACTTCAAAGAAGTCAACGACACCTACGGCCATCTGGTCGGGAGCGAAACGCTCGAAGAAGTTGGCGGGGTCATTCGCGGATCGCTGCGCGCCGGCGATGTTGGCGCGCGCTTTGGCGGCGAAGAGTTCGCCGCATTCCTGCTGGACGCCGACTATGCGCAGGGCATGGTTGCCGCAGAGCGGGTGCGTGCCGCAATCGACAAGAATCAGTTTTCAGCTACGCGTCGCGGCGCCGACACGGAAGTTCGCACGCATCACATGACAATTAGCATTGGCGTCGCGTCGTTTCCGACGGATGCCAGCGATCCGATTCAGTTGGTCGAGAAAGCGGACTCGGCTTTATATCGCGCGAAACGTTCGGGCCGAAACCGCGTCTGCGCGTACCAGCCAGGAAAACACGCGCCGAAAAAGTTGGTGCGGCCGCGAAAATAGTTTTAATCTAGCGTCCAAACAATTCGGGAGGAACTGCCGTGAAACGCTTTGTGCTCTCTGCAATATTCGTCTGCTGTGTATTCGTATTGGCTTCTGCTCAACCAACTGAACCGCGCGTTGCATTAGATCAGCCGGCGCTCGCCGCCGATTCGCACGGCGCGCCGGCCATTGAAGCGCGTTTGGCCACTCAAGTACTGAATGGTTCGGACGATTCTCCGGTCATGAATGTGAAATTGAACGTAAAGAACGTGAGCGGCACGTTCTACAACTACGTGAGCGGTTGGGCGACATTCTACGATTCGGCAGGGGTGCGTTGTGGCGACGGTCTGTTCAAGCTGGACGCGCTGGCGGTGGATGAGACGGCGTCGACTGATACGCCGGGCGTGCGTATCCGATGTTCGCCCGCAACGTGGCGCATTGTCGCGACAAACCTGCTCACTCGGACGGCGGACGTTGCGAAGCCAGGCGAAACGGCGCCCCCCAGTGAGACGACTGCCCCGGCCACGGAAACAGAGTCGAGCCGGCCGCGTCAGACAAACTTCGTCATCAGCATCGACGGCGAAGAGCATCCGATTCAACTCAACAATCCAATTGTTCTGAAGATGGGAAACCGCGATCGAAAGATCGTGCTGCGCAGCGCACCTTAAGTCTCAGTCCGCGGTAACAGCGCCGCGCCGCGCGGCATAATGTACCCGGTCGCGTTTAGTGAGAGCTGGGCCAGAATCGACTCGATCGAAATTGCCGGAGTCATGCGCATGCGGCGCACACGGTCTTCATCAAGGCCCGTTAGGATGTGGACACGAAAGTTCTCGGCTTTTGTCATTAACGCCCAGGCCGTTTGTCCGTTAACTTCGTAATTCTTGCGCAGGCGAAACTCAAGCGCAGCGGAGTTAGCAGACTCAAACCATTTCAAAAAATCTGAACGTCCCAGACCATCGGCGCATTCAGCCAGCAGCACAATCGTGCCGCCGTCTGCGCAAGCGTGCGCGGCCATGTCGAGTGCCTTGTGCGCCTGAATCATGTTGATGTCGTATGGTAAGCCGCCGCAACTGACAATTACGATTTCGCGCCTCTCAGAAATCGTGGTCGAGTGCGCTGATGCGTAAGCTGCACACGCGCGCTCATGTGCGGTGCGCCAATGGCCGGCAAAGATGTTTTCAACGGCGCCGCTCTCATCCACGATGGTATTGATCGCAAACGTGGGATTGATTAGCGCTGCGACACGTTCACATTCTTGGCTGACCGCGTTGCCTTTCAGCAAACCCGTTCCGATGCCTGCGCGACGCCCGCCGCGTTCGAAATCTAAAGCCAGCATGTGTGTCGCTTCAATCGTCCGTGCTGATGCAAGTCCCGGACAAATCGATTTGCGCCCGCCGGTGAAACCCGCGAAGTAGTGAAAACTTACGCCGCCCGTCACAATCAACTTCGAAAAATCCTTCACGGCGCGATTGATTTCAACAGCAGTCCCGTCGGACATCTTTCCAATCTCGATCAAATTCGCCGCGTCATACGCGTCGTGATCAATTGTGCGAATGCGCTGCGCTATGAAGGGCGTCAGAAGTTCAGTCTTCTCTTCCTCGCGGACCGCGCGATGAATTCCGGTGGCGAAAATGATCGCGATGTCCGCCGGCGCAATTCCGTTTTGAATCAAGCGGCGCACCAGCAGGTTGACTACTTGTGCGCTGCCCGTTGCGCGCGTGGCGTCGGACGCGACGATCAGCACAGAGTCGCCTGGTTCAATCAGTTCCTCGAACGGTAGTGATTCGATCGGATCGTCCAGCGCGGCGCCGATTTCTGGATCGCTCAGTGGGGTTGAGTCGCGATGGGTGGTGAGGACTTCGAATCGGGCTGGATCATATTCGAAGCCAATCGAATCGTGGCCGTAACCGAGTTGAATGGTTGGCATGAATCAGCGCGCAGGATGCGCGCGAACCGCCCGCAAGATGCGGGCGCTCCTACTCCCGTTCTGATCGAAAACACGCGGTGCCGGCATGGCAAAAATGGAACGTGTCGTCTTCAAATTCCGGCGTCTCCATCTGCAAAGTCAGATGATCAACGCCAAAAAGGTCGTGCAGCTTCGTCCGCAATTCCTTCAACAGCATCGATTGAGAGATTGAGTCCGCGTGGATGACATGAGCGCTCAAGGCTTCGCGTCCGGAGGTAATCGTCCAAATGTGCAGGTCGTGAACGTCTGAGACGCCTTCAGTTTCGAGGATCGCGTCTTCCACCGCCGCGAGATTGATGTGCGCGGGCGTCCCTTCGAGCAAAACGTTGGTCGCCTCACGAATCAAATGCCATGCACTCCAAACGATCAGCACGCTGATCACAGCGCTGATGAGCGGATCCGCCGCGTACCAACCGCTAAACGTAATCACCACGCCGGCGACAATGGCGCCGACCGAGCCCAACGCATCAGTCATGATGTGCAGCCAAGCGCCGCGCACATTTAGATCGTCGTGACGCTCTGTGTGCAGCAAACGCGCGCACAGCAGATTGATCGCCAGGCCGCCGGCGGCGATCGCAGTCATCGTGCCGCTGCGCACCGGCGTAGGCGCCAACCAGCGTATGTAAGCTTCGTAAAAAATGAATAGCGCAATCAACACCAGCGCCACGCCGTTAATGAATGCGGCGAGAATTTCTAAACGGTAATATCCGAAAGTCTTTCCCGGTGTCGCCGCGCGCGCAGCAAACCAAACGGCGACGAGCGCGAGCGTGAGTGCCGCGACGTCCGCCAACATGTGGCCTGCATCCGCGAACAGCGCCAAAGAACCGGTCCACCAGCCGCCAAATGCCTCGGCCAGCATGTAGAGCGCCGTTAAGATCGTCACCGTCATCAGACGGCGCCGGCTCGCTTCGGCGCGGCCATGACGATGTCCGTGATGTGAATGAGAGTGAGAACGGTTGGAGCTGTGTGCGCTCATCACGCGAACAGATTAGCAGATCAGTTGATCGGGGCAAACGTACTTGTTACTCCAGAATCAATCTCAATGCTAGAATCCCTGCGCTTCAAAGTTCCTTCATCTCGCACCGGCAGGAGTATGTGATGAAACGACCTGAATTGCAGCGGCGACTGGCCGTTAACTTTGCCCTTGTCTTTCTTGCCACGCTGACAGTTTCTGCGCAAAGTTTCAGCCTCGAGCAGGTGACGAGTTCGCCGTTCCCTTCGGACTTAGTAACAACTAAACGGGGCGACCGAATCGCCTGGGCATTTGACGCCGAAGGCAAGCGCAACATTTGGATCGCCGAGGCGCCGACGTTTGCGGCGCGCCAAGTGACACGCTACGACATCGATGATGGCGGCGAGTTAACCGATCTCGTCTTTGCGCCAAGCGGCAACTTGATCGCCTACGCTCGCGGTGGCGAGCAGGGAAAAAATCAGGCAGGCGAATACACAAATCCCACGTCGGATCCGGCTGGTTCGAAAAAAGAAGTTTGGGTAGTTGACACGCGGACGGGACGCACAACGAAGATCGGTGAAGGTGAAGCGCCGATGTTCACCGCCGCGGGCGATCAGATTATTTGGATTCGCGGCGGCGATCTTTTGACTGCGCCCGTGATCGGTGGCAAAGAGCGGAAGCTATTCGAAATGCGCGGCAATGTCAGTGCGCCCACATGGTCGCCCGATGGAGCTCAGCTCGCTTTTGCGTCGATGCGTGGCGATCACAGCTTCATTTCGATTTATGAAACGCGGACAAATCGTTTGCGTTTCATTTCGCCGAGTGTCGATCGCGACACGGCGCCGCGCTGGTCACCTGACGGAACACGCATCGCATTCATTCGTCAGTTTAGCGTGCCTGACACGTTCTCCGTTGATCGAGATCGCATGCAACCCTGGGCCATTTGGATCGGCAACGCGCGCACCGGCGAAGCAAACCAAATCTGGCGCTCGGGTGATGCTGATAACGACTCGTACCCGGGAATTCAGGACGAAGACTTCTGGCAATGGGCCGCCGGCGATCGCCTTCTTTTTTCTTCGGAACGCGACGGCTGGGCGCATCTATATTCCATTTCGGCGGCGGGTGGCGCGGTCGTCTCACTGACGCCAGGCGATTTCGAAGTTGATAGTGCAGCGCTGTCATCGGACCGGTCGTTCGTAATCTTTTCCGCGAACAAGAATGATGTCGATCGCCGCCATCTCTGGCGCGTAGATGTTGGGGGTGGCGCGCCTCAGGAAGTCACTCGCGGCGAGAGCATCGAAATGTATCCGGTGATCTTTGATGGCGGTCGGCAGGTTGCCTTTTTCCACTCCACAGCTCGTGATCCATTCATGCCGTTCACCGCGCGGGTTGATGGCTCAAACATGAAACCGCTGGCGCCGCAGGCGCTGCCCCGCGATTTTCCTTCAGCTAAGTTGGTTGTGCCTGAGCAGGTGATCTTCAAAGCGGCCGACGGCTGGGACATTCACGGACAGCTTTTCAAACCGGCGAATGCCGCGGGCAAAATGCCTGCGCTTGTTTTTATGCACGGGGGACCAGTGCGCCAGATGCTGCTTGGCTGGCATTACCTTTACTACTACCACAACTCATATGCGATGAATCAGTATCTCGCCAACCGCGGATACATGGTTCTCTCAGTCAATTATCGCAGCGGCATCGGTTACGGCCGCGGCTTTCGCATGGCGCAGCATCGCGGCGCGCGTGGCGCGTCGGAATATCAGGACGTTTACGCTGCAGCGAAGTATTTGCGCGACCGCGACGACGTGGACAAAAAGAGAATCGGATTGTGGGGGGGATCATACGGCGGCTATTTGACGGCGCTCGGCCTGGCGCGCAACTCAGACGTGTTCGCTGCGGGAGTAGACTTCCATGGCGTGCACGATTGGAGTCAGCGCGTTGCCGGTTTGCCGCTGCAGTTTACTAATCAGGAGCAAAACCGTGTCGCGCGCGAATCGTCGCCAATGGCGTCCGTCGACAAATGGAAATCACCCGTGCTGTTGATCCATGGCGACGATGATCGAAATGTTGAGTTCGCGCAGACGGTCAATCTCGTACGCCGGCTGCGCACGAACAATGTGTATTTTGAAGAGTTGATTTACCCCGACGAGATTCATGATTTTCTGCTCCACAAAGATTGGCTGCGCGCGTATCACGCGAGCGCCGACTTTTTTGACAAGCATTTGAAGTGAGCTCAGGCTGCCAGCCTGTCGGCGCATTGGATGGACTTCAACCCTCGCAATCTACTCGTCATCGATTTTGGCCAGCTCGGCGACGTCGTGATGAGCCTGCCTGCGTTGCGCGCGATTCGCGAGAAATTTCCGCATGCGCGCATCACGGTGGCGGCCGGAACCCCAAGTTCTCAAATCGTGGAGCTCTCAGGCTACGCTGACGAGCTAATCGCCGTCGATCGCGTAGCGCTGCGCGATGGATTCATACCGCTTTCCATCATGCGCATCGTGAATGTCGTCAAAGACATTCGTCGGCGCCAGTTCGATTTCGTAATCGACCTGCACAGTTTCTCGGAAACGAACTTGCTGGGACTTCTCTCCGGCGCGTCCAGGCGTCTTTTTGCGCGGCGCCCGGGGCGGTCGCTGGACTTTCTTGCGAACTTCAATCCGAAACCGCCCGTCGATCGAAATGATCCCGATCAGCACCTGGTGGATCGATACCTCGACGTGCTGAAACCGCTCGGCATTGCCGGCGCTCCGCGCATTCCGACCATAACTCCACGAGCAGATGACAACCGGGCGATCGACCGAGTGCTGAAGCAGGCGAAAGCGGAATCCGGCACACCGCTCGTCGGCTTATTTCCCGGCGCCGGACATCCGGGCAGGGCTTGGCCGGTCGATCAATGGGCGGAATTGGCGGACTTCATGATTCGGAATGACGGTGTTCGGCCGGTGGTTTTCATCGGACCCGAGGAACGCGCGGGCGTGCAATCGATGCGCCGGCAGTTTCCAGCGCCGGCAATATTCCTCGAGAAGCTCTCGATTGGTGAACTCGCGGCGGCGCAGGCGCGTTTGGCAGTTTTCGTGTCGAACGACACGGGACCTGTGCACCTCGCTGCCGCTGTCGGCGCGCCAATCGTAGTTCTCATTGGTCGTCTCACACCGCACGCGTACATCCCACTGGCGACCTCGAAGCGATTGATTTTCAGCGAGGGTGTTCACGCGATCTCAGTCGAAGAAGTCTATGTGGCAACACGGGAAATGTTGGCGGTTGAACGTATGACGACCTTGTTTGCGAGCTAATGCCATACCTCTCCAGAAAGTTTGCGTTTGCTATCATCCTCGCCGCGCTGACCGTTTGGATCATCGCTGAGCGCGTCTCCAGCAACCCGCCATTAGCGCCACCTGAAACCGCATCACAGCCAAAGTCAACCGCCGATACCAACACCGGCTTCGATGGCGCACTTGCGCGCGACATCGATCAATTGATCGATGGCAGCGATTCCGCAAAAGCTCGCTGGGGCGTCTTCGTAATGTCGCTGAGAGACGGTCGCGTCTTGTATTCGCGCGCAGGCGATAGTTTATTCACGCCGGCGTCGAACATGAAAGTCTACACAACCGCTGCCGCGCTTGATTTACTCGGGCCCGATTTTCGATGGCGAACATCCGTGTATGCGTCGACCCAGCCCACCACCGATGGCGTGATTGATGGTGATGTAATTCTGTATGGACGCGGCGCGCCGGACCTTGATTCAAAAGAGGGGCTGTTGACGCTGGCCGATCAGCTGCAGCGGCGCGGTGTGCACCGGGTGCGAGGGAGCATCATCGGTGATGAGAGTTACTTTCGTGGCGAACAATACGGAACGGGCTGGCAATGGAATGATTTGCAGTGGTACTACGGTGCGCAACCTAGCGCTCTATCTGTTGATGAGAACGCGGTTGAAGTCACACTCGGTCCGGGCAAGAAGACAGCAGGTCCCGCATCGGTTGTCATCACGCCCAACGACAGCCGCTTACGGCTTACCAACAATGCAACGACTGGCGAGCGGGACGCGGGGACTACCGTCGGCATCGAACGCGGCTTATCGAACAACGACGTGGTCGTCTGGGGAGAATTTCCGATCGGCGGACACGCATACTCTGCCTTTCTCTCGATTCGCGATCCGGCATTGCGAGCGGCGACCATTTTTAAGCAGTTATTGAACGCGCGTGGAGTTCAAGTTGATGGTGATGTGGCGACTCGTGACTTTCGCACTTCTGAAGCAAACCGATTCGATCCGGAAAAGGCAATCGAGCTGGCTTATCTCGAAAGCGCGACTTTGGGCGACGTTGTGCGCAGGACTAACAAAGAAAGCAACAACCTTTACGCTGAATTGATTCTTCGCACTTTGGGAAAAACGAAAGGGGCCAGCGCGCCTGATCCCAATCCACGAAAGAACGCAGCTCGCGGCGACGATGAAGCGGGCGTCGCCGTAATCAAAAAATGGTTGAGCGACCAGAACATTAACGCCAGCTCGATTGCAATTCATGATGGTTCCGGATTGTCGCGTTTGGATCTGATCACTCCCGAGAGCGCAGCCCGGCTGCTCGCATTTGCGGCCCAGGCTTCCTGGCGTCAAAGTTTTTATGACTCGTTACCTGTGGCTGGACACGACGGAACCCTGCGGGGGCGCCTTGCGAACACTACCGGGCGAATAGTCGCAAAAACAGGCTCGCTCACGTACGACCACTCACTCTCAGGCTACGCTACGACCCAGTCCGGTGAGGTTTTCGCCTTTTCAATTGTCTGCAATGACGCTACCGGCAAAGCTCGCCCAGTGCGGACAATTGACGCTATTGCCAGCCGCATAGCCGCCGGTCAGTAGGCTCTGAACCCCAAAAAAAGCTCGAATTTTTGCAGTGAGCCAAGAGATGTTAAGCCTAGACAAACCGGGTTCAACACAGTAATATTGGCTAGCGGCTCTGGCCGCGTTTCCTTGCCCTGTTCGGCAAGCCACTTCCTCCATTCCTTTCCAGGAGCACAAGTCAATGATTACTCTCGGCAGAATTCTCGCTTTAACTCTGGTCATCGCCTCAACCAGTGTCTTCGTCGAGGCGCAGCGCACACAGTCTGCGAAGAACAGTAGTTTTCAGCCAAAGGCTTCGGTTAACGCCGAAGAAAACGATCGCGCCCGTGACGGATTAGTTGGCCCCGTAAGGCGGATCCGTTCGGAGGTCGTCAAAGTTGTCACTACAGACGGGAAGGTCGTCGAAGCCGGCAAGCGTGCCTTGCTGGAAGCCGCGGAATACGATCTCAAGGGTGCGAAGACCGTCAATCAGTATTTCCCCGTCAATGCCTCAACGCCGACCGGTCGCGAGGTCTATAAGTATGACGACAAAGGAAACATCAGTGAAATGACCTTGACCGGAGCTGACGGCTCTCTGATCAGCAAAGAAGTATACAAGTACGAATACGACTCGCTCGGTAACTGGACAAAGATGACAACTTCGGTCGCGGTTGTGGAAAACGGTTCGATTACTTTTGAACCCACGGAAGTTACGTATCGCACGATCTCGTATTACCTCGACGCAACCATGACCAAGATGCTTCAGCCCGCGAGCACGACGAGTCCGGCATCCGCCAAGAACGCCGAAGACAGCAGCGCAACAAAATCCACACAGCAAGCCGTGGTTCCGCCGCTGCAAGTTACTCACCGACCGCCGATCACACTGACTGGTCAGGCCGTTCAGCCGCTCGCTGAGATGCGCAACGTCTCGTTTGTAGGTAATCCAAAAGTGACTGTAGAGAATGCTCCGACTCCGCCAGCCCAACCGGCGCGAATGGTTACTGGTGGTGTCCTCAACGGAAGCGCTCTTACCCTGCCGACGCCTCTATATCCGGAAGCAGCCCGCCGCATGCGCACGTCCGGAGTCGTCGAAGTGGAAGTCGTCATTGATGAGAACGGGAAAGTAGTCTCGGCAAAAGCGGTCTCGGGCCCGGTAGTGTTCCGTGACAACGCTGTGCAGGCAGCATTGCGCGCGAAGTTCACGCCCAGCAAGCTATCCGGCCAGCCCGTCAAAGTCACCGGCAAGATTATTTACAATTTCCGCATGCCCTGAGCCCCGCGTCCTTCGCGGCTCACCCTACGAAAGGAAATCACATGGCACTCACAGGAGAACTTAACGACTTATCGCTGGCGGAGCTTATTGAATTTTTCTGCAACCAGCGCAAAACCGGACGACTGAAAGTCATCTATCCGCTTGGCGCCGGCTATTTCTATTTGAAAAACGGTGCGGTGGTCCACGCCCACATCGGTGATTTACGCGGAATTGACGCAGTCTTTTTCGCGTTAACTCAACCGAACGCTTCATTCAAGTTCAGTCCGGCGTTCGAGGCGCCCGAGCAGACAATTAATCAACCGTGGACTTCTGTTGTGTTGGAAGGCTTGCGGCGCATGGATGAAGGCGTCGCGCCGCGCACACCTTCCGTGCTCAAGAGCGAAGAAGAGCATGAAAGTGATCGCGAAGAGACTGCCGTCGAGACCACGCGGAAGGGTTCAATGACTCCCGCGATCCAGCCGAAGGTTGTCGCAACCAAGTCGAAGGAAGATGTCAAAGCGTTTGGAGTCCTACTATCGGGATCGGAGAGTGAATCGTTCTCGCGTCGTCGCTGGAACCCAGCATTGGTCGTGGCCGCAGTTGTTGTGCTGATTGTTGCGGTCGGCGTTCCCTGGGGTTGGTACACGCATAGGCGAAGCGTCCGCATGTCGAGTGAAGCCAACGCCGCCACTCCGCAGATGCCGACGGAAGTGGCGACGCCGAGCGAGACTCAAAGCACGCCCGTGCCGCAAGCTGAGTCTCCTACGAACGCCGAGAATGAGGCTGAACTTGCCAAGCGGCAACGCGAAACGCGCGCGCGCGAGCGCGCCAAGGCTCTGGAACAATCCAGCGCGACCAACGCCGATGCGAAATCAGTCAATCCGGCCCGGTCTTCGGCATCGAACAAGCGAGCCGTGGTAACGGTTACCTACGATGAAAACGGACGCGTGACCGCGGCGTCGGGAGGCGACGCCACCGCACTCCGCATCGCCCGACAGAAACGTTTTCCTCCGGGAAAGCCAGGTTCAGCAACGGTTACAATTCCGATTAACTAGATTTCGAGCAAGGGGGGGTAAAAAGCGCGGGCCTTGTCCCGCGCTTTTTTTATACGAGCGTCATTAGTTCTTCCTCGGTGAGGACGGCCGATGCCTGTTTCGCGTGTTCGTAGATTCGATTGACCCGATCTTCAGTCGCCTCGAGGCCGCGATTTTCCAGCCAAAAAATTACGTTGGACTTGCCGCTCATCGGGCCCACTTCGATTACCTGCTTCAAACCAAATTGACCCGCCGGCACACCTGAATAGATCAAGTCGGCAAGTTCCGTGTCGCCTTTTCGGTAGCTCTTGATGACGGCCGCCGCGTGAACGCCGGTAGCAGTCCGAAACGCATCCTTGCCGAAGACCGGATAGTTCAACGGCACAGTCCAGTGACACGCTTCGGCTGCTTTGTCGCAATACTCGCGCAGTTTTGTCAGGTCGTTATCGATCCAACCCATCAGCTTCAGATTGACAAGGAGCTGATCCATCGGCGTGTTGCCAACGCGCTCGCCCATGCCGAGCGCCGAGCCGTGTACTTGATCGGCGCCGCCTTGAATAGCCGCGATTGAATTGATGAGACCGAGCCCGCGATCCTGGTGACCGTGCCAATCGAGCCGCACTCCCTCGCTTTGCTCATCGATGATACCGCGGACGAAGCGCACAACTTCGCGCGCGCCATCGGGTGTGGCATGACCGACGGTGTCACAAACACAGACCGCGCGCGCGCCGCACCGAATCGCAGTCGTGTAAAGCGCGCGAATCGTTTCGGGATCGGCTCGCGTAGTGTCTTCCGTAACGAACATGACGGGCAGACCTTCACTGACAGCGAGCGTCACCGCTTCTTCCGTCAACTGCAAAAGCTTGTCGAGAGTCCACTCTTCCGCATAGAAACGAATCGGTGAAGAGCCGATGAACGTGCAGGCCTCGATCGGAATTCCCGCGCGTTGAGAAATCTCAGCGATCGGGATGATGTCGTTGCGATGCGTGCGCGCCGCGCAGTTGGGGCGAATCTTCAGTTTCTTTTCCGCAATTTCGCGCGCCATCATCTCGACGCCAGCCGCATGGGTACCACCCGCCCCCGGCAAACCGATGTCTGCGGTGTCGATTCCGAGCGCATCCATCAGATGTAACAGCTCAATTTTCTTTTCAACCGGGGGTTCGCAAACGGATGGTGATTGCAAACCATCGCGCAGCGTTTCGTCGTCAAAGCCGATGTGACGATTGGGCTTTTGTAATTCGGGATCGACTTTGTTCCAGTCGTAAATTAGTTCGGAAACGGACACTTTTCACCTCGTTAATGGGCGCGCCAAAAAAGTGAAGGTTTGCGCTGCATCGAGATTTCGATTACAACAACGCGCGACTTTGATGTCAACTCACCGACCAGTCACGGGAATTTCGCGCATCGAAAGAATCGCGCTGGGTTCTGATCGCGCGGCAAAGATTATGGCGGTGCGCGCCTGCATCGCACGTGTCGCGGAAATCGATTCGCGTTGGCGCGATGCTTTGGTCGTCGCCCGGCCCGTCAAAACAGATGCGCCCGCGATGCCACTGACCGATTGGGAATTGATGAGCGGCGCGCGCCTGCGTGCTGGAGCGGTTCGCGACTTGCTTATCGAACAGAAGCTGGAAGCCGATTTGTACGTCGGATTGGAAGGGGGGTTTCATTCAATTTCGGTAGATGGCCAGTGGCACACGTTTCTGCGTGGGTGGGCCTATGCAACGGATGGCGAGCGCGGCAGCTTTGGCATGTCACCGTCGATTGAAGTCCCGGAAGCAATCGTCAAGAGCGTCACCCAAGGCAAGCGCGAACTCGGTTTGGTGATGGATGAAGTCGCCGGGGGGCGCGATGTCAGAAGCCGCCAGGGCGCGTGGGGCGTTTTGTCGCGCGATTTGCTGACGCGGTCAATGAGTTTTGAAGCGGCGCTGATTGCGGCTTTCGCTCCTTTCTACAACCCGAAACTTTACTCAGAAGCTTAGATCGGCCTACTGCCCGGCGCGCCGGGCCATAGCCGCCTCTAAACTGCCCTGAGTCAGTGCTAAAATCATTTCATCAATGCGCGTCACCATCGGGCAAATCAACACTACCAACGGCGATTACGTAGGGAACGTCGCGCGGATTCTGAGCGCGATAGCACAGGCGAAAAAGGACGGTTCCGACCTCGTTGTCTTCCCAGAAGTAACGATTCAAGGCTACACGTCGTTCGATTGGTTTCTCGATCCTGATGTCGTGCGATCTGCCCTTGATCCCCTGAACGAAATCATCGAGGCGACTGCGGGCATCACCGCCATCGTCGGCACCGTGCGTCCCAGCGATCAGACAACCGGCCGCCGTCTGTTCAACGCAGCGGCGGTGATTCGCGATCGAAAATTACTGGGCTTTGCCGACAAGACTTTGCTGCCTGAGTACGACGTGTTCGACGATCCCCGTTACTTCGAACCATCGCGTGTGCGGCGCTTGTTCGATCTCGACGGGACAATATGCGAACAGGATGTTCGCGACCCGCAGGCAAGGATGCCTGCGCTCCGGTTCGGAATCGCCGTGTGCGAAGATTTTTGGAATGACAAGACGTTCTGGCGGCAGAGGCTCTATCCGAACGACCCGGCGCAGGAATTGATCGAGATGGGTGCCCAATTGCTCGTATCGATCAACGCGTCACCATTTAACAAGGGAAAGATGCGCGTGCGCTGCGACATGGTGTCACACCGCGCGAAGTCTGCTGGCGTTCCGATTGTGTTCGTCAACCTGGTTGGCGCAAACGATGGAATTATTTTCGACGGCGCCAGCATTATTT
>Ga0207689_10000451_pt1 | contig 38688 bp, 38 predicted proteins | sample KBSMisM52_FD_184312 | JGI IMG/M metagenome (GOLD analysis project Ga0207689, IMG submission 184312) | Miscanthus rhizosphere microbial communities from Kellogg Biological Station, Michigan, USA - KBS Miscanthus M5-2 (SPAdes) (version 2) | ecosystem: Host-associated > Plants > Roots >...
GTGCCTAGCGGCCGCGCGCACGCGGCCGGTCGCTCGTAGCGCCGTTTCGCAGCCGACGCATCGAAACGACGATATCGGCGAATTCCCGCCTACGTCGCCATCCGCGTTCGCGTGCCCGTCCTGCGGCGCCGAGTCGCCCGGTCCGTTCTGCACCCGCTGCGGCGAGCGCAGACTCGGAACGGACGATCGCTCGCTGCGGCACTATCTCGACATTCTCGTCAACGATCTGACGCATTTCGACTCGAAAGGGTACCGGTCGCTGCGCTACCTGCTGACGAGACCGGGGTTCCTCAGCACCGAGCAGCTGCGCGGGAGCCGCGTGCGCTACGCGAAGACGCTGATTTTCCTGTTCATCCCGATCTACGCAGTGATCTTCTACGCGCTGTTCTTCAAGCGGCAACCGTTCATCGCCGCGCACGCCATCGTCGCCACCCACTTGTGGTCGTTCATCCTCGTGCTGCTCGGGGCCGTCGTCCCTGCAATCGCCGGCGCCTATGTCGCGTGGTCCGATTCCCCGACGATTGCCGCAGCCCTGGTGACGCACGACAACCCGGTGTCGATCTTCGTTCAATGCGCGGTGGCAATGTATCTGTTCGTCATGCTGCGCCGCGTGTACGGCGCCGGCTACGCGTACAGCGGCGTCGTTGCCGTCACGATCGCATGGTCCTTCTTCCATCTGGTCAGGCTATACCGGTTCCTGCTGTTCACGATAACGCTGCATTCGCTATGAGGCGGGCGACATGGATGCGTTGCTCATCAGCGTCATCTCCGCGTGCACGGCCCTCGTCGTTCGATCGCGGGCCCGCTCGTCACGCTGACGGTCTCGCTGCGCCAGTTCAACGCGTCGGTGCTGTCGGCGAACCGGCAGAAGTGGATCGAAACGCTGCGCGACCTGCTCGCAGAGGCGATCTCGCTGATCGTTGCAGCGCTTGTAATCAAGAGCCGCTACAAGGATCAGTGGAACGAGGGGCGAACGGCGTTCGAGGGCAACCCTGCGCTGCTCGAAAAACTCCAGCGGCTGGTGCCGAGGCCGACATCGAAACGATCACTGCGCTGGCGCAAGCGATCCTGAAACGCGAGTGGCAGCGCGTGAAAGCGGGCACCTGAAGCGCTGGATCGGACCGCGTTGCCCCGTTACAATCGTACCGTCGCCATAGTGACGGACTCGCTCGACCATGCAACGCCTGCTCCTGCTGCTGTGGTTCATTGCAGCGCCCGCCCTGGCGCAGGACGGCGCGTATGCGGGCCGCGATGAGGCGCTGCGCGCGATCGATTCCGCGGAGCCGGAGCGTCGCGCCGATGCGATCAGGTGGATCGCGAGTCACGGCACGCCGGACGATGCGCCGGTCCTGCAGGCGCATCTGACGGACACCAGCGTCGAGGTGCGCGAGGTTGCCGAAGCCGGGCTGTGGCAGCTGTGGAGTCATTCGGGCGACGAGAAGATCGATGCGCTTCTCGCCCGCGGCGTCGACGAGATGCGCGGCGGCGACCTCGATACGGCCATTGCGACCTTCTCGTCGATCATCGACCGGCGTCCCGATTTCGCCGAGGGCTGGAACAAGCGCGCCACTGCACTTTTTCTCACCGGCGATTTCCGCCGCTCCCTCGCAGACTGCAACGAGGTGATCAAGCGCAATCCCGCGCATTTCGGTGCACTGGCAGGCTTCGGCCAGATCTACTTCCAGCTCGAGCAGTACGAGCGCGCAATCGCGTTCTGGCAGCGCGCGCTGCAGGTCAATCCGAATCTGACCGGCGTCGAGGCCAGTATCAAGGCAACGGAACAGCTGATCGCGCAACAGCGCAAGCGTTCCGCCTGACGCCACCGTGACCGTCGACACCGCCGCCCGCATGGATGAGTCGCGACCGTCGATGCGCAGCATCACGACGGAGCGGCTGCTACTCGAGCCGCAGGTCGCCGCGCATGCCGACGAGATGTTCCAGCTGCTGCAGGACCCCGCGATCTACCGCTACGAGAACGAAGCGCCGCGGTCCGTCGATCTCTTGCGCGAGCGCTTCCTGCGACTCGAGACACGCCGGTCGGCCGAGGGCGGCGAGATATGGCTCAACTGGGTTGTGCGGCTGCCGAAATCGGGCCTGATCGGGTTCGTACAGGCGACGGTCTACCGCGACGGTTCGGCGGGCGTCGCCTACGTGTTCGGCAGCGCATACTGGGGACGCGGGCTCGCCTACGAAGCGGTCCACGCGATGCTGCGCGAACTTGCCGAGCACTGGAGCGTCGGAGTCGCAAGGGCGGTTCTGAAACGCAGCAACCTGCGCTCGGTGCGCCTGACCACACGTCTGGGGTTTGACGACGTCCCCGCCACTGCGCTGAAGCCCGGCGAGATCGAGCCCGACGAAGCCCTGATGATCCGCGACATCCGTGCCGTGGCACTGGAGAGACCGATGACCGCCGACGAACGCGCGATCCGCATGCTGATCTCGACGTGGCTCAGCGCATCCAGGTCAGGCGACACCGAGAAGGTGCTGACGCTGATGTCGGACGACGTGCTGTTCCTCACGGCCGGCCATCCGCCGATGCGAGGCAAGGCGGCGTTCGCAGCCTCGCAGCAGGCACTGGCCGGCGCGTCGATCGACGCGACCGGAGACGTGCAGGAGATCCGGACGTTCGGCGAATGGGGCTACGCATGGACGAACCTTACCGTTACCGTCACGCCGCCCAGCGGCGCCCCGATCGCACGAACCGGCCCCACGTTGACCGTCTTTCGCAAGGAGCACGATGTATGGGTGCTGTTCCGCGACGCCAACATGCTCGCCCCGGCCGCGCGCTGACGCGGCGGCACGCAGGAAACCGAAGGCGATGCGCAACGGTGATAGCTTGCGGACGATCGGTCTGATCGGCGGCATGAGCTGGGAGTCCACGGTCCCCTACTACCGCGTCATCAATGAAACGGTCCGCGAGATGCGCGGCGGCCTGCATTCGGCGCGCATCGCGCTTCTGAGTGTCGATTTTCACGATGTTGAGGCGATGCAGCGCGACGGTCGCTGGGGAGAAGCCGGCGATTTGCTCGCGCAGGCGGCGCGCACGCTCGAAGTCGCCGGTGCCGACTTCCTCGTCCTGTGCACGAACACGATGCACAAGGTCGCCGCGGCGATCGAGCGGGCCGTACGCATTCCACTGCTGCACATCGCCGACCCGACGGCCGCGGCCGTCAAGGCGGCGGGCGTACGCACCGTCGGGTTGCTCGGCACGCGCTTCACGATGGAGGAGGATTTCTATCGCGACCGGCTGCGTACGCTGCACGGACTCGACGTCGTCGTGCCGGACAAGGCCGATCGCGACATCGTCCATCGAATCATCTACGACGAGCTTTGCCTGGGGCGCATCGTCGAATCGTCGCGTACGGACTATCGCCGCATCCTCGACCGGCTCGTCGCGCGCGGTGCCGGCGGAATCGTCTTCGGCTGCACCGAGATTTCGCTGCTCGTCGGCGCCGACGACGCGTCCGTGCCGACGTTCGACACGACGCTGATCCACGCGCGCGCGGCCGCTACGCACGCACTGGCCGCTGCCGATTGACAACAGCACGGAACCCGGCGATGAACATCGATCGTATCGACCACGTCGTGATGACCGTGCGCAGCGTCGACGCAACGTGCGCGTTTTACGAGCACGTGCTCGGCATGCAGCCGGTGACGTTCGCCGGCGGCCGCAGAGCGCTCGCGTTCGGCCGGCAAAAAATTAATCTGCACGAGGCCGGCCGCGAGTTCGAGCCGAAAGCCCATCTCGCAGCACCCGGCACGCTCGACATCTGCCTCGTCACGACGACGCCCCTTCCGCAGGTCATCGAGCACCTCGCGCGCTGCAACGTCACCATCATCGAGGGTCCGGTGGCGAAAACCGGCGCGACCGGGCCGCTCCGCTCGGTGTATTTCCGCGATCCGGACCAGAACCTGATCGAGGTGTCGAACTACATCAGTGCGTAGGAGCGCGATGGCGACAAAACCCGGATTTCCCGCGGAAGGCGGCTGCACGTGCCGCAGCGTTCGCTACCGCATCGCGACAGAGCCGCTGTTCGTCCACTGCTGCCATTGCCGCTGGTGCCAGCGCGAAACCGGGTCGGCATTTGCGATCAACGCGCTGATCGAATCGAGCCGCGTCGAGGTGCTGTCGGGACAGCCGGAACCCGTGGTCACGCCGTCGAACAGCGGCCGCGGGCAGACGATCGGTCGCTGTCCGCAATGCCGGATTGCGCTGTGGAGCCACTACGCGGGTGGCGGGCCGGCATTCAGCTTCGTGCGAGTCGGGACGTTGGACAACCCCGATCTCTTGCCGCCCGACATCCACATCTTCACGTCGTCGAAGCAGCCGTGGGTGATCTTGCCGCCCGACGTGCCCGCGGCGGCCGAGTACTACGATCGGAATGCGCATTGGCCGCCGCAGAGCCTCGAGCGCCGGCGCGTGCTGCTTGCGGTGCTCGCAGCCAACCAAAACGAGGCGCCCGCCCGCTAGCCTCCGGCGCGCCGGGTGACCGTCCGGTTGCCGAACCCGACGGCCGTTGCGCCCGCCCGAATCACCGGATTGCTTGCACATCTGTACGACTGTTGCCGTACGCGGCTCTGGCACGCCGAATGCAGCGTGGGCCCGGTATAATGGCTCAAACCACGCGAACTTCTCACGCAATTCAATGACTAACCGCGCTCCTACGTTCTGGCGCGAAATTTGATGCTCTTAAAGTCGGTCCTGACCTTTGCATGTGTGCTGTTCTCTGCCGTGGCATTCGGCGCATCTGCCGCCGACACGCCGTCAGGCACTGCACCTGGTGCCGTCAAGGCGGCGGTGCCGTGGGAACAGGCATTTGCAGCGTTCGCAGACGAAGACGCGTCCCACCCGCACCCCGCGGGAGGCGTGCTGTTTGTCGGCAGCTCGTCGATCCGCCTGTGGAGCGACCTGCAGGATCAGTTCAAGGACCTTCCGGTCGTCATCAATCGCGGCTTCGGCGGGTCCGAACTCGCGGATTGCGTGAAGAACCTCAATCGGCTCGTCATCCGCTACCGTCCCAGCACCGTCCTCGTCTACGCGGGCGACAACGACCTCGCCGCGGGCACGACGCCGCAGGAAGTGCTGCATCGGTTCACCGCGTTCGTCGAGGGGGTCCGTCGCGAGCTCCCGGAAACGCGGATTGCGTACATATCGATCAAGCCGAGCCCGCTGCGCATCGGCCTGTTGCCGCAGATCAAGCAGACGAATGCGCTGATCCGCGACTACACCGAGGGGCTCGAAAAGGTGGCGTTCATCGACGTGTACACGCCGATGCTCGACAGCGCGGGCAAGCCACGCACCGAGCTCTTCCGCGCCGATTCGCTGCACCTCAACGCCGACGGCTACGCGCTCTGGAAGCGCGTCATCGGACCCCACGTGCACTGACGTTGGCGGCCGCCTTCGGGCGCGCGACTGCCGACCATCTCGCAAGCAACCTGCTGCCGCCAAGCGTCGCCCGGGCGATCGCATAGAGCGTCACGAGCGTACCGACCAGCAGCGCGCTGTCCAGCAGGCTGACGTGCTGCCCGTCGAGCGCGTCACCGCCCATCGCGAGCAGCGTCAGGCACAGCACGAGATGCGCGGCGAAAACCGTCAGCGACGCGCGGCCCAGCGTGGCAATCGACGAGCGTTCGGCGATTGCCACGAGCGCCCTCCTGTAGTGGACGGCGAGGATCGCCAGCACCGCGAAGTTGATGAGCCGCATCGGGCCGAGATGCCATTTGTCGAAGAGCGCATTCAACGACGCGTGGTCGCCGAACGGGACCTGGCCGGTGATGTGTCGCCACGCGAAGAAGGCGATGGCAAGCGCCGCGGCGGTCCAGAGCACCGGCTTGGACCATGGCTTCGGCATCTCCTCGGCCTCGGCTGCCTTCACGTGCAGCGCGCCGGCTCGAAGACCCGCAACCCATAACAGTTGCCAGGCCAGGAACGCGAACGCACCGGTCTGGTTGTAGGGAACGGGCCAGCCGGCGATGCCCGCGAACCACGCATAGACCTCGCGTCCGCTGTCGTGTTGCGACAGCAGCCACAGGGCGGCGCTCAAACCCAGCAATGCGCCCCAGCCGCGTCGCCAGCCATATTCGAGCAGAAGCGGCGAGAAGAGCATGAACAGCACGTACATCGGCAGGATGTCGAGCAGCGGCGGGTTGTACGCGAGAAACAGCGCCGACACGAGTGCCGTGTGCGGCTGTTCGACGTAGAACGATGCGAGATCGGTGACTGCGTGCGCTCCATGCGTTGTTGCGAACGGCACGAGAACCCAGAACAGCAGCAGCAGCAGCGCCACCTGCGCGGCGTAGACTTTCGCCGTCCGGCGCCATATCGCGTTGCGCATCGTGACAAAGCCGTGCGCAAGCGCCGTGCCCGAATAGACGGACCCGACGAGATACGCCGACAGGAACACGAAGCCCTCTGCCGCCGACACGAACCCGAAAGGCTGCCCGACATGCGAGCTGAACCACGTCGGCAGATGCGTGATCGTCATCAGCACCAGCATCAGCCCGCGCAGCCAATCGAGTTCGGTCTGACGTTGCATTCGCTGGCGTGCCCGCTGGATCACTTGACGAGGGAGCTCTCTCACGGCGGGCGGCGGCATTGCTGGAACATAAGCCGGGTCGGGAAGAGTCGCCGTCCGATGTGCGCTGAAAGACGCGTCAGACAGCGCCCAATGCGGCGCCGTTCAATCAGCGCAGATAGGCCAGCAGCGGCGACCCCGGCTGGCGCTTCGTCAGCACCTGCTCGGCGACGCGCGTCTGCGCAGCGTCGAGCGTTTCCAGCCATTGCACGTCGCCACCGGACAGCACGGCGACGGGTGCGCCGTCGCGATAAAGGATCCGATTGGCAGTGAGGGCCGGAACCTTGGCACCCGGCAGCACCGTGCCGACGAGGTTCAGCGGGTCCGCGGCGCTCACCGACACGTATTGACCGGTCGGCGGCGCGCGCCGCGTGTCGCGCAGCATTGCGACGGCCTCGGGCGACGCGAATTGCTCGCCGGTGACGCTTGCTACGAAGCGGCCGCCACGGACATCACCCCGCGCTTCGAGGCGGCGCAACACCCGGACGAGCTCTCTCCACGGCGGCAGCCACGTCGCTTCGCGCTGCAGGATCTTCCATGCGACAACGCCGTAGCGGCGCAGCAGCGCGTGCGCGATAGGCTCGACCGTTTCCGCTTCGTGCGCCGGATCGGTGCGCGTCCATCCCTGCGCAGCGACCGATCCGTCGACGGTACGGCGCGTCAACGCCCAGCGGCCTGCATCTTCGACACCCAGCAGCGCGGTGCGCCGCTGGCGCCGCCCTGCTCCCGGACGCTTCCGTTTCTGCGACGGTGTCAGCAGTGCGCGCAAGCCTGCGAAGCTGTCCGACGTCACGCGGCCAAGTGCGACCAGTTCTGCCAGCGCATCCTCGACCTGCGTGCGCAACAACCGCGTGCCGTCGACGATTTCATCGTAGAACGACGCGCCGTGCGCCTGCAGGAAATCGACGACCGCCTGCGCGCGCGAGCTCGGCTGCGCCGGCTCCATGGCTGAGACCGGTACAGCGCGCGTCCACACCGCCGAGCTGCGCCGGGGCAGCAGCGTGACGGGTGTCGTACGAATCACGTTCGCACGCCCGGCAACGCCGCCGGGCGCGGGCGGCGCAAGGCGCGTCCACACCACGCGGCCCGACAAACACAGATCGTCGAGCCACGTGAACTCGTAATTTTCGAGCCGCGCCGGCAACAGCTCGGATTCCCACGCGGCAGCGGGTGCCTCGAAGCCCTGCAATTGGGCGACGATCGCATCGAGCGCATCCGGGCCCTGCCGCTGCTCGCCCGGCGAAACGTGCTGCCAGCGAAACAGGAAGCGCATGAAATCCTGGGTCGTGACGGGCTCGATCTCCTGCCGCAGCCGGTTCACGGTGTAACGATGAATGCGCGCCAACAGGGTCCGGTCGCACCATTCACCGCCAGCGTCGCCGCTGTACGCGCCCGCCATGACGACGCCTTCGGCTGCCAGTTGCGCGAGCGCCCGCTCAACGCCGGCGACCGGCCATGCGAGTGAATCGGCAAGGCACCGCGCGGTGACGGGGCCCAGTCCCTGCAGGCGACTGCGCAGCAGTTCGACGAGCGCTTCGTTCGCGTCCCACGACCGCTCGGCGAATTCGGCCGGCGCGTCGATGGCGGGATCGCGCACCGCCGCTGGATGCAACGCATCGAACTGCGGCAGCCTCTCGGCGGCGACCCAAACCTCGCGAGTCGCAATCGCTGCGCCGACTCGATCGCCGGTGGCGACCGACGACAACGTCAGTCGCGTCGCGCGTTGCGCCTGTGCGAGCGTTGCGAGCAACGTCGGCCATTCGGCAGATTTCCCCACCTCGTCCGCGGCGATGAATCCAAGACCGAGCAACGAGTCGTGCAGCTCGTCGGCCGACGAGGCGTCGGGCCACGCTTCCGCGCGGACGCGATCGATCGCCGCGGCGTCGAGCTTGCCAAGCGCACCCGGCGTTGCCTCGTCGGCCCAGCGGCGGCCCATGACGGCCTGCGTACGCCGTTCCTCGAGCGGCGCGTCGTCGAGATACGCATACGGACGCGCGTTGAGGATCTCCATTGCCAGTGGTGACGGTGCCGGCAGGTCGCGAGCGACGATCGCGACGTCGCCCGACTCGATCCGCTGCAGCAGGCGTTCGAGCCCCTCGATGTCCATCGCCTCGTACAGGCAGTCGTGGATCAGCTGCCGCACCAGCGGATGGTCCGGAATCTCGCGATCGCCGACGAGGTTCTCTGCGCAGGCGATCTGGTCGGGAAAGACCGACGCGATCAGGTCCTCGGCACGCATCCGCTGCAGCGGCGCTGCGACCTTCCGCCCGCCGCGAAAGCGCGGCAGCGCGAGCGACGTCCCGGCGATCCAGCGCCAGCGCGCCGCGAACATCGGCGCTGCGAGCATCGCCTGCACCACGACCTGGCGCACGCTGTTCGAATGCAGATAGCGGGCGACATCGGCGAGCACGAAGCTGTGGCTCGTCGACAGCGACAGCACGATCGCGTCCTCGGTGGCTGCAGCCTGCAGCTCGAAGTTGAACCTGACGCAGAACCGCTTGCGCAACGCGAGGCCCCACGCGCGATTGATGCGGCTGCCGAACGGCGCGTGAATGACGAGCTGCATGCCGCCGGACTCGTCGAAAAAACGCTCCAGCACGATGGTGTCCTGCGTGGGCAGGACGCCCAGCGCGATCTTCGCGGCGGCAAGATAGTCGACGACCTGCTCGCCCGCTGCAGCAGCAACTCCCTGTGCGGCGAGTCGCGCGACCAGCGCCGGCCGATGGGCATCGACCGCATCGTCGAACAGCTCCGTGCGCAGCCGCGCCACCGCGTACGACAGCTCGTCGCTGCGCGCCGGTGCTTCGCCCAGCCAGAACGGGATATTCGGCGCCTGGCCTTGCGCATCCTCGACGCGGACGCGTCCCGCCTCGATCCGGCGGATTCGGTACGACGTGTTGCCGAGCTGGAACACGTCACCGGCGAGGCTTTCGACCGCGAAATCCTCGTTCACCGTGCCGACGAGGTGCCCCGCGGGCTCGAGGACGACGTCGTAATCGGCCGTGTCCGGAATCGCACCACCGGAGGTAAGCGCGGTCAACCGGGCGCCGCGGCGGCCGCGCAGCACGTGGTTCACCGCATCCCGGTGCACGTAGGCCGCGCGATGGCCGTGCCGCGTCGTGAAGCCGTCGGCGAGCGTGCGAACGACATCGAGATATTCGTCGTAGGCGAGCTCCGCATACGGCGCCGCACGCGTCAGTTGGTCGAACAGGTCGCGCTCCGGCCATTCGCGCGCCGCGACCTCGGCGACGACCTGCTGCGCGAGTACGTCGAGCGGCTGCGCCGGGATCGTCACGCGATCGAGCTCGCCGCGCTCGATTGCGTCGAGCAGCGCCGTGCATTCGACGAGCTCGTCGCGCGACAGCGGAAAGAGCCGCGCCTTCGGCGTGCCACCGACCGAATGGCTCGCGCGGCCGGCGCGCTGCAGGAACGTCGCGATCCGCCGCGTGGAACCAAGCTGGCACACGAGCTCGACGTCACCGATGTCGATACCAAGCTCCAGCGATGCCGTCGCCACGAGTGCTTTGAGCTCGCCCTGCTTCAGCCGCTGTTCGGCGGTTAGCCGGCGCTCCTTTGCCAGGCTGCCGTGGTGCGCCATCACGTGCGCCGCACCCAGCAACTCGGACAGGTGCCGCGTCACGCGTTCCGCCATCCGCCGCGTGTTGACGAACACGAGCGTGGTTCGATGCTGCGCGACGAGGTCGGCGAGCCGCGCGTATACCTGTAGCCACACCTCGTTGGACATCACCGCCTCGAGCGGCGACGCGGGGACTTCCAGCGCGAGATCCCGCGGCCGCGCATGGCCGGTGTCGATGATCTCGCACGGTGCGTAATGCGGCGCCGGGCCGGGGGCGGATGCGCGGGTCGTTCGCGTCGACGGCGTCGTGGTTCCGACAAGGAAGCGGGCGATCGCGTCGATCGGCTTTTGCGTCGCCGAGAGGCCGATGCGCACGAGCGGCCGACCGACGAGACCTTCGAGGCGTGCCAGCGAAAGCGCGAGGTGGCTGCCTCGCTTGTTCGACGCGAGCGCATGGATCTCGTCGACGATGACCGTGCGCGTGGTCGCGAGCATCGTCCGTCCGGATTCCGAGCCGAGCAGCACGTACAGCGATTCGGGTGTCGTGACCACGATGTGGGGCGGACGGCGGCGCATGCTCGCCCGCTCGTGCTGCGGCGTGTCGCCGGTGCGCACCAGCGTGCGGATGTCGACGTCGGCCAGCCCCCGCGCAGCGAGCTCGCTGCGGATGCCCGCGAGCGGAATCTCGAGATTCTTCCGGACGTCGTTCGACAGCGCTTTCAGTGGCGACACGTAGACGACGGCCGTCTCGTCGGCGAGGCCCGTGGCGAGCCCTTCGACGACGAGCGCGTCGATGGCCGCCAGGAAAGCGGCGAGCGTCTTCCCCGAACCTGTCGGCGCGGCGATCAGCACGTTGCGCTGCGCGCGGATCAGCGGCCAGGCGCGGGCTTGCGCAGGCGTAGGCGCCGGAAACTGGCCGGCGAACCAGGCGGCGACCGCCGGGTGGAACGAGTGGGGCATGGGTTATTTTCTCACTTCGCGACAGTCAGGGAACCGCCGGGCGGCAACGCGATTAATCCGGTGGCTTATCAGGGGGCGTTGCGCTAACCTTGATTGTTGCTTTTCTCGTCAAACCGCTTTCGCGACCGATGAAGCTTGCACTGCTTCTGCCGCTGATGACGCTGCTGACGGTTACTTCTGTCGACCCGCTGCACGCGCAACGGTTCAGCTTTTCGCAGCCCGACGACGCCGACAAGCAGGAGCAGGCGGCGCGCGACGCGCGTATCGCCGACGCGCTGTCGGCACCATGCCGCGCCGATCTCAAGAACAAGAAGATCATGGTGGTGATCGGCGAGCGGCAGTCGAACGGATACGTCGAGGCGCGGCAGCAGAACTACGGCGAGCACTACCAGGCGATCAACAAGCGGCTGCAGGCACTCGGCCTGCGCACCTACACGCCGGAGGAAATCAGGCGCCAGATCGCGCAAGCCGAGATCGACGCCTATTTCCGCAACGACCCCGATGCGGCGCTGTCGGCGTCGCGACGCCTCGGCGCGAGCTTCGTGCTGCGCGGCCTCATCTCGTCGCAGGCGACGCCCAATCCAATGATGGCCGTCAACCAGGTCTCGGTGAATATGGGATTCACGCTGACGGCGAGCAACGGCCGCGTGATCTCCGATACCGAAGCGCGTTCGAGCTCGTATGCAGGATCGGACGTCCATCAGATGGCGCTGACGCTCGTCAACGAGAAGGCCGACGAGGTCGTCGCGATGCTGTACGCCGATTATTGTCGCAATGCGGGTAAGCCGAAGTAGCGCGCACGTCGCCGCGCGACCGGTTGCGCGTCGAACGATCTACGCCACGGGGAGTCATGTCATGAAATCCAGCGTTTCCATGCGTTGCCTGCAGGCCGCCCTCGCCGCGCTCGTCGTCTGCGGTGCATCGAGCATCGGCGCGCAGCCGCAATTCGGCAATCCGTCGCCCACGGCGGGCAGCGACACGTCGCAGCGCGCCAATGCGTCCGCCGATCAGGCCCTCTACAAGCCGGTCGAATACATGAACGCCAGCAAGAAGGGACCGGCGCTCATCGTCATCCCCGGCGAGATCAAGAGCAGCAACGCGACGTTCCTGCAGAAGTTCACGTCGAACAACATCGCCGACTTTGCCGAGATCGAACTGTCGTCTGCCAACTTCCAGGTGCTCGAACGCTCCAACCTCGGGCCGATCCTCAAGGAGTTCGAGCTTGCCTACAACCTCGGCGATCCGCAGGCGGCGCGCAAGTTCCTCGGCATGGGCAAGCTCAAGAGCACGAAGTACGTCGTCAAGTTCGACATCCTGAAGACCGAGCAGGTCGCGGCCGCGCAGCAAGGCTTCGATGGGCGCGCGATCGGCAACATCGCGGGCGCGCTCGGCGCGTTCAGCGGATCGCTGGGCGGCGCGCGCGCCGGCGCCGTCGGGCAGGCCGCAGTGGGCTCCGTGCACTCCGGCGAATCGAGCGGGGTCTGGATCATCGGCATGCGATACAAGATCATCAACGCGGAGACGACCGAGCAGCTCGCGCAGGGCTATACCGAGGAGAAGATGGAAGTCGGCGCGAAATCGTCGTCGGTGCTCGGCGTTTCGCAGTCGCAGCAAGGTGGCGTATCGCTCGACACGATGGTGCAGCGGCTCGTCCAGAAATCCGTGTGGGAAATCGACAGCAAGTACAAGTGAGCCCGACCGCTTGAGCGCGCCAACGCCGGCCTGTCGCCGGCGTTGCCGTTTTGCGGGGGCCGCGAGGCGACGGAGATATCGATGATCAGCCAGCTCGGCAAATACGAGATCCGGCGCGAGCTCGGACGCGGCGCGATGGGCGTCGTCTACGAGGCCTACGACCCGATGATCAAGCGCCGCGTGGCGCTGAAGACGATCCGCGCCGACCAGCTCGGCGGCGAGCATGCCGACGACATGATCGCGCGCTTTCGTCGCGAGGCGCAGGCGGCCGGCAGGCTCAGTCATCCAAACATTGTCTCGATCTACGACTGCGACGAGGACGCCGGCACGTGGTTCATCGCGATGGAGCTCGTCGACGGCCGCGAGTTGAAGGAGCACTTCGCCGCGGACGAACGCTTTCGCTCCACCGACATCGAGCGGATCATGACGCAGATCCTCGCGGCGCTCGAGTACTCGCATCGTCGCGGCGTCGTCCACCGGGATATCAAGCCCGCCAACGTGTTCCTGCTCGCCGATGGAACGGTGAAGGTCACCGACTTCGGCATCGCACACATCGAGTCGTCGAACCTGACCCAGGTCGGCACGGTCGTCGGCACGCCGAACTACATGTCGCCTGAGCAGATCATGGGACTGCCTGTCGACGGACGCTCGGACATCTTCTCGGCCGGCGTGATCCTCTACCAGTTCCTGACCGGCGAGCGGCCCTTCGCGGGATCGTCGACGACGACGATGCAGAAGGTGTTGAAGGAAGAGCCGCTGCCGCCGTCCACGCTGAACGTGCAGTTGCCGGCGGCGATCGACGCCGTCGTGCGCAGGGCGCTCGCCAAGCGCGCCGACGACCGCTTCCCGACGGCACAGGCGTTCGCCGACGCGTTGCACGCCGCGATGCCCGCGCCCATGCACGGAGCCGCCGATGCCGACGCAACGATGCCGAGCGGCGTTTCCGTTGCGCCAGCACCGGCGGTGGTTCCGCCCCCGCCCCCACCCCCGCCGACGTCATCGACACACGCGGCCGCCGGGGCCCCCCGGCCGCTCGCAATGCCGGCGCCAGATCCGGCGAAGCCATCGCAGACAGTGGCGATCTTGTTTGTCGCCGGCATCGCAGTCGTCGGTCTCGCAGCGTTGGCGGCCACCTGGTGGCTGTGGCCGCGCGGTGCCGCGAACTCCGCGGCCGTCATCGCACAAACGGCAGCGACGGCGCCTGTCGGGGGCGGGGGCGCTCCTCCTGCTGCCAGCCGCGGAAGCACCGCCGCGCCTGCCGGGGCCAGCACGCTGCCGGCCGCTGCCGCGAAACCCGACGGCGCGATCGCGGCCGCTACACCACGCGAAGCAGCCGTCGTCGAACCCCCGCCCGGCAATCTCGTCATCTCGGCGGTGGGCCTCGCTGATCCGAGCGACCCGCGCTATGCGAACGACAAGATGCTGCTGCAAAGTGACGTGCGCGCCGACTCCAAACAGCAACTCGTCGAGAAGGCGCTCGTCATGCTGCTCGACCGCCAGTCGTTCGAGGCGAACTACGACGTGCTGAAATCCCGCGTCGTGTCGAAGAGCGGCGATTTCATCGGAACGATCGTCCGCGAGGGCGAGCCGCAACTCGGCAAGGACGGCCTGATGTCGGTGACCACGCAGGCCGTCGTCGACGTCAAGGCGGTCCAGCAATCATTGAACCAATTGTCGCGCGACGAGCGCGTCACGCTGATTCGCGCCAACGGCGATCCACGCGTCGCCGTACGCATCATGATGCGCGATGCGGACATGCCGGACGCGCCTTCGCTACCATCGCCGATCGCTGAAAACATCCTGAAAGAGCGTATCAAGTCGTTCGGCTTCAGGACGTGGTCGGATGAGGCGCCAAGCGCCGACAACCGCGGCGCCGATTTCATCGTCACCGGCGAAGTCGTCGTCAAGCGGCTGTCGACGCGACTCGCCGCATCGGGCCTCGTCATCACCAAGTACGCGCTGTCGTCATGGACGATCAAGGGCACGAACCGCATGACCGGCGAGGAGATCCACTTCAACACGACGGTCCCGAAGGGCCTCGGCAGCTGGCCGAGCGAGGAGGAAGCGCTGCGCGCCATCGGCGCCCGCGTCGCCGACCAGTTCAGCCGCGATCTCTTCCTGCAGCACGTCAACGTCACCGGGCACAAGATCACGCTCGCCGTGACCGGCCTGCCCGACGCCGCGACCGAGGAACTGCTCGGCCGCGAGTTGATGGGTCTGCCGTCGGTTATCGCCGTGCATCCTGCGCCTCCCGGCAGTCCGCGCGTCTACGATCTGCAGGTCGCGCAGGCCGGCGCGGCGGCCGATGCCGTTGCGCGCGACGTCATCGCACCGCTCAATGCAAAGCTCGGCCAGCCGTGCTTCACCGCAGGCGCAGTCGACGGCATGCGCGTCGGCGTCACGTTCGATCCCAAGTGTGCGGAAGGCCTGTCGCGCACGCGATTCGAAACCAATCCGCCGGCCGCGCTGTACGGTGCACCGCCGGCGCGGCAGAAGGCGATCATCAAGAACCCCGACACGCTGCGCAAGCTCGTGTAGGCGGGACCGCCGACGCTCGTGGCACTCGAGTCGCTCCACAAGCTCGGACTGCGTCGGCTTGGCCTAGCCTTCGATACGGAAGCCAACCTTCAGCGTGACCTGGAAATGCGCGACCTTGCCATTGTCGACGTGGCCGCGCGTCTCGATCACCTGAAACCAGTCGATGTGCTTCACAGTCGCCGACGCCTTGGTGACGGCATTGCGGATCGCTTCGTCGGTGCTGGTGGGTGACGAACCGACGAGCTCGACGAGCTTGTACGTGTGCGCGGACATGACATCTCCTGGGAGGGACGGAAACTCAGCGTGCAGGGTCCGGGCGGACCGCGACCGCCGGCAAGCTTACGACGAGCTGCTGCTCTTTCCAAACGAGCCGAGGCACGTCGACGGTCGTATGTGCGTCGCGCCATTGCCACTGCGGCACGTCGATGTCGACATGGTCGCGCCTGATCACCGCAACGGGTACGTCGGCGTACACGGTGCGCCACGTCGTGCGGCATTCGTTGGGCAGCCCGAAGTCGGGATACTTGCAGCGAAACTCGGGGATGCGGGCGATCGCACGGTGCTCGATCGGAAACTCGAGGGTGCCGTAGTCGATCCGCTTCGTCCAGGTCGACGATATGACGGCGCGCACGTCGACGTTGCGGGGCTCGACGACCCATTCGGGCGCGACGAACGTCCACCGGTACTCGACGATCGCAGGCTCCATCAAGGGCAACGGACGATCAACGGCTTCCGCATCGCCCGCAGCCACCACACGCGACGCAGCCGCGAGCACGGCAATTATGATTACCCGAGCGTGAACATGAGAACCGCGCAAGCGCATTGGCGCTCCCCGTTCCTTCGATATACCGGCCGGCACCGGAAGCAGCGCCTTTGAGCCTAGTTCAACGCGGATCGCTGCGCTCGCGCACCGGTCACGCGCCAGATCACGTTGCCGACGTCGTCGGCGACGAGCAGCGCACCGCGCCCGTCGATCGCCACCCCTACCGGCCGTCCGTAGGCCGCACCATCAGCCGAAACGAAATCCGTCAGCACCGGCATGGGCGAGCCCGCCGGTTTGCCGTCCGCGAACGGGACGAATACCACATCATAGCCGCTGCGAGGCTTGCGGTTCCACGAACCGTGCCGGCCGACGAACATGCCGTCTCGATAGCCGTCGGGAAGCGTAGCACCTTGCGCCGATGCGAGTCCGAGCGACGCCGTATGCGCGCCGAGCGCGTAGTCGGGCACGCGCGCGCGTGCGACGAGGTCCGGCCGCGGCGGTTTTACGCGCGCGTCGACGTGCTGACCGTAATAGCTGTACGGCCAACCGTAGAAGCCGCCGTCCGCCACCGACGTCATGTAATCGGGTACGAGGTCGCTGCCGAGCTCGTCGCGCTCGTTGACGGACGTCCACAACGCACCGCTGCGCGGCTCCCACGCCATGCCGTTCGGATTGCGCAGACCCGACGCGAAGATCCGGTGCGCGCCGGTTCTTGCGTCGACCTCCCAGATCGCCGCGCGGCCCTCTTCCTTGTCGAGACCATTTTCGCCGACGTTGCTGTTCGACCCGACGGTCACATAGAGTTTCGATCCGTCGCGGCTCGCGATGACGTTCTTGGTCCAGTGGTGGTTGAGCGGCCCGGCGGGCAGATCGACGATCCTGGCCGGCGGCGCGCTGATCGACGTCGCCCCCGGCTCGTAGCGGTACCGCAGCAGCGCATCGGTTGCGGCCACGTAAAGATCGTTGCCGACGAGCGCCATGCCGAACGGCGATGCGACGTCGCGAACCAACACCGTGCGCGTCTCGGCAATTCCGTCGCCGTCCGCGTCACGAAGCAGCGTGATCCGGTCGGCGCTCGGCTGGCCGGCGCCCGCCTTCTTCATCAGCAACTTCATCACGAAGCCCTTGATGCCTTTGCCGTCCTCGGGCTTGGGCGGCGCATTGGTTTCCGCGACCAGGACGTCGCCGTTGGGCAGCACGTACAGCCAACGCGGATGCTGCAAGCCGTCGGCAAACCTCGCCACGGCAAGGCCCGGGCCGGGCGTCGGATGCGCATCCGGCGGCCAGCCGGCAACCGACGCGACCTCCACGGTGGGAATCAGCGACTGCCGCGGTGGCTCGAGCTGGGGACTCGGCCCCACGGTGGCGGACAGCGGCAGTTCCGCGACGCTCCCGCATGCGCAGAGTACCGCTGCAGCTGCGGTCAACACTAACGCGTTCGAGGTCTTCACGATCGGCTCCGTCACGAATATCGACCATTACGGGTCGACAAGCGCGGCCGCCGATGGTTCGCGGCTACTCGCCCATCGTTTCCCGTTGCTCGAGATCGACGCGCAACTCGTAAAGATCGTCGTCCAGCGCGTCGCGAACGGACACGACGCCAAGGGGTCGATCGAATTCGACGACCGGGAGGTGGCGGAACTTCCCCTCGTGCATCATCCGCAGCGCGCGCACGAACGGCTCGTCGGGATGGATTGTTTGCGGTTGCGCGGTCATCACGTCGGCGAGTCTCGTCGCATGCGGATCGCGGCCCTCGGCGAGCAACCTGAACAGCGCGTCGCGCTCGGTGAAGATGCCGATGAGCCGCGTGTGATCGACGACGAGGAGCGCGCCGATATTGTGCTGTTTCATCGTCCGTGCTGCCTCGACGACCGTCGTGATCGACGCTGCGACGATCGGGGGGCGTCCGGCGATCATCGAACGCAGTGAACGTATCGGCACGGCTCGTCTCCTTCGATGCTGATCGCCCGGCCCGGCGCGTGACGCCAGCATACGCCGCGAATGCGCCGGCGCAAATGGATGTGCGTGCTGCCACTAGGACATGCACCGACACGCGGTTGTTGCGCGCGCTTCCTGCCACGTCCCCCACCACCGGGAAATATTGCGCGTCCGTTGGCAACATTAACATCGAACGCCGCGATAAATCGATGGCAACAACGATGAACGCCCCCCCTGCGCGACGCTGGGGCCCGGAATGGCACGAGTGCTGCTCCGCATAAACGGGCGATGACCCGTTTGTAAGCGGACTACAGCGTCGCCAATTTGAGACCAGAGGAGTGAACGATGAAGACATGGAAACACGGATTGCTCATGGGCGCGATGACGATGGCGATGGCCGTTACTGCGAATGCGCAATCGACCACCAGTCCGGCAGCGCCGTCAACGGCGGCGAAGCCACCGGGGACGACGATGCGCAGCGACATCCCGAAGGAGTGCGTCAACCTCACAGGGACCGCAATGAGCGACTGCGTGCGTGACCACAACCCGTCATCGATGCGATCGAAGTCCGGCACCAATGGCTCGACGACTAACTCGATGCGCAACGACAAGAGCGGCGGCGGCACGACGGGCGGCGGCAACGCAGGCAATAGCGGCACCTCGGGCAGCGCCGGTGCAGCGGGTGCATCGGGGAGCGGCACGGGTGGCGCCGCGAGTGGCGGCACCGGCGGTGACAACGGTAACGGCAGTGGCGGCGGCAACGGCAAGTAGCCGTTCACGTCGGTCATTCACCGACAGGCGATGCCGTCGCCGTCCGATGGCGTCGCTCTCGCCGCCAGCGCATGCTGCGAAAGTCGCAACGGCGATTCACTCACGCGGAGACTAATGATGGACACGGCGAAGTTCGAACGGGAAGGAAAGGCTCAGCTGCAGGATGCGGGTGATCGCGCGCAGGACTATCTGGATCGAGCGTCGCAAACTGCGTTAACCGGCATGGATCGCGTCACCGATACTGCACGGCGCGGCGTCGACAAGGCGACGGACACGGCGAAGGCCGGGCTCGATTGGGCGGCAGATCAAGCGGACACGTTGCGTGAACGCAATGCGGCATTCGTCAACGCGATGACCGATACCGTGGCGGCGCGCCCGCTCATGGCGATCGGCGTTGCCGCGGCGGTTGGGTACCTGCTCGGCCGCCTGATGCGCAGCGGCGATTGACCCACTGCGCCCCGGTGATCGGCGACCTGCACCAGCGGTCGCCGATTTTCTTTGCAGCGGCCCTCTCGCGGTGGGCGCGTGCGGCCTGCGCTGCACTGCTTCCAGTTCTTGTCGCTGGCTGCGTCACGCTGACCGCCGAGCCGCGGGCCCTCTTGCAACGGAGCGACGGCACCGTGCAGGTGCAGTCGCTGGCATGCGCGCGTACCGTATCGCTGGCCGCGGCCACTCGTACCACACCCCGCGCGGCCGGACTCGATCCCGCGACCATCCGCATTCTTACGTGGAACATCCACAAGCAGGGTGACCGCGGCTGGGAAGACGACCTGCAGACGTTCGCCGCGGACAGCGACCTCTTGCTGCTGCAGGAAACCGTGCTCGACGGGACGCTGCAGCAGATGATCGACACTGCCGGAATGCGCTGGGTGATGGCCAGCTCGTTCATCTACGAGAACATCGACACCGGCGTGCTCACGGCGTCCCGCATCGAGCCGGTCGCGAGCTGCACGCAGCGTATCGTAGAGCCGCTCTTGCGCCTGCCGAAGTCGGCGGTCATCTCGTGGTTTCCGTTGCGTGGGGAAGCGACGACGCTTGCCGTCGTCAACGTGCATGCGATCAACTTCTCCCTGTCGCTCGGCGCGTATCGCGCGCAATTCGACGCGGTCGTCGATGCGCTGTCCCAGCATGAAGGACCGATCGTGTTCGCCGGCGACCTCAACACGTGGACCACCAACCGGATCGCGGTGGTCGATGCCGCGGCGCATCGCCTCGGGCTGACCGAGATTGCGTTCACCGACGATCGCCGTCGCCTCTTTTTCGGCCACCAGCTCGACCACATCTACACGCGCGGCCTCGACGTCGTCACGTCATCGGCAATCACCGTCACGTCGTCCGATCACAACCCCGTCATGGCGACGCTGCGCTTGACACGATAAGCGTACCGCGATGGAGCTGATCGCCGTTCGCCCGGAAGGCCTGTATTGCGCGGCGGGCGACTTCTTCATCGATCCGTGGCGGCCCGTGGACCGTGCGGTCATTACGCATGCGCATGGCGATCACGCGCGTTTCGGCAGCACGCGCTATCTCGCCGCGCAACCGTCAGCGCATGTGCTCCGGAGCCGGCTCGGCAACATCGCGCTCGACACGCTCGCGTATGGCACGCGGCTACGCCTGCGCGACGTCACGGTGTCGCTGCATCCGGCGGGCCACGTGCTGGGCTCGGCGCAGGTTCGCATCGACCATCGCGGCGAAGTCTGGGTCGTATCGGGCGACTACAAGCTCGACGACGATCCGACGTGCGATCCGTTCGAGCCGATGCGTTGCCACACGTTCGTCTCGGAATCGACGTTCGGACTGCCGATCTACCGCTGGGGCGATCCGCGCAACGTGATCGACGACGTCGGCGCATGGTGGCGGTCCAATGCCGACGCGGGGCGCGCCAGTGTGCTGTTCTGCTACGCGTTCGGGAAGGCGCAGCGAATCCTCGCCGGGCTCGCGGAGGCGCGCGCGCTCGACGCCGGACCGCTCGTGTTCCATGGCGCGATCGAGCCGCTGAACCGCGCCTATCGTGCGACGGGCGTCATGCTGCCCCCCGGTCGTCGCGTCACCGAAGTCGACACGGATGCGCTGCGGCGCGCGCTCGTGCTCGCGCCGCCGTCCGCGGCCGCGTCGCCGTGGCTGCGCCGCTTCGGCGATTTCCGCGACGGCTTCGCGTCGGGGTGGATGCAGCTCCGCGGTGCGCGGCGGCGCCGCGGCGTCGACCGCGGCTTCGTGCTGTCGGACCACGCCGACTGGCCCGGGCTCAACGCGGCAATCGACGCAACCGGTGCATCGCGGATCATCGTCACGCACGGCCAGGTGCCGATCATGGTACGCTGGCTCGTCGAGCGTGGCTTGTACGCGCAGGCGTTCGAAACCGAGTTCGACAACGCCGGCGAGAACGATGCGTTGCCTGCGCGTGGGAACGGCGACGAAGCAGCCGCTGGGAGCGCCGCCGAGGCAGCGACCGACGACGCAGCGCCCGGCGCCGGGATCCCCGGTTAATCGCGATGGAAGCGTTCGCACGCCTATACGCCGAGCTCGACGCCACGACATCGACGCACGCGAAGCTTGCGGCACTCGACGCATATTTTCGCGGCGCGGACGCCGCCGACGCCGCGTGGGCGGCGTATTTCCTCGCCGGTGGCCGGCCGCGGCAACTCGTGCCCGCGCGCGTGCTGCGCGACGTGGCAGTGGCGGCGGCCGGATTGCCGCGCTGGCTGTTCGACGAGTGCTACGACGCCGTCGGCGACTTCGCCGAAACGGTTGCACACGTGCTGCCGCCGCCGTCGCGCACATCGGACGCCGGACTGGCCGACTGGATGTCCGTTCGCGTGCTGCCGCTGCGCGGCGTCGATCCTGAGACGATCGCCGACCGATTGCGCGGCTATTTGGACGAACTCGATGCCTCCGGCCGCTTCCTGTTGCTGAAGCTGCTGGGTGGCAGCTTTCGTGTTGGCGTGTCGCGGCTGCTGGTCACGCGCGCGCTCGCGGCCGTTTCCGGCGTCGACGCGAAGATCGTCGCGCAACGACTGATCGGCTACACCGGTGTCGACCGGCGGCCGGATGCCGTCGCGTTCCGTGCGCTGATCGCGTCCGAGCACGCCGGCGCGACGGCCAGCGCGCATCCGTATCCATTCTTCCTTGCGCATCCGTTGACCATACCGGTCGCGTCGCTCGGTGCCGCAAGCGAGTGGCTCGTTGAGTGGAAGTGGGATGGCATCCGCGCGCAACTCGTCCGCCGCGGCGGGACCACGTGCGTCTGGTCGCGCGGCGAGGAGCTCGTCACCGAACGCTTTCCGGAGCTCGCCGCGGCTGGCGCCCTCGTTCCCGACGGAACGGTGATCGACGGCGAGATCGTCGTGATGAAGGACGGCAATGTGGCGCCCTTCGCCGCGCTGCAGACACGGATCGGCCGCAAGCTCTTGTCCGCGCGAATACTCGCGAGCGCTCCGGTGGTGCTGCTCGCCTACGACCTGCTCGAGGACCACGGTCAGGATTTGCGCAATATTCCGCAGCACGAGCGCAGATCGCGCCTCGCGCGCGTCGTCGCCGCCGCGAACGCCCCGGCGCTGCAACTGTCGCCGCTCGTCGAAATGCCGTCGTGGGACGCCTATGCCGCGCTACGCGACGAATCGCGCTCCCGCGGCGTCGAAGGCTTCATGCTGAAGCACCGCAATGCGCGTTACGGCGTCGGGCGGACCAAGGACGTCGGGACGTGGTGGAAATGGAAGATCGATCCGCTGAGCGTCGACGCGGTGCTCGTCTACGCGCAGCGCGGCCACGGGCGTCGCGCAAGCCTATACAGCGATTACACGTTCGCCATCTGGGACGCACGCGACGGCGAACGCCGACTGACGCCGTTCGCCAAGGCATACTCGGGCCTGACCGACGCCGAGATGCGACGCGTCGATGCCATCGTGCGCAAGACGACCATCGAGAAATTCGGCCCGGTGCGAAGCGTAACGCCGACGCTCGTGTTCGAGCTCGGCTTCGAAGGGATCCAGCGCTCGCCGCGGCACAAGTCGGGCATCGCCGTCCGCTTTCCGCGGATCCTGCGCTGGCGCACCGACAAGGACGTCGCTGAGGCCGACTCGATCGACGCGCTGCAGGCGCTGCTCGCCCGCTAGCGCAGTGCGTTCGACTCGATCTTGTCCCAGCTCAGCGTCAGTGTGTTGACGTCGCGTCGGGCGGCGTCGACGCCGAGATCCGCCGGTGGAACGACGAGCTTGAAGCCACCGCCCGCCTCCTGCCGTACGTCGATGACGAAGGTCAGCTTCAGCGCCGCGAGGCGAATGCATGGCTCCCCGGCGCTCGACCGGACGAAGCCGTCGATGACGGCGTTCAAGTTGCTTGCGATCGACCCGGTTGCCGTCGACGTCTCGCCGGCGTCATAGAGGCGTGACGACCCGGCGACGTCGAGCTTCACCACGATGTCCTGCGTCCATTTGCGCGATGCGGCCGCCGAGGCAAACGGTGACACGATGCCGCCGGCGAGCGGAAGCGCGACGATCCGAACCGCGCCGTCCACGCTGGCTTCGCCAATCCGCTGCAAATCGAGCGTGATCGACGCGTTGCGCAGGTCCACCTCACGCGGGTCGGTCGTTCCGCACGCCGCGCGATCGCTGCGCACGCGCCAATGGACGTCGCGGAGCTCCGCCTTCAAGTCATCGAAAAATTCTCCAATCGGCTTGCCGGCAACGCCCGGAACGCTCGGCCGCATGCCTGCGCACGCCGCGAGGACCAGCGCAGCGAAGGCGACCGCGGCGCCCGCGGCCCGCCGCGCACCCTGCTTCGACGCAGTGTCGCTGCGAACGCGGTGTCCCTTCAGGTTCAACGCCGACCCCGTAGCGCATCCGCATGCGCACGAAGCTCGGCGATGAGATCGCGTAATGCGTCGTCGGTGATGGGCTCGGTGACCGTCAGCGTCCGGCATTGGCCGCCGTCGTCGACGGCAATCGTGTACGCACGCGCATCGGGCGCGGGCGGCGCGCTTTTTTTCCCGTGCGATTTGGAAAAAATTCCAGCGCGCTGGACGAGCGTTCGCAGTCGCGCCGTATCCGCCGGCGGCAGCGCTTCGCAGTCGATCGAAACCGGCTTGGCAAGCCCGGGGAAAGCGGCGATCCCACCGTCCATCCGAAAGTCGATCCGCATCAGGGCTCCCACCAGTTGCGCCGGCGATCGCGCCGGCGTCACGCGCTTCAGCCGGTCTTGACGCCGACGGCGCTCCACGCACCGGCCACAGCCTGGCGCTCGACCTTGCCGAAGAAATGCGCGGCGTTGGCGACGGTGTAGCGCGCGAACTGCGCGAATGTCGCCGTGGGTTTCAGCCGCTTGTCACGTAGCGTTTCGTACCAGACGCGCCCCGCCTTTTCCCACGCATGACCGCCGAGCGCAATCGCGGCGAGGTAGAACGCGTGGTTGGGGATGCCCGAGTTCGTGTGCACGCCGCCGTTGTCGGTCGACGTCTTCACGTAGCCCGACATCGCCGCCGGTTGCGGATCGCGGCCGAGCACGGGGTCGTCGTAGGCCGTGCCCGGTGCCTTCAGCGACCGCAGCGCCACGCCGTTCACCCTGGACGTGAAGAGTCCTGCGCCGATCAGCCAATCCGCCTTGTCGGCCGGCTCGCCGCGCGCATATTGCTTGACCAGCGAGCCGAAGACATCGGAGATCGATTCGTTCAGCGCGCCGGCCTGACCGAGGTAGACGAGCCCCGCCTCGTCGCCGGTGACGCCATGCGTGAGCTCGTGCGCGATGACGTCGAGCGAAACGGTGAAGCGGTTGAAGAGGTCGCCGTCGCCATCGCCGAATACCATCTGCTGTCCGTTCCAGAACGCATTGTCGTAGCGGCGACCGTAATGGACAGTGGCGTCGAGGTGCAGTCCCTCGTCATCGATCGAGTTCCGATCGTAGACGCCCGCGAAGAAATCGAACGTCGCCCCAAGGCCATCGTACGCCTCGTTCGCCTCGGCGTCCGCGAGCGGCGGTGCACCTTCGGCGCGCACGGACAATCCGGGAAGCGTCTCCGTATTCTGGGCATCGTAGACGGTGCGCTGCTTGGCGGCCGTCGGACCGCTCAGCAGCCCTCGCTGCGAACGCGCCTCGAGGAGCTCGTGAGTTGCGCGCACCAGCCGCATCGTCTGGTCGGTGGCGAGCGTCTCGAGCGCCGCGTCGCGTTGCGGCGCGGTTCCGCGCGCTGCGATCCGGCGCAGCATCTGGGGCGGCAAAATTGCACAACCGCAGTGCACGCGGCGAGGAAAACGCACCATGATGAAGACGCGGAAGGAGTTGGACGCGCCGTTTTACCACGCACCGCGCGGCCGCGCGATCCAAGGCAGATCAAACGACGCTAGCGCGCGAGCTCCCGCGAACACGTAACAAGTGGCGACGGCGATCGGAAATATTTGCCGACAATCGCGAGGGCGGCGCCTCGATTCACCCGCGCGATGCGGACGAATCGGCATCGAAAAAACACGCCGAACGCGTCAGGCTGCGGGCCGCTGGCCGCGAAAAATCGGTGTCACCTTCTGCGGAGTCTCGGATTCGTCGCGCCCAGTTGCCTGCGTTTGCCTGCGGGATTCACGCCGTATGCGCGCAAATGTCTTGCGCAGATCCGTGTTGGCGCTCGACGTGTAACGGAACGTGGGATCGAGTATGGATTTCATTGCACACCTCCATGCGCGAAGCATGCGATTGCACCAGCATAACCTGAGAAGTGCAAGCGCGATGCTTCAAGCGACGATGGATGAAACGTTGCAAGAACTTTGCCAACGTCCGGCGGACATCGCGATCACCGAATGAGCGCGCTGCGCAAGCGCACCACACTTGCCCACGACATCGTAAAGCGCGCCGACACCTCGCGCCAGGCGCATCAGCGCACGGGACGACGCGGACTCGCGCGCCAGAAACGCAGCAACAGATAGCCGCCGATCATCCCCCCCAGATGCGCGAAATGCGCGACGCCTTCCTGCGATCCTGTGACGCCTAGGAATAGCTCGATCAACGCGTAAAGTGTGACGAACACGCGAGCCGGCAGCGGAATGGGCGGGAACAGCAGCATCACACGGTTGTGCGGGAAATACATGCCGTACGCGAGCAGCAGGCCGAATACGCCACCGGACGCACCGACGGTCGGGTAGATGCCCCCTGACAGTGCCGCGACGATCAGCTGGGTGGCTGCCGCGGAGATTACCGACACGAAATAGAAGAGTGCGTAGCGGCGTGGGCCGAACACGCGTTCGATCGCGCCGCCGAACATGTAGAGCGCGAACATGTTGAACGCGAGGTGCAGCAGGCTGCCGTGCAGGAACGCGTACGTGACGACCTGCCACGGCATGAACGAAACGCCCTGCCCAAGGCTCGCGGTCGCGAGCGGCCACAGCGCGAACGGGACGACAAGGCCGGGTATGACCGATTGCAGCAAGAACAGCGCGCCGTTGGCGACGATCAGCGCGGTGGTGACGGGTGGCATGCAGTCTCGCCGGAGCGCGCCGCTCTCGAGCGACGCAATGGTCGGCAGATGGGGGCGCCGGACACGGCGGACAAGTATGGGCCCGCGGTGGCGGCGGTGGCATAAAATGGGCCCCGGCCACCTGCCTCCGCCTCGAAGGCCCGTTCATCCGTGGAATCGACTGCTGCCGCCGCGCCGCGGACCATCCGTCACCCGGTCGTCATCGTGGACGGACTGCTCGGGGATGCCGAGTGGTCGCCGCTGCTCGCTCGGGTGCTGGCGAGCGAAGCACAGTTCCAGCCGTCGGCAACGCATGATGCGCGTGCCGACTATCGCCACTCGCTCGTTCTGAATCCGCCGCCGGATCTCGTGGAGCCTGTGGTGCGGCGCGTGCGAAGCCTTACGCCGGACGTGCTCCCCGAGTTGCGCGTGCAACCGATCACCGTCGGCGTCGTCGAGGCGCAGGTCACGGCGAGCATCGACGGCAGCTTCTTCGGCGTGCATACGGACGCCGACCGCCAGAAGGTTCCGAAGCGCTACCTGACGTACGTCTACTATTTCAACCGGCAACCCAAGGCGTTTTCAGGCGGCGAGCTCCGCGTGTACGACGACGTGCTGCGCAACGGCAAGCTGGCGCGGGGCGAGACATTCCAGGTAATCGAGCCACTGCACAACCGGCTCGTGCTCTTCTGGGCGCGAACCATGCACGAGGTGATGCCGGTGCGCATGCCGTCGGGAGCGTTCGGCGATGCGCGCTTCACCGTCAACGGCTGGGTGAACTCGACGTGAACGCACTGGCGCCCATTACATTCGCGACGCCGCGATCGCGCACTTGGCGCAATCACGTGTCACGGGCGGTTGCAGCTTATTCGCGGCTAGTCGAATCCGCGCACTGAGGGATGCTGGCCGCGGCGCCGTCGCAATAACGAGTGCGGGCCCGCGCCTCGCAGGCCAGGCGCGCAAACAGCGGCTCGCGAGCGCAGTTGTCGAGCGCGTCGGCCAGGCCCAGCACGCGATCGAACGAGTGATGCGAGGGCGACGACACGACCGCGATCTTGTCGTTCGGCGGATCGTGCGCATCCGGCGCAGCTGCACCTACCGGCACCAGCGCCTCGACGCTCACGACCGACTCGCGCGCCGGCTTCTGCTGCGACCTGGCGCGACCCGCAGGGCGATCGATCATCACCGATTCGGCACCGCCGGTGCCCCACGACGCATGGATCGCATAAACGGCGGCCGCGGCGCTCAGACCGACGGCGAATGCGGCGACGACGACAACCGGACGGGACGGCATGCGCAGCCACGGGCTGGCGCCGATCAACAACAGCTCGTCGGGCCGCGGTCCCCGGGCAAAGCCTCCCTGCGGCCGGGCCGAGCGCGCGAGCTCGAGCTCCTGCTCGCATTCGCGGCACAGCCTGCCCGGACGGGGCAGTCTCTGGCTGCACATCCGGCAGTGCATCACGGCGCCCGCCCGCTTGGCGTACTGGTTGCGCCGCTGGTCGCAAAATAGGTTCGTTTCATAGTCAAATCAACGATCTCGGGAAGGCCCCTTACGAAGGCTGTAGCAAGTCACGGGCCTGCTGCGCCAGGCGGTTGCGCGCTGAACGGACCCATGGCCCATGCCTTGCTTCCCAATGGTCGCGCGCCCGGTCCCGCCGGCAGCGCCGCGCCCATACCCACGATGCTCCTGACCGCGACGCAGCCATCGGCCCGTTTACGCCTTGTCCGGCTGATATGGCCGTTCATGGCGATCGTGCTGCTGCTGCTCGTGCTCGGCACGACGAGCCTGCAGGTGATCCGCGGCCTCCGCGCCTACATCACCGCCGAAAGCACGTGGTCGAACGCGCAGAATGCAGCGGTCGAGGCGCTCGAGCAGTACGCGCAGACGCGCAACGAGGATCACTTCGACCGCTACATCGAGGAAGCTCGCGTCGTTGCCGGCGCGCGCATGGCGCGCATCGAGCTCGAAAAGCCGTTCCCCGATTTCGACATCGCACGCGCCGGCCTGCTGGATGCGCGCAACGATCCGACCGACATCGACGGCATGATCGTGCTGTTCCGCCGCTTTCGTCCCGTCGGCTTCATGGCCGGTGGCGTGCGGATCTGGACCGAAGCCGATGCGCTGTTCGGCCGGATCGAAGCGCTCGCACAGGAGATCCACGCGTTGATCCGCAGCGGCCGCGGTAACACCGGCGATCTCGAGCCGGAGCTCGTCGAGTTGCGCACGCTCGATCGCGCACTGACGACACTCGAGCGCTCGTTCGCGGCCACGTTCGCGAGCGCCGCGCGACAGGTCGAGGCGGCGCTGATGATCGTCACGATCGCCCTCGGCGTCGTGCTGGTGCTCGTTGCGCTGGTGCGCACGCAGCGGCTGATCCGCAAGGAGGACGCTTTTCTCGCGGCGCTGCGCACGAGCCAGCAACGGTTCGACTACGTCGTCAGCGGCACCAACGACGGCATCTGGGACTGGAGCCTCGAACGGCGCGAGCTGTACTGCTCGCCGCGATTCGAGTCCTTGCTCGGCTACGCGCCGGGCACGCTTCGCGAAACCGCCGGCACGTTCCTGCGCCGGATGCACGCGGGCGACCGCCGCGAGCTGCTCTCGACGTTGCGCGAACACCTCACGCGCGGCGATCCGTTCGATCTCGAGGCCAGGTTGCGCGTTGCCGGCGGCAGCTATCGCTGGTTCCGGTTGCGCGGCCGCTCGGTCCTGGGCGCGCAGGGCAAGCCGCAGCGGATGGCGGGATCGCTCGCCGACGTGTCGGACCGCAAGCGAGCGGAAGCGCAGACGTTGCAGGAAAAAGAGCGCGCGCAAGTGACGCTCGCGTCGATCGCCGACGCCGTCATCACGATCGACACTGCGGGCAACGTCGAATACATCAATCCCGTCGCCGAGCGGCTGACCGGCTATGCGAACGAGGAAGCGCACGGAATCCCGTTGCCGACGGTGTTCAGGGTCGAGGACGAGGCCACCGGAAATCCGGTCGGCGATCCGGTGGCCCGGGCATTCGCCGAGGAAATTGCCGTCGGCTCGGAAGGCAACATCGTGCTGCTGAGCCGCCACGCCGGGCCGGTGGCGATCGACTTCTCGGCAGCGCCGATCCGCGATCGCGCCGGATCGGTCAGCGGCGTCGTGCTCGTCTTCCACGACATGAGCCGCGAGCGGCAATATGCGACGCGGCTCGCGCACCTTGCGAGCCACGATGCGCTGACCGGCCTCATCAACCGTCGCGAGTTCGAGCACCGCGTCACCGCGGCGCTGGGCGATCGTCGACAGCACGCGCACCACCACGCGGTGCTGTACCTCGACCTCGACGAGTTCAAGGTCGTCAACGACACGTGCGGGCACGCGGCCGGCGACGAGTTACTGCGCCAGGTAACCGCACTGTTGCGCCCCCGCCTGCGCGAAGGCGACACCCTCGCGCGCCTCGGTGGCGACGAGTTCGGCGTTCTGCTCGAGCACTGCGATCTCCCCTCTGCGATGGTCATCGCCGACGGGTTGCGCAAGGCCGTCGGCGATTTCCACTTCGTCTGGCGGCAGCGATCGTTCAAGATCGGCGTCAGCGTGGGTGTGGTCGATGTGACCGGCAGCCCGGAAACGCTGGCGAGCGTGCTGTCCGCCGCCGACGCCGCGTGCTACATGGCAAAGGACAAGGGCCGCAACCGCGTTCAGCTCTACAGCCCCGACAGCGACGAGGTTGCACTGCGCAAAGGCGAGATGGAATGGGTGAATCGCATCCATCACGCGCTCGCCGACAACCGCTTCTGCCTCTACTCCCAGCCGGTGAGCGCGACCGTGGGTGACGACGCCTCACCGGCCTACACCGAATTGCTGCTACGGCTGCGTGACGACGATGGCGGGCTCGTGTTGCCGGCGGCATTTCTTCCCGCGGCCGAGCGCTACCACATGATGCCGACGATCGATCGCTGGGTGATCAGCAGCGCGTTCGCGACCCTGGCACGCTATCGGATCTCGCGCGGGCCGGCGTGGACCGAGACCGGCGTATGCGCGATCAACGTTTCGGGCGCTTCCCTCGGCGACGACGACTTCCTGGGCTTCGTGCAGGAGCAGTTCGCAAGACACGGCATCCCACCGGAACAGGTGTGCTTCGAGATTACCGAGACCACGGCGGTGGCATCGCTGACGAAGGCAACCGAGTTCATGACCGCACTGCGAGCAGCCGGCTGCCGATTCGCGCTCGACGACTTCGGCGTTGGCGTGTCGTCGTTCACGTACCTGAAGCATCTGCCGGTCGATTATCTGAAGATCGACGGCAGCTTCGTCAGGGACATGCTCGATGATCCGGTCAATCACGCGATGGTCGAGGCCATTCACCGGATTGGCCACATCATGGGGAAGAAAACCATCGCCGAATCGGTGGAGAATCGCGAAACGCTGCGTGCACTGTCCGCAATCGGCGTCGATTACGCGCAAGGGTATGCCATCGCGATGCCTGCACCGTTCCGCCGGCTGCACCCCGTGCCCCGGAAGGCTTCGAACAGCAACGTCGCAAGCAACTTCTGACACGCTGCCACGGCGGCCGCCGGCCTCGTGCTGGCGCGCAGGCGCGAACACAAGCAATCGACATCATCGGCGCCGCGTCCGTGCGATCGGGCGTCACGATGTGGCTGCCGACCACGTTCGACCAATCCTGCTCGCGACGTGCTACGCTTTTCGCTCCGGTCCCATCGAACGGAGGCTCCGATGCGAATTCCCGTTGGCTTGCTCGTCATGCTCGCCGGCATTCCGATCGCATCTGCGGCGGACCTCGAGGCCGGCAAGGCCAAGGCGGCGACCGTGTGTGCCGCATGTCACGGCGCGCTCGGCGTCAGCGTGAGCGACACCATCCCCAATCTTGCGGGCCAGAAGGCGCGATATATCGAGTTGCAGCTCAACGCGCTCAAGGACGGGAGCCGCAAGAATGCGCTGATGAATGCGATCGCGGCGCAACTTTCGACCGAGGACATCGCGAATCTGGCTGCGCATTTTTCCGCGCAGCAGGGCGCCATGGCCGGCGCCAAGTCCGATTTCCTGCCCAACGTCGCGAAGACGAATGTGCCGTTTCCCGAGAACTACAAGTCCACGTTCACCAAGTACCACACGATCAATTTTCCCGACACGCGTCAGGTCCGCTACTACTACGCCAACGACACGGCGTTGCAGGCCGCAAAGGCGGGCAAGTCCTTGCCCGACGGCTCGATACTCTTTGCCGAGGTCTATGCGGCGAAGCTCGACGCCGACAAGAAGCCGGTCACCGGCAGCGACGGCTTCTTCGTGGCAGGAGATCTCCTGTTCTATACGGCAATGGGGCGCGAGGCCGGCTGGGGCAAGGACATTCCCGACATGCTGCGCAACGAGGACTGGAACTATGCGGTGTTCACGACCGCAAAAGAGCGGCGGGCGGGCGTCAACCAGGCCGAATGCCTCGCCTGCCACAAGCCCCTCGACAAGGTGAGCTACACCTTTACGCTGAAGCAACTTGCCGACGCAGGCAAGACGAAGTGACGGTTCGCATCCCGCGTCGTGAATGACCGGGTTCGCGCCGCGCGCGCATGGCGAGAATTCGTGCGCCGTTCGGTGCGACGGGTTGACCTGACGTTTTCAGCCGGCGTAAGATGATTTCATGGATGTAAAAACCGCGGCCCGGACGCTGGACCTGTTCGAGGCGTTCACCGGCGAGTGCAAGCCGCTGTCGCTTTCCGACATCGCCCGCGCCATCGGTGCGCCGGTATCGAGTTGCTTCGGCCTGGTGAACACGCTCGAAAAACGTGGCTACCTGTATTCGTTCGGCGCGCGCCGTGCTTTCTACCCGACCCGCAAGATGCTCGAGAACGTGCGCCGCATCGCCCAGCACGATCCGCTCGCCGATGTCGCGCGCCCCATTCTCGAAGCGTTGAGCGCGCGTTCCGGTGAGACCGTGTTGTTCGCGCGGCGCGCCGGCGACCAAGTGGTCTATGTCGACGTGATCGAATCGACACACAAGATCCGATACGCGGCACAGGCTGGAGAGTTTTTCCCGATCCACTGCAGCGCCAGCGGCAAGGCGATCCTGGCATCGCTGGCCGAGCCGGAGCGACGGGCATTGGTTGCGCGCCTGCCGCTCGACCGCATGACCCGGAACACCATAACCCGCCGCCCTGCGCTACTCAAGGAACTCACGCTTTCCATGCAGCGCGGCTGGTTCGTCAATCGCGGCGAGCACATCGAGGATGTAATGGCGATTGCCTTGCCGGTTCGAGTGAACGGCGAGTGCTGCGCGCTCGGCGTGGCGGGCCCCTTCCAGCGCCTCGAAGCTGCATTCGACAGGCATCTGAAAGCGCTGCAGGCGGAGCATCGGGCGCTGGAGCGTTCCTGCGCGGCCTCGGCATCTATTGAGCGACCCGGGGCTGCGAGTGTAAGAAAACAAGCGATCAAGGAAGCCGGCCATCAACCATGGGGAGTGAAAGCATGAGCGTACGCCGCAAGCTAATCATCACGACGATCGTCGCGGGCCTCGCAACGCTGGCCCCGGCCGCGGCGATGGCGCAGGCCAATGCGCCGTTCAAGATCGGCACGGTGCTCTCGGTGACGGGTCCCGGCGCGTTCCTCGGCGACCACATGAAACGCGGGATGGAGCTTGCCATCGATGAGATCAATGCCAAGGGCGGCATCAACGGCCGCAAGATCGAGTGGGTGTTCTACGATGCCGAAACGCAGGCCAGCAAGGCGGTGACCGCAACGCGTCGCCTGATCGAAGACGACAAGGTCGACATCATCGTCGGCGGCGGCAACGCCAGCGGACTCGCTTTGGCGATGGTCCCTCTGGTCGAGAAGGCGCAGCTCCCCTTCATCTCGACGGAGGGCAGCATGCAGATCGTGAACCCGGTCGCCGAGCGAAAATGGACCTTCAAGAGCACCCTCGACGACGACAAGGTGCTGGAGCGCGCTGCCGATTCCTTCGCCAAGCGCGGCATCACTTCGGTCGCGCTGCTGTACGACAGCTCGGGCTTCGGCCAGAGCGCCAAGGAGCAGATGGAAAAGGTCGCTCCCAAGCGGGGCCTGAAGGTGATCTACGAAACGTTCAACCCGGGCGACACCGATCTGACCGCGCAACTCTCCCGCATCAAGGCCAGCGACGCCAAGGCCATCATCTGCTGGACCATTACACCGGCGGGCGTCGTGTTCATCAAGCAGGCGAAACAGCTCGGCCTCTCCGACCGCGTGATCATGCACAGCTACGGATTCGTCGATGACCGCTACATGAAGCAGGCCGAAGGCGCCGCGGAGGGCATCGATCTCATGTCGCAGAAATTCCCCGTGGGCACCGACCTGCCAGCGACCGATCCGCTCAAGCAGCGCATCGCCGACATCACCGCCCGGTTCGAGAAGAAATTCAATACCAAACCCAACCAGTTCGTCGCCCAGACCTACGATGCGATCTACATGGCCTCCGATGCCTTGGCCAAAGGTGGCAAGGACAAGGACAAGGTTCGCGTAGCGCTCGAAGAAATGAAGGATTTCAAGGGCGTGGGCGGCAATTTCAGCTTCTCGCCGACCACGCACTCCGGCCTGACCAAGGACGACGCGGTGGTGATCACGTGGCGCGACAACGGCTGGCACCTGGCGAACTACTAAAGACCGAAGGAACAACCATGGGCGCTACGGCAATGCGCAGCTTGCTGGACGAATCGGAGTCGCGCTTCCCGCTCGACCTCGGCATCCGCATCCCGAAGATTCGCGAGCTCTATCGCGTCGCAACCGCACGACAATGGGATCCGCTGAAGGCCATTCCGTGGGATACGCTGCGTCCGGAGGATTACACCGAAGAGCAGCGTCTCGCCGCGCGCATGTACTGGAGCCGGCGAACCTGGAGCGAATATGGCGCAATCTCCGAATCGCCTGCGCTGCAGATTCGGTTCTGCCAGGAGCATCACGAGCCCGATCTGCGTTTTTTCTTCACGCTGCGCACGCAGGAGGAATCGCGCCACGCCGAGGTCTCCTACCTGTTCGCGGAAAAACTCGGCGGCTACATTGCGGAGCCGAAGAAGGCGGCGTTTCAGGGCTCGGTGGCCACACACGGCGTGCGCAAGATGGCGCTTGATCTCGACACTCCGCTTGCCGCGACCATCGCCAGCCTCGTGTGCGCCGCCGAGGAAATTGCCTTCGACATGATCCATCACGTCGCCAAGGTTTCGACGAACCTCGCGGCGAAAACGGTATTCAAGCTGATCGCCCGCGACGAAGTGCGTCATTGCGCGTTCGGCTGGTACTACATGGAACACCGGATACCGACGATGACTCGCGATGAAATCCTGCACGTCCAGGAAGCCACCGAGATCATGATCGAAAAGGTCTACCTCAACGGCTATCAGGAGCCGTGGCTGGCGCCGGACACGCCGGCGTCGCGCGAGGAAGTCGAAGCCGACCGCATTACCTACGAAGCGGGCCTTGGTGCGACCGTTGAAACATTGCAAAAGCCGGTGTTCATCGGAACGGTGAAGCGCGTGCGCAAGCTGATGCAGCCGTGGGGATTCACGCTCAAACCGTTTTACCATCCGAGGCTCGGCACGATCTAACGCGCGCGTATTCCCGACCGACCAAGGACGCCGCGATGAAACTTTCGCTCGCCGGCGATCTCGTCGCCATCCAATCGCGTTTCCGGCTCGACCGCGGTATACGCGCCGTCAAGATTCTTGGAGTGTTCTGATGACCTTGCTGGCCACTGCTCAGGACCCGCAGACGCGGCGCGCGCGCCGCCGCCGCGCCGATCCGCTGGTCGAACGCCGTTTTCCGCTGCATCTCGAACCGCACATCCAGACCATACGCGGGCTTTACCATCAGGCGAAGGCAGCGCACTGGGATCCCGAGAAGAACATTCCGTGGGCGAAGTTCGATCCGTCGCAGTTCACTTCGCAACAGTTGCGCGCGGCGGCGCTGTCATGGAGCCGGCGCGCGTGGACCGAGTATGGCGGGCTGCCCGAAACACCGGCGATCATCATCCGTTTCTGTCTCGAGCATGACGGCGAGAGCGATCCCAAGATGTTCCTGTCGGTTCGCGGCAGCGAGGAAGCCTGGCACACCGAGTGTTGCTGGCGCTTCGCGGATCTGGCCGGCGGCTACGTCGACAGGCCCGCCAATCCGGAATACGCGCGCCTCTTCAATCAGGACTTCCATCGCGAGGCGTTCGAGCCGGGGATTTCGGTCGACGCCTATATCGCCGTGCATTCGGCGATCCTCGATGGACTCGACCTCGAGCTGAACCGCGGGTTTCTCCGCCACGCGACCGACCCTGTCGCAAGCGCCATTCTCAAGCGGATGGTGCAGGACAAGGAGCGGCACGTCGCGTTTGGCTGGATCTATCTGACCGAGCACGCGCCCCACTGGCTTGACGCTCAGCGTGCAGAAATCGGCGCCGAGATCGATCAGGCGCTGGAGGGGCTGCTGTGTTCGGGCGCGATCTGCGCGTGGCTCGCGGGGAATGGGATTGCCGACGACGTGGTAAGCGCCGACGAAATCACGCGCAGCGCGGGACTCGGCGCGATGAGCGCTGCCGAGGAATCGGCGATCGTGGTGCAGTTTCTCGGCGAGGCGCGGGACCATCTCGCCCGCCTGGGCGTGACGATCGCGGACATTCGCGGCCGCCTCACAGTCCCAGCCTGAGGCAGGAGCGTTTGGACCCAAGCCTGCTGCTCCAGCTTGCGTTTGGCGGCATCACGACGGGCTCGATCTACGCGCTGGTCGCCCTCGGATTCAACGTGGTGTTCAAGTCCACCGACGCGATCAATTTCGCGCAGGGCGAGTGGGTGATGGCAGGCGGCATGATGGCCGCCTGGATCCACCAGCAATTCGGCTGGCCGCTTCTGACCTTATTGCCGCTCGCGGTGATCTGCGTGGCGCTGCTTGGCCTGGTCTCGGAACGGCTGTCCGTCTATCCGCTGTCGCGACCCTCGCCAATGGCAGTCACCCTCGTCACCATCGGCATCGCGATCGCGACCAAGGCGATGGTCATGCTGCTGCTTGGCAAGCAGCCGATGAGCCTGCCCAGTTTTTCCGGTGTCGAGCCGATCCGGGTTGGCGGAGCAAGCCTGCAACCGCAGGCGTTATGGATCGTGGGGCTGCTCATCGCGACCATGGTTGGCGTCCATCTCTTTTTCGAGCGCACGCTGCTCGGTCGCGCGATGAAAGCGGCCGCCGCAGATCGCGAGGCGGCGGCGCTGGTCGGCATCAACGTGGCGCGCACGGTGATGTGGTGCTTCGTGATCGCTGCCGGCACCGGTGCCCTGGCGGGCATCATCATCACCCCGATCACCCTGACGTCGTTCACGGCCGGCACCGTATTGGGCTTCAAGGGCTTTTCGGCGGCGATGCTGGGCGGCCTGGGTAATCTTCGTGGCGCGCTGGCCGGCGGGCTGCTGCTCGGCTTGCTCGAATCCTTCGCGGCGGCGTTCATCTCCTCCAAGTACAAGGATGCCGTCGCGTTCGTCGTGCTCCTGTTGCTGCTGTTCTTCCGTCCTGCGGGATTGTTCGGCCGGTCTCAGGTGCAGAAAATCTAGATGCACGCGCAGATTTCCACGACGACCTATCGCGCGCTCGCAATTCTCTGGGTACTGCTGATTGCGTTGCCGTGGATCACACCGAACAATTACTGGTTGAATCTCGCCACGCTCTGGCTCACCAACGTGCTGCTGGTGGCGAGCCTCAATCTGCTGATGGGCTACAGCGGGCAGATCTCGCTCGCGCACGGCGCCTTCTATGGCATCGGTGCGTACGTGAGCGGCGTGCTCGCGGCAAAGTACGGCGTGTCACCGTGGATCGGCCTGCCACTGGCGCTCGCCGCGACGGGTCTGGTGGCCTTTGCCGTTGGTTGGCCGACATTGCGGCTGCGCGGCCATTATCTGGCCATGGCGACGCTCGGGTTCAACGCCATCGCATCGGTGCTGTTCGTCGAATGGCGCGATTGGACCGGCGGTCCCAACGGGCTTGTCAACATCCCGCCCTACACGTTGTTCGGCGTGAAGCTCGATTCGGATCGGGCGTTTTATTTTCTCGCACTCGCCGCGGTCGGCGTCGCGCTGGTGCTGTTGCTCAACCTGCTCGACTCGCGCACCGGACGCGCGCTGCGGGCGCTCTCGACCGCGGAGGTCGGCGCCGAGTGCATGGGTGTGAACGTACACCGGTACAAGATCCTGGTGTTCGTCGTGAGCGCGATGCTCGCAGCACTCGCCGGCTGCCTCTACGCGCATCACAACGCGTTCGTCTCGCCCGAGTCATTCGACTTCCTGGTCAGTACCATGCTGGTCGTCATGGTGGCGCTGGGCGGCACGGGCAACTGGTGGGGTGCGTTTCTCGGGGCGCTGATCTACACGTTGCTCCCGGAGCTCCTGCGCTCGTTCGGTGATCTGGAACTGCTCGTGTACGGCGTGAGTCTCGTCGTCGTGCTGCTGTTCTTTCCGCGCGGGCTGGGTGGCGCGCTCGACCTGTTGTGCGAGCGCATTGCGAGTCGCTTCCGTGCGAGGGAGTCCAACATCCACGCGGCGGGTGCTGCGGCCAACCGCGCCAGGCCTGATTCATGATCGCCGTGCGCGGCGTATCGGTGCAGTTCGGCGGGCTCGCGGCGTTGTCCGACCTCGACTTCGCGGTGCCGCGCGGTACCGTCAAGGCCGTGATCGGCCCGAACGGTGCAGGCAAGACCACGCTGTTCAATGTGATCTCCGGCATTCAGGCGCCTACATCGGGAAGCGTTCTCCTCGACGGTGAAGACATTACGTCACGCCCTCCCCACGAGCGCGTGCGTCGTGGACTGGCCAGGACGTTCCAGAATCTCCAGGTGTTCTCAGGCATGAGCGTGCTGGAAAATGTCGTGGTCGGGATGCATGCGCGGCTGCATGCGGGCGTTTTCTCGGCGCTCCTGCGCCTGCCGTCCGGTCGGCGCGAAGAAGCTTCTGCGCGCCATCGGGCGCGGGCGCTGCTCGGCCGTGTCGGCTTGGCGGGCAAGGCAGATCTGCCGGTGTCGGCATTGTCGTTCGGCGATCTGAAGATCGTGGAGATAGCAAGGGCGCTCGCCTCCGAGCCGACCGTGCTGTTGCTGGACGAGCCGACCGCCGGATTGCCAGCATCGGAAGCGAGCCGCGTGGCCGAGGTGATCCGCGCGATCAACACGGAAGGCGTTACCGTGTTGCTGGTCGAGCACAACATGCGCGTCGTCATGTCGGTCAGCCACGACATCCTGGTGCTCAACTTCGGCCGCCGCATCGCCGAAGGCGACCCGGCATCGGTGCGCGCACATCCCGATGTGATCACGGCTTATCTTGGAGCCGATATCGAAGCGGCGCATTGTGCTTAGCGTGCGCGGTCTGGTGGTGGGGTATGGGTCGGTCACCGCGCTCAACGGCATCGACCTGTCTGTCGATTGGGGGGAAATCGTCTGCATGATCGGGCCCAATGGCGCGGGCAAGACCACGC
>Ga0207689_10000454_pt1 | contig 38531 bp, 59 predicted proteins | sample KBSMisM52_FD_184312 | JGI IMG/M metagenome (GOLD analysis project Ga0207689, IMG submission 184312) | Miscanthus rhizosphere microbial communities from Kellogg Biological Station, Michigan, USA - KBS Miscanthus M5-2 (SPAdes) (version 2) | ecosystem: Host-associated > Plants > Roots >...
GGTCGGGTGCTGCAGCACCCGACCCAACGTCGAGCGGACCTCCAGCAGCGCTGCGTGCGTCGTGGTGTCCTCGGCGTTCAGGCACGCCCGCCGCATGATCGGCGAGTGCTTCCCGGTGCCGATCGCGCCGGTGACGTCGCTGCTGACCACGAGTCTCATACCGTCGCCCACCGGTACCGGCGGTGCGCCCGCGCGCACTGGTCGCGCAGGTCCTCCAGCGTCCCCGTCGGCGCCTTCCGCGACGACTCGCCGGCCCCCTGGGTCGAACGCGAGTACCCGCCCCTGCCCTGCAGCCACCCGACGGTCGCCTCGGCCAGCGCCAGCTGCGACACCAGCGCCGGGTACAGCTGCCGCTCGATCGTCGCGCCGGTGGAGTGCGACGCCGCCGTCGACCCCGAGCTCCCGCGGACCACCCGCAGCGTCCGGGCCCCGAACAGCGTTGCCGTCGTGTGCGCGACCAGCGTCGTCCCGCCCTGCGCCCGGTCGACGGTGAGGGTGGTCCCGGCCCGGTCGACGACCAGGATCCGCTCCCCGCCGATCAGGAGCGTCTCCCCGTCGGCGTAGGTGCCGATGTCGGCCACGGTGATCGACCGGTCAGCCATGCTCGCGGTCAGGGACGCGGTCTCCCCGGTGGTCGCCCACGACCAGCCGGTGACCAGCATCCGCTCCGAGTCGACCATCAGGACGTCCCCAACGCCCGCAGCTGCCGCTGTGGCGGCCGAAACGTCGATGTCGGTCTCCGAGGTGTCCAGGGCCTCCGACAGCGTCCCCACGGCTTCCCTAGCGTCACTGGAGCCTCCCCAGAGGCCGGTGACGACGATCGACCGCTGCCACGTGTCGTCGATCGTCCAGAAGGTCGACGTCCCCATGTTCAGGTCCAGCCGGTCGTACGGGGGTCCCTCGTTCACCGGCTCGAGGAGCACGTCGCCGGTAGACACCGCGACCCCACCGGCCGTGACCGACGTGAGCGAGATGATCTCGTCGTCGTCGAGCCACAGCCGGTACGACGGCGAGGAGTGGCCGGGGGCCGGCCAGTCGAACGAGCGGGTGTCGGTCGTCGGGACGAACGTGCGACGGCACAGCTGGTCGACGGCGGCGGTAGCCTCGACGATCTTCCGGTCGAGTTCGCGCGCTGCAGCTGCTGACGGGGCGACGTCGAGCGCGCCAGCAAGCTGCTGCCGCGTCACGTACGTCGGTACGGTGACGGCCATAGGTCCCTCGCACTCGCGTTCTGGTGCCAGCCGGGCCCGGTGAAGATGCGGCGCGGCGGGACGGGGTGTGCAGTTGTGGGTGCGGCCGGCCCCGCGGCGTCCGCGTGTAGCAACGACGCCGGCCGCACCAGAGCAGTCCCCGTGGGGTAGGGCTGCACCAGAATGGTCGCACGCCCGACCGGCCCCGGGGAGTACCCTGACCAGCGGCGCGTCCGGTGTGGCTGCTGGCGACGCCACGGGCAGGGAAACCTGACGGCGCGTACGGCCTGAGAGGCCCCGCGGGCCCCCGACCGGGATTAACCGGATCCGGGGGCCCACCCGTCTACCGGGGCCGCCACCCGTCGAACGGGCAATACAGCTCCCCGTGCGGACCGGTCCGCAGCGGCTCACCGTCGTTCGGGCACGCCACCGGAGGCTGCCGGCGAGCAGCGTCGGCCTCGGCCCGCACCGCGGCGATCATCGGACCGAGCGCGTTCCACGACGGCACCCGACCGGTAGTGGCCGGCGGCGTCACCGTCTCCTGCTCCAGCTGCTCGGTGTCGCCGAGCGTGTCGGCGCCGAGCACGAACGGGAACGACACGAGCAACCCTCCCGCAGCGTCAGAGTTGGGTGACGGTGATGTCCTTGAACTGCGCCGCAACCGACGCGCTCGCGGAATTCAACCCGAAGTAGAGACCACGGTACGTCGTCGACGCGGCGGTGATCGTAAACAGCGTGCCGTCGAGGCGGCGGAAGATGATCGACGTCGGGGTCACGTCGACGTTGAAATTCATCCACTGATTCGCGACGGCGGCCGAGCCGGTGCCGGTGCCGAGCGACGTACCGGTCGACGTTCCCGGATCGTGCCTGCTGACACCCGACCCACCGTTGGCCCGCTGGAAAATGTGGTACCCGCCGTCGACGTTCGCGGCCGACTGGAACGCGTAAGGCGCGTCCGTCGCGTGGCAGATATAGACGTCTAGGTGCGTGGTGAGGTCCGACGGCAGCGTCGCCCACCGGGCCGAGAACGCGATTCGGTACCCGCTCGCGGATCCGACGATCGGGCACATCGACCCCATCGACAGAGTCGCCGTGGTTCCCTGCGCCAAAGTCACCGACGTTTCAGTCGCGTCGAATCCCGCAATGAGCTTGTTCGACGCGCCTTCATAGTCACCCGGCCGCCGCACCAGGCCGGAGAATCCGTCGGTGGTGAACGCCGCGAGATCGTTCCCCACGTAGGTGGGGGCGGTGCACATGTATCCGACGATGCACGGCACACCGGCCGCGACTGCAGCAGCTGCGGCGATGGTCGCGATCCGGTCCCGTTCGGACCGCAACCGCACCACGAACGCGATTACCGGGATGCCGAGCCGTGCCGCCGCGGTGCAGGTGTAGAGGATGTTCGCGTCGGAGTCGCCGATGTCGACGCCGATCGCGTCCCGCGGCTGCAGCGTCGCCAACACGGTGTCGACGAGGGAGTTGCTGTCGCCGGACGTCATGTAAACCCACAACGGCAGGCCGGCCGCGCGGGCGTTCGTGGCGTGCGACGGCAGCGAACCGCTGGCGCCGCGGTTGAATTTCCACACGATCCACTTGCCGGGATCCTGGAAACCCGTTGCTGCGGCGAGTGTTCGGGTCGCGTCGGACTTTGGCTCCAGGAACACGGCGCCGCGCCGTTCCCACCGGCGCAGCTCGTTCCCGACGACCGGGACACGCTGCGACGCGGACCAGCCCGAGCCAAGAGCGGTCGCGCCGATGTCGATGATCGGCGACGACGTCAGCTGCGCCAACGACAGGTCAGCGATCACCGGCGTTGCAGCGAGCGACGTCGTCCGCGACGGGTCGGTGTCGTGCATCCCGATCATCACGCCGTCGACGGTGGCCTGCGCCGACAGCTCGACCGCGCGCTGCCCCTTGCCGAGCGCCTGCTGCGACCCGATCTCGCTCATCTCGGGAGCCTCGTCGGCACCGCCGAGCCGGTGCCCGATGGTGAACCCCGACGCGGTGTACAGCTCGGCCACGAGATCCGGGGCAACGTCGTTCCACATGCCCGCGGTGATCCCCTGGATCACCTGCCACCCGGCCACCACCGTCTGCGCGGTGGTCGACTCCTGCGCGCGGGCCGAGAGGGTGATCGTGTCGCCCGCGACCTTCAGGATCGACACGACTTCGATCGTGCCGGCCAGCGCAGCAGTCCACGGGTCGGTGTCTTCCGGGACCAGGACCGCCGGGCCGGTGCCGAGCAGCGCCGTCCCGGTGCCAGAGGTCACCGTGAACCCGAGACCCGACGTCGCAGGCGTCGGCGGGACCACGACAGCAGTCCGGCCGAAGTTCTTCGGGGACACGGTGCACCTCCAGCTGTAGAACCGGGATCAGCCGGTGATCGTGACGCGGTTCTTCCCGGCCCGCTCGGCGGACAGCACCCGCTCACGCTCGGCGTTGCCGTCGTCGTCGTCGGCGAGATCCGCCAGGTAGGCGTTGACGTCCTCGACGGTGTAGTCAGCCGGATCGAACGCGTCCGGGTCTTCCGCGTCGTCACCGTCGCCGGCCGCGTCGCCGGCCGTGCTGTCGGGGTCGGCCGGGACGTCGGGTGTCGCGTCCGCGTCGCCGAACTCGGCGCCGGTCGCGGCCATCTTGGCCGCCTGCGACTCCGGCGTCACGCTGGTCTCACCGGGCTGCGCGAGGTGCGCCGACGCGGCCCGCTTGTCGGTGATGTTCTGGAGCTCGGCGTCGACCTGGTCCGGCGACGGGTCCGCGTTGCCCTGCGCGAGCAGGTTGCGGCGTGCCTCGTCCTGGTCGGCCGCCATGTCGCTGGTGCCGCCGTGCACGGTGTTCCTGGCCATTGGATCCTCCTGGTGACTGGTCGGGCCGGCCGCTCTGTGCGCGCGGCCGGCCCGACCAGGATCGTCGACTCGCGGCTACGCCGCGACCAGGGTCGCCCCGACGGTGAGCGGGATCCACCGGCAGTTGAACGTGATCGCGCCGTTGGCGGACGCGGCGCCGACGAACTCGACTTGACCGTCGTTGACGACGGCGCCGAGCTCGGACGTGCCGCCTCGCAGGAACGCCGGTGCCGCGGTGGTGCCGCGGGTGAGGCCGACGGTGGACCCGGCCGCCGTGTCCGACGTGCCCAGGTCGGTCGCCGTCACGATCACGCGCGTGTCGCCCGTCCCGGACGGATTGTGCTGCACCGCGTAGGTGCCGGAGTCGGTCGACAGGGCGGTGGTCACGTCCGCCCACAGTTCCGTGATCTTCACAGTCCCGACGACGGTGAACAGTGCCGTCGTCGGGTTGCCGGTGATCGCTCCGGTCGGCTTGCTGACCGGGCCGTTGCCGGCGACGCCCTTCGTGACGGCTTCGTTGTTGCCGAGAACACCCATCTCCGCTCCCCCTTACGCGTTCGCAGCGACGGGGTTGAGGAGGTTCGGCAGGTTCACCGGGGTCCGCATGTTCCGCAGCCCGTGCTTGACGTACAGGCACGACGAGAGGTGCGCGGTTCCGTTGGCCGACACCGAGTTGAGGCTGACCCAGGCGTAGCCGTCGGACAGCTGCGCCGTGTCGATCTCGACGACGATGATCTTCTGCGAGGTCCCGATCGAGTCGAGCGTGATCTCCGACGCCGCCGACTGGGTGAGCTTCACCCACGGCTCGTCGTTGTCGAGCGCGGTCTCCGCCTTGTAGTAGCAGTAGGTGACGGCGTCGAGGTCACCCGACGTGCCACCCGACGCGGCGGTCGCCTGCTGAACGTCCAGCGAGAACGTCGCCGGCCCGACGCCGCACACGATGACGAACGCGATCGACGCGCAGTCGCCCACGAAGATCCGCTTACCCGTCGACCCGTCGGCCGCGTCGAGATCGACCGGGGCCCACCCGAGCCCGATGTCGAACAGTCGCCCGAGAGCATCCATTGTCTCTGTTTCCCTTCTGTCAGAACGTGTTTCGTGTCTCGGGTCAGCGGGTCGCGATCTGCACGGTCGCCGACAGGGTCGGGCCGCCGTTCTTCGGCGTCAGCGGCGAGATGATCCACGGCTGCCCGTCGTTGCGGGCGATGAACCGCAGCTGCGTCTGGTCGGACGAGAACAGGGAGTGATCGCTGGAGGCCATCTCGACCTGCTGCCGGTCGCCGATCAGGTAGTACGAGTAGTCGACCAGCGACAGGTCGCCCTGGTCGCCGAGAACACCGGGGGTCTTCTCGGTCATCACGATCGGCCGGCCGAGCAGCGTCATCGTCGGCGCGCCGGTGCCGTCCGGCAGCCAGATCGGGCCGCCGCCGGTGCCGACCACGAGACCCATCGTCGCCAGCTGTGGGAACGCATCCGGCGTCGCGACCCACACCGAATTCGGGATGCTCGACGGCAGCAGCCGGGCGAACATCTTCACCACGTTCTCCCACACGATCGTGTCGGTCAGCTGCCCCGACTCGGCCGCCACGGCGATCACGTGCGGGTTCGTGGTCCGCAGCATCCCGAGCGGCTCACCGGCGCCGGTGCCGTTCTGAAAGTCGTTGTCCTCGGCGAACGCCATCGCCTTCGGCACCAGCGTGTTCGTGTAGGTCATGATCGCGCCCGCGCTGTCGCGGATGACCTCGTTCGACAGGTTCGCCAACGCTGTCTGCTTGCTCGTGGTGAGCTTCACCCGGCGCAGCTGCGCGTTCGACGCCGTGAGCGCCGCCGCCTCCTCGGTGCGGTACACGATGACACCGCCGAACAGGCTCGACGCGTGCGAGGTCTCGTCGATCGCGGGGAACGACAGCTCCAGCGCACCCATCGGCACCACCGTCGCCCGCGGGCGCACGACCGCGTTCTCCAGCGACATCATCAGCAGCTGCGTCCGGAACTCCTCCGGCACCAGGAACCCGCCGTCGGAACCGATCTTCTCGGTGTAGGCGCGGACCTTGCTCGCGCCGTCCCGCTGCTCCGACGACAGGGGCATGTCGCGGTGCCACATCGCCTGCACGAACTCGCCGAAGTCGCCGAACACGCCGTCGAGCGCCGCGCCCGCGGCGCGCGGGTTCCGGCCGAAACCGGGCCGGCCGGCGACCGCAGCGTGGTCGAACGGGTTGAGGTTCAGGCGCTTCCCCTTGCCCGCCTGCGTGTCCTTCAGCATGTCGGCCAGGACGACCTGCGCCTGCTCGCGGATCTCGGCCGCGAGCTCGGCGGACACGGGGGTCTTCTCGGCCTGCATCGCCGCGACGTAGCGCTTCACCTGCGCCCCGAAACCGTTCTCACCGGTGTCCGCGATGGCCTTGATCACGGCGTCCTCGCCGTCCGCGGTGAGCGCGCCGAGGTAATCCTCGAATGCTCGCGGGGAGTCGATCACTGCCGGCATGTCATGCTCCCTTCAGAGCGTTCAGGACCCCTGCGCGGAACGCTGCGGGGTCGAAACCGGGCCCGGGCGGGACCGGTGGTGTGGTGCCCGCCGCCGGGGGGGACGGCGGCGGGACGATCGTGGTGGCGGCCGGCGAGGTGAGCAGCTCCGGCCCGGTCTCACCGACCGGCGGGACCACCGGCGGCACGCTCGCCGCGGGCGCGCGGCGGGCGAGGCCCGTGAGGTCCCACCCGCGGGCCGCAGCAGCCGCTGGGAGCTCCTCGCCGGCCCCGGCGGTCTCCTGGCCCAGGATGCTGTCCGCGAGGCCCGCAGCGACCGCCTCGTCGGGCGTGTACCAGGTCTCGGCGGCCATCGCCTGCAGCCACGACGCGACGTCACCACCGGCCTTCGCCTGGTACGCCCGCGCGAGCGAACCGGCGAGGCTGGCCAGGAGATCCCCCATCGCGAACATGTCGTCGTCGTTGCCGATCGCGACGCCCCACGGCTTGTGAATCATGAGGCGGGAGTCCTCACCCATGATCACCGGGTCACCGAGGACCGCGAGATACGACGCGGCCGACGCCGCCCACCCGTCGACCTTCACCGTCAGCTGCCCCGACCGCTCCCGCAGCATGTTCGCGATCGCGGTCGCCTCGGCGACCTCACCGCCGGGTGAGTTGATCCGCAGCGTCAGGTTCGCGGTGTCCGGGATCGGCCGCAGCGCCTCGGCGAACTCGGCCGCCGACGTCCCCCACACACCGCCCCACGAGTCGATCGGCTCATACACCTGCAGCGTCCACGCGTCGGTGTCGACCACCGGCACCGACGCCTGCAACGGGAGCTTGGTACGCCCGCGCGGGTCGACCGCTCCCCAGAACCGGAACTGCACCACGTCTCTACCTCCGGCCGCCGCTGGTGAATGAGTGCCCGTTCATGATCGCGCGGGCCAGGCCGCCGCTGGCGAGCAGCTGCCGGGCCCGGGCCGCGACGTCGTCCTCGAGGCCAGGGTCGGCCGGCTCGGCCGGGTCGCCGGGCGCCGCGGGCACCAGCTGCGGCGGCACCGGCTCAGGCTCCAGCATCGTCATTTCGGGCAGGCACGCCACCATCGCCGCGTCCACCGGATCCACGCCCGCGGCGAGCAGCTTCGAGAACGCGTCGACTCGCTCGTTCAGGATCTTCGCCGCTGCCTCTTCATCGTCCGGGACCGGCGAGTCATAGTCGAATTCGACGTTCTCGCCCGTCGCACCGAACAACGGCAGGTAGTCGTGGTTAAGCGTGCCCTTGATCCGGTCCGCGCGGGGCACCAGCAACCGCCGGGCTTCGATGTATTCGGCTGCCATCGCCGATGCCCGGTTGCTGCCCTCCGGCTCACCGAGCATGAACCGCGGATACGAGAAAGCCTCACGGATGATTTCCCGCGACACGTTCCGCAGCTCGGCGAACTGCATATCCTTCATGGAGAACGACACATCTTTCCACTTGCCGAACTCCAGAATCCCCACCCGGTGCGCGTTGGAGACACCCTGGTGCGACTCCCGCCACCGGGCAACCATCTGCTTGAACTGCGGTTCGTTCAGCGACGTGTCGACTTCGATGATCCCGCCCGGCTGCGCCGAGTTAGCGAAAAACGCCCGGTTCCAGTCGGCCGAGTAGCGCGACGAGTCGAGATCCACCATGAGTGACTGCACCGGGCCCATACCCCGGTACGGGTCCAACGGGTTCGGGAGCTTAGTGAAAACGAGTTCCTTCAGCTCCAGCGGGATCAGCTCCCCGTCCGGGGACCGGTATACCCACCCCGACAGGAACTCTTCCCGGTCCGGGACCGGCGTCAACCGGTCCGGTCGGACCGGCCACATCGCAACCGGAATCGTCCCGACATACTCGATCGCCCAAGGCATCTCGCCGGTCAAATCGAGATGCTGCTGCCCGGTCTCGCAGAACTCCTGCCACGGCATGAACGGGTTCGGCCGCTGCTGCACCTTCAGCGCCTGATGTACCAGGACCTCGGTGCGGTCCTCTTCGGGGTGCGGGCCGTACCGGCGCCGCGCGTCGGTCCTCTTCCGGTACAGATGCCAGTCGATCGACGCGGTCCCGTTCGCCAGGTTGCTGACGATCGCGAACAGCGTCGACACCGACCCGTAGGCACCCATCTGGGCGACCTTGTCGCCACCGAGCGCCGGGCCGAGACCACCGAGCATCCCGGCGACCCGGCCGCTGTACGGCGTCGGGACCCGAGACGCGAACAGGCTGCGGAACGTCTCGACGGTGGTCCGCAACCCGTGCCCTCCCCTACCCCGTGGGAGGCCCGCCCGCCTTGCCCGTCCGAAGATCCATCCATAGACACCCGAGCGCCAGAACCGCCCACCCGACCGTCGCGTTCACCGTGAACCCTGAGACGGTGAGCGCTGCAGGCCAGGCCAGGGACCAGCCATGATCGCGTGCCGTCACGCCGATGATACGCACGGGCCAGGTGAGAATGGCTATCAGCCGCAGAAACCGGCGGCGTCGGCGTGCCGCGCGCTCCTCCTGGTGCACCCCGTGGGTCCGCCACGCGCCGGGGACCAGCCACGTCGACACCGCGCCGCTGGTCTCGTGGTCGAGCGGACGCTGCCCAATCTGGAGGGGCACGGACGTCGTCATGGGGTTCTCTCCTCTGCTCGGTTCCCACCTGGTGTGACCTGGTCGTGATCTACGCGGTATCCATCCACCTGAAGTTCGGCCGGCCGGCGAGGTCCCTCGCGGCCACCACGTAACGGGCCGTGTCGAGTCCGTCGTCGAAAATCTTGATCGGCTGCTCTGTGATCTTCTTCCCCCCGCCCGTGTCCCACACATAGCCGGGGAACTCCTCGATCGTCGACGCCGGTTGCCCAGCCTCGACGATGTCCGGCTGCCGGCCGTCGAGAACCGCGTCCGCCATGAAGTAGATGCCAGGCTTCCCGTCGTCCCGCAGCCGCAACCGCGCCATGACAGCCTGCAGCCCGTCATCGACGGACTTATAGGCCGCCTCGGTACCAAACCCAAGGTGCCGTTCCAGTGTTGCCCGATCCTCCCGGTCGTGGTCGGCAAACACCGCAGTCGGGCGCGGCTCACGCCACACCCGCTCCCCCGACTTCGGGTCCTTCGGGGCGACCTCATCCAAGATCCGTTCGGCGGCGTCCTCGACCAGCATCCGACGCCGGAACAGTTCCCGGTACAGATACAGCCGCCCTTCGGGGTCTTCCGCCCAACACTGCAGCACAAGCGCGTGTTGGTATCCGAAGTCGATTCCCCACCAGCGAGGCCACGCCATCGGCGGAACGAACCACGGAACCACGTGAACGTACGGGTCGAACTCCTCATACACCAGACCTTCGGCAGCCACCCACAACCCCTGACGTAGACGCTTATGCCGGACCCCGGTGAGCTTGTCCAGCTTCCCCTCAATGTAGGAGACGCCCGCGGGAGTCATCACGCCGTCGGCGGTGAAGTACTGCGGATTGTCTTCGTGCCGCATCTCATACATCACCGTCTGCCCGGAGTTCGCCCGCAGCTTCAGCCAATGCGTCGGCTGCGCCGGGTTCGTCGCGGCTAGCAGCTGCTGGTAAGGCATCACCCCGTTCCGCAACCGGGTGGTGATCGCTTCCCAATCTTCGGTGGTGAGTTCGATGCACTCCTCAACGAACGCCATGTCGTACTCCGACGACATGATTTTCGTTGACTTATCCATCCCGCCGAGCACGATCGTCGACCCGTTGCTGTACTTGTATGACGGTGGTTCCGCGCTGCTGCCGCCGTAGAACTTCAGCACCCCCGCCGCGAGACCTTCGACGGCGACTTTCTCCCGCCACGTGACCAGTGTCGTCGACCCGAGCGACGTCTGTGTTTTCCGGACCATCAACGCCCGCATCCCTGGGTACTTCAGGGCGGCGGCGTTCAGTTTCTCCAGACACGCGCGTGACTTCCCCGTGCCCGCCGGGCCCGACAGGACCACTTCAGGCGCGCGGGACGACCACAACCGGGTCGCGGCGCCACGCGCCGAATAGACGTGCTCCACCGGCTCAGTCCACCACCGCGACCGGGGCCGGCCGTGTGATCACTGCACCGCCATGGTGTTCCGGCTCGGCCTCCGGCAACCCGCACGCGAGGCATTCGTCGGCCTCCGGCTGCGCCGGGTCGGGGACGAACGCGTGCGGTGCCATGCCGCAGAGGTGAACAGCTCCCATGGCTCAGCTGTGGCTGCGGCGCGACTGCCGCGCGATCGCGTCGGGGTCACGCATGATCCGCAGCGTCTCCGGCGGGACGTGCTGGTCGCCGATCACGCGGACCAGGCCACCGACGCCCTCGCGGTCGATCTCGGCGCGGATCCGGTCGACCAGTTCCGGCCGGCACCAGATCACCCGCCGGTGCGCGTCGAGCCGGTCGATCCACTGCTGCAGCTGCAGCACCGGATCCGGGGCGTTGCCCGTCAGCTGGTCGCCGTTCACCCGTCGAGCTCCTTCGCCATCAGCCGCTCCTGCCGGCGACCCTCGCCGGCCCACCCGGCGCACAGCAGCCCGGGCCGGCCGTCCGCCCGGAACGGGACGGCACCGATGATCGGTGGCCGCCAATCGGCCGTCGAGCCCTCGACGACGACGTCACGCTGCGGGTGCCGCCACCGGGCCGGCCGCCTCATCCCGTCATGGCACCAGAACAGCTCACCCGACGCGGCGATCTCGCGCAGGTGGTCGGCCGTGTAGCTCTCGGCGTTCTCCGGCGAGTCGGGCCGGTAGGCGCAGTCACCGCACCGCGAGACCCGGACGTCGATCCCCTGCTCGACGATCAGCCCGTAGTCCGGTGCCGCCTGCTCGGTGTCGTACTCCGGACGCCAGCACGTGCACCCGTCGATGCCCCGGTGCGCTTCGCCGTAGCAGCAGCCGATCGGCTCGGCGTCGGGGAACTGCTCGGCGAACAGCATCGCCCCGGTGGATCCCGTGCCGCAGCCTGCGGACGCCGCGCGGACGACGGCGGGCACCTCGACGCCCGCCTCTTCGGCGCGCTCGATCAGCCGCGCGACCGCCGCACGCTCGAACGCGCTCACCGGCGTCGCCTCCTGGCCATCGCCGCCGAAGCTGCGACCGAGCCGAGACTGATCACGATCGCGAGCACCGACACCGCTATCGCGAACACGTCCGCGCTCACAACGCCTCCATGTCGACGCCCTCGAGGCGGTAGTTCACCTGCGTACCCACGTTCACCTGCGTCCGCGACGGCAGCTGCCCGAGCTGCTCGGCCGCCTCATGAAGCCCGGCGATCGCGGTCCGCACCATTTCCGGCAGCTGGTCGTTGCCGCACTCGGCCGCGACCACGATCACGCGCTCCACCATGTCCTGCAGAGCACCCAACCTGTCGACCCGGTGCGCGATCCACAGTCCGTCCTCGGCCTGCGCAGCCTCGACCAGCTCGGCCCGCAGCTGCGCGATCTTCGCCCCGTGCCGTGCGCGGAACCCCGAAACCGTCGACATGTTGCAGTCGTACTCTTCGGCGATCATCCTGTTTGTCGCGCCCGCGGCGAGCTTCCGCCTCACCTCGGCGACCCGTTCCGGTCCGGTCTCCAGCTTCCGAGTGTTGCCGTCGTGGATCTCCGGGGCGGCGGGTGGCGCACCACTCAACGGCGTCGCCGCGGGCGGCGTCCGCCTCTGGTCCTTCCGTGGCGGTGGCCTCACAGCCGCGCACCGTAGTAGCGGGCGAGGTCGACGACGCGGCGGATCCCGCGCCACAGCGACAACGGCGCGTCGACCAGGAGATGCGCCGTCCACCCGCAGAGCACGAACTGCAGCGCCCACCCGAGCATGATCAGGATCGCGTAGACGGCGACGTTCCACGCCGGCCGGTCCCAGTTCCAGGACGTCGCCCCGAGCGCGCGGAGGTCCGCGACCGACCAGGCTGCGAACAGGGACCAGCCGACCAGCAGCTCGGCCCACCACCGCGCGCCGGGCGGGTGCCGGACTTCTACCGGGTCACCGTCGGGCGTGTAGGGCTCACCGTCGGGCAGGTGCACCGACATGATCCGCTGCTCCTCCAGCAGCAGGCCCCACGACGTCCACGGGCCGCGGGTGTAGGCGATCCCGTCCTCGACGACGAACCACGCGCCTTCATAGCGGATGAACCGGTGACCGTCGCCGGTGACGACGATGCTGCCGTCGGCGGGTTCGACCGCGCCCGGCGGCAGGTAGCTGGTCACGCTCATCACTCGCCGTCCTCGACAAGCTCGGTGTCGATGTCCTCGACGCCGAGGTCTAGGAGCGCGTTCGTCACGTCGTCGTAAGGGTTCTCCAGGATTCCGGACGCGCTAGTGCGGTCGACCCAGTCGGCCGGAACGGTGCACTCGATCCGTAGGCGCGGCATCAGGCACCCGCTGTCGCGTCGGCCGGTGCCTGGTCCCGGACCTTCCGCCGCACCACCCGCTTGGCGGGCGCAGGCTTGTCCGGCACGACGTCCGGGACGACGTCACCGACCCGCACCGGCTCGGTGGCGCCGATGCTGGCCAACGTCTCGCCGGCCACCCGCGTCTCCTGGTCGGTGGCCTCGACGTCGATCGACGCCGCCGGCTCGTCGCCCGACAGGTCCAGCTCATCCTGCGCCAGCGCGTTCAGCCGCTCCCGGTCACCGGTCCCCAGGAACGCCCGGCCGGCGTCGGTCAGCTTCCGCAGCCGCCGCCGCCTCTTCTGCTCGTCGACCATGTTCTGCGATGCCTCCAGCTGGTCCAGCAGCTGGTGCAGGAACGACCGAGCCTCGGCCGCCTCGGTCGCGAACAGAACCCCGATCGAATCGGCGATGCGCGCCGACTCGGTCGCCAGGTTCACCTCCCCCGACGCTTCATCAAGGGTGCCCCGCGCGGTCCGCAGCAGGTACAGCGACCGCATGAACATGCGGGCGAGATCCTGGGTGATCCCGGACGGCACCTCCAGATACGACACCCGAACGTCGACCTTCGGCTGGGCGCTCGACGCCGGCCCGGGCTCGGCCCGGGCAACGTGCTCCAGCTCGGCGACAATCATCGCCGTTCCGCGCTGGTCTTCCCACAGTCGCCGGATGTGCGGCTCCAGCGCCGTCTGCGCGTGCGTGGACAGTCCCTTGATCGCGAGCGTCGTCATCGGGTCCTCTTTCGTCGTGTGGTCGTGGCTGCTGGGATTCTAGGCACCATGTGAACCGTTCGGGCGCCGCTTCGGGTGACGCCGATGATCGGCCAGTCCGCCGACCGAAGCGCCTGCCGCTGGTCCTCCGGTGCAGGCGCGAGAGGCGACCCGTACACGTCGGCACCCATCGCAGCGAGGGTGAGCGCGTCGGCCTCATCATCGTTGGCGAGGCTCACCCCGTACCGGCGTTCAACCGCAGTCTTCACCGCGGATTTGCTGGCGCGTCCGTCGCTGCAGGCGTAGAGCTTCAGCGACGTCGGCGGGATGAACACCAGCAGCGCACCGAACGACCGGGCGGAGATCAACAGGTGCCCCATCAACCAATTCCGGTCGGTGGCGTGCCCACCCTCCCGCGTGCTGGTCTGGAAATCGCGTGACTCGCACACGATCAATATCGGATCACGCCCGTCGCCGTGGATGTCGTCGAGCAGCTCGACCCACCGGCGGCCAACCTCCAGGATCCGATCGGCCCGCACTTCGGCCGTGTCCTTCACCGTCGGCGCCTGCGACCGGATCGACCACGCGCCGGTAACACCGGAGTGGCCGCTGTCGGTGTGCCCGACAGCAACCACTCCGGTGCAGGTGAGCGACGGGTCAAGCCCGACGATGTTCACCGGTCACGCCTTGCCGTTCTCCCGGGCGGCGGCCACCTTGCGGGCGTCGTCGCCGGGCTTCAGCGGCACGACGCTGAGACCGGGCCCGTTGTCGAACGCGTCGTTCAGCGCGCCGTTCTTCGACCGCCACACCCGCACGACCGACCAATCGCCGTTGTGGACGACGAACGCGAACTCCGCCACCTCGGCCGCCTCGGCCGCACGGGGCGTCGCGGCGGCGTCGGCGGCGTCGCCGGCCGCCGACCTCGCTCGCCCGCGGGCCGGTTTCACCGACTCCGCCGCCGCCGTGTCGGTACGGGTCTCTGTCTGCTCACTCATGTTCCCTGCTCCTCTGTCGTGGTGTCGTCGTGGTTCGCCGGCCCCGACGGGGTCCGGTCGTCTGTGGTGCGGCGCGGGCAGTCGTGGCCGCCCGCCGCCGCCGTCACCTGCGCGAGCGTGAACGTGTCCCCGGTGGCCACCCGCTCACCGCAGAAATCGCAGTACAGCGCAACGTATCCGCCGACCTCGGCCGCGACGGTGAAGTCCTCACCGTGGACACCGAGCGGTGCGGGCTGCGGCTGCGGTTCACCGGGTTCCGGGGCCGGCCGCGGGTGCGGGTCACCCGACAACCGCACCGCCCACACCGTCCCCGGTTCCGTTGCCGGACCGGTGACCCGGTAACGCCACTCCCCGTTCGCAGCAGTGAACGTCACGATCCGCTGCTCACGGTCGTACGCGATCCCGTCCGCGTCGGCGAGCGCCGACGCGGACAGCTCGTTACTGATCAGGATCACCTGATCGGCACGGGTCACCCAAGCGTCACCCCGCTCGGTGCGGACGATCAGCAGCTCACCGCGTGCGAGCTCGCTCACCGCCGCCGCCGTCCGAGGATCCGGCCCAACACCGAACGCCGCGAGCGCGGTGCGCGCGGGATCCGTTGCGGGCCGGGAGCGTTCGTCCACCCGTACGTGAGCCCGTATTTGTCGATCGACTCCTGGTCACGCTTGGCCTGCTGCTCCGCCGCTTCCCGGCGGGCGTCGCCTCTCGGGTCCTCAGGCATCCGCGTGGTTCCCCTCACAGACCAGCACCCGGTGCGCGCCACCAGTCGACTCGACGATCAGTGTCACGTTCGGCCACTTCGGGTTGACGCGCGGGATCTCGATAGTCCCGGACACCTTGATCCCACCCGCGGCGTCGGCGTCCAACCTGTCCAACAGATCAGCGATGTGCCGGAGATCCTTCGACCGCAACCAGCGACGCGCCTGCACCTCTCCCGGCGCGGCCGACGCGGCGTTGATCTCGTCGGCCTTCCGCTGCAGCGTCGCCAGACGTTCCGCCGTTGCGCGTGCTGCCGCGTCGGTGTCCGGGACGAGAATCCCTCGCCGGCCGCCCGGCGGTCCCGGGACCGGACGATCCGGCTCGGCTTCGTTCTCCACACTCGGCATGACGGGTCCTCTCAGGTTGGGTCGGCGGCACGAACCTGCCGCTCGATCTCGTCATCGTCGAACTCGGCGTCGACCACGTCGTCACCGTCCGGGATCTCGTCGGCCGGGATGATCTGCGACTCGATCGGCGCCACCGGGTCCAGCTCGACACGCACGCTCTCGTCCGCGATGATCGCCCGCTGCATCTCGACCGACTGCGGCGCAACCCGCAACGCGAACTTGAGAACCGTTTTCAAGGCCATCGCGTCGAAATGATCAACCCACGGGCCTTTTACCGCGCCGTCGTTCCGCCGCGTCTCGGGGTTCCACTCCCGCTGCAGCGCGAACTGGTCGCGGTGGTCCTCAACCTCCCACCGCCACATCGCATGCGGGTACCTGCCCTGGTGCTGGTCCCGGACGATCGCGTAATACGCCACCGGGTCCAGCTCCGCCCGGTCGTCGGGCCGTTCAGTGTGTTGCTTCGGCTTGTGGATGATCTCCTCGGCGTCACCACCGGCCACGACGTACAGGTCACCTCGGCGCACGATGCGGTTCGTGATGCCCCGCAGCTGCCCCGACCGGTGCGCCAGCTGCGCTAGTCCCTTGTACCCGCACACGAACTGCGCGCGACCCTTGAACGGCACCACGTACGCCAGACCGAGCTGCGGGATCGGCCGCAACCCGAGCGACGCGCACGTCATCAACGCCCCGTACAGCGAACGCTGGTCCTTCAGCTGCAGGAGCTTCGGCTGCAGCTGCACCAGGGTGATCGCGTCCCGGGCGAGTTGCTTCGCCTCGATCCCGGACGGCATCGCCGCCGCGAACTGGTCCGTCATCCGGTCCAGACCGGTCGCGAACGTGGCGCGTGCGGCCACCAGTTCCTTGCCTTCACTCTGTGCCTGCTGCCCGTAGGCCCGGTCACGTAGGTTGCTCATCTGGTCCCCTTCCCTGGTGCGTCGTGGTGGTCCCGATTCTACCGTGGAACGGGGACAGAAACGGTCACCGACCGGCCGCCGGTTTCGCTTCCCACAGCGTGCAGGCCGGCCACCAGGAGCGGACGTCCGACGACGGCGAGTGCGTGACCCGCGGCCACCCACCGGTGTTCGATCCGGTGCACTTCGCTACGGTCCGGGCGCCAGGGGTGAACAGCTCCCGGTGGGCGCACGTGCCGCACGTCAACGGCCGGCCTCGGGTGTCGTCGCGGGTGTAGGTCTCGCCGCGGGTCTCGGGGTGACGCGCGGCGCCGAGGTAGGCGAGAGGGTGGTGCCCGCGGGTGATCAGCTCCAGCTGCCGCGCGGTGCGGCGCCGGTCCGGTGACAGGTTCGGGAGATCCTGCCGGGCCGTTGGCGCGAGAGATGACAGGTTCTCTGTCCCGAACAGGGCATCGTCACTCAAGATCCACCGCCACCGGGAGCACCACCCGCAGAGTCCAGCCGACCACCTCATGCCCCCTGCCCGGAAGCGGATCGATCCGCGGCCCGTCGCCGGTATCGATCATCGGAAGCCAATCGAACGCCCGCTCACCCTCCAGTACCGTCGCGCCTTCTGCCTCGCACGCTTCGACGGCGAGGATCTCCCCTACCCGTTCCATCTCAGCCTGATCGGCCTCTTTCGCTGCTGCGTCAACGAATACGTTGGCCCACATGCGGGTGATCATCTTGTCTGGCATCGCGTCACCCTGGGATGATCCGGACGCCGGGCCGGTGCGTGTGCCATGGTGCGCCGCATCGGTAGGTCTGCCCGGTGATGACGGGCACCGAGCAGCGCTCGACATCGGGATCGGCTGGCGCCGCTGTCACGCCCGCGATGTTCCGCAGCCCGGTCATTTTCTGCGCGTCGATGATGCCCCGCAGCCGCTCGACTTCGGCGACCAGGGAAGGGATCGCGGACTTCATCGCCCAGTCTGGATAGTTCAGGTCGAGACCACCGGCGTACGACTCGACCAGCGCCCGACACGTGACCAGGTAGAAGTCATCGACAGGGACGACGTCGCGGGCGGCCATCGGATCGTCGGTCACCACGCACCCACCTCATGCCATGCCCGGAGAATGGCGACGTTCTCCAGCCCGTTGCTGTCGGTGGAGTCGAGGCCGGCCGCGGTTGCGGCTGCGAGCGCGAGCGTTGCGTGTACCTGCGCGGCAGCGAGAATCTGGCCAGCAGAGGCGACCGCGCGGGCGCCTGCTTCCGCGATCGCGGGAGAGGTGTCGCCCGTCTGCCCTATGCCTTTCGCGAGGTCGCGGGCCCCGGTCTCTGCCAGCACCTGCGCCCGCCGGTAGTGCTCCGGCCCGGTCACGACTCGGCCTCCGACGACGCGCGGGCCTCGCGGGCGAGCTCCCGCAGCCACCCGAACACGATGAAGGCGACCCACACGAACGCGCCGCCCAGCATGACCAGCAGCAGCGCGTACACGGCGAGGATGGAGGCCATCACCCATTCGAGCGGGTTCACTGCTCGGCGCCCATGATCGTGGCCATCCGGGCGACCAGCTGCGCGAGGCACGCGAGGTCGGCCAACGCTTCCCCCATCAGCCGGCCGACGTCGGCCAGATCGTTGCCCGACGGGGGAACGATCGGGCGCGACGTGTCCAGCATCCGCCGTTCCCAGTCGGTCGCGATTTCGGTCGCGATCTTGACAGTCGCCTGTAGCGCGGCGGTGTCCGGCAGGTCCGGGAGCGACGCGAGAGGTGCCCCGTGCCGGGTCACTTGGCACCTGCCCGCAGCTGCTCGTTCTCGACGGTGAGTCTGGTGACCTGCTCCGCCAGTTCGGCGACCCTGGCCGACCACACGTCGGCCGCCTCCAACGTCACCCGCGACACCGCGTCGTACTGCCCGCGGTAGACCAGAAACGTAGCCCTGGCGCCGATCCCGGCGCCACCGAACACGGCGACCAGTGCGATCACCAGATCAGTCACGGTCACCGGTTCGGTCCTCTCAACGTACGGAACGACTTCTGGGGCACCGTGTAGCCGTCTCGGTCCGTCATCCGCCACGTGAACACCGGAATCCCGGACCAGGTCAGGACTTCGACCGCGTCCGCGCCGGAACCCATCGCGGTCTTGATCTTCGCTTCGGCGTAGCCCTTCGCCCGGACTGCGTCGTCCTCCAGCTGCTGCCGCGCCCGCCACGCCCCCATCAGTTCGGCGAACTCGGCGTCGCTCATCTCGCGTGTGCCGGCCCGGTCAGGGAACAGGGTGTCGAGCAGCTGCGCCATGATCGCATCCCATTCGATCTCAGGCGGCGTGTCGGTCTTCACGTTCTCCCACACCGCCTCGGCAGCAGCGAGCAGCCACGTTTCGAGCTTGTCGTCGCGCCGGTAGGTGTGTTCGATCAGCCGCTGCCCGCCGATCAGGCACGCGACGTGAATGTGGTCGAGACCGGTCACCAGCCGCTGCCACGCCACCTGCGCGAGGACGTCGTCGGGGACGTCGTCACGCCACTTCCCGGCGACGAACGCCGATCGGGTCTTCACCTCCAGGCCGCACACGATCTGCTCTTGGATGTCGAGATCGGGGCAGGTGATAACCATCCGGTCGATCTGGGACCGGCGCCAGGGGTGGGCGAGGTTGGCGAAGATCCCGCCTGCGCCGAGGTAGACGCTGTGGCGGCGTGCCCACACCCGCGCGACGACCGGCTCCAGCTCGTTCCCCCAGTCGGCGGCCTCGGTGGTGTCGTCGTCGGGGCGTTCGATCGCGTCTCCCCGCTTCAGATGCCACACGGTGCGGGCGTTGTCCCGGGTCGACTCTCCCGCGATCGCGACGACGTCGGTGCCGGTGATCCCGGCACGCCGCAGCGCGACCCATTCGGGCGACCCCGGTTCCGGGTCGCCGAGGTACTCGGCGTCGGGCGTCACCCGCTGGTGGGTGACGAATAGTCGGTCGGTCACGGTGCCCGGTTCGGGGTTCATGACTTGCCCTTGCCTTTCCTGGTGCGTGGCTGCGGTGTGGTCGTGGCGGGTGGCAGGTGGATGTAGACGCGGCCGGCGTCGCGACCGATCCGGCGACGTGCGGCCTCGGGCCCGTCCGCCGCCTCGATCCGGTACAGGCCGTGGGTTCCGAAGCGGGCCAGCTGGTCCCCGCGGTCCGCGGGGAGCGACTCGCCCTGCTCGGTGCGGTAGGTGGGCCAGCTGCCCGTGCCGGTCCGGTTGCGGCGTTGCCCGTCCAGGGGTCCGCCGACGTAGACGATCAGTGCGGGTTCCTTGCGTTTCGGCATCCCCCCACGGTACCCCGTTTCAGGGTCGGAAAGGGACGCCGTGTCAGGTGCGGATGACGTGATAGATCGGGTGCAGGGCAGGCACGTTCACCGCGGCGGCCACCTGCCACGACGGGTAGTCGCGGGTGCCGACCTCCAGCTGCCAGAGAGACCCGTCCGACGGGTCCGCGATCACCAGCGTGTAGCCCTCGATCGTGCCGGCGACGGCGTCGAGGCGGCCGACGTGGTCGTGGCGGGCGTTCAGCGGGTGCTGCAGGCCGGGCCGGGCGACGGTCCGGATGACCACGTCACGCCCCAGCAGCGCGTCCAGCCGGTCGCGGGTCGCGTCCCTGGTCACCGGGCCGGCCGGTCACTGTGGGCGGTGCACCGCGGGTCCCGCCCGCCGCGGGCGCCGTAGCAGGTGCACCCGCGGGCGTGGTCGGCCTCGGCGGCGTTGCCCTGCTCGACGCGCGGGATGCCCTGGGTCGGGCCCGCGCGGCTCACCGTCGCTCTCCCGAGCCGGCGATGTCCCCGCAGCAACAGGCATCTTCCGGGCCGTGGACCAGACGGCATAGGCCGTGGATCTCTCGCGGGCACCACGCGCATGCCACGAACGCCCGAGCCTGCTCCGGTGTCACCGGACCTGCCCCCGGTCGGACGCGCCCGCGGCGTACCCCTGCCGGTAGCGGACCCCACCGGCGGCGTCGAACCACGCGTCAAGCTCGGCGACGACGTCCTCGAGTTCGGCGTCGGCGACGTGGTCCCGGACGATCGCGCGCAGCTGGTCGGCCCAAGGCACGCCCGACGGGATGTTGTAGGTCAGCGTGCCCGCACCGAGCTGGACGCGTTCTGGGCCGCCCTCACCGACCAGCGGGGCCGGCCGCCGTCGCACCTTGCCGCCGTTGCCATCCGGCTGCGGCACGTGCTGCCCGATGATCTCGATCGCCGCGACGTCGGACCGGTGCGCGGCGTCGGGCACGTCCGGATCCCCTGGGGCGGCAGGGGATCCGGACGTGGTATCGGGGGCCGACGGCAGGTACTCGGCGGGGTCATCGACCGGGCACACGTGCGGCGCCGCGATCGGGCATCCGGGACGGTGGCACCGGAACAGGTCGCCCATCAGTCGGCGTCCTGGGCGGGCGCGTTCCACCAGCAGCCGCGGACCGGGCACACGAACTCGTCGCCGGTCGCGTCGTCGCGGCGGTGCTCGTGGGTGGTCGGTCGGCCGCGGGCGTCGAGCCCGTCGTCACCGTCACGCGCGGGCATCAGTCCTCGTTCCGGTCGTCGGCGGCGTCCTGCTCGTTCAGCTCGGCCGCGTCGGTGTCGTACAGGTCGGTGTCGTCGCCGTCGGTCCCCCACCGGGCGGCGTGCGCGGCGTTGGCCTCGCGGGCGATCTCGTCGGAGGTGCGGAAGTCGGGCATGTCGACGAACGGGCCGAACGCCTGCCGGTAGGCCGCACGGGCGGCGGCCACGTCGGGGACGATCACGGGGGCGGGGGTGGTGGTCTGCGTCGTGGTCATGCCCACACTCTACACCACCACCGCCCGCCGTGTGAGGTTGTCAGTCGGCCGACTGCAACTCCCCGAACGTCATCGCCATGATCGTCACCACACCGTGCAGGAACACGCCAAGCTCGTGGATGGCCGCCTCGCCGGTCTCCTCCGACGACGCCGCCCGCAACCCGGCCAGCAGCGGCGCCAGCCGGTCACCCATCAGACGCCCGTAGGTCTCGTCATCGTTGCCGTGCTTGGCCGCGACCAGCTGCCCGCACCACACCAGCCGGTCAACCATGTCCGGATCGTCCGCGACGTTGGCCGCCCATTGCTCGGCGATCACCTCGCGGGACCGGGGCGTCACCGTCAACTCGGCGCGCGTGGCGCCCGGTGTGAACCGGGCGATCGTGGTGTCCCCGTGCGCGTGTTCCGGATCGCCGCAGTCCGGGACGTAGTCGATCAGCAGATCACACCAGCGTCCAAGGTAAGTGCCGATCAGCATCGTCAGCTTCGAGCTGCCGCCGAGAACGGCGTGTGTGACGGTGTGGCGCAGGATCGCATCCGCGATCGTGGACAGCTCGGCGTCGGTGGTGTCGTGGTCGTTGCTCGAGGCGATGGCCGCACCGGCGTAGAGCGCCATGATCATGCCTGCGTCGGCGCCGACTGCGGCGCCTTCGGCGGATATGGCGACGACGCGCGGCCGGTGGTGGCCGGTCGGGGTGGTCGGGGTGGTCTGGTCGGTCACTGCTGCTCCAGTCGTGCACGGGCCGCACCGGGGCGGCGGGTGTCGGGGCCGCTCCAGCCGGGCGGGAGCGGCCGGCGAGGTTCGGCGGGTTCAGGTCGGGTGATCGCCCACCGGCCGGTGAGCGGGTCGACAGGGATCGCGAGGTGCGGCGCTCGGCGGGGGTGGATGTGCGCTCCGGCCGGGCCGCAGTCACCGGAAGGGCACAGGATCGCCTCTAACGGCTCAGAACCGGGTACGGCGTGCCAGGGGGCCAGGGACGGGGGGTTAGGCCGGGAGGCGGCAGTCTGGCCCGTCCGGCGGACGGTTCCCTGGTATCCGTTCCCCCAAGCCCGGCCCGACGGGTTGGAAATACCGGGCATATCAGTACGGATCCTCTCCATCATCGTCGCGGCGGGTGTCGGCCGTGCACCGCGGATCGTCCGGCAGGTGCCCGCAGTCGTACGCGCACCGGTACGGCTCCAAGTCGCGATCGTCGTCGTCGAGGTCCCGGGTCGGATCGTCGACGCCGTCGTCGTACGCCGCCCAGTCGTCGACCGGCACCCACGGCATCAGCCGATCACCTCGCCGTACGGCAGCGTGCCGACCGGCCCGTCGTCGTCGGGGTCGAACCACGGGTTAGGCGGCGGGACGTCGCCGGCCGCGGGCTGGATCGTGGTGTAGCTGCTGAAGTCAGCGACGACGAACGACGGGGAGGTCGCGAACCCGGCCGCGGGGTCGGGCGGGACCGGTTCGGGCGCCCAGGTGCCGAAGCGCTCGCGGACGAACCGGTCCCGGCCCTCTGGCGTGGCCAGCTGGTCCCGCTGCTCGGCGTAGAACCGTTGGGCGGCGGCGAGCACGTCGTCAGCGGGCATCGGTCGGCGCTCCCGGGTCCGTCAGGTCGGGGAGATCGGCCGGGTCCGGGCCGGGGACCGGCGTGTGCTCGCCGTCGACCTGGGTCCCGTCCTCCGGCGACCAGGTCACGACCGGGCCCACCATCGTCGCCGGTAGGCCACGCGGTGCGGTGGGCGCGTCGACCGCGAGTACTCGGCCGCCCTCGACGGTGACCTCGCCGCGCCGCAGCTGCTCGGCGAGCGCGCCACCGAGGATCACCCGGGTCCCGGCGGCGGGGTAGGCGACCACCGGCCGGCCGGCGACGGGCGCGTCGTCGGCCGGTTGCGCACCGAGCGACTCCCCCGGTTCGCGCCGGTCGTCGTCGAGCGCGGTGTGCCAGGAGTGGACGCACGGCACCTGCGACAGGTCGACGTCGGTGGTCGTTCGCCGCGTCTCGCGCTCCAGCGATCCGCAGCTCGGGCACCGCTCGATCATGCGGTCGAGCAACCGCGACGACGACACCGGCGGTGGGATGTAGCCCTCCCGGTCGAGATCCCGGGCCGTGAGGTAGACGCCGAGACCGTCGGGGCCGACGACCAGTTCGGCTGCTGCGATCAGATCGTGGGCGAGGTCGAGCGCGGTGACCGGGTCGAGCCGCGCCCAGGATCGCCCGCCGCCGAGGATGACCGACGCCGGCTCGACGCGGTACTGCGGGATGCCGTCGGCGATTTCGAGGATCGAGTCGGATTCGACGGCAACGCCGATCGGGGTGTCGGTGGCGGTGTGTTCGCCGTCCGGCTGGATCTCGTGGCGGTAGCGGACGCCGGTGCGGTGGGTGGGGCCGCCGTCGCGGGGTCCGATCAGGGTGATGTCGATGTGCTCGCCGAGTTCGTCGGTCCAGGCGGGGGTGGCGCCGCGGGGGTCGGCGTTGGGTCCGGTGGTGGGGCGGCGGTCGGTGGTGGTGCGGTGCCAGGTGCCGAGGTGGTCGCGTAGGTGGTCGCGGTTGTGGTGGTGGGTGGTCATGGTGGGTTCCTTGGGTGGTGGTCGGTCGTGGTGGGTGGAGCGTACCCCGTTTGGGGGTGTGTTTGGGGGTGACGTTGTGTGGTCGCGGGTGGGTGGTTTCTGGGACGTTTGTGTGGGTCGGTTGTCCGGGTTACGTGTCCGTAGGTTTGCCGGTGACGGCGTCGCGGGCGATGACGCGGATGCTGGCGATGTCGGCGCCGATGGGTGCGGCTTCGATCCGCAGCAGTGCGGCGCGGTAGTGGTCGGCGAGCTGCTGGAGCTGCTCGTGGTCGCGGGCGGCGTCTCGGAGTGCGACGCGGGCGACGTGTAGCGATGCGCGTAACGCTTCACACTCGGCGAGTTCGTGGGCCAGGACGCGGACCAGCGTGGATGCGCGGGTGAGGCCGACCAGGCCGAGCGCGTCGGCCAGGTGGCGGCCTTGGGTGGCGTAGTCGTCGCCGGCCGCGGGTGCGGCGGCTGGGGCGAACGGTGGGATCCGGTTGGCGGTGTCGGCTGCGGCCTCGACGAATCCCGCGTGTCGGGCGGCGGCCTCGGCGTCCGGCATCGGAACGTCGCCGGCCGCGGGTGGCAGGGGCCGTGGATGGCCGGCCGAGGGCGGCCGGGTGCGGCGGGTGCGCAGTTCGGTCGCGATGCGGGCGCTGTCGGCGTCGAGCGAGCCGGTTGCGGGTGGCTGGTCGGGTGTCATCGCGGGTTCCTCTCGCGATCGGTTGTGGATAAATCTGGTGGACATACCTCGAGAACGTGAGGTTTTGGTCTGGTCATGGTTGTTCTGTACTGGTGGGCGCTACCCAGCGAGCGGAGTTCTGCTCCCCAGCGAGCGGAGTTCTGCTCCCCAGCGAGCGGAGATACCCGTTTACTGAACGTTGAACTATCGGGTATCTCCGCTCCCCAGCGAGCGGAGTTCGGTGCCCCTGTGGACAACGGTCTCCGCTCGCTAGCGAGCGGAGTTCACCGTCGTCCCCTCAGGTGCTACTAGCCGGTACTCAGATGCGCGACGGTTCGGGCCGCCGCCCCTCGAGACCAGGTCGAGCAGTCCGAGCGTGACCAGCCGGGCCAGGTGCTTCCGGACGGTGGACGCACCGAGGCCGCAGTCGGTCGCCAGCAGCTGCTCCCCCGGCCGGACGTGGTTGCCCTTCTTGCCGGCGTAGGTGGCGGCCATGAGCGCGACCAGCTTCGTGGTCGGGTCGACTTCGACGCTGCGGATCACCCGCTCCCAGTCGAACCGGCCGAGCGGCACCAGCACCCGCTCCCCTGGCCTCTCAGCGGCCACCGGAGGCTCCTCTGGCGCCGCGGGAGGCTCCGGGGCAGGTGTCGGGACCAGGGCAGGCAGGAGCGCGCCCTGTGCGGCTTTCCGGGGCCTGGTGGCCCTCGCCCGTGGTGCCGGCGACTCCCCGACGTCGGCGCGGCGAGCAACGGACACTTAGGACGCCAACGCTTCAGCAGCTTCCGCCTCCAGCTGAGCGGCCACCCGCCGATGCTCGGCAGCACGCTGCGCGAGCTCACGGGCGTCGGCGAGATTTCGGGCAGCGATCCACGCGGACAGCTCGGCGGGGGTGATCCCCCACCGGCCGCCGGGGAACTTGACCATCGGCGGCACGCTGTCGGGGGTACGTCGGCGGCGCATGTTCAACGCGCTCATCCCGATCCCGAGCGCGCGGCACACCTCGTCATGGCCGACGTACCCGTCGGGCAGGGGCCGGGGGCCGGTGCGCCGCTCGGCGAGCCGCTCTCCCGGTGGCTTTGGTCTGGTCACGTCATCTCCTCTCGTGGTCCCATCCTGAAAGTATCGCACACGGCGGCCCGGAGGGTGTAGTATGTGGGAACCACGACGCACCGACCACCAGGGAGCACCCGCCATGTCGCAGATCATCTGGAACGGCTATCGCGAGGTCACCGTCAAGAACGCCGCCGAGCGGGTCACCGGCACCCGCGGCAACTGGTCCGTGGCCACCGGTGCCGACGGCACCATGCCCCCCATCACCGGCATCGCCCGCAAGCGCGACGCGCTGCAGCTGGCCACCGGCCAGGCCCGGGCCGCCCGCACGACCGCCCGCAAGATGGCCGCCGCCGCCCGCCGCCTCGACACCATGACCACCGCCGCGCGGGCCGAGATCATGACCGAGGCCGTCGACCGGTCGGTCGCCGTGCACGAGATCCTCGCCGAGCGCGACGCCGCCGCCGAGCGGGCCAGCGACGACGCGGACGCGTTCTGGACCGGCACCGAGTGGGTCTACGGCGACGCGGCACGCGCGGCACGGGCCGAGATGAACGCCGACTCGGATGCCGACGCCGCCGCCACCTTCGAGGCCGCCATGACCGACACCTACCACCGCGCGATCGTGCGCCCGGCGTCGTCCCGGTTCATCGGCGACGACGCCCGCAATGGCCTCGAGGCCACCTGCTGGGAGTGCGGCGGCCGGATCGTTAAGCTGCCCGCCGACGGGGAGTACCGGCACGCTGGAGGCATCGCGACGGGCGACGTCGTCCGTCACGTCGAGAACGGCGACACCGGCACCGTGGTCTCGATCGCCGGCCGCGCCATGGGCGCCAACCTGCGCGGCGACGAGGTACACGTGCGGTGGGGCAACGGACCCGCCGAGCAGGTGATCTCCAGCGCCCGACTCGACGTCGTGTACCGGTCTGACGATGCCCTCGACGCCGCACTGCGCGCCGCTCACGCCGCCGAGGCCGATCGGCACACCGCGGAGCAGCTGGCGGTGTGCACGTGCCCCGTGTCGTTCCGGGCCACGGCCGGTCACCTGCCCACCTGCCCCGCCGTCGCCGAGGTGATGGCCCGATGACCGAAGAGACGCTGTGCCGGTGCTTCGCGATGCCGACGCCGCACCGGCACACCACCGCCGAGTTGTCGACCCAGATCACGGACCGGCCGGAACCGCGGCCGGTGGTCGACCACCGGCCGATCACCCGCCCCTACCCGGTGACGTTCTGCTACGCGTGCCCCGGCCGGTCCAAGCGCGCGACGGTGCGCGTCTACCAGGACGGTAGGTACGTCAAGGCCCTGTGCGACCGGCACGCCGAAAGCGATCAGGCACTAGCGGAACGGATGGCCCGGTGAGCGGCTACGGGCCGGACGCGCTGTCGGACCGGTGGGCGAGGCTCACGCCCGAGCAGCGTGAGGCTGCAGCTGCAGCGCTGCGCCGGGAGATGCCGATCAGGTTCCGGCGGCCGGCCGTCATGCGTGCCGTGCCGCGTCGAACGCCGCCCAAGCGGCAGGATCGGCGATGAACTGCCCACGCTGTGGGGACGAGATCGTCTGGGACTTCACCTACTGGCCCGGACCCGAAACCGTCGTCATCGGTGACATGCGTAAGACCAGGCCAGCGCCAACACCGCCGGTCACGTTCGGGTGTTCGTGCGTCGGCCGACCGAAGATGTCCCCGGCACACCGCCGGGGCAGGAAGGGAACACTATGAACCGCAAGGCATTCAGGAGACTCACCGTGTTGTTCGCAGTGCTCGCGTTGTTCGCGTCGATCGGGGCCGGGTTCGCGTCCCGCGGCGAATCCCGCCACACCACCCGGCAGGCCGTCACGCTGAACCACACGAACACCGAGAACGTCGCCCTGACCTGTTCGTCGCTGAAGTACCCAGACGGCGCGTACATGGTGACGATGTGCGGTGAGCCGTCGAGCTCCCCGATCTCGGGGAAGTGGGAACACAACAACCGGCTCGCGACGAACAATCCCTACCCGTCGGGGCACAGCGACACCATGCGCTACTGCATTTACGGGTTTCAGCACTGCACCAGCTACCACGGCGACGGCGACGTGTGGGGCGACACGAACGACTACACGATCAACAACTCCGACACCATGTGGGTCGAATTCGACGTGCTGTATGGGTCGACCTGGTACTGCCGCCGCTGGTATCAGAACCGGTTCGGTGACATGTCCTGGTCCACCTGCCCGTAGATCCCTGGCGCTGTAACAGGTTCGGCGCCGCACCTTGCGGGAGAACCCCGCGGTGCGGCGCCGAACTGCGCGCAAGGAACCCGAGAGGACCGTTTACCACGACGGACCGGTGCGCATCACCCAAGGTACCGGACCGGCCCCCGGATGGCACCATGGCGGAATGCCGCGGGAGATCAGCCACCAGGTTGGGTGCCTGCTGGTCCTCTCAGCCTGCGGGGTCTCGGTCGCCGTGGTGGTGGTCGGCATCGTCGAAATCGTCCGGGTCTTCCGGTGAAGCGCGGCGCGGCCGGCGACGTGCTGGTGGATCCAAGGCCATCGGCGACCGCGGCTGCATCGCGCCGACGAACTGGTGTAGCTGGAGGTGCGTGTCCAGGGTCCGTTCGACGCGGTCGAGCACCCGCCTGTTCTGGTGCTGGAACTGTTCGATCCGCTCCAGCCGGTTGGAGAGCCCGTCGACGTCCCCCGACGGGGTGACAGCTGCGACTACGGTCTCAGTTTCGGCCCGGCCTCGGTTCGCCGCGCGCCGCGCCCGCCATGCCTCGGTGGTCGCCCCGAGCGCGACGATCAGAGTCGCTAGCCCGGTCGCCCACGACGGCACGTCGGTCGGCATGACGTCAGCTGCTCGCGCGGCGTGCGATGGTCGGCGTCGGCGGGTCGGCGTTCGGGACGCGCCAGGTGGCCCACCCGACCGCCACGAACGCCACGATGACAGCCGCAACGATCGCGCCGGAATCGGTGGAGTCGACCGTCCCGTCCTCAGCGGCCTTCATCCCGGCAGCGACGCCCGCGGGGACTGCCGCGCCGATGCCGGCGACGATGGCCTTCCGGACCCGCGCGAGACGCCCTGTGCGGCCCGTAGGCGACTCAGACACGGTCGTCGGGCCCGTCGATACCGGCCGGGGCGTCCTGGACCCCCTGGCGGCCGCTCAGGCCCCCCACGGTGGTGCCCGCGGCCTGGACCCCGAGCCCCCCCGGGATCGGCTCCAGCTGCACCGGGGCCGTCTGCCGCACCAGCTGCTGCATCTGCTCGAGGATCTCGGCGAGCGTGGCCGACTGGGCGGCGGCGTGGCCGGCGAGCGCGACCAGCAGCTGCTCCCCCGTGATCCTCGGCTTCCCACCGGCGAGCAGCCGCGCGTTCGTCGGCCCCAGGTCGAACTCCACTTCGGCCAGCAGGTCCGCCAGCTGCCCTGACGTGATCATGGTGTCTCCCTCGCTCGTGGTGCCCTCATGATGCGCTGCCGCCTCGGCCGCCGCTGCAGCAGCCGCCCGATCGGCCCGGATCCGTTCCGCCACCCGGTGCACCGCCTGCCACCCGGCGTTGATCTCGAAATGCATCCCGTCGACGGTGGTCGTGTAGTCCTCGCCCCACCGGACCACCGGCCGGTCGGTCGCCTCATCCACCAGGCCCGCGAGGATCGCCCGCACCGCCCGTTTCTGCGCGAGGCTGAACGTGCCGTGCTCGCCGCGCGGGTGCAGGGTCGCGTTCAAGTCGATCGCGGTCCCCGACGCGTGGTTGGAGAACCCCGACTCTTTCCCCCGGATCGGCCGGTAAGCCCAACCCCAGTCGTCACGGCCGGGCGGAACCATCACCTTCAGGTCGAGCGGTTCCACCTCACGGTGGAAGCGGCGTGCGACCTCCACAAGGATCGTCGCGACGTCCCCCTGCCGGACGGTGATCTTCACACCAGGCGCACCGGGGACCTCAACAGCGGGTGGCGCAGCCTCCAGAACAGTCCACCCGTTCTGCGATATCGGGGTCGGTGTCATGCCCTCATCCTCCCACCAGCAGCCCTACTGCAGGTCGACCTCAACCCATTCGATCCGGCTGGTCGTACCCATCGTGGTCGCCGTCCCAGAGCTCGCGTTCTGCGCCCATTGCATCGTTAGGGTGCCGGCGACGGTGACGTCCTCGATCTGCAGCGTCTCGAACACCGCCGACTCGTTCGTCCCGTCGACGCCGTAGGGGACGCTGGAGGCGATGCCGTGCCGGGTGGAACGCATCGCCGTGTTCGTCGCGTCGGTGGTCCCCGTCTGCGGCCCCAGACAGTGCCGCGACGACTTCGTGACCGTCGCCCCGTTCGACCAGGCCACCTTCACATCGCCACCGGTCGCACCCGTCACCGACAGGTACGCCCGCACGACGTACGACTTCCCCACTTCGAGATCGATCGAGAAATCGTCATCGTCCTGCAGCGCCGTCGAGCTGGTCACCGTCTCCGCGACAGCCTTCGAGATCACTTTCACGGGGCGGATGTCGGACGCGCGTGCCTTACTACCTGCCAGAACCACGACAGAAACTCCTCACGGGGAAAGTCACAGTCCCCAGTAGAACGGCCGGAACAGTTCGACAGTCGCCCCCGTCGCGTGCGACTTCACCACCCCGTTGACGCTGCGGGTAACGGTAAGAGTCTGCGCCGCGCCCGTGCCCGAAACACCCGTGACCGTCATCTCTTCCCCACCGATGATGATCGCGTAATCCCCATCGTCGTGGGTCCACTTCGGGCCCGTCGGCGTCGTCACGTCGACACCGGTCTCGGTCGAGTCGAGCGCTTCGGTCGTGGTCGTCCCGTCGCTGGTGTAGAAGTCGGCCGCGTCATCCCACACCAGGATGTCGAACGGCGACGCCGGGGACAGCCGGTAATCGTAGGAGTGGACGAACTGCGACAGGACCGCCGACCAGCCGCGCACCACCTGCCGTTGATCGTCCGGGGCACCCAACGACGTCGGCGGGTCATCGATCTCGATCACGTCACCGACCTTCAGCCTGCGGATCACGCTACGGGCGGCGTCGGTCGCGAAATCGGCGCGCTGCAGCTGCAGCACCAGCTTGCCGACCCGCTGCTCGTTCACCGTCCCCTGCTGCAGCAGCAGACTGGCGTGATCGTCGAGCTGCGCGTCGGTCTCCAGATTCAAATTCACCTGCTGCGCGTACCCGCCGCCCGCACCCGCGGGCGGGTCCAGGATCGACAACGGTCCCGACTCCAGCACCGACCGGATACTCGACCCGGTCGCCGTCGCACCGGCCGCGGTGCGGGTCACCGTCACGTCGTTGACCAGCGCGACGTCATCCTCGGCAGGTTCGTACTCCGACGGGTCATGCCCCGTGTAGCTGAGAACCACCGCCGAGTCCTGCGTGTAGAGCGTCACCCGCGGCCGGAACGCCAGGCCCTCGCGATCCATCGGCTCGTGCAGGATCCCGTGGTCGACCGCTTCAGCCTCCCGCAGCAGCGCCATCAGCGACGCCTGCCCCTGCGGCCCCATCCGCTCGGTGTCCGCGAGCGACCCATACCAGGTCAGCTGCACCCCGTTCTCTTCGCACAAGCGCGCGATCCGGGCGCCCGCGGTCTCACCCCGGTAGGCGTTCAACTGGTCCGACAGGTCGAACAGGCTGGCGATCGTGTCCCGCACCACGACGTGCCCGACCACCGCGTCCGTGCCGGTGATCTGCGCGGCCCGGTTCACCCTGACCCGTTGCGCCACACCGAGATCCTGACCGGCCGCCGTCGCCCCGAACGTGATGCCCGACGTGTCCCCTACTTCGAGGACCGACAGGTCATAGTCGACGTTCGCGCCCGACTCCAAGAGGTCCAGCTGCACCCACAGCTGCCGGTCGTCGACGTTGAACGCCGTAGGCCCCGACGTCCCCACCGCGGCCCCCTCCTCATCGAACCACGACACGGTAAGCGCACCACCGGTGGTGTAGATGATGTCCCACCGGCCACCCTGAGCGTTGATCGACATCACGATCGAGTTGTTCGGCGTCCCCGTCGGCAGGAACATCAACCACTGCAACGAAATCTCACCCGTGTCGGTGTACGGCTTGACCAGCCCGTTCCACCTGCTGCCGCCGAGACCGGGGAGCGCGGCCGAGCACACGAACTGCGTCGACGACGCCAGCGACGGCGTACCCTCGATCGCCATTGGCCGGCCGCCGGTGATCCCAGGAGCGAACCGGGACGCGTCGGCGCCGTCTTCACACGGCCAGTACGCCCGCACCGTCGTCAGCGACGTGATCCCGCGGCGCATCGTGCTGAACAACACCGGGTCATCGACCGAGAGCCGCTGCAGCACACCGACAGCGTTGACCGGAATCCACTCGTCGTTACCGGTGGTGTCGCGGCGCGGCGGCCACCGGGGAACCTCACCGGTGAAGAGGAGATCCGTGTCAGCGATGTTGACCTCGCCCGTCAACGTCCACGTGTTCCCCGCAGCGTCCGCGAACGACGACGCGCCCGCCGTCTGCGTAGTGAAGTCCGGATTCCCGCGCTCGGTCCCGGCGATCCCCTGAAGGATCTTCGCAGCGAACACCCGCCCACGGACCACGCTCGCCTGCGACCCGGTCGCCGTATCCCCTACTGTCGCAACGGTTGTGGAGTTGAAAATCGACGTCGTCCCGGTCCCGATCCGGGCGTCACCTAACTGGGTCCACGTGCCGGAGATGGAATCCGAGGTGTAGAACGTCGCCGTATGCCCGCCTGCGCCGTTGTCGACGTCCAACGTCGCCCGCACCGCGAGGCGACCGGTCGGCACCGGCACCGGGATCGTCGACCGCAGCCCGTTCTCTGTCGTCCCGTCGTTCGACCAGTAGATCCCGAGTTTCCCGTCGGCCTGCAGCACCAGCTCGTAACTCTTCTGCCCCGCGGTCGATGTCCACTTCCCGACCAGGTCGACCGCCGTGTCGGGATGCCACGCCGTGAGATCCGCGTCGAACCGCAGATCGATGTCGCCGGTGATCGACAGGCCAGCCGAGTCAGGTGTCGTGACCCGCGCACCCGCGGCCGGCGTGCCACCCACCGACCCCTGGTCGGGGCCCTCGATCTGCAGCCACGCATCATCGGCCGTGACCCCAACCCGCACCGGCGTGTTCCGGGAGAACAGACCGTAGAAGTCACCGAGCGGGTTCCGCGGCGAGAACTGGCCATCGGTGTTGCGCCACTCCATGTCGCAGGTGCTGAAGTCGACCGACCGGGTCTCATCCTGCCCGCCCTGCCGGATCGTGATATCGGCCCGGTCGGCGCCGAACACGTCATTCGTCGGCAGCGACGTCCACGTGTCGTTGATGAACCACTGCACCAGCACCGGAAGCGGCGTCGAGGGGAACGTCACGGCCGGCCCCTACACGGCTGCCGCGGACTGCCCGCGGCCCGTCCCGAGCGCAACCTGCACGTTCCCACCGAGCCGTTTCACTTCGGCCCGCAACGGATCCACCAGCACCCGCCCCACCTGCATACCGCCGATGTTGACGTTCAACACGATCGGCGACATGTGCCCACCGCCGCCGCTCATCCCGCCGAGCATCCGCCGGGTCTCGCCGGCCGTGTGCACGAACGCACCCGCCCCGAGCTGCGCGAGCTCTGGGCCCTCTTCCCCGACCAGCACCATGCCGGACCGGGCGCCACCACCGGCAGCTGCACCGCCGACGACACCGCCGGCCCGGTGCTCCCCGCGGGAGTGTGCGATGTCCTGCGCCGACCGGTACGTGGTCTCCCGGATCGTCACATAGACAGTCTTCCCGTGAATCTGGTTGATCGCGTAGCGCACGTCACGCGCTTTCTGGATCGCGCCCGCAGCGTCCAGCTTGACGTGCGTGTCGTACTTCCGTGGGATCCCGAGAATCGTTGCGGCGTAGTCCTGTGCGGCCGACTTCGACATGCCGAAACGCATCGCTGTCTTCACCAGGTCGGCGCGGGACCGTTCCAGCTGCCCCCGGTAGTCCTCTTCCGACCCGCCCGCGCGCTTCACCGCTTCGGCCTGGTCGATCGCAGCCTGCGCGATGTCGTCGAGCGCTTCAGAGTTCGCCCGGCCTTTCTCGGTCGTGATGTCGAGAGTCTTTCCGTTGTCGTGCAACGAATCCGTGGCCGCGTCGAGCGCTTTCTGATACTGGCGTGCCGCGGACCGGCCGCCGAGCGTGACGTCGATCTGGTCCTTGATCGCGTCGACTGCCTCGTCGGTGGCCTTCGCCAGGTCCTCTTCCGACGCCGCCGCACCCTGCGCACCGTCGCCCAGCTTCGCCACGTCGACCGCCGCCGACTTCGACGCGTGCCCCTGGTCGGTTGTCTTCTTCACCACCACATCAACGAGACTCGTCAACGGTGCCATCACGTTAGCGATGTCCTTGATCGTCTCTATGTTCCCGCGGTTGTTGTCGCCTATATGGCTCCATGCCTCGACGTAGTCGGCCGTGGCCTCGGTCAGCTTCGTCAGGGCAGGGACCGCGGACCGTTCCAAGTCCTGGAACGCTTCTCGCATCTCAGCTTTCGACCGGGCCGCAGCCTGCGCCTGCCGTCCCTCTTCGGTCGCCAGCACCTTCGACGCGTCCGCCGTCTGGCGTTGCACGATCGACAGGACAGCCATCGCCGTTGCCTGCTCGTTCGTGATCTTCGTCGTCGATTGCTGCTTGAGTTTCAATGCCTCTTGCTGCACCGACGCGGCGTTGATCGCGATCCCGATGGCCTGCAACGGGTCGAACTCGCCCGCGATCGCCGACCGCAGCTGGTCGGCCGCTCCGGCGGCGTCGACCTGCCCGTTCGACATGATCGACAACTTGTTCGCGAGATCCGGCATAGCGGCACCGAACTCGGCCGCTTTCTCCTGGGAGAACCCGAGGTTCTTCGCCAGTGACGCGGCCTGCCCACCGGTCTTAATGAACTCGGCCTCGGTCAGGCCGAGGTTCAGCGCGTTGTCCTTGGCTGCCGCCGACAGACTCGCGAACCCCTTAGCTCCCAACGAAACCTGAGCGTTCGCCGTGCCGAGACTGACAGCGATGCCCTCACCGAGAACCTTATTCGCGACAGCGGCCACACCGACCAGCGTGCCGAGGACCGCACCGCCCTTCGCTGCAGTCTCGGCGAACGCCGAGAACCCGCCGCCCGCTTTCTTCAGTCCCCCGTCGCTCAGCTCGTTCGCGGACTTGTCGAGCTTCTTGACGTTCCGCTCAGCGCCCTGCAGTACCGGTTTCGACGTGTCGTCGGCGGATACGCGGATCTTGACTTCGTTACTCATTCGCAGCCCTCCTCGCGCGTACCCTGTCGACGATCCGGACCATCCGCAGCGACGCCACCGGTTCCTGCAGCACCTGGGACGGCAGTACGTGGAACCGTTCCGCTAGTGCCACAACGGGTTCAGCCGTCACCAGAGCAGCCGGTTTCAGTCCGGGGACGGTGGTTCCATCGGCAGTCTCTCCAGCTGCGAAGTCGACCCAGAGGTCGAGCGCCCGTCCAAAGGGACTGCCACCCGAGAGGTTTCGTCCAACCACCGGGCGATGATCGCGTCAGCAAGAGGCCGCTTCAGCGACGCCAGACCAGCAAGCGACGGCGGGACCGGTTCCCCGGCACGGGTCCGCACGTTCCAGTCGACCAGGTAGCTCGCGAAAAACCGTTGCTCACGGGTCGCCCACACCCCGTCTTTCTCCTCGATCGAGTTCGGTTCGATCACGTACTGCAGGTACTCGCCGATGGTCGGCGCGTAGCACGCGACGAACAGACCAGGATGCGCGGTGCCCTCTTCCCATTCGATCTCGTGCAACGGGTCCCAGCTGTACCCCGGCCGGCCACCGGGCGGGGTGGCCGGCCGGGTGTCTTCGGTGGTGGTCACGTCACATACCTCCGCCGTGTGGCGTCGTCGCCCGCCGGACCGCCTCTGCAGCAGCGATCCACGCGTCCCGGATCGCGTCGCTCGGCAGGTCCTGCCACTCCGGCAGCGGGTCGCCGGTGACGGCCGAGTGTCCACCGGTCGTCGACCGGTACGCGTCGTACGCGAGCTTGCCGAGCTCGCCGAGCGGGTCGATCACGTCCACGTCGGCACGGTCCCGTCGGCGAGGACCAGCGGTGCCGACCAGGTCAGCGACCCGTCCTCGCCACGGTTCAGCGCGTAGTCCGTGATCAGCGCTTCGACGCTGAGCGTGTTGCCGGAGAACGTGTTTGTGAACGTGCGGGCGTTGTCGATCGGGGTGAACACGTCGTGCGAGAAATCGGTGGCGTCGTTGAACGTGCCCGCCAGCGTCCCGCTGAAGTCTCCGAGCAGGTGCAGGCGCTCGATCGCGGACTTGTCGAGTCCGGTGACGTCCTGCACCGCCCGCGGCGTCGACAGCTGCAGCGAGTGCACGTCGTTGACGAACGCCTTCAGCGTGCCCGTCGAGTTGTCGAGACTGCAGGCAGTCCAACCCAGACCAGTTTCCTTGGCCATCCCTTACCCCTTCCCTACCTGGGAGCAGGCGCTCCCAAGGAACCGCGCCACGGTGGCCCGGTCGACGTCGATCTGCCCACCGGCCGGCGACGCGAGATGCTGCGACCACTGGTCGACCACGTACTGCGACCAGTCCCCGCGGCGCCACGCACCGCACATGGTGGCCTTCTGCCCTGGGTCGACGACCGGCCACAGCCGCGTCAGCTGCGCCTGCGTCTGGACCTCGGCCGGGACCCGCACGAGATCCGGCGGCGTCGCGTATCCGGCCCGCACCGACCACTGGCCGGCGAAGTAGGCGCATCCGGCAACGACCACCAGCGCGAGCAGCGACACCAGCAGCTGCACCGCGGCCCCGGACCAGTCACGCGCGTGGTGCGGCTCCCACGACCGGTCGGGTGGGAACGGGTCAGGGACCGCGTCCGGGACCGCGGGAAGCAGCTCGGTCGGCCAGTCCCGCTCGACGGGCGTCACGGCCGGCCCCCGATCGTGTGCGCCAGCCGGTCCTGGTGCTCGGCGAAATCCTCGACCCACTCGACGTCGTTGACGTGCCTGCGGATGAGGCCGGTGTTGCCGCGCCAGTCACCGCCACGGACGACGTACAGGCCGGGCCGCTGCAGGTCGATCCGGTGCGTCCGGGCCTTGAAACACGGCTGCTCCGCCGGGAAGTCGAACCACACCAGCAGCCCGTCCCGGCGGACGGTAAACCGACGCCGCAACCCGTCGACGGTGCCCGCCGCCGCCCGCCGCAGCAGCGAGTCGTCGGCGCCCGTCGCGACCGGCGTCGACCAGCCCTCCCGCCACTGTTTGCAGTCGACCTCCGTGCACGTCGCCGGCCGGGTGTGGGTGCCGGGTGGCTTCGTGACGGCGTAGGTCTTGAACCCCTGCACCGGCAGCAGCGGCGTCGGCCTGCTCATGGGTCGCATCAGAACACCGTGGCCGCGCGGTTGCGGACGACAGCGACGGCAAACACGGCGTTGGAGAACGTGCCCGTCGTCGCGATCCGGAGGTAGCGGTCGATCTGCTCGGTCGCGGTGGTGACGACGCGACCCTTTCCGACGGCGGTGAGCGCACCCGACGTCGCGGCGGGCACGTCCGCGAACGATGCGTTATCGGTCGAGTCCTGCAGCTTGATCGTGACGCTGGTGCCGGTGAACGCCTGCAGCGAGTAGTAGAGCTGCGCACCGAACAGGGTGGACCCGATGGCCGCGCCGTAGTCGAGGCTGGAACCGTTCGTGGCCGCGGAATCGGTGCGCTTCCCCGCGGTGAGCATCCGGCCCCATTCGAGGCCGAAACCGTTCGCGAGCGCCTGCGTCGTGTACCGGAGCGACCCGTCCTCGCCGCGTTCCAAGTCGTAATCGATCTGCTTGGACACCATGAGCGCGGCCGGTTTCCCGATCGTCGTGCCCCGGAAGTAGAGGACGATCCGGTCAGCTGTCGGCCTGGTCTTCAGCACCGTGTGCGCCTGCCCGGCGGCGTCGTTGTGCCACGACCGGAACGCGATCGCGCCGTCCTTGTGCGCGTGCGCCCGCTCGTACGCGGACTTGTCGATTCCGGTCAGCGGGAGCACACCGCGAGGCGACGCAATCTGTTGCACCGCACCGATATCGCCCGTCACGTCGAACTCATCCACATAGAACGCGTCGCCGAGACCGTTCTGTTTCGACATCGGATCCTCCTACGGGTTCTCGGGCCACAGATCGTTGACGGTCACCGGGAGCACGATCGTCATGGTGCGAAAGAGCTTCCCGTCCATCTCGACGTAACCGGCCTGCATCGTCATTGCCTTGCCCTCGATCGCGCGGACGTCGACGCCGCGGGCGAGGCTGCCGAGCGTGAAACTGTTCACGTAGTCGGCCATCAGCCGGTGGCAGGCACCCACCATCGTCGGGTCGATCGCGTCCTGCGGTTCCCGCGTCATGAGCGTGTAGAGCCGCACGTTGAGGTCGAGCGTTGCTGACGTCGCGGAGAGCCCGGACCGGGCCGGCCGGATCCCGTCGATCCACACCGAGCAGGTGATGTCGGGCGATCGGCCGGTGACCGGCGCGTGCTTCGGTTCGTGCCCGTTGATCCGCGAGAACACGCCGAGCGACTCGGCGTGATCGCGGACCTTCACCACGATGTCGTTCAGCGGGTCGACGAACGTCCCCCACGGCGGTGTGATCGTCACCGGTTCAACTCCGCCACGGCGTGATCGAACACCGGCGCGGTAATCGTCACCACACGCCCCTGCAGCCGTTGCGCGACCAGCCGGAACGTGTGATAGCCCTTGAAACGCGTGGTCGCGTTCCGGGACCCGATGCCCTCCAGCCACGGCCCGTACACGACGCGGCTGTCGTGCACCGACGGCGGCCGGCTCCGGTAGTCCGCGACCACCCGCGATTCGTAATAGCCGGTCGGGTGCTGCAGCACCCGACCCAACGTCGAGCGGACCTCCAGCAGCGCTGCGTGCGTCGTGGTGTCCTCGGCGTTCAGGCACGCCCGCCGCATGAT
>Ga0207689_10000455_pt1 | contig 38509 bp, 43 predicted proteins | sample KBSMisM52_FD_184312 | JGI IMG/M metagenome (GOLD analysis project Ga0207689, IMG submission 184312) | Miscanthus rhizosphere microbial communities from Kellogg Biological Station, Michigan, USA - KBS Miscanthus M5-2 (SPAdes) (version 2) | ecosystem: Host-associated > Plants > Roots >...
GGTCCGCAGGCCGAAGCCGGCCTGCTGCAAGTGCAGGGCGCGAAGCTCGCGGTCGAGGAGATCAACGCGGCGGGCGGCATCCTTGGCCGGACGCTCGAACTTCGGATCGAGGACAATCAGAGCGCGAATCCCACTACGGTGCTCGCCTATACCAAGCTGATCGAAGCCGGCGTGGTGGGCGTCATCGGCCCGCTTCGCAGCACCCAGGTGCAGGCCGCTTCGCCGACCATCGCGAAGTCTAAAGTTCCCGCTTTGATCGGCGGCAGCGACCCGAGCCTCACGAGGGTCAACAATCCGTGGATCTTCCGGGTTCGCCCGAATGATCTGTACTCGTCGAGGGTGATGGCCGAGTACGGCGTCAAGGAACTGAAGAAACTGAAATGGGCGATCGTGCATTCGACCGACACCTTTGGCAGCGGCGGCAAGAATGCGCTGGTGGATGCGCTCAAAGCCCAGGGTATCGAGCCCGTCCTGATCCAGGGCTACACCAGCAACTCCCAGGATTTCACCCCCATCGTGTTACAGATCAAGAAATCCGGCGCCGATATCATCGGCAGCTACATGACCAACTCTCCGGATGTGGGCATTTTCGCGCGCCAGTTGCGCCAGTTGGGAGTGCAGACGGAGTGGATCGGATCCACGTCCGTCGTGACCGAGACCGCGATGAAACTCGCCGGCGAAGCCCTGTGGGGCGTGCACAGCGTGGCGGATTTCGCCACCGAGGCCAACGACGAATCCCGCGGCTTCGCGAAACGCTACCGCGCCAAGTACGGCCTCGAGCCGGACCTCTACTCGGCTTGCACTTACGGCGCCGTCTTCCTCCTGAAGCACGCCATCGAAAAGGCCAAGTCCACGGACCCGGAAGCCGTGCGAAACGCGCTGCTATCGACGCGCGGGCTGAAGGGCGTCGAAGGCACTTACAACTTTGAGCCCAACGGCGACGGCGTGCACGGCTACAACGTGGTGAGGAACGACAAAGGCAAGGTGACGTTCATCAAGCATATCGAGTTCGACCAGTAACCCACCCCCTCTCACTTGGGAGAGGGTCGCGGAGAGGGCGTTCATCGGGTCGCAGACGGGGTCGCGCGATGCCGTGGCGTCGATGCAGAGATTGCAGACGATTCGGACGCAAGATCCCGACCACGCAAGAAACGTTTGCCAGCCCCAGCATCCATGCCGTCAGAATCGCTGTACGCGTCCATGGCTTCTTGAAAGACGGGAAAACAGAACCTCCGGCGAGTATTCAGAACGATGCGTAGGTAGCGGCAAAATTGATGGCCATCGCAGTCAGATGCTCCGAGAGCCAGCTAGCCGCAATCTTGCGGCAACTGAAAAGCTCGCCACGAAAGTCACGAAGAACACGAAGGGCCACGAAGAAAGACAAAGACTAACGGGGAATGGACCGGTCGGCAGTCAACCACCAACGCTCAATTTCGGCAACAGATTGGAAACATGGCCGCTGAGAATCTATTCTTCTCCTCGCTTTATCTTCGTGCTACTTCGAGTTCTTCGTGACTTGGTGGCGAGAATTCAGGTCAGGCAACCCGATATTTGCGGAACGCTTTCTCGGCGAAGTCAGTTGAAGCCCCCGGCTCCAGGGGTGAAATGCATATTCCCCGCTTGAGTTGAACGGGGCGTTCGAAAAGGCCTTTCACCAGAGACGGGATCACCTCCAGGTACCAGCTGTTGGGGATGGCCTTGACGAGGTGCTGGTGCACCTGCATCAAATCTCCCGCATGAGGGCACACCCGGATATTGTGCACATTGGCCATCGCGGCCACTTCCATCCAGGGTGTGATTCCGCCGATACGGCAGACATCCACCTGAATGATGTCCACAGCCGTGTTATCTATGTAGTCGCGGAAGCTCTGCGTCGTGTAGATATGTTCACCCAGGGCAATCGGAATTGATGTCGCCTGCTTGAGCAATCTGTGCGCTTTGATGTCGTCTGGATGCAAGGGTTCCTCCAGCCAGGTCAGGTCGAATTCTTCCAGCTTCCTTCCCCACGTACTGGCCGTCATCAAATCCCAGCTCTGGTTTGCATCGACCATCAGGATGGCGTCGTCTCCGATAGCCTTCCTGACTGCCTTCACCCGACGGTAATCCTCGCGCGGGTCCGGCTTGCCCACCTTCATCTTCAAGGCGGTGTAACCCTCGGCCAGTAAAGCCTGCATTTCATCCTTCAACTCATCCTGCGTCCGGTTCAACCATCCGGCATTCGTGTTGTATATGGGAATGTCCATCGTCCGGCATCCGCCCAGAACCTGCCACAACGGCCGTTCCGAACTCTTCGCAATGATGTCCCACAGTGCAATATCGACCGCCGACTGGGCCATGGTCGTGGCCCCGGCGCGTCCAATCCAGTGAGACTTTCCATAGTAGAGCTGATACCAGATCTCTTTCACATTGAACGGGTCCTTTCCAGCGAGTTCGTCGACAAAGAGACTATCCAGCACCTCTTTGATGACGTTGCCACCCGCCCCAACGGTAATGGTGTATCCCGTTCCGGTGATCCCGTCATCGGTGGACACGTTTATGCCGACGAATTCCAGAATCTTGGTGGCTTGCATACCGTCGGCGATTTCACGACCGATCGGGACCTGCAACATAAAGCTCTTTGCACGGGTAATTTTCATAAACTTGCATCACCTCCCAAGTGTGACAAGGACCGGTTTTTCCCCGAAGCTCTCCATGGCTCAGGCTTGGTATATCCTATAAGTGCAGAAGCGGGATATTCCAATCTACACAACGGAGCGGCCAGCAAAACTGATGATGAATGAATTCCCCGGACTCGGCATCATCATCGACAATCAAAAAGCGGCGTGCAGCGAAGTCGTGGGGGACGTGTCCGAGGCTCTGGTGCGCGTGAGGGATTCGCCATGAACGAAAGTTCGGGTTTCAAATATACCGGTGCGGTGGTAGCCCTATCGATTGCCGTCATCATTTTGATTCTCGGTTTGCTCTTCGGGTTTGGCAGAATTCTCTGGATTCTAAGCTCCGCTGCTGTGCTCCTGATCGGCGTCGGGGTGTTTGCTTATTTTGCGGAGAAGAGCAGAAAGCGGAATGCGGGCGGAAAGGACGACCTGTAACTTCGATCCGCCAGGAATCGATCACAACGGGGTCTTAATGATTCTCTTGGACGCTCACGTTGACATTAGACATCGATGCGCATCAACGCTGCTTGTGGTTGCTGGCCGGTAGTCTGTCGAGGCGAACGGCATCGCGCATCGTTATGAGAAGTTTATGCACACCGCAGGCCTGACCCCTGACCATGACCTCTGACCAGTTTCCACCTAACTAAACAATGTCGCCAAAGCGCCTGCGAAACCAGACCGCATACCTATGGCATATCACCTTCGGATCGCGAGGCCGGTGGCCGACTTGGCGGCAACCGAGGCCATGTACTGCCGTGGATTAGGCCTTCGCGTCGTCAGTAGCTTCGAAAACCATGAAGGGTTCGATGGCGTCATGCTCGGCGCCGCAGGTGCAAGTTATCACTTCGAGTTCACGCAGTGTCGAAGTCATCCTGTCGTCCCCGCTCCTACGGCCGAGGACTTGGTAGTCTTCTACATTCCCTCCTCGTCCGAGTGGCGCGCCGCGTGCTTGAACATGTCGGTGGCTGGCTTCAAATTGGTTGCATCATTCAATCCGTATTGGGATGTTCAAGGCCGAACGTACCAAGACCAAGACGGCTACCGTATCGTTCTGCAGAATGCCGAGTGGACCAATGTCGAAGCGTCTTCTGTTGCACTACGACCTTGATGATTGAGCATCGTCAGGAACGACCGAGCACAAAATACAACAGGCCATCCAGACTGGTGGAAGTCCTGTCGGCCTGAATACTCAATTCCTCCGCGGGCAGGTTGAATCGGTTCACCCAATATGTCGTGTAACCGAAACTCTTGGCGCCGTAAGCATCCCATCCGCCAAAAGCTGCGAACAGTATCTCCTCCTTTTTGAGCTTCAGTTGTTGCATTCCCAGTTCATAGGCGCGAGGTTCGGGCTTGTATGTGCCATTGATTTCAGTGCTCAGCAATTCGTCGAAGAGATCGGTTATTCCTGCCGCATCGGCGTTTGAACGAAGCATCTCCCGGCTAAAATTCGCAATGGTGACGATGCGCACCCCGGAGGCTTTCAGCTTGCGTAGTGTATCGACGGTATCGGGCCACGGCTTCAATGTCAGGTAGGCGTTCAGAAGTTGTTTTTGCGCGTCATGAGACAGTTCGAGCTTCATGAACTTGGCGGTGTAAATCAACGCGTCCTCGGTTACCTTGAAAAAATCCGTTTGGCGATCGGTAATGGACCGCAAGAAGCCGTACTCGAACTGTTTGCTGCGCCACGTCCTTGTGAAGTCGGCGCCTTTTCCCGGGAAGACTTTTTCGACTTCGGGAATGACGGAATTGGCGTCGAAAAGGACGAAATAGTCGAATGCGACGGCCCTGAAGCGCGGCACGGTGTGATCCTGCGCGAAACCCTGCCCGGATGATAAGGCCAGGAACAAAAGAGTGAGAAGAGATTTGGCTCCAGGAAATCTTGTCATTGTTTTGCTTTCAGATTGTTTTGGGTTCGCTTTGCGCAGGTTGAACAGTGCATCGTCGCCCGCAGGAAACGGAACTGTCATCCTTCCGGGACAGAAGACGGGTTGACTCCGGGCACGTGATCATTTCTCAAGCCTTTATTGGTCGCAGGAACCAGCTGGTTTCTAGGCAGTGCCGCAATGCCATGCGCGCGGGGTAGCCAACCCTCGTTGAGGGTCTCTGCTGCCGTTGAAGTTGCAGAAACCGAACAACGCTTACGCGTCCGCAGATACGAATGGAGGCCTTAACTGGATTCACCGATTCGAGGAAAGAATGGGGAAACAACCGGTTCACAAAAAATCGCCCAAGAATGGGAGTCACAAAAAAGGGGTCACAAAAAAAAGGGGGGTCACCACCAGGGTCAGGGTCACCACCAGGGTCAGGCCTGCATAACTGCATGAACGTTTGGCGGACTCCTACGCCGCCGCAACCGCTTCAACCTCGAGCTTCCATTCGGGCTTGAGCAGGGTCGCCGCGACCACTGTGAGTCCCACCTCGTGATTCCCAAGATGTTTCTTGCGGATCGCCTTATTCGCTTCCATGTATTCCGGGCGGGCAAGATAAGTTCGCAGGAACACGAGATTCCCGATTTCCATCCCGGCTGAAGCCAGGATGGCGCGCAAGTGGCGCCAGATCAATTCGCTTTGATCTTCGAACGATTCGGGCATGGTCTTGCCATCCGATTCATAGCCGTTGAGGCCGCTGATGTAGAGCGTTCGCGCGCCGCCCGCCACTTCGACGGCGTGGGCGTAGCCGGGATATTTCGGGTACAGACCCTTCTGGTCGTGCTTCTTGATCGTCATGCGAATGCCCTTCTGACAATTGATTGGCGCGGTTGATGCTAGATTACATAATTGCACGATCGATTATTGCGCAGTTGGGTTCCCCTAGAGGCGCGGCTAGCGCGTCTCGACAGTGCCGACATGGCCCCTTTCGATCGTTGGCGTGGCGCCAGTTTCGCCCGCAAGAGAGGAAAACCAAATCGGGACTGCCGCGTTCGGCCGGCGTCTGATAGAAAAGGCTGTGGACCGGAGATTTCACCTTTGAGGAGAAAACGAAATGACCAAAAAGAACACGATCTGCCTGTGGTACGACGGCGGAGCCGTTGATGCAGCAAACTTTTATGCCAAAACATTCCCCGACAGTTCCGTTGGGGCTATCCATCGCGCGCCGGGCGACTATCCCGATGGCAAAAAAGGCGACGTCCTGACGGTCGAATTCACCGTTGCGGGCATCCCCTGCATCGGTCTGAACGGTGGCCCGCAGTTCAAGCACAGCGAGGCGTTCTCCTTTCAAATCGCGACCGACGATCAGGCCGAAACCGACCGCTTGTGGAATGCTATCGTCAAAAACGGCGGGGAAGAAAGTCAGTGTGGTTGGTGCAGGGACCGTTGGGGCCTGTCGTGGCAGATCACGCCACGCGTCCTCATCGCGGCGGTGACCGACCCCGATCCGGCGAAGGCCAAGCGCGCATTCGAAGCAATGATGAAAATGAAGAAAATCGACATCGCAGCAATAGAGGCGGCGCGGAAAGGCTGACGCATGGCCCCATCGATCGTTTCCTTTAGAGGGAAATCGATCAGTCAAATGCACGCCACGGTGAGGCTCGGACGGTTGAGTCTGGTTAAAACGAGATGTGTACGGAGGATGCGCTGCGCTTTGCTTCACCGTGGTAAACGGCTTCGACGTTGTTACCGTCGGGATCCAAAACGAAAGCAGCGTAATAGCCCGGATGGTAGGCGCGTTCGCCGGGCGCACCATTGCCCTTACCGCCATGGGCGAGGGCCGCGCTGTAGAAGGCGTCCACCATGGCCCGGCTCTGAGTCTGGAACGCCAGGTGATGGCGTCCGGTCAACATTCCTTGAGCGGCTTTGCTGTCTGCCGTCGAAACAAATAGCTCGTCCGCCCAGAAAAATCCCTCGCCGCTCCCGCCCAGGGGGATTTTCAGGGCATCCAGGATGGCCGTGTAGAACATCTGAGCAGCGGGAAGATCCCGCACTACCAACTGGATGTGATCGATCAAGCGCCCGCGGTGAAGCTCCTGCGTTTCCACTGTTCTCCTTCCTTTCCCGTTGCGAGGTATTCGCCTATGACAGGGGGAAGAGCTGGAAATTCGTGGAAAACGGGTCAAGGTGACCAGCTGCCGCGGTGCCCAGCTGCCGGGGTGCTCCCGGCCTTCAGAAATTGTCATCCTTGGTTTTCAGCTCTGAGCCATAAAATTTATTATCGTCGGGACCGGTTGCGTTAAACTCGCGCCGTCTCAAATTCTCGTTATCGAAAGACCATGTATTCGAAAATCTCCATTGCCGTGACCCTGCTCGCTTGCACTCTGCCCGCTCATGCTGACGGCACCGCGGCGGCCCTATACAAAACCGGCACACTGAGCGTCGACGTTTCCGGGCCGGACGTCAGCATGCAACTACGCCTGCCCATGACCCGCGGCGATACCTCGGGCGGGGGCAAGCAGCCCCTGACCTCGACTGAGGTCGTGGCGCGTCTGAAGGAAGCGACCAAGCTCTTCGTGTTTCCGGACAAGGCCAAGTGCCAGGTAGAAAACGCCAATGCTTTCGCGGTCGATACCCAAGGCAAACCCACCACCGCGGAAGGGAACATTCAGGCCATGTACCGGTTCCACTGCGACGGGGCGATGTCGGGCCGCATCGACAAGTTCGGCATCCGGTTATCGGATCAATTGCCGGGGCTGGAGAAACTCAAGCTTCAGGTAGCCACCGAGAAGGGCGAGATCGCGCAGGAACTGTCGCCGGCAAACGGCGATGTGACGCTCTAGCGGCGTAAAAAAATCAGGCCCCGGCGGAAGGGAAAAATCCGCGGGGCCTTTCAGTCCGCCGGTTTTCGAACTATTTCGATTTCTGGGCTACGTCTGGGCCAGGCTCTTGCCCCGCCTGAGCTTCGCCCGTCGCCCTGCGCTCGTCGGGATGTCCTACAGTATCTTTGCTTTGTGCCGGAACGGGCTTGCCGGATGGCGTGTTCTGGGAGGCGCCGGTTTGCGCCTCCCCGGTAGCAGATCGCTCCGCGGGGCGGCCCACAGCGTCGTTACCTTGCGCCGGCGCATTGGCTTGATTTTCTTCGTTCGTGTTGTCCCGGTCTTTTGCTATTTCGCTCTTGCCCTTCTTTTGAGCGCCGGTTTGCATGTCCACCGGACCCGACGGTGTTGCCTGAATGCATTTATCCTTTTCCTTGCCACTGAGTTTGGAGCAATCCGTCGGCGCCTGAGAAGTTTGATTGTCAGCGAGAACAGAGGTGCTCATCGCCATCGCGCTTACAAGTAGTGCTAAAGGCAGTTTGTTCATCACATCTCCTCGTTTCTTATGGGAGCGGCGCACGCGGGCGCCGGGGAGCATTGCCTTGCAAGGCATATGCCAAGGAGTCACGTCACCCAAAAGCAGTTAATGCGGTGAAATTACGCAGTCGCGAGAAGCGACCGCGCAGGGGTAGTCTGGGAATTGTAGAAAGGTGAACTCGATTTACATTTTTACCGCGGCCCAAGACCGTAAAGAATCCTGAGCGCTTCGCTGTAGGCGATATTCAAACGCCAGCCCTTTCGAGAAATTGTCCGATAGCCTCGTTGACCGTATCAGGATGGGTAACCGGGCCCATGTGGCCAAGCTTCTCGAACTCCACGACCTCGACTCGGGGCAGTGTGGTCGTGAGCAGCCGCGCAACACCGTGCGCTGACGGGGTCGAGCGCTTGCCCACCATGTACAGCACGGGGACATCGAGTGAACGGAATGCCGCCAGAGGGGTGGGTTCGTTGGACAAAGCGTGCTCCCAACTGCGCACATTCGTCACCGATGCGGCAATGGGTGTCTTGCGTTGTTCGGGCGTCTGCTTCCACGCGCCGGCTCCCATCCAGTAGTCGATGAAGTGCTCGGCCGCGGCGTCTGAGTTGCCTGCGTCGAGGGCGGCGCTTGCTTTGGCCACCGCGTTGCGGATTCCCTCCGCCTCGTTCGGCGCGGGCGACTGGGCGTCGATCAGCGAGAACAGCGTCGGTTCGTACAGGGCCATCGCGCGCACGCGACCAGGATTTGCGAGTGCCGCAATCAGCGCGACCGCAGCACCATAGGAATGACCCACCAGTGCCAACGGCGAGCCGGCTCTCGCAAGCACCGGCTCGATGAGCGCGACCTCGTCCCGAAGGCGAATGAGCCGGTCCGAAGGCCACCGCGGGCTCTTGCCGGAGCCATACGAATCCGGAGCGAGGACGCGGAACTTTGGCGCGAGAAGATCCATCAGACTGCGCCATTGGCCCGAGGTGCTTGCGTTCGAATGGATACATACGACGCCGGGGCCGGTCCCTGCCTCGCGAAAGTAGGGCTCGACGCTCATCGAACCTTGCACTTCGCCGGCATTGCCCACCCGAGCGGGCATTGTCGACGGCACGAGGGTCTGCTGGTCTGGCATAGTGGTCTCCTCTTCGTGGTTGATCCAGTCGTGAGTACATCCGCTCTTGATCGAGGGGAGCCAGCAGTCTATTGGGTAGATGCATCGACCGAATTTCACGGAGGGGGGACTTTTGTTTCGTTCGTTTCAGACTGCATCATGAAAATCGCCACCTTCAACGTGAACGGCATCACCGCGCGCCTGCCAGAACTCCTGCGCTGGCTGGAACAAGCGTGTCCAGATATCGTGTGCCTGCAGGAGTTGAAGGCACCGCAGGAGCGCTTTCCTGAATCGGCGCTGAGGGATGCGGGATACGGGTTCGTATGGCACGGCCAGAAGAGTTGGAATGGCGTTGCCATCCTGGCGCGCGGAAGCGAGCCAGTCGAACGGCGCCGCGTGCTGCCGGGAGATCCGCAAGACCTGCAAAGCCGTTACATCGAAGCTATGGTGGGAAAGATTGTCGTGGGATGCCTCTACCTTCCCAACGGCAATCCCGCGCCCGGACCGAAGTTCGACTATAAGCTGAACTGGTTCGATCGCCTCGAACGTCACGCGGCGGAACTCCTGGCCGCCAGCGTTCCGGCGGTGCTGGTGGGCGACTACAACGTGATACCGACCGAACTCGACGTCTATGCACCGGAGCGCTGGGTCGACGACGCGTTGTTCCGTCCGGAGGTGCGCGAGGCATACCGGCGGCTGGTCGAGCAGGGCTGGGTTGACGCCGTGCGTGCAATGCATCCGGGAGAACGCGTCTACACCTTCTGGAAGTATCTGCGCAACGCGTTCCAGCGCGATGCGGGCCTTCGCATCGACCATTTTCTGTTGACGCCGTCACTGGCCACGCGCCTCACCGGCGCCGGAGTCGATCGGGACGTACGCGCCCGCGAAAAAGCGAGCGATCATGCGCCGGTGTGGATCACATTGGTCGACTAGCGGTGGACAGTTCCAAACGCTGGCACGCAGTGGAGTAGCGCTTTGGATGGCCTGTCGGATACATTTTTACCGCGGCCCGCGCCGCCACTGCAAAGGTTGGTGCCCGCCCTTACTGCGGTCTTGCAGTGAGGTGGGTTGCGTGCGGCTTACCAGGTCGAGTTGCACAGTCGCCACATCGAGGTAGTCTTGCGATCTTCTTTTGGTTTTCGCGTCCTGGCGGTTTGATATGGATCCCTAAATATTCTCCAGATGCGTCTTGGTCGCGCCCGGAGCCCTGACCTTCATTTGCTTTACCAGGGAGTTAAGTGAAGTCGAAAGCTTCCTGAGTGAGCGCCGGTCCAGATTCTCCAATGCATCGGGAAGTACGCCGTGTGTCGGCTTTGGCGCCCGCGCTACCACTTTCTTGCCCGCACTGGTGAGTTGCAAACGCACGACTCGGTTGTCTCCGGCTTCGCGCTCGCGGCGCAGCAACCCGGATGCGTTCAATCTCTCCACCAGATTGCTGACCGTGGACTGATGCAGCGACATTTTCTGCGTCAGGTCCGAAACGCGAAGCCCCGGTTGGGCATTGATTTCCGATAACGCCCAAAGCTGCGCTCCGCTTATCCCTGCAATCTTCTTTACCGCCGCGAAGTGCAGCTTGGCCGCCCGGAAGACCTCCCGAAACCGCCCCAGCACCTCAACAGCCAGATCGTTCGTCTCCGAGCTCGCTCTCGCCGCTCGTGGCTTCCGATGAGATTTCTTCGTTTCAGTCCTGCGTGTGGTCTGTCGTTTCGTCATGGAACGATAGTTGGAATTCCCAGAACGAGAATGTTATGTGATTTGGCGCGCCCATTGGCCATTCTTTTGCACCGCAACGCGCCAACCGACTCAGGGACGAACGATGGCTTTGACGGTTGCGCACCGAAAACATTGAAAATCCATCAGAAATAACATTTGCGAAAATGTACTTGCCATATCGTGGACGCAGTCCTAGCATTTGCACATCCCAATATATTTTGTACAAATGTATTGGCGGGATTCAGGTCAAAATCCGGTTGCCACGATTTGATTGCTCTGCAGGGAGCTTATGAGGAAGTCGTCGCAGTTGCTTATCGGAGTCACTGCATCGGTAGCGGCAATGACTGGCCTTTATTGGAATTATCTGGCCGATTCAAGCGATTGGCCTGGGGATCAAAAGCAGGTAATGCGTCCAACCGGCAGATGGAACAGCAGCCAGGTACGGGAACATTTTCATGAGTTTCGATCGCTGCAGCCGGACAAACGCCGTGACCTCATAAACAAGTGGAAAAAACGGCATCAAGACCGATGAACTTCTCCTCTGACTTTCCGCCTGCAAGGGCGGTTTTTTTTGGATCTTTAGTGTGTGCGATTGAGTAACCGAAATACGTATGGGCAACTTATCGCAGCCAGCTTTTTGGATATGCAGAACTTTCGCAGTTTTGCGCGGCCCCGTCGATTGAAGCGGGTGGATGGGGAGGATGCGCGAGCACTCGCGATGACGCGCTCTAAGCGCGCACATTCACATTTACTGATCAATTTCGCGTCGAAAACCATTGGCGCGAACGAAAAGGGAGTAATGCCTATGGTCTATCCATTCTCAAATCAATCATACTTTTTGGTTGCTATCGTGTTGATATGCATCACGACGCTGGGAGCGTGTTCGACGATGGAAAAAAGCAGCACTACTAGGCGATCAATGGAGTCCCTCCCGCCAGAGACTCCCGATTCCCGCGCTTCAAGCTCGCCGAAATTTCCCGCTTCGCCGGCGCGGGCTGCTACGGAGTCCACTCAGCCATCTACCCAGTCGGCGCCGCCGGCTGTCCAGCCTGAAGCAGCGCCCGTTCATGCAGTCGCGCCGCCATCTGTCCAACCTGAGGCAACGACCGATGAGACTGCAGCTACGCCGGAAAACAGCATAACCACCCAGGCAAATGACGACGCGGATAGCGTCAAGCGGCAACTTGCCGAGGAGCAGGAAAGGATCGACCAATTGCGGCGCGAGCGCGAGCAGGATATTGCCAAAGAAGAAAGTCAATCTTCCCAGGAGCCCTCGGCTCAGACAGGTTTTGAAACTGGACCGAGTGTGCCGGCGGTCTCGACAAGACGGGTTGCATCGCCAGTGGCTGCAACAAAGCCGGAAGACCAGATTGCGGACTTTCCAACCAGCCCGAATGTGGCAGAGGCGAAGTCTCCGGAGAGCACGCCCCTCGTTGAACTCCCCCTTCAGCGCAGCATCTATTTTGACTACGACAAGGCAGTCATCAAGGAAACCTACGATTCTGTGCTCTTGGCCAATGGAGCATACCTAAAAGCGCATCCGAGTATCACGGCGGAGATAGAGGGTAACTGTGACGAGCGGGGTAGCCGCGAGTACAACCTGGCGCTGGGGGCACGGAGGGCAGCGGAGGTAAAGCAGGCGCTCGAGCTCCAAGGAGTGGACGGCAAAAGAATCAAGACCGTGAGCTTCGGATCTGAAAAACCAATCGCGCTTGGCAAGGATGAAGAAAGCTACAGTAAGAATCGCAGGGCCGACATCGTCAACTGAGAAACAGCTGGATAAGGGAGATCGTCTTTCAACAGAAGGGCGAGTCGGGCCCCGTATGAATGCATATGCAATTATCCAAAGGCATCTGTCAGGGTCTTAGGTATGTGCCACGCGCGTTTTGACCGATAAATTAGCACCTACCGACGTGAATAAGGACCTTATGCCCAGCATTTGCTTGTTTATAGTCAGCGGCGATTGCACACACGGGTCAAGAACTTGCTAGTAATAATTAGAACGCGGGGCAGTGCCCGATGAATGGAGAAGGAGGCAGCGATGGGCAAAAAGAGTTCGTCAGAATCAGTTTCACGCCGAACCCTGTTGAAGGCCGGTGCCGCAATCGGCGCATTACAGTTTGCGTCTCCATTCGTTATCTCGGCGCGCGGGGAAGTTCCAATCAGATTGGGCATGGTCGATCCGCTCACCGGGGTCTATGCGGCCATCGCGCAGAGCGAAGTGGCCGGCGCCCGACTCGCCGTGGAAGACATCAACAAAACCGGCGGCATTCTAGGCCGGCCCATCGAGCTGCTGGTCGAAGATTCAGCTAACAATGTCGGCACAGGTGTGCAGAAAACCCGCAAGCTCATCGACCGCGATCAAGTGAATTGCATTATTGGCGATGTCAACTCCGGTATCTCGTTGGCCATGGCAGGCGTGACCTCGGAAAAGCGTGTGCTGCACATCGTATCCGGCGGCCATACCGATGCTGTGACCGGCAAGGACTGCCACTGGAACGTTTTCCGTGTCTGCAATACCACCACGATGGATGTCAATGCCATCGCCGATACCCTGCTCGATAAATTCGGCAAGAAGTGGTATTTCCTCACACCCGACTACGCCTACGGCCATTCGGTACAGGACGCGTTCATCAAGAGGCTCAAGGCCGTCGGTGGCGAATACGCGGGCGACCTGGTGCCGCTGGGTTCCGCCGACTACTCCGCCTCTCTCATCAAGGCCAAAGCCTACGGACCCAAGGTGTTGATCAATGTCATGGGTGGCGCCGACCAGGTCAACAGCCTGAAGCAGTTCGTCGGGTTCGGCCTGCAAAAACAGATGGCGGTGGGCGGTACGCTGTTCGAACTGGAAAGTCTGCGCGCGGTGCCGCCCGAAGCGCGTATCGGTTGGTGGACCATGGAATGGTGGTGGGACCAGCCGGACAATGCGCATGTGAAGGAATTCGTGACCAAGGTCAAAAAGGCCACCGGCAAAACGGCCTCCGCACGCAACTGGTTCGGCTACGCGTCGGTCTACACGTTCGCGCTGATCGCCAATCAGGAAAAAACGCTCGATGGCGTCAAACTGGCGAAGGCGCTGCAAGGCTTCAAGTTGCCGCCCGAAGTGGCGTTGCAACCCAACCAGCCCAGTTTCCGGGCGGGCGACCACGAACTGATGAGCACGGTGTTCGCCGGCGAAGCGCACGATGCCAAGGGCGATGCCGACAACATGTTCACGGTTCACGCCCGCATTCAGGGCGAGAAGGCCGCGGGTCCGGTCGCCGATACAGGCTGCTCCATCAACTGGAAAACCTAACTCCGGCCCGGAATACGCCGCCGCGCGCTGCCTCGCGCTGGATCGTGCCAAGCGATCCCGGCCTCGAGTGACGGCGCGCGTACGGGTATACCCTCCGGCGAAATAACAACTGCTCACATATGCAGGCCCTTTCCGGGACGGCGGAACCATGACCGACCTTATTCTTTTCAATGTCACCAACGGCCTCATCATCGGGGCCTTCTACGTATTGATGGCCCTCGGGTTGTCGCTCATCCTCAACCTTAGTGGCGTCATCAACTTCGCCCACGGCGGCTTTCTCGCGCTGGGCGGCTACATCGCCTACGCGATCGCCCCGTACGTCGGCTTTTGGGCCGCGCTGCTGCTCTCCCCGATTCTGGTTGCGCTGCTCGGCCTCGTGATCGAGCGGCTCATGATTCATAGGATGTACGGTCGCGATCCGCTCTACAGCCTGCTGCTGACATTCGGGCTCGCGTTCATTTTCGAAGACGTGACCCGCGCCATCTGGGGCGCGACCGGCTTGCCGTTCTCCGTGCCCGACTATCTTTCGCAACCGGTGAGCGACAAATTCTTCTTCATCACGTATTACCGCCTGTTCATGGTGTCCGTCGTGGCGGTGGCAGTGAGCGGATTATTCCTGTTCCTGCGTTACTCACGCCTCGGCGTGCGCATACGCGCAGGCACCTTCGACCTCGATACCGTGTCGTCGCTCGGGGTCAACGTGCGCGCGCTGCGCAGTTTCAATTTCGCGCTGGGCATTTTTCTGGCGGGCCTCGCCGGCGTGCTGGCCGGAGGGCAGTTGAGCCTCGAACCAACCATGGGTGCGAACCTGCTGATGCCGAGTTTCGTCGCCATCATCGTTGGCGGCGTCGGCAGCCTGACGGGCACGCTGCTCGGTGGCCTCCTGATCGGTGTCGCCTCTGGCATCACGACGGTCTTCTGGCCCGCCGCCAGTGACGCCGTGATCTACGTAATGATGGCGGTGGTGCTGCTTCTGCGGCCGCGCGGCCTGCTCGGCGAAGAGGGGCTGCTGTCATGACGACCAACAAGTCACATATGCTGAAACTCGGCGCAATCTGGATGCTGTTGCTGGCGATACCGCTGTGGCTGCCACTTTTCGGAGGGTACCTTGCCTTGGGCACGCGCGTGCTGGTGCTGGGCCTCGCGGCCATGTCGCTCAATTTCTTACTCGGATTTACCGGCGTGCTTTCTTTCGGCCACGCGGCGTATTTCGGCCTTGGCGCATACGGCACCGGACTGGCATTGAAACTCATGACCCACAGCACGCCCTTTGCGCTAGTGTGCGGCGTTCTCCTGGGCGGCATCGCGGGCGCACTGCTCGGCGCGCTCATCGTGCGAAGGCGCGGCGTTTACTTCGCCATGGTTACGATTGCCTTCGGGCAAGTGTTCTATTTCATCGCCTTCCGCTGGAATTCGCTGACCGGCGGCGACGACGGATTGCGCGGCTTCGAACGCCAGCCGCTCGATTTCGGAGCGTGGACCGCGGACATCCTGCGCGACTCCACGATGTTCTTTTACTTCGTGCTGGCGCTGTTCGCGCTTGCGGCCGGCGCGATGGGCCTGCTGTTGCGTTCACCGTTCGGCCGCTCGCTGCTCGCGATCCGCGAGAACGAACGCCGTGCCCGCTTCCTCGGTATCCCGGTCGAGCTGCACATCTGGCTCTCGTTCACCCTCTCGACTTTTTTCATCAGCCTGGCCGGCGGACTTAACGCGCTTCTGAACAATTTCGCTGATCCGACCATGCTCAACTACACGCAGTCGGGCGAGATCGTGATCATGGTCGTACTGGGCGGCATGCGTTCGTTCTGGGGTCCGCTCGTCGGCGCGGCGGTGTTCGTTTTGTTGCAGGACTATCTTTCCAGCCTCACCACCAACTGGATGTCGTTCCTCGGTGCGATATTCGTGATCATGGTGCTGTTCTTCCCGCGCGGCGTGCTGGGCTTGAACTGGCCGGAATCCCTCCGCACCGTACAGGCATTCTTGCGCAAACGCGGCACCCCGGGCGGCGGGGCGCAGCCGTGAACTTGCTCGAAGTGCGCAATGTCACCAAAACCTTCGGCAGCCTGGTTGCGGTAAGCGGTGTGTCGCTGCATGTTGCACCGGGCGAACTGCGTGCTGTTATCGGTCCCAATGGCGCCGGCAAAACCACGTTCTTCAATCTGATCAGTGGCTTTTTCCCACCCAACGCCGGCGAGATCATGTTCGACGGCAAGGACATTACGGCCGTCTCGGCCTCCGCGCGCGTGCGGATCGGCATGGCCCGCACTTTCCAGATCACTGAGATTTTTCCGGAAGTGACGGTACGCGAGAACATTCGCATTGCAGCCGAAGTCGCCGCTGGCTATCGACTGCGCCCTTGGATTGCGCGTCATGAGGCCGCTGAGATCGGCAGGCAGGTAGATGAAATCCTCGAACTGTCGGGGCTCGCCTTCAAAGCTGGGCGCCTGGTCGGTGAGCTCTCCCATGGCGACCAGCGCGCGGCGGAGATTGCAATGGCGCTCGCGCTCAAGCCCCGGTTGCTTCTGCTCGACGAACCTACAGCCGGCATGGGCGACCAGGAAACTTTTGAAATTTCGTCGCTGATTCGCCGCTTGCATCGCAACAGCCGTTACACCATCGTATTGATCGAGCATGACATGCGCGTCGTGTTCCACCTCGCCGATCGCCTCACGGTACTGGATCATGGATGCCTGCTGGCCGAAGGTACGCCGGCAGAGATTGCCGCCAACGAGGCGGTCCAGGCCGCCTATCTGGGGAAAGCGGTATGAACGCGCTCGAAGTCGAAGGTCTGCACACTTTCTACGGCAAGAGCCACATTTTGCGCGACATTGCACTGCGCGTCGCCGAAGGCAAGATTACTACGCTCCTCGGACGAAACGGTGCTGGCAAGACCACGACGCTGCGCAGCCTCATGGGCCTGACTCCACCCCGGCGCGGAAAGGTCACGATCCTTGGTCAGGATACGACTCGTTGGCCTCCGTATCGCATCGCCGCGCTTGGCGTCGGGTTCGTTCCGGAAGGCCGGCGAATATTTCCGAATCTCACCGTCGAGGACAACCTGCGGGTCCCGATTGTGCGCAATGGCCCGTGGACGCCAAACCGACTCTATGAGCTCTTCCCCCGCCTCGCGGAGCGCAAGAACAACCTGGGTCGCCAACTCTCCGGGGGTGAGCAGGAAATGCTGTCCATCTCGCGTGCACTGTTGCTAAATCCTCGGCTGCTGATGCTCGATGAACCTTCGCAGGGCCTCGCCCCGCTTGTGGTTAAGGAGGTATTCAGGATCGTGGAGCAGATGCGATCCGAAGGCATGTCCGTATTGCTGGTGGAGCAAAACGTGCGCATGAGCCTCGAGATCGCCGACTACGCCTACGTCCTGGACAATGGCAGCATCGTTCACGCAGGCCTTGCATACGAACTTGCTCAGGACGAGGCCCGCGTTCAGTCGTTGGCTGGTGCCAGCGTCGAGGATTGGACGATCAATGAGGCGACGTCGACTTGATCGTTGATGCCTGCTACGGCGAAATGCACTATTAGCCCGTTTCATGGACGGCCAAGCAAGGGCTAGCCGGTCCCGTTCTCGCGATTCAGTCGATGCGTGCTGATAGAATTGATCGCCTGGCTTCCCGGACTCGAGTGAATAAATGGTCTCGACGGTGACAGAGATTCCTTCAAAAATCGTCCGCACCATGTGCCCGATGAACTGCCATCCCACGCTCTGCGGCATGCTGGCGGAGGTGCGCGACGGCACCTTGGTGGGTGTCAAGGGGGACGAGTCCAATCCGGACAGCCGGGGTTTCCTCTGCATCCGGGGACAGGCATCACGCGAGGTCATCGATAATCCCGCACGCCTGCTGCACCCGCTGATGCGGGATCGCCGCTGCGACGAGCTCCGGCGCGTCACATGGAACGAAGCGTTCGACCGCATCGTCTCCGGCATGGACGACCCGGCGGCCGTGGGCTTCTGGCCGGGCCACGGCGTCTTCACGACCAGTTATGGCACTCGCGTCAGCGCGCAACTCCTCGCCCGTTTCGCAAATTTCCACGGCAGCCAGTTCTGGAATCCGACCATGATCTGCTGGGGCCTGGGGGCGTTCGGACTAGGGCTCACCGGCATGCTGGAGACCAACACCAAGGAGGACATGGGCGAGCATTCCCGGCTGATCCTGCTGTGGGCGGCCAACCTCGCGAGTCAGCCGAATACCGCTTGGCATTTGCTGGCCGCGAAGCGCCGCGGCGCGCACATCGTGACGATCGACGTGCGCAATACCGAGGCGGCCGCAAAATCCGACGACGTGCTGATCATCCGGCCCGGCACTGATGTTGCGCTGGCGCTGGCGATGGCGCACGTAATCTGCTCGGAGCAGCGGCACGATGCCGCGTTCGTCGCCAAATATACCGTTGGCTTCGACGCGCTCGCCGCGCATGTGAAAACGTACACGCCGCAATGGGCAGCCGAAATCACCGGTGTTGCCGCCGAGCGGATCGTAGCACTGGCGCGGCGCTATGCGGACACGCGGCCCGCGATGATCGTGCTTGGCGGGAGTTCGATGCACAAAGGCGCCAATGGGTGGCAAGCCTCGCGCGCAATCGCCTGTCTGCCCGCACTCACTGGCAATGTCGGCATTGCGGGCGGTGGATTTGGTCCGCGCCACGGCAGCGCGGCGCATGGGCGCGGCCTGGGCAGCATCACCGAACCCGGTCGCAGAACACAAAAGCAGTCCGTTCCAAATCAGATGGCTTCGGTTACTTCGGCCTTACGCCAAGGGCGCATCAAGACGCTGTTCCTGATGGGCACGAACATGCTGTCTTCGTATGCCGATGCCGGCGAGGTGGCGCTGGGGCTGGAACGCACCCCGCTGGTGGTCAGTTATGACCTTTTCCTGAACGAAACGGCACGCCGCTTCGCGGATGTCGTTCTGCCGGGCACGGCCTGGCTCGAAGAGGTGGGATGCAAGATGACGCATACTCATCTCTATCTCATGGAGCAGGCGCTCGTCCAGCCCGGCGAGACGCGTTCGCTCTATGCACTGATAAAAGAACTGGCCGAGCGCCTCGGCCTCGACGGCTTTCATCCCTGGGCCTCGGAAGAGGCGATGTTGGACGCCATCCTCGATGATCCCTGCACGGGCCACGCGACAGTGGCGGCATTGCGCGCAGAGGGCGGCATCCGCGCACTCAACGTGTCGCATATCGCCAATCCGACCCTCGACTTCGATACGCCGTCGCGCAAAATCGAATTCTTCTCGGAGCAGGCAGGGCGGCTCGGTCTGCCAACGCTGCCCATGTATGAAGCGCCAACAGGGCAGGCCACTTATTCCCTCGTCCTCGCGCAGGGACGTACGATGACGCACTTTCACAGTTTTTATAACAACGGCCAGGAATTGCCGACGCTCGCCCGCCGGGGAGCTGAGCCGACATTGTGGATTTCCCCCGACGACGCGGCGACACGCAAGTTAACCGAAGGCGCGGCGATCCGCATCTTCAACGCGCGCGGCGACCTGATGGCTCGCGCGCATGTCACCCCTCGCATACCCGCCGGCACCGTCTGGATGCGCGACGGATGGCCCGGCCTCAACCGGCTGACGACGGGAGCCGCCGTATTGCCGGATGCCGCGGTCGACCTTTTTGCGTTTTCGGCGGGACAGGGTACGTTCGATGCGATGGTCGAAGTGGCGCCAGCGTAATTGGTCCGGAATTTTTCAGGAAAATTTGCGCATCTATGCAGGCCTGACCCCGAGGCTTGACCCCGAGGCTGGACGTTGTGGGCGAACGGCAGTCAAGCCGCATCCCTGCTGTTGGGTTGCTGAGTTGGTAACGTACTCGTGGTCCGCGTGGCAGCCGCCTCTTGCATCGTGGCGGCCAGCACGCCATAGACCGTTGCCCAGGCCTCTTTCGCTTTTGGTGTGAACTCCGCGCCCAGACCCTCCTTGAGCGTCCAAAGCAGCGCGGCACCGACCGTGTCGTAGTGATGATCCTTGACGCCGTAATCGGCGTGACGCCTCCCCAGATCCCGGATCGCGGTGACAATACGTTCCAGGTGGCTAAGTCCGTTCACCGCGGCATCGATTATCTGCATGAGCTTCTCGCCTTGCTCGCGCAGGTCGCCTCGAAATAGCGGCCTGAGCGACGGATCCATTTCAAAAAGCCTTTTGTAGAAGAGCTGTGCCGCGATATCCTTGATAGGTAGCACTCTGACCCAAGTCGATTGGACGATACGAATTTGTTCGGGCGTCATGGCATCGCTATGAATCAGGCAAGGGTTGCTGCGATTCTAGAGAGCAAACGAGTCAGGGAAATTTCACCGAGAGGCCAGTTTTGTTTCGTTTGTTTCAGCGCTTGGCGCTTGCTGAGCCGTTGAAGGAACGGACCCACAAGCGAGTCCGGATCAGACCGAAAGAATGGGCAGTGCGTGGTCATTCTCCAGGCAGCAGGCCCGGCAGTTCGAAGCGCTGGCGCGTGGTGCAGTAGCGGTGGGCATAGAGCCGGCCGACGGGGCGATAGTGCTCGTCGGCAATGCGCTTGGTGCGGGGGTCGATCAAGCCGTCTCGGGTATGGACGTGAACGACTTCGCCGACTATCAGATCGCGCTCCCGGCCGACTTCAACCTGCTTGAACAGCCTGCACTCGAAACTCACTGGCGCCTCGGCGATGCGTGGATGATCGATAACGCGGCATGACGCCTCGGTGAATCCGGCCTCGGAGAATTCGCTCACGTCCTCGTCGACTTCCTTGCTGGAGATGTGCATGCCGTTGGCGATGCCCTCGTCGACCAGGTTCACCACGAACCCGCCGGTGCGCAACAGATTGGCCAGGGAATGTTTCATCTTGCCGTCGCTGCGCCGGCTGAAGCTCACGATCACCAGCATGGGATCCTCGCAGATGGCATTGAAGAAGGAATAGGGCGCGCAGTTGGCCACCCCGTTTTCGCTGCGGGTCGAGACCAGCGCAATCGGCCGCGGGAACACCAGACCAACCAACAGCTTGTAGCGCTCGGACGCGGATAAGGAAGACGTGGGCATTTCCATGGGTCATGAGGTGTAAGAGTAACCAAGGACAGAGTTTATCTTGATCGCCCGATGTCACGGGGTTCGGCTTTCTCAACTGGGCGCGATAGTATTCAGGCGCCGAAAGGAAGCAGGACGAAAAATGACGGAACCGAAAATCACGCAGATGCAAAGCGCCTTTTCATTGTCGTGCCTGGTTGAGACGAATATCCAGGCACGAGCTGAAAGCATCTGGAAAATCCTGACCGATGCTAGAGACTATCCGCGGTGGAACTCCATGATCACCAGAATAGAAGGGGAGATTCGGGACGGAGCGCGGCTCCGGCTTCACGTTCCCGGCACGGATCGCACCTTCGCGCCCTTGGTCGCAGACATTGTGCCCAATGAACACATGACGTGGACCGGCGGTTTCGCTCCCGTATTCAAGGGCGTGCGCAGCTTCGATCTGAAGCAACGCAGCGACGGCTCGACCGATTTTGCGATGAAGGAGCACTTTGCCGGCCTGATGTTGCCGCTGGCAAAGGGTTCAATGCCGGATTTCGGCCCGGTGTTCGAACGCTTCGCCAGCGACTTGAAACGCGAGGCGGAACTCCGCAGAGAACCATGAACCGTGGAGTAGCGCGAGGAGGCGGGCCTTCAGGGCACTATTCGATCATTCATAACCGTTCGACTATTCCATTTGGATCCTGGCGTCTTTCACGATCTTTGCCCATCGAACCGTCTCCGCCCTCATATGGGACGCAAACTCTTCAGGGGTGCTTGGTATGGTCTCGCTGCCCAACGAGTCGATCCACGCGATAAATTCCGGCTGCCTCAACGCGGCAACGATTTCCTTGTTGAGTCTTGCAATGATTTCCGGTGGTGTGCCGGAAGGGACAAGAAAACCGTTCCAGCCTGCCAAGTCGAACGCCGGGAATCCCAGTTCGGCGGCGGTCGGTATGTCAGGTACCGCCGGTTTGCGCTTGGGTCCAACAATTGCGAGTGCGCGTACTTTTCCTGCCTTGATGTGAGGAACCGCCACGGACGCAAACTCTATCGCCATGTCAATCTGGCCGCCTATGAGATCTACCATCACTTGTGGTTGATTCTTGTACGGCACGTGCACCATTTCCACGCCGGTAAGTTGCTCCAATAGTTTCGAGGTCAGGTGCTGTGACGAGCCAATGGACGGAGATCCATAAGTCACTTGTCCCGGCCGGGCTTTGGCGTACCCGATGAATTCTGCAAGTGTCTTGACCGGCAGGCGGGGACTGACAAGGAGGATGGGATTGCCCCCGGTGCCCAAAGTAACGGGTGCGAAGTCTCGAACGGGATCGTATGGGAGTTTTGCGAACAACGCGGGGTTTACGCACAAGACGTTCAAGGCGGCAAGAAACACCGTGTAGCCATCCGGCTTCGAATGCGCAGCAGCATCTGCGCCGATGAAACCATTGGCTCCAGGGCGGTTGTCCACTATGACAGGCTGACCCAAAGAGCGACTTAACGTATCCGTGAGCCTGCGAACACCTACATCCAGTACGCCGCCCGCAGCGGCCGGAAGGATGATCCGAATCGGTCGGCTCGGATAAGCCTCGGCGAGTGCTTGCTGGGAAAACCAGAGAAGTGGAACTGTGAATAGGACAGCGAAGAGCTTCGTCTTCATCTGCGTCACCTCCCCAAAGCGGAACCTCTTTTATCTAGTCGTATAGCATAACCCTTAAAGCAATGCTCACTGCTTCCAGCACATACGTTACAAGGCTTCGAATGTGGCGGGGAGGGCGAGGAGAGGGTTGAGACCCCGGGAGAAGATCATGCATGCAGCGCGCATAGACGTCGAAGAACCATGCAAAGCATGGTCACTCATTCCTTTAGTATCGAGCGGGGCGGATCGAAGCTCTCTCGAGAACAGTAGTGGTTGGCATTGAGCTGGCCAACGGTGCGGTGGCGCGTCGCTAACGCGGGGTCGACTAAGCGCTCGAGTACAAACTTTGGGCTCTTTCGACAATCACAGCAACTTATCTCTATGCGAGGTGCCGATGGCTTGATCAATGATCAACCCGTGAACGCTTCTCGATAGTCGGAGAATCAGGGAACGTCCTTAAAGACTTCGTTCGAAAAGGCACTCTCACGTCCAGCTGTATCGACGGCGGTCACAACGAAATAGTACCGGATTCCACTACTGAGCCCCGCGACTGTTTGGGTGGTAACATTCCCGATGTTGAGTCCGTGACCGTAGGACTGAATATACCTTCCAGAGGCTGTGCCATAATAAACACGGTAGCTGTCGACATTTGAGACCGGTACCGCATCCCAGCTCAGAACAGCCGTATTGGGAACGGTCGAAGTGGGAACGGCGGAACCCACCGATTCCCTGCCACCACTGCCGCCATCATTACCGCCACTGCCACAGGCGACCAACAAGCTGGACAACGCGCATAGCAGTAGGGCGCTCAGATACCTCCGCGCTGATTCCTGCACTCTGGCGGTAGTTGTCATCTCCGCGATTGCAGTCCGCGCGCGCCTGATTGTACGAGTTCCTCTTTTTGGATACGCAAACAGCGCTGAGCCATAGGATCCGTGCTTGACTTCAATCGATTCCCCGCTCGACTCAACGTGTGAACTCGGCCAAATTCGTATCCGCATCGTTTTTCCCACCTGATATCAATGGCCGGGCGGATGAGCGATATTCGTGCCCGCAGGACCTTGTTCGAGTGGGATTGGCACAGTTACCACTTACGCACCCAAGATATCCATTTGCAAATGCAGTTTGCGGATAGTCCGCAAAGAGCCGCCGAAGGCGAGTGCGTCGCGCTCTCAGACGGCGATTACTTACCGTGAAAACAGAACGTCAGAGAGTGAAGCGGGAGCAACTTCTCGTGCGGCCATTAGGAAACAAATCAACGACGATGTGAGATTTTCTGATTGCATCCGTGCCAAGAATATCCCCGCTACCTACGCCTGCTTATTTCTGCTTTCTTGTTGTGAAGGCATTGGTTTTGTCGCTAGATCACGACGAGCAACGCAAATATTGGCACCCGCGCAACGGGCGCTCATTATTCCCAAGCTTCCGCCTTCCGTCATGCGCAGAGTTGTGAAGACTCGGCCTGTAGAGAGCACAAGATGCAAATGGACTGGCACGGAGAAATCTGGTTACACGAGAAAAGAGAAGATTGGATCACGTGAGAAAGTGGGTCACGAGAAAGCGGGCCAGGACGAAAAAGCGCAAGACGGATATCCCGGCAAAGACCACTTATCCGTCGACATTGCTGGTGACGAATTGCGACGACCAGTCAATACCTTTGGGAACTCAATGCTGCTGGCATTACTGCCGAACGCGCGGAGCGGCTATCATGCGACCTACCTTCCGGACCCGCCATTAAGGAGACCTCCATGATCGAACGCCATCTTGTGCCCGGCCAGCCGAAGCCATTCAGCCACTACTGCCACGTCGTGCGTGCCGACCGGCACGTTTGGGTTTCCGGCGCGGTTGGCAGCAGGAAGGATGGAACGGTCCCTGAGAGCACCGTCGAGCAGTTTCGTATTGCGCTCGACAGTGTGGACGCTTGCCTGCGCCACGCAGGCGCGAAGGCCGCGCATGTCGTCAAGGTCACGATTTTCATGACCGATGTCGCCGAGCGCCCGCTGATCAATCCACTTCGGATCGAATATTTCGGCGAGAATCGACCAGCTTCCACCTTGGTGGAGGTGAGCGCGTTGGTGGACCCGCGGCTGAAAGTGGAAATCGAAGCCATCGCGTACATAGACGGTTAGCGACGCGAGCAAGTCGCGCTCGTTCGATGAACCCTATGATTCTGCGGATCGTCGGTTCGCCTCGAAGCCTGGAATTGAAAGGCACAATGCTAAACTGCAAGGGTTAAGACTGTCTTAAGCAAATCAGGTCTAAGATGGGCCGAGGAAGACCAACCTCAGTGTCGACGCTCGGAGTTTCGCGCCCGCGTTTAGCAACGGATCCCCCGCCTACCCGCCCCGATTCAGCAACGAAACATCCTCGTTGCGCTGTCCGCTCCCCTAAGCGACAAGGCCGTTTATGCAGCCCATATGTCCAGTGAGTCCGCTCGAATATTTGCGTCCAGATAGGAGCAATAGCTGCTTGATCTGCATCAAGGATTGGCGCCACATGTCCGGTACGCTTCGGTCATCGTTCTCACGCAACCGGAGTAATTCATGCTAGAGCGGGGCATCGACCAGCTGCCGCCGCTGGTGACCGCAACAAGCCCGGAATCCGCGCATGTGGCCGAAGGCGCCTGGCGCACCGGAAGCAGGGCATATAGGTTCGCTTGGCTAATAGCAGTGCTCTTGTTTGTCGCGAGCGCCTGGTTTGGCAGCCTCGAACTGCGGGGGCTTTTCGCGCCCGACGAAGGGCGTTATGCGGAGATCCCACGAGAGATGCTGGCAAGCGGCGATTGGATCACTCCGCGTCTGAACGACCTCAAATATTTCGAGAAACCACCCCTGCAGTACTGGATGACGGCGATTTCCTTTCGACTATTCGGAGAGGATGAATGGACGGCGCGCCTGCCAGCCGCAATGGCCGGGTTTTTCGCAATGCTGATGGTGGGGTTTACCGGCTATCGACTCTGGGGTGAGCGCACTGCTGCACTGGCAGCCGCTGTGCTGGGTGGTTCCTGGGCTTATTTCCTTTCCGGGCAATATCTGACGTTGGACATGACGCTGACGGCATGTCTCACGGTTTGGCTTTGTTCGTTCCTGCTGGCGCAAACAGACAACCGTTCATCGGGCAGAAATGCCTGGATGGTCACAGCATGGCTGGCGGCGGCACTGGCGGTCTTGAGCAAAGGGTTGATAGGTGCCGTACTGCCCGCTCTGACCCTCTTCGCTTACATGTTGGTCCGACGCGAGACCAGGCTTCTCAAGCGGCTCAATCCGTGGGTTGGTGGCGCGCTGTTCCTACTGGTCGCGTTGCCCTGGTTTGTAGCGGTCCAGCTCAGCAATCCGGAATTCTTCGATTTCTTTTTCATTCACGAACACTTCCATCGCTTCGTCGAAACGGGACACAATCGTCCCGGCCCCTGGTGGTATTACCTGCCCGTCATGATCGTGGGGCTGATGCCCTGGACGCCCGCCCTGGTGAAGGAGGGCTTGAATTGGTACCACGAGCGCAGGCCTCGCTCCACTGGATTTTCTCCGGAGTTGTTTTGCGTCTTATGGATCGGTGTGATCGTGCTTTTTTTCAGCGCCTCCCGTTCGAAGCTTCCTGCCTACATCTTGCCTGCGCTACCGGCGATCGCTCTCGTATTCGCGAACCGCATCCAGACGCGAGGACCCAATAGCCTCAGTTGGTCCGCTTGGGGAACGTTGCTAGTCGGGATCGCGCTGATCGGCGTGACCGCTTTCCTGCCTCATCTCAGCGCGGTTGCGGCGCTTGGCCAGGACACCGTGAGCCAGATTCCATGGTTCTATGGCGCGGCATGCTCCATGGTTTTGACGGGGGCAGGCACCGTATGGGCTCTTCGCAGCAGGCGGCAATTCACGGCGATCATGTTATTGGTTCTCGGAACGTTCGGCTCCTGGAACGTCGTTTTCGGATTTTTGCATGCCACAGACGCAAACTTTTCCTCCGAGCGACTCATCGAGAGTCTGACCGACAAGCACAAACACAGACCCTTTCGTTCGGCCCAACCCTTCTATTCGATTGCGCAATTCGATGCGTCGGTGCCGTTCTACCTCGGACGTCCAGTAACGCTGGTCGATACCCGGGGCGAACTCAGTCCAGGCATCGACGCTGAGCCCCAAAAAGTTATTCCAACCATGGAACTGTTCGAAAAAATCTGGCTGAATCAGAAGGGACAAGCCTACGCGATCATGCGGCCGGAGACGTATTCCTATCTTCGCAATCGCGGACTACCTACGGTGGAATTGCGGTCTGACGGCCATCTGGTAGTTATAAGCAGGCAGCTCGAGAATCAGTGATAGTGACCTGGCGAGCAAGGGGCCAGGTCCGGTTGCGAGGGTCCATCTCGAATTCAGAAGCGCAAGAGGCACGATTCGTAGCTGTCTGTTTTTGATAGTGACGATGTGTGCCGGGATCTTGCCGTCCGCGGCTCGCCGGCCGAATCGCTGCGCGATGGCTTCGGCCGCAAGTTCGGTTGCTTCGCCGAGTCGCGAGGCATCGCGCGCCTCGATCTCGAAGGCGAGAGCTACCGCCTTTGCCCCGTACAATGAGCAGGACCGACCGATGGGAGCGGAAAGTTCGACATGAGCAAGGGCCCGGTAGTGGGTGTCGCTGGTTGCGGCTCGATGGGATTGCCGATGGCGCAGGCGCTGCAACACGCCGGCTATGAAGTCTGGGGGCTCGATGCGCGTCCTGCCAGTGAGTTTGGTCTCTTCCAGTCGCGCATGGTCGAGGATCCTGCGGATTTTGCCAGTCGCGTGCAGGTTGTCATCTCGGTAGTTCGTGATGTCACGCAGAGCCGCGAACTGTGTTTCGATCGTCAGGCCTTGTTCACGCGCGCCCGGTATCCGCGCACGTTGATCGTTAGCTCCACCTTGTCGCCTCGTTTCCTGCCGGAGTTGCGCAGCCGGCTTCCGGTAGACGTCGCCCTCGTCGATGCGCCCATGTCCGGCGCCCCGCATGCGGCGCGACTGCGCAAGTTGAGCTTCATGCTGGGCGGACCCGACGACGCCCTTGACCGGTTGACGCCACTATTCCAGGCCATGGGTCAGCATGTGTTCAGACTCGGGCCCCTTGGCGCGGGCATGACCGCCAAGGTTCTGAACAACTACGTCGCAAGCGCCTCCGTTGTGGCCGTGCGCCGTGCCTACATCCGTGCCCGCGAACTGGGCGTGGACCTGGAAGTTCTGCGATCAGTCATGAAAGCGAGTTCCGGATCGACCTGGTTCGGCGATCACTTCCACGACATCGACTGGTCGCGCGAAGGCTACGAACCCGATAATACGATCGGAATTCTGGAGAAAGACATCCGCTCCGGGCTGGATGCAATGTGCGGGGTGGAGTGCGCGGAGCCCGATGCGTTCGACGCCGCATTGCTGGCGGCGATTCGCGCGATGGAGCCGTTTGAATTGCCGTGACGATCGCGGGCGACTGCGAGGTCGGGCTTTGCGCAACTGCAAGATCAAGTCTTGAGAATCGACCGAGACACAGTTTCTACCTCAACATGACAATCAACTCGATTTGCAGGGAGGGGGCCGCGCAGATGAACGCCCCTCCAGAATCTCTCGTGTGCCGGCCGGATTGGAAAACCTGGATCTTGCGGGTCGCCGTCTGCGCTGCTGGACCGATTCTCTGGACTGTCACAGCAACTGCATTTGGGACAGCGGCAAGTCTGAAGAGATGCGAGTGCGGGATCTTACGCACGATCGGGATGTGGTGTCCCTGCGCGAGCTGAATCAACCGCGCTTCGCGGACGGCTTCACCTCACAGGGAGTTAGCGGGCTTACCGAGAACCGGATCAGCCAGCGATATTACGGCACGCCTGTGGGTGTCGGACAGGGGATCCTGCGTTGGCTCATTTCGATACCGGATCCGGAGCGCTTATAGAAAAACGGGGCGAACCCGAACCACCTTTGGGGACCATGCGGGCAGTTCTTGAAGCGCCGAACCATGTTCGCATCCAGACAGGCTGGCGAAGGGACAGCAATACGGGAGATATCGACGTAATCGGCAGTGTCTCCGGCAAACACCGCCAGGATATATCCACGTTGGCGCAATGCCCGGTCGTCGGGATCTCGCCGGATGGAGGATGGCTTGTGATGAATGCGTTCGAACAGAAGACGTTACGCATATATCGCGTCACGCCTTAGCGACCGACAATCAGGATAACGGGGTCGGGCACAGGCCCTTCCGTTCGAACAAACTGCGCTCACAACGCGTCAGGTCGCCGCTGCCCTGCGCTTCGCTTCGAAATCGCGTGTCCGTGGGATGATTCTTAAATCAGCTCAGTAATTCGATGCCACGCTTGAAAGCAGGCGTGGACGGCTGGGCAGCTGCACGATCTTTCGATCTACCACTGTTGCCTGGATTTGCGCACCTTCCACCCAATCAACGATAGGCCGGAATTGTTCGCGCTCCGATTCCGATATTGCCTCGTCCATTTCGAAGAGTCCCAATCCGGATTCCACGGCCTTGAGATAGACGTCCGAATCGCGAAGACGGGTCAACAGCGGCAGACTGAGGGATTTGAGAAAGCGTTCGAGCGGCTCGTAGGTCGGCATGGAATTGCGAACCTTGTTGGCCACCACTCCCAGGCGGATATTGCGCATGCGGATACGGCCCAAAAGCAGCAAATCCCGAATGAAGTTGGCGGTGGCATGGATATCGATTGCCGAGGGCGCCACGGGGACCACGATGCAATCCGCGCGGGCAAGCATTTCCTGGAGCAGAAGGCCGGAAGCGCCTGCAGGCGCGTCGATAATGAGTTGTCGCGTGTCCGGCGGCACGTGCATCTCGATTCCGCGCAAGCGGTTGCCCTTTGGGGGTGCCGCATTGGCGGCATAAATCCGGTTCCGAAGCGAGTCGCGCAGACGTAGCCAGTTTAGGCTCGAGCCCTGGGGGTCGTAATCCATCACCGTGACGGGCACCGACCGGGCGGCAAAATAGCTGGCGAGACTGGTCGTGACAGTAGTTTTGCCCGAGCCGCCCTTCGGATTGATTACCAGGGTGCAGTTCATTCGCATGATCGATGCTCGAAATTATTGGCCTGAATTCCCCAGGCGCGGCGGGGGAAAATAACGCTCTCCTCCGCCTACAAAGTCGCACTTATCGTGCCATCGCCAGACTCACATCCCAAACAGGTACTTAGACTGTTGCCAGCGTTATTGTCTGTCACTCACAAGCGACGCCAAGGCCTACGCACGGCAGTGCGTGAGCGAAAGGATTTGTTGCATGACGGAAAACTAAAATATCGGCTGAAATCCACCAAGCTTTAGCCTCAGAGGTGGCTGGATTAACAGGTACGCTTAGGCGGCCCTCCACCTTGCTGGAAGTGAGAGCGTTGGTCGACGCACGGCTGAAAAGGGGAAATCGAAACCGTCGCGTATTTAGACGGGGCGAGACCGATCCTGAGGCTTAGAGATAACGCAAGGAGTGGGGTTTGGTAGGGCGCACAGAGTGCCGGATGTTAATTTCGCGCGCCTGTCAGGTCGCTTCGCTCGTTCGCTCCAGATAGCTCTGGAATACGGCGACATGCACGAGGGCGGGATCAGCGGAGTTTGGCCAAAGGTCTTCACTGCGAAAGCGCACGTCGTAAGTCTGCTCATCTGCCGCCTTCACGCCGTGAGCATGCGCGTCGGGAAACGGATAGGCCGGCGATTCGCTCACAACGATGCCGCTCTTGCCGCGAATGTAGCCTGGCATGCGCATGTGGCCGGGAACATAGTCGCTGCGCACGCGCACAAGGTCGCCCGGTTTGAATTGCTCGCGCCCGGCAACGTTGGAACGGCCGGGCGCGCTCGGCGCAGAAAGTGGAAAAGAACCTTGCGCACGCCGTTCCAGTTCTGCGTGCGTGACGATGCCCTTCTCGACACAGAGCGTCGCCAGGCTCGTAAGCGATCGCTCGTAGTAACTGGCTGAAAGATAGTGGCGCGGTTCCATGCGCTCGATGGCATGGCGATACTCGTCCATGTTGAAGATGCCTAGTTTCACCGCAAGCGAGTACAGCGCATTGACCCGCTTCTCCCACGGCTCGTGGAAAACCCGGGCATTCAGCGCATAGCGCACGCGGCCGAAACCTTGCTTTCCACCCAGATCGTGCATGCCGTCCATGATCGATCTTCTCCTAGAGCCGGGCAACGCCGATCATTGAATCCTTCGTGACGATCGCCGCAAGTTGCTGTTCCGACCACCCGGCGGTGCGCGGCGGCCGCACCGGAAGCACCATGTAGCGCGTGTCCGCCGTAGTGTCCCATACGCGAATTTCGACCTCGGCCGGCAGGTCAAGTCCCATTTCCTTGAGCACTGTGCGCGACTGGCGGACGATGCGTGCGCGGTATTCGAGATCCTTGTACCAGTCCGGTGGCAATCCGATGATCGTGAAAGCAGTACAGGAACACAATGTGCAGCAGATCACGTTTTGCACCGTCGGAGTGTTTTCCAGCACGACGAGATGCCGATGGTGCGCTGGCATTGCGAGCCCGAGTTCGGCAACCGCCTCGCGCCCGTTGGCCAGCAAGCGCTGCCTGAAGGCTGGATCGGTCCACGCCTTGGCCACTACCCGCGCGCCATTTTCAGGGATCCACTTCTCTTCAGTCAGGTGCTCGGCTTCTGCTATGAATTCGGCGGCTTTCAGCCCGCGTACTTCGAACGCAGCCTCGATGGCATCGGTTCGCTGCTGCACCGAAGCGGTGGCGGAACGGGCTTGTGTCTGGTCGGGCATGGTGGCGGGGCTCCTCAGGGACCTGGCGAATATGGTAACCGGAAAATGGATTGACGCAGCGGCTGGGGATTTGATGGCGCGGACGTCACATGATGCCGTGACCAATGCGGTCCTAGTTGGGAAAGCATGCGGGCCACGCACGGCGGTACCAAGCGCGCCCGTGTCGGACGGGTTGTCAGGCAGCGCTGGCTTTGCCCGGGTATAACAGCTCGAAGAGCTGGGTTGTTCCAGGTGTCATGTCCGCATAGCGAGGACGCACAAAGTTCTCCTCCGCGACAAGCACTTTTGCGTAAATGGCTTCGTATACGCGCTTGATGACTCCGGGTTCCACCACTTCTTTGTCGAATCCCGGAATGATTCCAATCAGCTGCCAACCCAGGCGTTCGAACTTCGTCTGCATATGGGGCACCTTCAAGGTTGCCAGGCCGTAGACCATGCCCATGCCCATCGCATGGCCCATCGTTTCTATCAAAGCCGGAAATCTCTCGCTCAGATTCAATCCTCGGTGTTTTGGAGAGACTGCTCCGATTCGCCCGTACAATACTTCACTGTCACGGTCACGCTCGATCGAGAGGACGCCCACGAGCTCTCGCCCTTTCTTGAACAGCACCACGAAAAAATCCCGCTCGGACTCGTCGTCAAGAACAACATTTTTGTTGTAAAAGCTCTCGTTGAGATGGCAGCTTGAATTGCCCACGACAATGCCCGGATACCAGTCGGCTAGCGAGCGCACCACATCCGCAATGTCCGCGCGTGCGAGTCGTTCGTAACGATAGCCCTCTGGAAGCGGTACTTTGGTTGAGAGGCTGTCTACGTTGGTCCATGGCATGTCGTATTCCTCCGATTCAGCTTGATGCCGGGATCATTGCCCAAGGTTGGCTTTGAGCTTCCCCTTTTCCTTGCGGCGGGCTTCCCAAGTATCCCGGTTACGTTGTGTGTGAGATGAGGACGATACGGGCAAGGACGCTGCGGCTCTGTGACCTATTGCATGGGCTGACCGTGAAAAATTACCGGATGCCGTAACTTGGGGGTGGCCCGTTTATGTACAAGCCGGACAATGCCGGCTGGTATGCTTGCACGATCATGAATCGGCAATGGGATGCGCGCTCTCCCCATTTTCTGGGCCTTAGCTCATGACCCCCACGGCACTCGCCACGCTCGGCCAAATCGTCGCTCGCGTGCTTGAGATGTATGGACTCGATGCTCGGGCGATGTTCAAGCAGCACGGCATTGACCCGGCACTTCTCAGCGACCCGAATGCGCGGATTCCGTCCCGCACCTGGGGTTCACTGGTACGTGATGCGGCCTCGCAGATTCCGGACCCGGCGTTCGGACTGCGTGCCGCCCGGTGTTGGCATCCCTCGAATCTTGGTGCGCTGGGCTATGCCTGGCTTACCAGTTCGACGCTGCGCACCGGGCTCGGACGTGTCGCGCGCTATTGGCGTCTGCTAGGAGAAGCGTCCTCGACGCGATTGGAGGAATCTTCCGCCGGATTCAAGATCACGCTGTCCGGGCAGGCGCGAGATCCCGTATCGAGCGCCGTCAGGGCGGATTTCGTCATGTCGCTGCTGGTGGACATGTGCAGGATGAACGCGGGCTCGTCGCTGCGGCCTGTGGCGGTCCGACTGCGGCGTGTGCGACCGAAGGACAACGCGGTGTATCGGCGCCATTTTGGATGCGTCGTTCACTTCGCCGCGGACGAAGACAGCTTCACGCTCTCCCGGAGGGACGTCGATCGTCCCCTGCCGACATCGAACCGCCAGCTCGCGGCAACCCTGGACCGGATCCTGTTCGAGCAGTTGGCGCACCTCGACAAGAACGACGTGGTGGCTCGTTGCCAGGCACACCTACGTGATCAACTGAGCTCAGGCGAGGTATCGGAAGACGGAATGGCGCAGCAACTCCACATGAGCCGTCGCACGCTCCAGCGCAAGCTCGCCGAAGCGGACCTTACCTACCAGAAGCTGGTCGACGACACACGGCGGGATCTCGCGATGCGTCATCTCGAGGACCCGAGGCACTCCATCACCGACGTCACTTTTTTGTTGGGTTTCTCACAGCAAAGCGCCTTCACACGCGCCTTCAAACGCTGGACGGGCATGTCACCCAGCGAGTTCCGCGCGCAGCGTTCCGTGTCCGCCTGACGGCGCGCTTTTGGCCGGGCTGACGTCGGGGGACGTGCCCGTATCCTCCTGTCGCATTCGGACAAGCGGTTGACGCCTCTGGTCAAGCGCTCTGCATTGCATCCACGGACACTGCACTTCCGCGCCGGCCTTCCCGATCGGTGCGCATCGAGCGTGCCCGCCCGTGAGGCAAACAGGAGCTAGGACCATGGAATACCGAGTATTCAGCATGTCGAGTGGCGAAGACGACGATAGCACCGAGGCACACGTTTTCGCACGCGCGTACCGCTGGGCGTGGCGCTCCGTGCACGGTCGCGAGCCGGCGGGACGACACCAAGTCGATGCGTTGGAACTCGTTATGGACTTCGGCGAACCGGCTCCGGCGCGAGCCGGCACTTTGTACGCAGGTCCGGCGCCCACCGCGTCGCGCGTCGAACCCGCGTCCACCGCTTTGGATGTCCCCCCTGAAGGCCAACATGAAAACTAACCTCTGGGCACAGGTGCGACGACTGTTTAACAAACGCATGCCATCGCACGGACTCGAGCAGGTACTTGCTGGCTGGCGCGCGGAGGAGCCACGGGCAATCTCGAGGTCCGCAGAAAAGCGCGAAATGCTGCACCCACTGAAAGGATGGGTGATGGATAGCCCCGAACGGGCTCCGAATGAGGAGAATCTCCGGGGGATGGCCCGGCATCCAGCGCACGGCCGGACCAGGGTAAGGTGATCAGGCATGCAGCAGCGCTCATCGCCACCGGCACCGCGGGCTTCCTCATCAGTGGTGCAACGGGCGCTTGCGCCGTAGTGGTGGCCTGGACGATCGTGCTGACCGCACGTTGGTGGCTCCGGGTGCGCAAAGCGCAATCCCTTCCGGTACCCACCGAGCAGCCAGTCCCCTCTGTCTATGCAGACATCGAGGAGGTCATCGACCGCCTCGACGACCTCGCGCGGGAACGCGACTGGGACCTTGGCAAGCGCTTCGAAATCGCCCGCATGGCGTGCGAGAACCGGACGTTGACATTCGATCAGCTCGAGCGCCGCTACGAGCTGGGCTTCAGATCCGCGCCTGACAAGAGCCGACAGGACGACTCGGAACAGCCGTAACAGCCAGTCGGTGTGACTGGCGTCTGGCGGTTGATTGGACTTATACGGTTCATGTGCGGGAAACACACGGGAACACAATTGAAATCGGGTCAGTCTCGATTTTCTTTGCCGGTCCGAAATAAGGCAGGTTTTTTTTATGTGCGGACGCTACGTAAGCTCGACCCAGGCCGAGATGGAGCGCTACTGGGAACTAACCGACGTCGAGATAAGAAGTCCGCTGTCTCAGCGCTTCAATGTCTCGCCGACGATGACCGTACCGGTGATCTACCGTACGACAGAAGGCCTGTACCTGGTACCCGCCAGATGGGGAATGGTTCCCTTCTGGTGGAAAGGGGCGAAGCTACCGAAACACACGTTCAACGCACGATCTGAAGAGGTTGCGACGAACCCAATGTGGCGTGTCGCGGGCAGCAACTCGCGTTGCCTGGTCCCCGCACTGGGCTGGTATGGATGGAAAGAAGTTGAACGAATTCATCCTCCGACGGGCGAAGTAAGGAGGCAGCCCTACCTTATCCAGAGGACGGACCGGGAGCCAATCGCCTTTGCCGGTCTGATGTCGCGCGGAAACCAGGACGGCGACACGCTGGAATTTACCTGCACGATCCTGACGCGCGATGCGGCGGGCGACGCCTCTGCGATTCACGAACGCATGCCTATCGCGCTGCCAAAGGATGCGGAAGCCGCCTGGCTGGATCCGGGGATGACCGACGCTGCCGGTGTGGTTGGCTTTGCGCGTGATAACGCCATAACGGACTTCACCGTGCACCCGGTCAACCCTCGCGTCAGCCATTCAAACAACGAAGGCGAAGAGTTAATCGAGCGGTTCGCGAATCCGGCTTGATCTGAAGTACTCTGGCCGACCCCAGGCTTCGCCTCACCTGCTGTCGAGTTCAGCCCCGCTTTTAGTGCTATCTTTGGCGTGATCCTCGCGGGCCCATGCGTGGGTACAATTGCCAAGACGGATACCCCGATCATGAATCAGAAGCTGGTTGCCATCACTGTCATCGCCGTTGCGATTTTCGCATCGACTCCGCCGGCAACTGCGGCCGAGGTGGCAGGAGCCTTCGGCAAGGACAGCACACAGTTGGCGATCACGGCCGGCAGCGGCCATGCATTCGATGAATCCTACCTTGTCCTCGGGTTGGGCGTGAACTACTACGTGATCGATGGACTCAGCGTCGGCCTGTCTTTCGAATCGTGGTCCGGGGCGGATCCCAGCATGTATAAGATCACGCCTTCGGTGCAGTATGTTTTTTACCAGGTGCCGCGGCTGAAGCCTTATGTCGGCGGATTTTATCGCCGCACGAATATAGACGGTCTACCGGACATCGACTCCCTGGGCGCGCGTGCGGGCGTCTATTTGACCGCCGGCCGCAATGCGTACATCGGTATCGGCGCGGCTTATGAGTCCTATATCGATTGCAACAAAAGTGTTTACCACTCGTGCAGCGATACCTATCCAGAGGTGAGTTTCACGATCGCGTTTTAGCCTGCTGGAATGGCTTGGGGCCCGGACTTAAGAGTAGGCCGTTCAACTCTCCTTCCCCTTCAACGGGAAGGTTGGGATGGGGATGGGGAGACTTGTACGTTGAATAGACAATTCACCATGCAGAATCCGCCGCTGATTTCCAACTAGATAGAGACGCAACAATGCCTTCGGCCATCAAGATCAACGCTGACGCGCAACTCGTGGAGCTGGAAGACGGCTCAATCCACGTATTGTACGAAGGCGTCAGATACGCCAGAGAGCAGTTCGTCCCGTTCCATATTTTCGGCGTGAATAGCAGTGCGGCCAGACATACCACCGCGGCGCAATTTGTCACCGGCTCCATGCTCGCCAAATACGGCGAAGACCACGGGAAATGGCCCGCGATGGCGCTCAAGTTTCTTTTTTCGAGAGACACGCGCTGAATCGTAGACATTGCCCGATCCCACGCCTTCCCGAAATCAACGAAGAACTTTCCCATGCCAGACAAAAATCAATCGACACTATTCATTTCAGTGGCCACCGTCCTGGCCCTGTGCAGCACCAACGCACGCGCAGAGGCGGACCCGCCGCCGGCCAACGATCTTCCCAACCCATACCAGACCATCGCGCCTTGGGGCGATCTTCCGCAGGGGCAGACATGGGGGGCGCTGAGCGCGGTCGCGATCGACAATGATGGAGAGTCCGTCTGGGTGGCCAATCGGTGCGGCGCGAATCCCGACATTCCTCCCGGAGAATCCCCATTCGCGTACGACAGTTGCGCCGGGTCCGCCGTCGCGCCGGTGATGAAGTTCGATGCGTCGGGAAAACTTCAGAAGAGCTTCGGCGCCGGCATGTTCGTTTTTCCGCACAAGATCTACGTGGATGCGCAGAACAACATCTGGGTCGTCGACGCCCGGAGCCTCAACGCCAGGGAGCGCAAGAAGTATCCGGATGAAAAGCCGAAAGGCCATGTGGTGGTCAAGTTCAGTCCGGAGGGCAAAGTGCTGATGACCATCGGCACGCCTGGTGTCGCGGGCAATCCGCCACAGGCCCTGACTGAACCGTGCAGCGTCGTGATCGCGCCCAACGGCAATATCTTCATCGCCGAAGGTCATGCGGGGCAGTATCCCGGGCAGGGCCCGGATAGTGTGGGGCGCATCTCGAAATTCACCAGGGACGGCAAGTTCGTCAAATCTTTTGGGCGGTGGGGATCGGCGCCGGGCGAATTCAAGACGCCTCACGACATCGCCCTGGATTCGCAGGGCCGGCTGTTGGTCGCCGATCGCGGAAACATGCGCATCCAGATTCTCGATCAGGAGGGTGCGTTCATTGCCGATTGGAAACAGTTCAGCCGTCCAAGCGGCCTTTACATACGAGACGACATGATCTATGTCGCCGACTCCGAGTCGAACGGACTTCCCTTCGCGGCCCACCCGGGATGGAAGAGAGGAATTCGCATCGGCAGACTTCACGACGGCAGTGTCCTGTACCGTATCCCGGATCCGCTCGAGATGGAGGGGACCAGCGCGGCGGAAGGTTTGGCGGTGGATTCAAAGGGCAACGTCTACGGCGCAGAAGTCGGACCCAGGCAATTGGTAAAGCATGTCAAATAGCAACAATCCAGGAATTTCGCTTTGGGCGGAGAACAGATCGTTGCTGGAAAGCAAGGGGAGCCTATGCAGAAAATTGAAGGGATCTTCGATAATCAGGAGACCATGCAGCGCGAGTCCTGGGTAGCTGGCGAGCTGAGGGCTCATTGGCCGGCGATTGCTTGCGAAGACATGGCACAAACTCTGGTGCCGTGGGAGCGCCGCGTGCTTGAGAAACCGTGGGGCTTCTATCCGAATCCGCCTCTTGCTCCGAAGTAACTCAAATAAGAGAGCGGATGAGTTCCTTCTTGAGCAAACTTCCACTGCGGGAAGAAAGACGGGTCAGCCTCGAGTCGTATTCGCGAGTGATTTCGAGGCGTTTAGAAAGGGCTCACGGCGATGCGCGTGAAAGTTCGCGCAACGCCTGCGCTGCTTCCGGCCGCGCAGGTTGGACTTGCTGCAGTTCGACCAGCAACGCACGGGCCGCGGCGATATCGATGCGAGCGAGCGCGGTCGCCATGCGCAACAGCGGGTCGTATGCCGGGCGAAACTCAGGGCTGATCCGCAGCACCGACAGTAGCGGCTCGCGCACCTGCGCCAACATGCGCCGTACTTCGGACGTGGGTTGCACGCCGCGGCCTTCCTCTATGAAGCGATTCCTGGCTGCCCAGTATGCGGCCAGCCGCGATGCCCATGCGGAATCGCTGCGTGCCAGCAGTTCGTCCGGTCTGATCTCGACTTCGCGCAGCAACGCAATCAGTCGATCGCGCGGCAGAGTGTCGGAAACATAAGTGATCCGCGGCGCGCGATAGGCAACCACCGGATGGTCGTCGGTGTTCAGCGGCGCGCTGCCGGCAAAACGCGCGAGGCTGCGCGGGCCGGCGA